>Ga0181526_10004011_pt1 | contig 11668 bp, 10 predicted proteins | sample PEATcosm2014_Bin_35_FD_119750 | JGI IMG/M metagenome (GOLD analysis project Ga0181526, IMG submission 119750) | Peatland microbial communities from MTU Mesocosm Facility, Houghton, MI, USA - PEATcosm2014_Bin06_30_metaG | ecosystem: Environmental > Terrestrial > Soil > Wetlands > Peat | place...
CAATCACCGGCATCACCGGCACCAACGGGAAAAGCACGACTGCATTTCTGCTGGAAGCAATCCTCTCCGCCGCCAATCGCAAGAGCGCATTGATCGGAACGATCGAATATCATGTGGCGGGAAAAATCCTGCCCGCGCCGCACACCACACCCGAGGCGCTCGATCTGAACCGAATCCTCGCGGAAGCTCTGGGCAATGGTGCGACTGAGGCAGTCATGGAGGTTTCCTCGCACGCGCTCGCTCAGCAACGCGTCTACGCTATTCCATTCGACGTTGCCGTATTCACCAACCTGACCCGGGACCACCTCGATTATCATCACACCATGGTCGAATATTTCGCGGCCAAACAGATACTCTTCGAAGGCTGCGGCACTGATCCGCCGCGCGTTGCCGTGCTCAATACAGAGGACGAGTACGGTCAGAAGCTGGCGAAATTCAGCAAGAAACATGGTTCTGAGGTTTTGACTTATGGTTTGAAGAACGGTGATCTGCACGCCGAAAATATCGATATTGCATCGCGAGGCACGCGGTTCGACCTGGTGATATCGAAAGAAGTTGTACCGGTGTTTTCTCCTTTGATTGGCAAGGTGAACGTCTACAACGTCCTTGCCGCAGCTGGAGCAGCCTACGCGCGCGATTGCAAACCTGACACGATCGCAAAAGGTATTGCGTTCCTGGGCCGGGTTCCGGGCCGTTTCGAACGCGTGGATTGCAAACAGCCATTCACCGTAGTTGTAGACTACGCACACACCGACGACGCGCTTCGAAACTTGACCGTGCTGGCACGGGAGTTCGTCCAGCAGGCAAAACAGAAAGGACGAGTCATCACGGTGTTTGGCTGCGGCGGCGATCGTGATCGGGCGAAACGTCCTCTGATGGGAGAAGCCGCTGGACGAGGCAGCGACTTCGTGGTGCTGACTTCCGACAATCCGCGTAGCGAGGATCCGCTTGCGATCATCAACGACGCCATGGTCGGCCTGCAGCGTTCGGGCGCAAAATACAAAGTGGAACCGGACCGGAAAACGGCAATCGCACTGGCTATTGGCGAGGCTGGCCCCGGCGACATTGTTCTGATCGCGGGAAAGGGTCACGAGAAAGTGCAAGTCACGCGCGAAGGATCCATTCTTTTCGACGACGTCGAGGTAGCCCGCCAAGTCCTGCGCGATTCCGGCTACAACTGCGAAGTTGCAAACGCTGCCGCGGGAAAGAACCCATGAAGCTGCCGCTCTTTCGCGTCGCCGAATTTATATCCGCCGCTGGCGAGTTTGATCCCAATGCGGTGGCGCAAGGATATTCCATCGACTCCCGCTCCATTCAGCCCGCCGAGCTTTTCTTCGCGGTGAAGGGCGAACGCATGGACGGCCACGACTTCGTGAACCAGGCGCTGGAAAAAGGCGCCGTGGCTGCAGTCATTTGCAAGGATCAGCTAACACGCTATTCGACGAAGGCTAGGCTAATCGCGGTGGACGACACTTTGGCTGCGTTGCAGACACTAGCCAGTGCGGTTCGGCGGTTGTGGGCAAAGCCGCTGATCGGGGTGACGGGATCGACCGGAAAGACCACGACGAAAGAAGCCATCGCGCACGTGCTCTCGACGCGCTTCCGAGTGCTTAAATCCGAAGGCAACTTCAATAATCATTTCGGACTTCCCCTCATGTTGCTCAAAATCGAGCCCGAACACGATCTCGCAGTCATTGAAATGGGCATGTCGCACGCCGGTGAAATTACCGCGCTGGCGAAGATCGCGCAGCCTGAAATTGGCGTAGTCACAAATGTAGCTTCCGTACATTTAGAATTTTTCGATTCTGTAGCCGGGATCGCACGCGCGAAGTACGAACTGATCGAAGCCCTGCCCGCGACCGGAACTGCCGTGCTCAACGCGGACGACGAATATGTTTCGCAATTTGGCCGCAATTTTCGTGGCAAGGTGGTTCTATACGGCATGCCCGCGACCGCGGACGTGCGGGCGGAAAATATCCAGTCCCAGGGAGCAGACGGATCTACATTCGAGGTAGTCGTAGGAAGTTGCCGCGAAAAAGCCACACTGCACCTGGTGGGAACGCACAACATTTACAATGCGCTGGCCGCGGTTGCAGTAGGACTGGAGCGCGGCTTAAGCCCTTCCGAGGCCGTCGCCGCCCTGGAATCGCTCGCCCCAGCCGACAAACGCGGACAGGTCGTCAAGCTTGGCAACATCACCGTCATCAACGATTGCTACAATTGCAATCCGAAAGCGCTCGAAGCCATGGTTGACGCATTAGCTGCCATGCCTGCGAAGCGCAGGATCGTTGTAGCCGGCGAGATGCTCGAACTCGGTTCGTCTGGAGAGGATCTCCACCGCGAATCCGGCCGTTACATCGCGAGCAAGAAAATTGACTTGCTGCTGGGAGTACGAGGCGAAGCCCAGATGATGGTCGAAGCCGCGAGCCAGGCCGGAATGCGGGCGGAGTTCGTCGCCACGCCGGAAGAAGCCGGCAATTGGCTAGCCCGCGAAACTCGCGATGGCGATTTAGTATTGCTGAAGGCATCTCGTGGGGTGAAACTGGAGAGAGCTCTGGAAAAGTGGCAGTCGCAGCAGTCATCAGTCGCCCGTCGGTAGTCGCGGGTGGAGCTCACGACTAACGACCAACGACGAAACGGAGGCTGATTGCTTTATTGGCTGTTGTACGAAAAGCTGTTTCACTATTTCCCGCCGTTTCGCATCTTTCGCTATCTGACCTTTCGGACTGCGTTCGCCAGCCTCACGGCGTTGTTCACCGGACTCATCGTTGGTCCGCTCGTAATCAATCGTCTTCGCGAATTTCAAATTGGACAATACATTCGCGAAGAAGGACCTAAAGCCCACCAGAAAAAAGCTGGTACGCCGACGATGGGCGGCTTGCTGATTGCGATCTCCGTCGTAATCCCAACGCTACTGTGGGCTGATCTAACCAACCGCTTCGTGTGGATTGCCGTTCTTTCCACGTCCGCTTTCGCTGCTATCGGATTCAGCGATGACTACATCAAAGTCGTGCATCGCAGAAACCTGGGGTTGACGGGCAAAGCTAAGATTGGCCTCCAGATCGCCGCCAGTGTTCTCATCGCGGTTGCGCTGATCGTGATGCAGACGCGCGGTCTCTATTCGACCAAGCTGCTGGTGCCGTTTTTCAAACAATTTCGACCTGATCTGGTGATCGGATCTCTGGAGCACTATCCTCATCTCTGGCCGCTTGCCTTTCTGCCATTCATCGCATTCGTGGCCCTCGTGATCGTCGGGTCGAGCAACGCGGTGAACCTGACCGACGGATTGGATGGCCTGGCTATCGGTTGCACCGTGATCGCCGCCGGGGCTTTGGCCGTGCTTACCTATGTCAGCGGCCACGCTACGTTCGCCGCTTATCTCGAACTGGAGCGCATGCCACAAGTCGGCGAGTTGACCATTTTTTGCGGCGCCATGGTCGGCGCGGCCATCGGCTTTCTGTGGTACAACGCGCATCCGGCGGAAGTATTCATGGGAGACGTAGGATCACTCGCCCTCGGCGGCGCCATCGGCACGGTCGCGGTAATGATCAAACAGGAATTGCTCTTGCCCTTCATTGGCGGCGTGTTCGTGATCGAGGCGCTCTCAGTGATCCTGCAAGTCGGGTCCTACAAACTTCGCAAAAAGCGTATCTTCAAGATGGCGCCTATTCATCATCACTTTGAGTTGCTGGGCTGGTCGGAGTCGAAGATTATTGTGCGCTTCTGGATCGCATCACTGGTCTTCGCATTGTTCGCCTTAACGACGCTGAAATTGAGATAAGAATTCACCACGGAGACACGGAGGCACCGAGAAGGGCTCATAATTGCGCGTCCTTGAGTTGAGGTCGCGAGTTTGCCCCCAGTAAGCTGAATTGCCTTTTCTCCGTGTCTCCGTGGTGCAATTTAGAACTGTGAATGTAAACGACAAACGCGTGTTGGTTGTTGGACTCGGAAAGTCCGGCGTCGCCTCAGCGCTCTTTTTGAAGGCGAAGGGCGCACGGGTTACCGTTTCTGACGCGAAGCCCCAAGACCAGTTAAAAGAAGAGATTCCAGTCCTGCTCGATCACGGCATTGTCGTAGAGACGGGTGGACACGGCGAGCGCACGTTCGGCGGGCAGGATCTCATCGTGGTCAGCCCCGGAGTGCCCACCGACGCGCCTCCGCTGGTGCAGGCGCGTGCACTCGGCGAAAACGTGATTGGCGAAATCGAACTGGCCGCCCAATTTTTTCCCGGACGTATCGTTGCCATCACCGGTTCCAACGGCAAGACCACTACCACGACTTTGGCCGGCGAGATTGTCGCCGCAGGGGGTTACGCGACTGCGGTCGGGGGAAACATCGGCACGCCCGCGATTTCACTGGTCGAAGGTGCGACTGCTGAGACCATCGCTGTCCTCGAGGTCTCCAGCTTCCAGCTCGAAACCATCCAAACATTTCGTCCGCAGATTGCCGTGGTTCTCAATGTAACCCCCGACCATCTCGATCGGCATCGCACCTTCACCGCTTACACCGACGCAAAAGCCCGCATCTTCGAAAATCAGCGAGCGGAAGATTACGCCGTTCTCAACGCCGATGACCTGACCTGCGTCGAGCTTGCAGCCCGTACCCGCGCTCAAGTCTTTTGGTTCAGCCGGACAAGAGAAGTGAAGCAGGGCGCATTTGTCCACGACGGCCGCATCTTCTTCCGCGATCACAGTGGTCAGAAAGAAATCATGCTGGTCTCGGAGATCCCGCTGAAGGGCGGACATAACGTCGAAAATGTTCTGGCTGCGGTCTGCGTTGGCGCTCTCCTGCGCTGCGAGCCGGACCGGATTCGCAAAGCCATTCACGACTTTAAAGCCGTCGAGCACCGGTTGGAGTACGTTGCGACGATTGGCGGGGTGGAATATTACAACGATTCCAAAGCCACCAACGTTGACGCGACGATTAAAGCGCTCGAATCCTTCCCGGCCAACATTCACCTCATTCTCGGCGGCAAGGACAAAGGCAGCAATTACACCGTCCTGAATGAACTGCTTCGGGGGCGGGTAAAACGTGTCTATACGATCGGCGCGGCGGCCGAGAAGATCGAATCGCAAATTAAGGGATCAACGGAGATCGATCATGCCGAAACCCTTGAAACCGCTATCAAACATGCAGCCGAGGCTGCCACAGTTGGAGATATCGTGCTGCTCGCCCCCGCCTGCGCCAGCTTCGACCAGTTCCGCAACTACGAACATCGCGGAAAGGTCTTCAAGGAAGTCGTCCATGCGTTAGCGGAGCAGGCGAACCAAGAGAGTTAAGCCTCTCGCGAAATCCTTCACGAAAAGCCTCCGTGTCTCAGTGTCTCCGTGGTGAAATGAAGTCCTCCGATGGCGAAGCGCGTCAGTGTCGACAGTTGGCTATTTACCGTGACTCTGCTCTTGATCTTCATAGGGCTGGTGATGGTTTTCAGCGCCTCGGCGGTTATGGCAAAGGAGCGCTACGGCTCAGGTTATTTTTTTCTACTGCGGCAGTTGGGCTGGGCGACCGCCGGAATTCTGGCCATGGTTCTGGCGATGAAAATCGATTACCGTCGGTATAAACATCCTGCAGTGGTTTTCTCCTTGCTCGGCGCAACCACCCTGCTGCTGATTTCGGTCTTTTTCCTCGATCGCGCTCACCATACGCATCGTTGGTTTCATTTGGGTCCGCTCTCTTTTCAGCCCTCCGAAATGGCGAAACCGGCGCTCATTTTGTTTCTGGCATTCTTCCTCGAGAGCCGCACGAAATCGATGAAGGATTGGCGGAACACGGTTTTGCCCGCAGCCGTTCCAACCTTGGTCTTCATTGCATTGATCGTCTTTCAACCTGACCTTGGGACTGCAATCGCCTGTGCCGCAATTACTGGCTGCGTTTTGTTTGTGGCTGGACTCGATTTGCGCTACCTCGGGTATGCATTCGCGGCCTCGCTACTACCGCTGTATTTCCTCATCTTCCACGTTGCCTATCGCCGCGATCGCATTCTCGCTTTCCTTGATCCTTATTCCGACCCGCAAGGTCGCGGCTTTCACATCATTCAATCGCTGATCGCCGTCAGCACCGGCGGCATCACTGGCGTCGGTCTCATGGAGGGCAAGCAGAAACTTTTCTATCTGCCCGAACCCCACACCGACTTCATCTTCGCTGTAACTGCCGAGGAGTTGGGCTTGGTGGGCGCGATGGTTATTGTGCTGCTGTTCGCCATCTTCCTCTGGCGCGGCGTTCGCACCGCCCTGCGAACGCAAGACATGTTCGGACGCTTCCTCGCGGTCGGAATCACCAGCATGATCGTGGTGCAAGCTTTCATCAATATCAGCGTAGTGCTCGGCCTGATGCCCACCAAAGGCATACCGCTGCCGTTAGTTTCCTACGGCGGTTCGTCGTTGCTCGTCACCCTGGCCTGCATCGGAGTCCTGCTGAACATCTCCAAGCAAGCCGAATAGACAGCCCCCCGGCTGTCCGGTCGAGCGCAGCACGGCCAGTCGCAGCGCAGCTAAAGGGTTAACGTCGGGCGTCTTTCGAAAGTCGATTCCAGTTTATAGTCACTGCATGCGGGCCATTCTAGCGGGAGGCGGAACCGGCGGACACGTGATCCCCGCGCTCGCCATCGCTCAGCAACTCCAAAAAGATTATGCAGCAGAAGTGCTTTTCATCGGCACTGCGCGAGGAATCGAGAACCGCTTAGTCCCTGCTGCAGGCTTTGACTTAAGGCTAGTCCAGGTTGGCGCCTTGAACCGAGTCAGCCTCACGACCCGGCTGAAAACAATCTTCGATCTGCCCCGAGCGGTTTGGGATTCAAGCCGCATCCTCTCCCAGTTTCGGCCTGACATCGTGATCGGCGTAGGTGGATACGCCTCCGGCCCGGCCATGCTGGCTGCGATATTGCGCCGAATTCCTACCCTCGTGTTTGAGCCGAATTTCGTTCCTGGATTCGCCAATCGCCTGGTAGCCCCGCTGGTTTCGGGAGCCGCCGTGCACTTCGCTGAAACTGGACGCTACTTCCGCCATTGCGAGGTCGCTGGCGTTCCGGTCCGCGAAGCCTTTTTCCAGATCTCCGAAGAGCATCCTGACCATACGAAGACTCTGCTCGTCTTCGGCGGAAGCCAGGGCGCCCACGCCATCAACCAGGTTGTCATGGATTCAGTGCCCTCGCTGCGCCAGCGCGTTCCCGGAATTCACATTGTCCATCAAACCGGCGAACGTGACTATAATGACGCTCAAGCGGCCTACGCGAAATTGGGCGACTTAGTTGAAGCTCACCGTTTCATCGACGACATGCCCGGTGCATTTGCCCGGGCGGATTTGCTGGTTTGCCGCTCCGGCGCAAGCACCGTGGCCGAAGTGACGGCAGCGGGGAAGCCAGCGGTTTTCGTGCCCTTTCCGCGTGCCGCAGACGATCATCAAAAGCGCAACGCAGAAGCTCTGGAGCGGGCAGGCGCGGCCGTGATGCTTGAAGAGTCAAAGCTGACAAGCGAAAGTCTAGTAGACGCAATCAGCAAGCTATTCACCGATCCATCGCGGCTAGAAAAGATGGGAGACGCGGCCCGCAAGCTATCGCATCCAAATGCCGCGCGCGACATAGCGGCCATCGCAGCCCGGCTAGCAGGAAAAAAGAAATAGCCACGGATTCAAGCGGATTCAGATCCGCGTTCATCCGTGTAAATCCGTGGCCAAACAGTTGACTTAAATGTTCGCCAAGATTCAACGCATTCACTTCGTCGGCATCGGAGGCATCGGCATGAGCGGCATCGCCGAAGTGCTGCTGAACCTCGGCTATAAAGTTTCCGGATCCGACCTCAAAAGCTCAGCCCTCACCCAGCGTCTAGCCAGCCTCGGCGCTGATGTTTTTGAAGGACACCGCGCGGAAAACATCGCCGGAGCCGACGTAGTTGTAGCCAGCTCAGCCATCGCATTCGACAATCCAGAAATCTCCCACGCCCACGTCCTCCACATTCCCGTCATTCAGCGCGCCGAAATGCTGGCCGAACTGATGCGCCTGAAGTACGGCATCGCCATTGCCGGAATGCACGGCAAAACCACCACGACTTCCATGGTTGCCGCTGTTCTCGCCGGTGGCGGGCTCGATCCCACCGTAGTCGTTGGCGGACGCGTCGACGCCCTCGGATCGAACGCCCGCCTCGGCAAATCCCAATATCTGGTCGCCGAGGCCGACGAGAGCGACCGCTCATTCCTCAAACTCTCGCCCATTCTCGCGGTCGTCACCAACATCGATCGCGAACACATGGACTGCTATCGCAACATGCGCAACGTCAAGCGCGCTTTTCTCGACTTCATGGATCGCGTCCCGTTCTACGGCATGGTCGTCGTCTGCAACGACGATCCCCTGCTGCGCCGCATGCTCCCCCAGATTCAGCGCCGCACCGTCACCTACGGCACGCGTCGCGGTTCCGACTTTCACATTAAGCCCGGCAAGTCCGTGCCGAACCCCGGCGATTACCGGCCGATCAGCCTCTTCGACATAACTTTTAAACAGAAGCCTCTCGGCGAGTTTCGCCTGCACGTGCCCGGCCTGCACAACATCCTGAACGCTACAGCTGCGATTGCCGTGGGCGTCGGCCTCGATATCAACGTCGACCAAATCCGCGCCGCGCTCGAAAACTTCCGCGGAGTCGATCGCCGCTTCCAAATGCGAGGCGAGGCCGCGGGCGTAACCGTCATCGACGATTACGGCCATCACCCCACCGAAGTCCGTGCCACCCTCGCCGCCGCCCGCCAGTGCGGATTTCGCAAGATCCACGTCGTCTTCCAGCCGCATCGTTACACCCGTACGCAATTACTCATGGACGAATTCACCGCGTCTTTCCACGACGCCGACACTCTCTTCATCCTCGACATCTACGCCGCCAGCGAACCGCCGATCGAAGGAATCACCGGAGAAGCCTTGGCCGAGCACATTCAAGAAGCAGGAGAACACGAAGCCCGCTACGCCCCGTCTTTCGCCGCAGCCGCGGAAGCAGTCGTCGCCGCAGCCCAGGAAGGAGACATGATCCTGACCCTCGGCGCAGGCACCGTCTCCCAACTCGGCCCCATGATTCTGGAAAAACTGCATGCCCAACAACAGGCCCCCGCGCCAATTTCCCTGGCGACAACTTCACCACAATAACTTCGGCAACCTTACGCAGGGGGCTTGACAAGATTTTCGCCCCATCACTCCCAACGCGGGAAAACCGCGAGGCATATACCAAAGTGCTGTTCCGATTTCCGAACAATCCCGCAAAACCCGAACGTCCCCCGCCACAAAATGTGAAAATGATTCTTGACCTATGGATCATCCCCACCAACCCGAACGCACCATCAATAGTCGCCGCTTTCCAAGATACGAACTCGAAACCGAACTGAGAGTCGCCATCCTCGGCCCGGAACACCACGAGAAGCGCGGCCGCTCTTTGAATATCAACGAGGGAGGCATGGGAGGAATATTTGTCGCGGGCTGGGACGTCGGCACCTCCGTCGCTCTCCAGTTCTCCGTTCCCATCGCCACCACTCCAATCAAAGTGAAGGGCGTCGTGCGGAACCAGACCGGCTACCGCTACGGATTTGAGTTCACAGAGTTGACTCCAGAAGAACGCGAAACCATTACCCGAACCTGCAAGACCCTGGACCTGCTGCAATAACGAAAGCCGCAAAGCGGCGAAAGAATCCAGCCCACGGCGCAAGGCGGGTGGCCTGGGCCATAGCGTTTTCCCTCACTCTCAAGGGTGCCCCGTCCAAACTCCGCTTGGGCGGGCTTTGCATTGACTCATAATCGCCGGAGAGAAAGACAAATCCCGTTTGCAAAAGCTGAAGGCTAATTCTCGGTGAGGACGATGGAACTCTGCTGACCGCCGCAATTCTTCGCCGGATCGTAGACCGCCGATCCCTCGCGCTTGCCTTGCAACGCGCGAAACATCAGCGTCCCGCCTTTTACTTTTTCCGGCAGGCCTTTGAACTGGGTTTTGCCATCGACATTGGTCGCAGCTTCGAGATCAAGCCGCCGCACGCCCATAAGCCCATAAGCAATGTGGACGCGGATGCGCGCATCATAAACCGGCGCGCCCTTAATATCAGTAACGGTAAAGGAAATCGAACAAGGCCCAGCTTCTCCGTCCATCACCGGAACCTGGTGCGGGTCGGGAGTCTGCTGGGCATGGGCGGGAGGGACAGCGAAAACGCTCACGAGCACTGCGACACTAATGAACGAATGTTTGGTGAGTGGAGTCATGAGTTCACCTCCCTACCGATTACACCACAACTAACGGGAGGAATTTAGTTTTCTAATATTAACCTAACCGTTTAGGATAATGATAATATAGACCTCGTGCCAACAATTCTTCGGTTCGATGGATTTCGGGTTGTAATCTATCCCAACGACCATCGACCGGCTCACGTTCACGTCATTGGCAGTGAATGCGAAGCGGTTTTCCGACTGAACTGTCCAGATGGTCCCGTCGAGCTTCGGGAAGATTACGCTGCTACACGGCGTCAGATAAAGACATTCGAGCGCGAATTGATGAAGAGCCTTAGCCAGCTATGTAGAACATGGGAGAAAATTCATGGCATTGCATAAACAGTTTGAAGAAGCAAGGAACCGCGCGGGCGAATTGCAGCACTCGCTTCCCCGGGCAATTCGCGCTTATTACGACCGTACAAGCCGAAAGCTTGTCATCGATCTCAGCTCAAACCTGACGCTCAGCTTCTCACCCCAAGACGCGCAGGGACTGGAACAGGCGACGCCCTCGCAGCTGGAGGAAATTGAGATTAGTCCATCCGGATTCGGAATCCACTTTCCACGAGTCGACGCGGATCTATATGTGCCAGGATTGCTCGAAGGCTTTCTCGGGTCGAAGAAGTGGATGGCCTCGCGGCTGGGCCAACTCGGCGGCCAATCGCGCAGCCGCGCCAAGAAAGCCTCCTCGCGAGCAAACGGCAAGCTGGGCGGTAGACCCAGAAAAGCAGCCAGGGGGTAGGCAAAACAAAAGCCGCCAGCTTTGGGCCGGCGGCTGTCGAGACATAGCTTCCTGCGTCTCTACGAATTCTCGTATAACAACACGCCTTCGGTTTCCTTCGAATCCACCGGACGGTAAAACAGCTTGTTGTCCCCGAGGTAGACTTCGATGAACGCTGGCCGCGTAGCGATGGTCCCCTGAATCAAAGCCTCCGACAGCGGATCTTCAATGTATTTCTGCAAAGCCCTGCGCAGCGGACGCGCGCCATAACTGCGATCCACCAGCGTCTGGCTGAGGATCCACTTCTTGGCTTCGTCGGTGACTGTAACCGTGATCGCTTTCTGCGCCAAATTCTGGTTCAGTTGGCTGACCATGAGTTCGAGAATCTGGATCAGATCCGTCTCGCTCAAAGCGCTGAACAGAATGATTTCGTCCAGGCGGTTGAGGAACTCCGGATTGAACGTGCGCTTGACTTCGTTCTTGACCAGGTCTTCGACCTTTTCCGAGATCATGTCTTCCTTGCTCGACTGGAAGCCCAGACCCTCGCGGCGCTGCAAGTGCCGCGCCCCGATGTTCGAAGTCATAATCAGAATCGTGTTCTTGAAGTCGACGGTATTGCCCAACCCGTCGGTGAGCTGCCCGTCTTCAAACACCTGCAACAGAATGTTGAACACATCTGGATGGGCCTTCTCGATTTCGTCGAGCAGTACGACTGAATAAGG
>Ga0181526_10004013_pt1 | contig 11668 bp, 12 predicted proteins | sample PEATcosm2014_Bin_35_FD_119750 | JGI IMG/M metagenome (GOLD analysis project Ga0181526, IMG submission 119750) | Peatland microbial communities from MTU Mesocosm Facility, Houghton, MI, USA - PEATcosm2014_Bin06_30_metaG | ecosystem: Environmental > Terrestrial > Soil > Wetlands > Peat | place...
CAACATCCAAACCGATCGTGGTAATTTGCATGTGGACGGCTCCCCTCAATGTGGTTCCTTTCGACGCAACCACCCTATGGCACTTCGATGCCGGGAGCGGGCGCCGTCCACCACATCAATCGCGACCTTCTTGCCGGAGAGCGGGCGCGACCGCTTTACCTCCAACAGCCGACGTTGGCTGCGTTTTTGTCAGTCCACGCCCTAGTTCTGCGCGGCCTTGCGCAAATGGGGGAACCGCTCCGTCAGGAGCGAGCCGTGATAATAAGTCGGCGCGAAAGCCGGGTGGGCGCGGATGGCGTCGTACCAGCGCTGCACCCGCGGCAGATCATGCCAGGCGCCGTCTTGACCGAGATCGGCCATGCGGACGATGGCCGGCATCACCATGATGTCGGCGAGCGACATGTCGCGGCCGAGGAGCCACGGGCCGCCGCTCTTTTCGATCTCGGCATCCATGCGCTCATAGGTGCGCCGCAGCCGCGCCAGCGCCGCGTCCATGTCCTCCTTCGGGAAACCTTTGCGGCCCATCGACAGCATGAATTCGCGGCGCAGCGGCTTTGATTCCGCGAATGCGATAAATTCGTCTTCGCTCATCGCGGCAAAGCGCGGCTGGAAGGCGAGGTTGAAGGTCGGCACCCGCACCGCAGCGGCCGGCATCTCGTCGATGAAATGCATCAATGCGCGCATTTTCGCGCGCAGCACCGGATCGTGCGGCGTGAAGTCCGTGGGCGCCGGCGCGACCTCGTCGAGATACTCGCAAATGACGGAGGAATCGATCACGATCGCGCCGTCATGGTCGAGAGTCGGCACCACGCCGTTCGGATTGAGTGCGAGATAATCCGGCTTGAGCTGGTCGCCGGCCAAGAGATCGAGCTTGATCTCGGCGAAGGGAAGTCCCTTGGCGTTGAGCACGAAGCGAACGCGCTGGCTGCAAGTCGATTGCGGCGAGTTGTACAAAGTGAATGCCATCGTTCAGCTCCCGTGTTTTGCTTCTAAAAGTGTTGTTTCTATTGTGTCGAATTACAGCAGGGCGGCCAGTTCGGTCAGGGCGGAGACCGTGTAGTCCTGCAGGTAGCCGAGCGTTTCGGCATTGCCGCGCAACAGGCGATACATTTGCGCGGGCAGGACCGGATGCTTGGCCACGCCCGGGCCGCCGCCGCGCTTGATCCAGGCGACCTTGAAGCCGAAATGTTTGGCGCCGGCGACATCGAAGCCGTTGGAGGAAACGAACATCACCTCTTCTTTCGTGACGGCGAGGACTTTTTCCACGAGCGCATAACAATCCGGGTGCGGCTTGAACTTCCCGGCGCCGTCGACGCTGATGGTGGCGTCCAGATAGGCATCGAGGCCTGAATTTTTGACCAGGGCCTTGAGCATCGCGGTGCTGCCGTTCGACAGGATGGCGAGCTTGTAGCCGCCACCGCGCTGCAACGCCCCGAGCGCATCCTTGGCCTCGGGATAGGGGTCGAGGTCGAGATATTTCTCGAACAGCGGCTTGGTGATGTTTTCGATCGGTTCGACGCCGGCCGCGCGTAGCGCAAATTCAAGCGAGGCCTGGGTGAGATAAGTGAAATCGCGGTAGTCCTGCAGCGAGGTCTGCAGCCAGGTATATTCGAGCTGCTTCAGCCGCCAGATATGGGTGATGAGATCGCCCTTGCCGGGACAGAGCGCCTCGGTCTTGGCATAGACCGAATGCACGTCATAGAGCGTGCCATAGGCGTCAAAAACCAATGCCTTGATCGCCATGCTTGCGCGTCCTTGTTTGTTTCGTCCCTGCGCTGAACCGATATCAATCCAGAAGGCCGAGCGCAGGCCGCGCCACGCCTTCGAGCAAGGCCCGCTCGGGCTTGGAGCGGGCGAGGACGCGGATGCCGAGCAGCACGCCGAGTAGTAAGCGCGCGAGATCCTTGGCGCCGCGCTGTCGTGGGATGGTGCCCGCGGCTTGCGCCGCCTTGATCGAGCGGTGGAAGAACGCCTCGATCTCGGCAAGGCGGTCGGCGATCAGCGCGCCAAGCTCCTTGTCATGCGGCGCCACTTCGAGCGCGGAATTGATCAGAAAACAGCCGCGCCGTTCGCGGTCGTTCACCGAGCGCTCGATGATCTCCGCGATAAATTGGCGGATCGCCTGTTTGGGCGGCTGCGAGTCTTCGAGGCGCTTGATCCGCGCCCGCGTCGATTGATCGAGATAGCGCTCGAGCGCCAGCACGAACAGCGCGTGCTTGTCGCCGTAAGCGTTGTAGAGGCTCGGCGCCGAGATTCCCATTTTGTCGGCGAGATCGCGCACCGACGTCGCCTCGAAGCCGCGCTGCCAAAAGCACGCGATCGCCGCATCGAGCGCGGTCGCCTCGTCGAATTCCCTCGGCCTCGCCATCGTGCCTTTCCGCAGCGGTGCATTCGCGCCTGACGCCGACGCGCAATTGACATTATGTATCGTGTGATACAAAATGTCTAGGGTCAGGGTACCGAGACCACGGAGGAAACCGCGATGGGAGTTCTGATCGACGGCCAATGGCGCGACGAGGAACTGCCCCAGGAGGTGGGCCGCGCCGGTGAATTCCGCCGCAGCGATAGCCGCTTTCGCGAGCGCATCACGGCGGACGGCGCATCGGGCTTCAAGGCGGAGGCCGGGCGGTATCACCTTTATGTCGCGCATGGCTGTCCCTGGGCGCATCGCACCCTGATCTATCGGGCGCTGAAGAAGCTCGAACACGCGATCACGGTCGCCTATGCGGTCCCTGGACTTAATGAACAGGGCTGGACCTTCGAGAGCAATCCGGCGTTCCCGGATTGCACGCCGGATACCGTCAATGGATTTCATTACCTCTACGAGGCCTATACGGCGACTGACCCGCACTACACCGGCAAAGTGACGGTGCCGACTTTGTGGGACCGCAAATCCGGCCGCGTCATCAACAACGAGTCCTCCGAAATCATCCGCATGCTCAATAGCGAGTTCAAGGGCATCGCCGGCGACGACACCGACTTCTATCCGCCGGCACTGCGCGGCGAAATCGATCGCATCAACGAAACGGTCTACGGCAACGTCAATAACGGCGTCTATCGCTGCGGTTTTGCCCGCACCCAGGAAGCCTATGAGGCGGCCTACGACGCGCTGTTCGCGACGCTCGACGAACTCGAGGCTCGGCTCGGCCGCCAGCGTTATCTGGTCGGCCGCCAGATCACCGAGGCCGATTGGCGGCTGTTCCCGACGCTGGTGCGGTTCGACGTCGCCTATTTCTCGCTGTTCAAGTGCAACCGACAGCGCATCGCCGACTATCCTAATCTTCTGAACTATATGCGCGAGCTCTATCAGGTGCCGGGCATCGCCGCGACCGTGAAGGCGCGTTATTACGTGATCAATTATTGGTCGATCAAACGCGTCAACGCGACCGGCATTATCCCGAAAGGCACGCCGGTCGATTACGCGCAGCCGCACGATCGCGCGCATTTGGCGGCATGACAGCAACAGATTCAATCTGAAACGGAGTCCCGCGATGTCGTTGAAAGAACAACTCGACGAATACCGGGCCGGCTGGTATCAGCGCGTTCCGGCCGAGCGCCAAGCCATCATGCAGCGTCATATCGACGGGCTGCGCAGCGGCGCCATTCTTCGTAGCATGCTGAAAACGGGCGACCGTGCGCCTGCCATCGTGCTGCCGAATGCGACGGGCGAGACCTTCGATGTCGGTATGCTGCTCGCCAAAGGCCCGGTGATCGTCACCTTCTATCGCGGCGGCTGGTGTCCCTACTGCAATCTCGAACTCAAAGCCTATCAGGATATTTTGCCGCAAATCGCGGCGGCGGGCGCGTCGCTCGTCGCCATCAGCCCCGAGAAGCCCGACGACACGCTGTCGACTGCGGAGAAGAATGCGCTCACCTTCGAAGTCTTGAGCGACGTGGGCCAGAAAGTCGGCCGCGCCTTCGGCCTGGTCTACGAATTCTCCGACGAGCTCAAGAGCGCTTATCGCGGCTTCAATCTGGATATTCCGGCGCGCAACGGCGCGCCGGACGAATGGGCGCTGCCGGTCGCGGCGACCTATGTGATCGATCGCGATGGCTCGATCGTCTATGCTTATACGGACGCCGATTATCGCGATCGCGCCGATCCGCGCGACGTCCTGAACGTGCTTACGAAGAAGGCGGTCGCGGCTTAAGCGCGGGCGGGTTGCGGCCTAAAACCTCTAAAAAGATTATTTGCCGCAGCCGGAGTCAGAGCAAACAAGGGAGGAAACAATGCCCAGACTGCGTTACATCGAGGAAAGCGAGAAGACCGCTCATACCCGCGAACTGATTGAATCGGCCAAGCGCACCGGCGCGCCCGATCCGCGGGTCGTCAGCCTGATGACCCGGAGCAAACTCGGCATCGCCTGGGTCGAGTATTGGAGCAAGCTCCTGTACCAGGGCGTGCTGCCGCACAAGCTCAAGGAGATGTGCCGCATCAAGATTTCGGTCGCGCATCAATGCGGCTATTGCTCTACGGTTCGCTCCAATGTCGCCAAGGCCGAGGGGTTGACCGAAATCATGATCAACGATCTGTTCGACTATGCCGGCAGCAAGCACTTCACCGCGCGGGAGAAAGCGGCGCTGCATTACGCCGACCTGTTCAAACAGGGCGAGCACGCCATCGACAAAGATGAAGTCTATGCCGAGCTCGGCAAGCATTTTTCCGACGAAGAGATCATCGAGCTTGGCCTGTTCTGCGCCGAGGTCGACGGCGTCGGCAAGTTCGTCAAATCGCTCAATGTGTTGAGCTGGGAGGAAGCCTGCGAGCTTAATCCCAAGCTCAAAAACGAAGCGGCGCCGATCGCGGCAGAATAGCGAAGTTGCGGGCCGGAACGTCGTCCGCGCTTCGTTCGCTTGCTGCGACATTCAGGCTTTCGATCACCGACAGCCACCGCCGGCTTTGGGTTTCAATGCGACATCAGCGCCGGCACGGTCATCGATTGCAGGATCGAGTGCGTGACGCCGCCGAGCACGAATTCGCGCAGGCGCGAGTGGCCGTAGCCACCCATCACCATGAAATCGGTGCCACTGTCGGCGGCATGCGAAAGCAACGCGTCGGCGACGTCGATGCCGCCGCCGGCGATCCGATGGACGTCAACCTTCAGACTATGGCGGGCGAGGTGCTGGCCGATATCGGCGCCTTCGATCTCGTCCTCTTTGCCGCGCTCATTGGTAATGATGACGATCTCGACCCGGCCTGCTTTCGCCAATAGCGGCAAGGCATCGCCGACGGCGCGCGCCGCCTGCCGGCTGCCGTCCCAGCACACCATCACATTGTCGAGCTTGAGCGGCGCCTTCTGGATATAGGGCACGACGATCATCGGCCGGCCGGATTCAAAGAGCGTGGCCTCGGCGATGATGTCCTCGACCGTCGAGGTCTCGGGCTCGGCCTGGCCGACCACCGCGAGATCGAAGCGGCGTGCGATACGGCCGAACTGGTCGCCGGCGCCGGCGAGGCTCGCGGAGAGCGTCAGCGGCTCAGCCGAGAGTCCGGCGCGCCGGGTGGCCTCGGTGAAACGCCCGATTGCGGCTTTCGCCGCGGCTTCGTTGTCGGCCTGCTGGGTCTCGATTACCTCGGGGGGAATGTAGCCGGTACCCGAAATCGGAACGATCGGGTCGTACACGAAGGCGATGCCGGCCAAATGGGCCTCGAGCGCGCTCGCGACCGAAACCGCGTAGTCGCCGGCGGGGCCTCCGGCCTTGGTGACGCTGAGATTGACGACAATGTCCCTAATCATGAAAGCGCCTCCCGGTGTCCGCATTGCGGAACGATATTTTTATCGCATCAGATGCCGACGGGTCTTGCGAAAGATCAAGCGGTCGCCGCTCCCGCCGCGCCGCTTACTTCTTGATATTGCCGTCGGCGTCGAACTGCTTGACGTAGGCCCACAGGTCGTTGACCTCCTGCGGATTCTTGACCCCGGCGAAGATCATCTTGGTGCCGGGGACCATGGCTTTGGGATCTTGGATATATTGCTTGAAGGTCGTCTCGTTCCACACGATCCCCGAATTCTTATTGGCGTCCGAATAGTTGAAATTGGGCACCGCGCCGGAATGGCGGCCGTCGAGACCGTTAAGCACGGGGCCGATCTTGTTTTGCGCGTCCGGTCCGATGGAATGGCATGGCAGGCATTTATTGAAGGAATGTTCGCCCTTGGCGGCGTCCTGCGCCAGAGCGGGCCCGGCCGATAGGGCGAAGACTGCCATGGCGGCGATCAGCATGGCGGCGATCAAAATTCGCATCGTGACTTCCCTTTCATGTCGTCTTGACATCCGTTTGACATCGGCCGCACCGACCGCGCCCCATGGTCGCTGCAAAACATCGGCCAAAAGGTTCAAGCGATCCTGGCGCGGCCTGTCAACGGTATCCCGGTAAAATGATCGCGGGGCCGGATCGGCCAAATTCCGCTGCGTTGAGCCCGCTATTCTGCACTATAGTGATCGACGGAAACGCCGAAGAGGACCTCATGCCGGTTTTGATGCCGCTGTTCGATGACGCAGTGCTGCGGCGCCGCGCCGAGATCGTCGCGGCGCTGAAGCGGCTCGTGCCCGGCGAGGGGGTCATCGCTTCCGAGCAAGGCATGCGGCCTTATGAAAGCGACGGGCTCACCGCCTATCGGCAGTTGCCGATGGTGGTGGTGCTGCCGGAAACGACCGCGCAGGTCGCGGCGGTGCTGGCCTATTGCCACCGCGAGGGCATCAAAGTCGTGCCGCGCGGCGCCGGCACCTCGCTTTCAGGCGGCGCGCTGCCGCTCGGCGATGGCGTATTGCTCGGGCTTGCCAAGTTCAACCGCATCCGCGAGATCGATTACGACAACCGCGTCGCGGTGGTCGAGCCGGGCGTCACCAATCTCGCGGTGACGCGGGCGGTCGAGGAGAAAGGCTTCTATTACGCGCCGGATCCGTCGTCGCAGATTGCCTGCACCATCGGCGGCAATGTCGCGGAGAATGCCGGCGGCGTGCATTGCCTCAAATACGGCATGACCGCCAACAATGTGCTCGGCTGCGAACTGGTGCTGATGACCGGGGAGATCGTCCGGCTCGGCGGCAAGCATCTGGATTCCGGCGGCTACGACCTGTTGGGTATTGTCATCGGGTCGGAGGGCCTGCTCGGCGTCGTCACCGAAGTCACGGTGCGCATCCTGAAGAAGCCGCAGACGGCGCGCGCCGCGCTGCTGGGCTTTGCGGCGTCCGAAGACGCCGGCGAATGCGTTGCCAAAATCATCGGCTCCGGCATCATCCCTGGCGGCATGGAAATGATGGACCGCCCGGCCATCCACGCCACCGAGGAATTCGTTCATGCCGGCTATCCGCTCGACGTCGAGGCGCTGTTGATCGTCGAGCTCGACGGCCCGCGTGACGAGGTCGACCATTTGCTCCAGCGCGTCGAGGGGATCGCACGCGAGTGCCGCGCCGTAACGTGCCGGATCTCCAATTCGGAGGAGGAACGGCTGTTGTTCTGGGCCGGCCGCAAGGCGGCCTTCCCCGCCGCCGGCCGTATTTCGCCCGACTATCTCTGCATGGACGGCACCATCCCGCGCGCCAAGCTGCCGCAGGTACTGCGCCGCATCACCGAGCTCTCGGCGAAATACGCCTTGCGCGTCGCTAACGTGTTTCATGCCGGCGACGGCAATCTGCACCCGCTGATCCTCTACGACGCCAACCAGGAGGGCGAGCTCGAGCGCGCCGAGCAGTTCGGCGCCGATATCTTGCGGCTCTGCGTCGAAGTCGGCGGCGTGCTCACCGGCGAACACGGCGTCGGGGTCGAGAAACGCGATCTGATGCCGGTCATGTTCTCCGAGATCGATCTCAATCAGCAGCAGCGGCTCAAATGCGCTTTCGACGACAAGAGCCTGCTCAATCCGGGAAAGGTGTTCCCGACACTGCACCGTTGTGCCGAACTCGGCCGTATGCACGTGCATGCCGGGCGGGTGGCATTTCCCGACATTCCGCGGTTCTAAGCGTCATCGCGTGGCCCACCCGCCGAAAGCACTGGTATGAAATTCGGTCTATTTTGTTCGGCGCAAGCCAATAGCGGCGAGTTCGGTCCGGAGAGCGGGCAGGGCTTTCGCGACTATCTCGACTTCAATGTCGAGGCCGAGGCGCTTGGCTTTACGTCGAGCTTTCTGGTCGAGCATCACTTCACCGGCTGGAATCAGGTTTCCGCGACGCTGATGCTGTTGATGGCGCTCGCCATGCGCACCAAGACGTTGCGGCTCGGTTCGGCCGTTATCGTGCTGCCGTGGCACAATCCGGTGCTCCTCGCCGAACAGGCGGCGACGCTCGATCTGATCTCCGGCGGCCGCTTCGATTTCGGCATCGGCAAGGGCTACCGGCATAGCGAATTCAAGGGCTTTCTGATCGACCCTCAAGAGTCCGAAGCGCGCTTCGACGAGGCGATCGAGCTGATAAAGCGCGGATGGCTGAGCCGCGAGCGGTTCTCCCATCGCGGCCGCTTCTTTCACTTCGAGGATATCGTCGTCGAGCCGCCGCCGGCGCAACAGCCTTATCCGCCGCTCTGGGTCGCCGCCGGTAGCGAGGCCTCGATCCGCCGTGCCGCGGTGCGCGGCTTCAACCTCATTCTCGACCAATATGCGAGCCCGCAGGCACTCGCTGAGCGCATCGGTCTCTACAAAGCCGAACGACACCGGCAAGGTTTCGCTTTCGATCCGGCGCAGGTCGCGGTGGCGCGCCAGCTTTACGTCGCGCGCGACGCGGCGGACAAGCAAGCTGCTCTCGAACGCCAGGCCGCCTATACGCGGCGCACCGTCGAGGTATCGCGGGCCCCGGTTGGCGAGGGCGGCGCGAAAACCGGTTCGCATGTGCTGGCCTATGCCGAGAAGCCCGGTGGTACCGAGGCGAATGCGCTCTATGGCACGGTCGAGGAAATCTGCGCCATGATCGAGGCCTTGCAGGCGGCGGGGGTGGATTATGTTCTCCTCACGCTCGCCGGCGGCAGCGAGCAATTGCGCCGCGTCGCACGTGACATCATGCCGGTCTTTGCGCGCTCCTCGCCAGCCGCCGCCGCCGAGTAGCCTTGTCATGGCCGACACTCTCAAACCGCGCGATGCCAAGGAAGTCGAGCAGACGATCGGCTGGGCGCTCGGCGACGGCAAGACGTTGGAACTCGTCGGCCGCGGCACGAAGCGCGCGATCGGCCGCGCCGCGCAATGGGATGCGACGCTCGATCTCTCCGCGCTGTCGGGCGTCACGCTCTATGAGCCCGACGAACTCGTGCTCTCCGCCAAGGCGGCAACGCCGCTCGCCGAGATCGAAGCGCTCGTTGCCGCCAGCAACCAACAACTTGCCTTCGAGCCGATGGATTACGGCCCGCTGCTCGGCGGGGATGCCGGCGCCAGTACTATCGGCGGCGTGATCGCTGCCAATCTGTCCGGGCCGCGCCGCATCAAGGCTGGCGCCGCGCGCGACCATTTTCTCGGCTTCACCGCTGTCTCCGGCCGCGGCGAGACCTTCAAGTCGGGCGGCCGGGTGGTCAAGAACGTCACCGGCTACGACCTGTGCAAGCTTTTGGCCGGTTCCTGGGGCACGCTCGCGGCCATGACCGAGGTGACGATCAAGACGCTGCCGAGGGCCGAGACCGAGGAAACGGTGCTGGCGCTCGGTCTCGACGACATCACGGCCGGCAAGACGCAGGCGGCGGCGATGAGCTCTTATGCCGATGTCTCGGCGGCGGCCCATCTTCCGGCTGCGATTGCCGCGCGTCTTGCAGAGACGGCGGCAGCCCGAACGACGGTCACCGCGTTTCGACTCGAGGGCGTCGCGCCCTCGGTAGCGCAGCGCAAGACCGTGCTGGAACAGCTTCTCGCGCCGTTTGGCTTGCTCGGCACGCTTGCCGAGGCACCGTCACGGGCGCTGTGGCGAGCGATCCGCGACGTGACTCCCTTGGCGGCGAACGGGCCGGCCGGTTCGTATGACATCTGGCGGGTCTCCACCACGCCCGGCCGCGGCGCTGAAATCGGCCGGACGCTCGCGGCCGTGGGTGGTGCCGAACTGCTCTACGATTGGGCCGGCGGACTGATCTGGGCGGCGCTACCGGCCGCAAACGACGCGCACGCACCGCTAGTTCGTTCCGCCGTCGCGGCCACCGGCGGCCATGCCACGCTCATTCGCGCGCCGGCCGCAGTGCGTGCGGCGGTTCCTGTCTTCACGCCCGAGCCGGCGCCGCTTGCGGCATTGACCGACCGGGTCCGGAAGGGCTTCGATCCTCAAGGCGTGCTCAACGCCGGGCGCATGTGGGCGGGCGTGTAGCATGCAAACTTCCTTCACGTTGGCGCAGCTCGCCGATCCGAATATCGCGGAAGCCGAAAAAATCCTGCGCGCCTGCGTGCATTGCGGGTTCTGCACCGCGACTTGCCCGACCTATGTGCTCGGCGGCAACGAGCTCGATTCGCCGCGCGGGCGCATCTACCTCATCAAGGAGATGCTGGAGCACGACCGCCCGGCGAGCGCGGAAGTCACACTCCATGTCGACCGCTGCCTGTCGTGCCTGTCCTGCATGACGACCTGCCCGTCGGGCGTGCACTACATGCACCTCGTCGATCATGCCCGCGCCCATATCCAGGAGACCTTCCGCCGTCCGATCGGCGATCGTCTCGTCCGCGCCATGCTGGCCTGGCTGATGCCGCATCCGCGGCGGTTCCGGCCTGTCCTTTACGCCGCACGGCTCGGCAAGCCGCTCGTGCCGTTGTTCGATGCGTTGCGGCTCAAGCGCCTCGCCGCGATGCTCCGCCTGGCGCCGCATCGCCCACCGCGGCATTCGCTTCCTCCGCAAGTGGTCCCGGCCGAAGGCACGCGCCGCGGCCGCGTCGCGCTGATGCCGGGCTGCGTCAACGACGTGCTGATGCCCGAGATCAATGCGGCTGCGATCCGGGTGCTGACCCGGCATCAGATCGAGGTGGTGCTGCCGGCCGGCGCCGGCTGCTGCGGGGCTCTTGTCCATCACATGGGCCGCGAGGCCGATGCGCTGTCCCAGGCGCGTGCCAATGTCGATGCCTGGAGCGCACTCGATGGCCTCGACGCGATCCTTATTACTGCCTCGGGCTGCGGCACCACGGTCAAGGACTACGGCTTCATGCTGCGAAACGATTCGCTCTACGCCGAACGCGCGGCCCGGGTTTCACATCTCGCCAAGGATATCGCGGAGTATCTCGCCGACTTGCCGTTGAAATCGGTGGAAAAGTCTCCGCCTCTTGTCGTCGCCTATCACTCCGCCTGTTCGCTTCAGCACGGCCAGCGAATAACGCGGCAGCCCAAGGAGATTCTGACCAAGCTTGGCTTTGCAGTCAGAGACGTTCCTGAAGGTCATCTCTGCTGCGGCTCGGCCGGGACCTACAATATTCTGCAGCCTGACATCGCTAGACAGTTGCGCGACCGCAAAGTCGGGACTATCGAAAGAATGCGACCTGATGTGATCGCAGCAGGCAATATCGGTTGCATCACGCAGCTCGCAGCGGGCACGGCGGTTCCGGTGGTCCACACGGTCGAGTTGATCGATTGGTCTACCGGGGGGCTCTGCCCGCCGACGTTGCGGGAGCATCGGCCGCGCGCGGCGATGCGTCCCTCCACGGCGACGAGCTAAGTGCCGGTCGCCGAGTGCCGGTCGCTTGGGGACCGCAGGGATTTTGGATCGCTAGCAAGGATTGGGAGG
>Ga0181526_10004014_pt1 | contig 11666 bp, 14 predicted proteins | sample PEATcosm2014_Bin_35_FD_119750 | JGI IMG/M metagenome (GOLD analysis project Ga0181526, IMG submission 119750) | Peatland microbial communities from MTU Mesocosm Facility, Houghton, MI, USA - PEATcosm2014_Bin06_30_metaG | ecosystem: Environmental > Terrestrial > Soil > Wetlands > Peat | place...
CGAACTCCCGGAAAATCCTTTTGAACCCGGCGCGATTGTCGCTCCTGAAATCGGCGATGGTCTTGAAGTCCGGCTTCAAGGTCCGCAACAGCCAGATGACCTCGATATTGCGATGACATTCGGCCTCAAGACGGCGGCTCGACCGCACCCGGTTTAGATAGCCGTATATGTAGAGCTTCAGCAGATCGGCAGGCGCGTAACCTGGACGGCCCGTCGCCTTCGCCTCGACCCGCTCGAAACCAGCGGCCTTCAAATCAAGCCCATCGACAAAGGCGTCGATGAACCGAACTGGATTATCGGAGCCGACATAATCGTCCACCGCCTCCGGCAATAACAAAAGTTGCGAACGTTCGAACCCGGATATCTGCCTCATGCCCAATTCTAACCAGATGCCGGCGCCAACGGAATCCCGTCAGTCGGACTTTTCACACAGTCTGCTTGATTTTTGCACGATGCTGAAGGGCCGATCCGGGTCCAGACTGTGTAAAAAGATGGTGTTGTGGTAGATTTAGGTCAGTTTTGGAGGCTGGCCATGGGTCGATTCGTCGAGGGTGACGACCGTAGACAGTCACTATTACTACCGAGGTCTCTAGACGACTACGTGACCGAGGATAACCCGGTTCGGGTCTTAGAAGCCTTCATCGATGAGCTTGATCTTGGATGCCTTGGCTTTGAAGGCGTTCAGCCCGCTTCGACCGGACGGCCCGGCCTATCATCCATCGACGCTGCTGAAGATCTATCTCTACGGCTACCTTAATCGGCTCCAGTCGAGCCGCCGCCTTGAGCGGGAGGCTCAGCGCAATATTGAGCTGATATGGCTGACGGGCCGACTGGCTCCTGACTTCAAGACCATCGCCAACTTCCGTCGAGATAACGGCCCTGCGATCAGAGCTGTGTGCGGCCAGTTCGTCGAGCTGTGTCGGCGCCTGAACCTGTTTACGAAGGCCGTCATCGCGATCGACGGCAGCAAGTTCAAAGCTGTAAACAATCGCGACAAGAACTTCACGGTGGCCAAGGTTGGCAAGCGGATGGAGCAGGTCGACGCGAGCATCGAGCGCTACATCGCAGCCCTGGACCGGGAGGATCGCGAAGAGAGCGACATGACTGAGGTCCGCACGACCCGGATCAAGGAGAAGATCGCCATTCTGCGCCGACAGATGCAGTCCTTGAAGGAGATGGAACAGCAGGTACAGGCCGCGCCTGATCAGCAGGTCTCGCTGACCGATCCCGACGCCCATTCAATGGCCATGAGCGGTCGCGGCACGGGTATGGTCGGCTACAATGTGCAGACCGCTGTCGACGCCGAGCACCATCTGATCGTGGCGCACGAAGTGACCAACGTGGGTCACGATAGAACCCAGCTCGCGCCCATAGCGCTCAAGGCGCAGGAAGCGACGGGCTGCGAGGAGATCACAGCGCTGGCCGATCGCGGCTATTTCAACGGCGAGCAGGTTCTGGCGTTTGAGGGAACTGGCGTTCTCCCCTGCATTCCCAAGACGCTGTGGCCCAGCATCGCGGAACGTGGCTTTTTCACTCGGCAGGACTTCATCTTTGATGCTGAGAAGGATTATTACACCTGCCCGGCAGGCGCAGAACTAACGAGAGGTCCTGCGCGATCAGATCGTAAAGACGGCATCGATCATTACCGCCACCTGACCGCCTGCTTCACCTGCCCGCTCAAACCCAAGTGCACGCCGGACAAGCTCAAAAGGGTCAAGCGTTGGCAGCATGAAGGCGTCCTCGATAAGATGCAGGCCAGGCTCAACCAGCTGCCCGACGCCATGGGCATCCGTTCGGAACCATAAAGTCGTGGATGGGAAGCGCCCACTTCCTGACCAAAACGCTCGAAAAGGTCCGAACGGAAATGAGCCTCCACGTTCTGGCCTACAACATAAAGAGAATGATCCAGATCTTCGGCGTCAGGCCGCTCCTGGAGGCGATCCGAGCCTGATCGCGCCGTTCGACCCGCATCGACTCGATCCATCGAAGCCAGATAAAAGTACCAAAACCGTTTTTCCACAGCCTCGGTCGATAGCGCCCTTCGACCTGAGCCGCCTGAAAGTCCGCTTCCGCGCCTGATCGCCCGACAGCCGCCGATCCGCTTCCGTCAAGAGTTTCGGACGCCGGCAGGCGTACGAAAGGCCCGGTGGTGCCTCAGTTTGAAATTTCTTTTTTTATAGGGGCCGCGCTTTTGGGTTCGTCGGTCACGTCCATGGTCGCAATCTTGGCGATCATGATGGCCGCGCCGATCACGTCGGCGGGGCGCTTTTCGCCTTCAGGGCCTCTAGGCATTAGAGATTGTCCCTTCCTCCGCGTGGTGCTTTGCCTGATCCCATCCCTCAAGCCACTCCTCACGTTCGTCGCTGTCTTCTGGATAAAGACACGCAGTTCGTTCTATGCCGCGACCGAAAGCGTCCATGCCTTCGTCAAACGGATTACCGCCGGCAGAGACAGGCATTTATTTACTCCCATTCTTTCGCTAAGCATATACGAAGCGAGGCGCCAGCGCGAGCGGAGGGCAGGCGGTAATGTCGATCACGATAGAAGACCTCAGGCGGCAGTGGCGCGAAGCTATCGCTGATTATGACAGGAAGATCGCGCACCTTGAAGAAGGAAACCTCATTCATCCCCTTGGGGTAGACGCGGTGAGGGCTACCGAGATTTGGTTGGGCCATTTGCGCAACTGGCGCGAAGAGCTTGAGAATCTCTTGGTGCAATTCCGGGAGCGAAAGTGATGCCGACTGGACCAAAAGGCGAAAAGCGCTCGGCGACGTAATCGGCAATGCCGTGAAGGTCATGCGCATTGCTACTGGCGAGGAATCCGACACCCCGACCGATGATGGCAAGGACCCGGCGGCGAAGGCGCTTGGCAAAAAGGGCGGCGCGGCGCGGGCTAAAAGCATGTCACCGGAGCGACGCGCGGAGATCGCACAAAAGGCCGCTGCGAAAAGGTGGGCATGAGCGCTGGAACCTTTCGTTCGCCTTCCTGTTCTCTCTACCGCGGACACAGAAGGCGGGCCAAGGCGCAGCGATTGTGGACACTTGGGAAGAAGGAGCTTCGGGTGCACGCCGTGACTCAGCATGCAGATACTATCTCCTCGACTTGAACGGGGCGCGGCGGCTGGATTTCGAGCCCCCTCCGGCGGGCTGATGAGGTCGGCGCGCGCGTGAGCAACCGGGAAACAGCGCTGGCGCCAGGTGGAGTTGTGGGCGTTTGCCTCCCGCTCGCACCCTCCAGCGATCCCGGTTGGCTCCTCGTCGAGGAAGGCTTCACTCTTGCTCGGGAACACGAGATTGAATCGATCTTTGCCGTCGCCAACGGATACATCGGCACGCGGGCGTCGCTAGAGGAGGGAAGCCGGCTCTCACAACCAGGTACCTTCGCGGCCGGGATCTACGTCGATGATCGGGCCCCCGAGTTCGGGCCAGCACTCGCCGTGCTTCCCGATTGGCCGCACCTCCAGATCGCAGTGGACGGTGACCGCTTGTCGATGGAATCAGGACCGCTCCTTGAGCATCGGCGAATGCTCGATCTCCGCCAGGGCGTGCTTTGGCGCGAGTGGCGTCAGCAGGACCCGAGCGGTCGAATCACCCGGGTCCGCTTCCTTCGCCTCGCATCCCTGGCCGATCAACACGTGCTCTTGCAGTCGGTAGTGGTGACGGTCGAAAACTACTCTGGGCGTATCGAGTTCGTTGCCGGTCTCGCTCTGCCCGACGCTCAACGTGAGCGCGTGGCGCTGACCGTCACACGCGACTCAGAGACTGTTGTAGTCCTCGCGCGAGAGGCGAGCGTTGCCATGGCTACCGGATCGGCCCTGCAGCCAAAGTCCGAAGCGGCGATTTCGCGTCAGGAGCGCGCAACCGAACACGTAGGGGAGCACTGGACATGGGAGGCTGGCCTCGGCGAGACGGCCCGCTTGGATCGCGTTGTCGCCGCGTATACCTCGCGTGACGTTGCAGACCCGGCGGACACGGCGCGAGCTCACGTCGCGATTATGCTGGAGCGAGGGGTGTCGGCGCTCACCAGGGCCCATGTCGAAGCCTGGAGCCGGCGGTGGAACGCCGCTGGGGTGCAGATCGTCGGCGATGACGAGGCCCAGCGCGCCCTCCGCTTCGCCGTCTATCACCTGGCAGCGGCCGCAAACCCTGCCCATGAGCAAGCCTCGATCGGCGCTCGCGGCCTCACCGGCCAAGCCTATCGTGGGCACGTCTTCTGGGACACCGAGATTTACGTGCTGCCATTCTACCTCTTCACCGACCCTCCGGCGGCGCGCGCCCTCCTAATGTACCGCTATCACACGCTCGGCGCCGCACGGCGGAAGGCCAATGCGCACGGCTATCAGGGCGCCCTCTATGCCTGGGAATCCGCCGACACAGGTGAAGAAGCGACCCCGCGGGCGGTGGTGGCGCTCGATGGCCGCGTCGTTCCCATCTTGACCGGCGAGCAGGAGCACCACATCAGCGCCGACGTCGCCTACGCGGTCTGGCAGTACTGGCGCGCGACCGGGGACGATGACTTCATGGTCGACGCGGGCAGCGACATTCTGGTCGAGACCGCTCGATTCTGGGCAAGCCGCGCCCGGATGGAGGCGGATGGTCATGCCCACATCCGTGCCGTTATCGGCCCCGACGAGTATCACGATACGGTCGATGACAATGCGTATACGAATAATATGGCGCGCTGGAATCTCGACCGCGCCGCGGACGCGGTGGCCATTCTGGAGCGGGTGCGGCTCTCCGACTGGAAGCGGATGTCGGCGCGTCTCGCGCTCGCAGAGGACGAGCCCGCGGCTTGGCGGCGCATCGCCGCCGCGCTTGTGACGGGCTTCCACCCCGATACAAGGCTCTTCGAACAGTTTGAGGGCTACTTCGCCCTCGAAGACGTCGACGTCATCTCGCATAGGAGCTGCGCGATGCCGATCGACGTCTGCCTCGGACCGGAGCGGACCCGTCACTCGAAGGCGATCAAGCAGGCCGATGTTGTGGCGCTCTGCGCTCTCCTGTGGGACGAATGGCCGCGGGCTGTCCATGAGGCCAACTTCAACTACTACGAGCCCCGGACAGCGCACGGCAGCTCGTTGAGCCCGGCGCTCCACGCGCTTGTCGCCGCACGGCTGGGCGACGGGGCGCTCGCGCAGACCTATCTGCGGCAGGCCGGGGAAATTGACCTAGCCGACAACATGGGCAATGCCGCCGGCGGCGTCCACATCGCGGCGCTGGGCGGGCTCTGGCAAGCGGTGGTCTTCGGTGTGGCAGGGCTACGGCTCCGAGAGGACGGGATCTGCCTCGACCCTCATCTGCTACCTGGATGGACGGAGATGCGCTTTTGCGTGCAGTGGCGGGGACGCGTGCTGAGGCTGACGCTCGCCGCCGATTCCGCTCGGATCGACGTCGAAGTGGATGGTTCCGGCGAGCTGACGGTCGCGGTCGTTGATGGTCCCGCATGCCGCGGACGTCCCGGCCGGCGTTACGCCGTGAGCCGCGAAGGCTTGGCATGGGGAGCTTGGCGGGAGGCTGATGCATGATGGCCTCCCCGACGCTGCTAGTCCCCCTCGACGGCTCGCCGAAGGCGACGGCGGCGCTTCCCGTCGCCCGTGGCCTCGCAGATTTGATGGGCGCCACGGTGGCGCTCATCTATGTCGGGCGCGAGGCATTGCCGCCCGGTGAGCTTCTCGACCGTATGAGGCTGTCTGCTGAAGATGTTCGCGGACTGGTGGTCGACCAATGTGGCGGTTCGCCTGCGGATGCCATCGTCCGGGCAGCGTCAGCACGGCATGCCATCCTCATTGTGATGTGCGCCCCCGCCCGGCCTCCCGGCCCGTCGTACCCGTTCGGAAGCGTGCCTGGAGACGTACTCCGGACGGCGCCGTGCCCCGTAGTCCTCGTGCCGTCGATTCGCGGCCGACATCCCTGGGCTCTACGCCAGCTGGTGCTGCCGCATGACGGTACTCCGACGAGCGCCGCGGCAATCGCCCCAACGGCCGAACTCGCCTCGCGGGCCGGCGCCGACCTGGTCGTGCTCCACGTGGCGACCCCGGGCGCCGAGCGGCCCGCCGAGCCGGGGAGCTTCGTCGCGCCCCGCTACGTCGACCAGCCGCAACACGAATGGCCGGGGTGGGAGCGGGAGTTTCTCGAACGCGTGCGGGGCGCCGGCCATCCGGCGAACATCGAGAAGATCCGCCTCGTGCTCGCGCAAGGTGAGGCTAGCGCCGCCATCCTCGAGTTCACCCGACGCAACGGGAGCGACCTGATCGCCCTCGCGTGGCGCGGCAGCCTCGAACCCGAGCGCGCCCGGACGATGCGGCGAGTGATTCGCGACGCCAGCTGCCCCGTAATCGTTTTCCGCGTGCGGGCGTGATGAGGCCACCGGAGCATGGCAACCTCCGCGAGCTTCAGGCGTTCCTCTTCGACCTGGACGGCGTGGTAACGCGTACGGCCATCCTCCACGCTACCGCTTGGAAGCAACTCTTCGATGAGTACCTGGAGCGGCGCGCCCGTGCCAAGGGAGCCGCCTTCGTCCCGTTCGACCCGGTCAACGACTACCAAGAGTACGTCGACGGCCGGCCTCGGGAGGCAGGTGTCCGAAGCTTCTTAGCGGCTCGGGGCATCTCGCTGCCTGTTGGAGGTCCGGATGACGGGACCGACGTCGAGACGCTGAATGGGCTGGGCAACCGGAAAGACCAATACTTCATCCAGACCCTCGCGCAACATGGCGTCGAGGTCTGCGAGGCCACGGTGAGCTTCATCCGTGAAGCACGGGCCCGAGGCGTGCGAACCGCCATCGTCTCATCGTCAAAAAACTGTGCGGCGGTGCTGGACGCGGCAGGCCTCACACAGCTCTTCGACGTACGCGTAGACGGAATCGATCTTCGACGGCTCGGTCTTCCGGGCAAGCCGGCGCCGGACATGTTCTTGGAAGCGGCCCGGCGGCTCGAGACGCCACCGGCTCGCGCCGCCGTCTTCGAAGACGCCATCGTCGGCGTGGAAGCGGGGCGCGCCGGCCGGTTCCGGCTCGTGGTCGGCGTCGGACAAGGCGACCACGCCGCCGACCTCCGGGCGCATGGCGCCGATATCGTCGTCGCCGACCTTCGTGAGCTCTCTCTTGATGGCCCCCCGATGTGACATAAGGCGCACGCATTCAAGAATTTCCCCCGGTAATCGATCGCCGGGTTACCAGCTCAAAATTTCCACCGTCTTTGTGTTTGCATGTTTCAGCCGACGACTCCTCCGATCTTTGACCCAAATCAAGAACGGATGACGCAGAATAGGAGTAGCTTGAACGTGAGATCGGATGCCGTATCAGGTCATGGCGTCTCGGCGTTCAACTCAATTCGTCGGAGGATTATGCTATCTCGCATCGCAGTCGCGTGAATTGTGGCGAAAGAGCTCGGAATGATTCAGATCCTGTGCATTTCCGAGGGAGATCCCTCTGATTTCGAGGTGATCGTGAGCGACGGGCGAAGCGAGACCCGCCACCACGCCACGATGTCCCAAGCGACGTGGAAACGATTGACTGGCGGCAAGCATGGTCCGGAACAATGTCTCGACGCGGCCTTCCGTTTCTTGCTCGATCGTGAGCCGAAGGAGTCGATTCTTCGACGCTTCGATGTGATGGTGATATCGGACCATTTTCCGGACTTTGAACGGGAGTTGCCGCGTTACTTATCGCTTGGCGAACGATGACAGCGTGTTGCACAGATAGACGTGGGACCGATAGAGAAGCGTCCCTCTTGTCATGAGGCTTGGTTCCGATGCCCCTAAGTCAACGCCGATCTCGAGCCGAACAAGAGCCGCTCGGCCAAGAGACAAGTTGATTTCATTTCATTCGCCGCGGCGCGCGCTCAAAAGAATCGGAATCTCGACGGGGGTTGGGACATTGGCAGACGCAAGGGGCGCGCAAGAATGAAAGGAAAGCAAATGCGTATCGCGCTTGTCGCTCCGCTAGCGGAAGCCGTGCCGCCGAAGCTTTATGGGGGCACGGAGCAAGTGGTGTCCTGGCTCGCGGAAGAACTGGTCCGGCAGGGCCACAAGGTTACCTTATTCGCGAGCGGCGACTCAGAGACAGCCGCAAAGCTGGTCGCTAGCGCGCCGCGAAGTCTGAGACTTGCGGGAATTCGCGATCACCTCGGCAGCACGCTCGGCATGTTGCGGGAGGTGCGCCAGAACGCTGGTGATTTCGACATCATCCATTTTCACGTCGACCTCCTGCCCAATGCCTTGTTCCACGACCTCGCGCACAAATGTCTAACGACATTGCACGGGCGTCTCGATCGGCCCGATATCCTGCCACTCTATAAAGCCTATCCGGAAATGCCCCTGGTTTCGATTTCGAACGCGCAGCGCCGGCCGATGCCGGCGAACGCCAACTGGCTCGCGACGATCCCGCATGGCCTGCCTTGGCATTGTCACATTGGCCAAGAATAGGCGATTTTCGAGCCGATTTGGCTGGGCGACGAGCTTCCTAAGGCATTGAAATTTAGGCATGTGCGCTGTGAACCCACCGCGCTATTGACAAGTAAAACCGACGAACGTGACAAAGCCTCCTGGATGGCTTCGGCGATCTCGGCGGTGAGTTTCTCTTGGATCTGCAGCCGACGGGCGAAGCCTTGAACCACCCGCGCCAGCTTGGAAATGCCCACCACCCGGCTCGCCGGCAGGTAACCGACGTGCGCGCGACCGATTACCGGCAGCATGTGATGCTCACAAAAGCTGACCACGCGGATATCCCTCAGCACCACGAGCTCGTCGTAACCGCCAACTTCCTCGAAGGTACGCTTCAGATAGTCAAGGGGGTTGGCGGCGTAACCGGCGAACAGCTCGCGGTAGGATCTCGCTACCCGTCCAGGCGTATCGATGAGGCCTTCGCGGCTCGGATCGTCGCCCGCCCATTCGATGAGCACTCTGACGGCCTCTTCGGCCTCCGCCTGGGTCGGCTTCGCCATCCCTATGTCTCCAGAGTTGTTCGCTGCGTCACGCCACCGCATCAACAGCGCCGGCAGAAACGCCAGAATTGTCACCGTACTTGGCGCGCCAACGTCAAGACAAAGCCGCGCTCATCGGAACCCTCGGGTCTGAGTAGCGCTAGAGGAGCGTCTTGTGTTGTCGCACCCCACGTGCGGCAGGGTGTGCCTTGATGTTGTGCCGCCAGAGATTGCCTGATAGGCATTCATCTGACATCGGGGATGGTCATGATCTATAGCCCTCAACGCTTCGGGGTGCAATCGGGCGATGCCTTGGCCGAGGAGGCGGGATCGACCGATCATCCGCTTCGCTCTGTGGTGGCGGGCGAATTTCACGCGCGGCCACTTGCTGCTCTCCCTGCGCCACAACGCGGTTCCCATCTCGCCATGCTATCTGGCGAAGGAGATTTCGCCTCGGATTTTGCTCATCTTGTCGAACTCTGCCGGCGCCGTGGGGTCGCCGCACCCGAGCCGACCAAGCATTTCAGTGCCGATTTCGGTTCCTTCTTTCTGAAATGGGAGCGGCATGGCGAATTCTGCACCTACAGCTTCTACCGCCCCGGCAGCTTTCTGCATCCTTTCGAAGAAACAGCCTTGGCCCTCGTTCCCCCAGATTGGCTCAAATCTATTCCTGGGCGAAGGCTTGTCGCGGTGCATTTGGCGCTCGAGTCAGGCGACGCCAAGCTGCGCACTCCGGGCGAGCTCACAGAGTATTTTGACGAGGAAAGTTTGGTGGGAAGCCATCTGTCAGGCGGCGCCGCGACGGCGTGGACCGACTTTCGCATCCATGCCGACGGCTTCTCCCGGATCTTGATTTCCGGTGCCAACCTGGATCCGTTGCAGGCGGGCCGGATCGTTCAGCGCCTGCTCGAAATCGAGACCTACCGGATGATGGCTTTGTTGGCTTTGCCGCTCGCACACACTCTCTCATTCCAGATTTCCCGCATCGAAGTCAGGATGAGCGAGATAGCAGGACGGCTCGCCGAAATCGAGGGGTTGGAGGAGACTCGCGATGTGCTGGCCCAGTTGTCGAGGCTTTGGGTCGAGATCGAAGGCATAACGGCGCGCGCGAGTTTCCGTTTTGATGCGACGCGGGCCTACTACGACGTGCTGCAGCAGCGGACCCAGCGTCTTCGCGAGGAGCGGATCGAAGGTCTGCAGACGATCGGTGAGTTTCTGGAGCGGCGGGTGGCCCCGGCCATGGGCACTTGCGCTGCGACCGCCAGGCGCATCGAGAACTTGGCGCGCCGGCTGGCCCGCGCCAGCAGCCTGTTGAACACACAGGTGGACGTGGCGCTCCAAGCACAGAACCGAGACCTGTTGGCCAGCATGGATCGGCGTGCGGGAATGCAGGCGCGCCTGCAGCGCACTCTGGAGCTCATCTCCATTTGCGCCCTCACCTATTACTTGAGTGGCCTTCTGGGCGTAGCGCTTCGGGCGTTAAACCGCTCGGGTCTCGAATTCGATGTGGAGTTGATCACGGGGGCCGCAATCCCAGCCATGTTTACGCTTGGGTGGATTGGGCTTCTCTGGGCGCGCCGATCAATCGTCCGAGCCGACCTAAAACACGATGGCGGGGCTTTTCGAGGAATAGATAAGCGAGAAGGTGGGTAGCCGGACGTTCTCCCATTTTCGCTCCATATCGATGAGCCCTGTCCGTCGTCAGAGTTTTTGGGACATTCGACCGCTTAAAATAAGAGAGTGTTCTGGCTCGTCTGGTTTGTGATCTTATGCAGCTTGCCGGCGGCGCATCAAGCGGCGGTTTGCGATTGTCTGGCGTTTGTCCTTTCCCTTTCGATCAAAACGGTCTGGCCACGTCCGAAGTAGACGTCGGCGGGCGTCAAATTACCGATGCTCTCGTGGCAACGTCGGTCGTTGTAGTCGGCGACGAAGGCCTCGATGTGGGTTTCGAGATCGCCCGGCAGATAATAGTTCTCGAGCAGGATGCGGTTTTTCAAGGTCTGATGCGCTACTATGAAGTTATCGGGATGGCGAAAACCTGCCATGACATGCGCGATCTGCGAAACAAAGTTGCGCATCATTATGGAAGGCAACTCCATCAGTTCACTTTCGCTTTGCCGATTCCCGAGGTGAAGCCGCAGTCTTAGGCGGCTTCTTCGCCTCATCATCGGAATGCTCGCCAGCCTTCACGACCGGCACGCCGCCACGTTCATCGCCCGTCACTGCATCAATGACGAACTTGGCGAGCTGGCTCGGGTCGCGGGGGCGTTTGGGGGGGGTCATTTATTTCTCCTCGGATGTTTCCGCAGCCATTCGTCGGCATCGGCTTCAATCCAGCGCGATGCCTCCTCCGCAGATAGGAAGCCGTTAACGTGTTCGACGAGACCATCCGGCCATGTGACGAGCACATAGCATTCCGGCCCAACCTTCAGAGGGCGCACAACGAATGTCGGCTGCTTTTTCTCGGTCGTCATGCCTTGAATATGGCATGTCTCGGCGGGGCTTTCCATGCCCTGTCAATCCCGGCGAATTTCAAACTGACCCACTACCGAAATTTCTAACAAGCGGCGATGGCCGCCATACAGTCACTTAGCCTTTTCGGCGCCGGAACTATTAGCGGGGGCGCCGTCTAAGGCCTGGCCTTTCCGATACGCTGTCTTCTTGTATTGGTCGCCGTCTTTCCAAATCTTGGTGGTCCAGCCGCTATCCCATGTAATCACAGCTGCGCCGCCGTCTTCTTTCCAG
>Ga0181526_10004018_pt1 | contig 11660 bp, 19 predicted proteins | sample PEATcosm2014_Bin_35_FD_119750 | JGI IMG/M metagenome (GOLD analysis project Ga0181526, IMG submission 119750) | Peatland microbial communities from MTU Mesocosm Facility, Houghton, MI, USA - PEATcosm2014_Bin06_30_metaG | ecosystem: Environmental > Terrestrial > Soil > Wetlands > Peat | place...
AGGAAGGCCAGGTCATCGAACTTGGCGGGAAGCCGGTATCCGTGGGAGCGCCCGCCGCACCAGCTACGCCAAGCAACGAAGCGACGCAGATGATCGCCGCGACCTCGGCCGCCGCCGCGTCGAACGTGGAACTTGTGACGAAGGGCATCGAGAGAGTCATGGAAATGCAGACCGACCTCACGCGCAAACAACTCGGCTTGGATGCGCCGGCCGCAAAAGACCCGCTCGACAGCGTAAAGACTATCTTGGAAATTCTCAAATTGCAGCAACCCGCCGCCGCAGCGCCAGGCAATTCCATGAAGGACACTCTCGAAATCATCGACCACTTGGACGCCATCGCCGCGCGCCGCAATCCAGTGCCAGCCGCAACGGTTGAACAAAAAGAAACTCCCATCGAAACCACCCTCGCGGCGATTGAAACCTTGAGTGGCGGGAAATCGTTAGCCGACTTAATGAAGCCGTCGATGCGCGCCGAGGCCGAAAATCCCATCACCGCATGGGCGCCCATTGTGCAGACCGTGGGCGGAGTCATCGAAAAAATCTTCGACCGCCTACCCACCATCAACCAGCAGCGCATCCAGATTTTGATCCTCGAAGAGCGCCGCCGCAAACTAGAAAAAGGCGAATCCGTAGAAAATCTCCCAGCCCTTCCCGCCGCGACGGCAACGCAGGCACAGCCCGTGCAAGCCAATGCAGCCCCAGACGGGAAAACCACAGCACAGCAAGGCCAACCCGACCCCGCGCAACTGATGCACATGATCGTGCAGCACGTCATCGCCGGATTCAAGAAAGCGCCCGTGGGCGAAAACGGCGAAGATACCGGCGCAGCCATGGCATGGCACTTCTCCGACGCAATCGAAGGCGTGCCAGGTTTGCCGGATGCGCTGGCCAATCCCGCGGAACTTCATAAGTTGATTATCGGAATTCCGGACTTCGCGCCATTTTTAACGGATGGCCGATGGCGCAAGTTCGAAAAAGAACTGGCGATGTATTGTGTGGCGCGCTGGGCGGTTGATGACACTCTCCGCGACGAGCGTTTGACCGCACTCGAAAAGGACGAGCCGCCGCAGCCCGGCCCGCAACCTGTGCCCGCCGCTTGACCAGTGCCCTATAATCGGGGCAGATGCACGTTACAAAATTCAGATGCGAGGAGGCCGTGGAGAATCGCCAGAGCCAACAACAAAGCCCCGGCGGCAACCAGGGCTCTTGCAGGATTCACGGTCGGGATAGCAACGAGAGGACTATAACACATGGCCATGCATCGAATTAATCCGCGTGGACGAGTCAGATCATTAGCCAGCCTGTTAGCCGAGACGCGCCTGAGAAACGAGCAGCATTTAGAAGCAACCCGCGCCGCCGAAAAGTTTCTCAAGCAAAATCCTGACTTTGTGGCCAAGCTGAAAACGTTCTTATCGATCTTCCGCAAGAGCGGCATGTATCCCGGTGACTACCTGCCATAACTCGTTGCCGTCGCGTGACTTCGGTAACTCAGGTAACCTCCCCCTTGATTACCCTTCCGTGGCATCCTAGAATCTTGGAATGTGAGCGCTTTTGCACAGCCAGCGTTTTGCGCCCGCATTACCGTAGTCACATGATCCGCCGGAACTCCAGCTTGTCGCCTGCCAACACCGCCATAAAGCGCGGCTTGGAATCCGTGCACGACCTGGTGGAGCGCATCATGGAGCGGAGCGCTGCCAAGCGCAAGCCGCCGAAAGTCGCAGCCAACCTGTGCGAGCCTGTTAAGTCTGTGGAAATACACGCAGCGGGCGACTGATTACCCGCGTCATCATTAGATTTAATAAACGTTTACGATTTTGCTTGACGGCTGGCAAATTCGCGCCTATCTTCGTAAACGTTTATGAAACACAAACCCAAACTCAAAGAACGCAAGTGCGATGCCGCCGATTGCGAGATTCGCTTTGTACCCGCAGTCAAGAGCCAGCGCTTTCATTCACCAGCCTGCAAGAACAAGGAAGCGCAGCGCCGCTATCGGCAAAACCACGCGAAAGAGGCCAGTGCATGATGGATACCTTTTTCCCCAACCCAGCCGAACACGCCTCGATTCTCATCGAGATATGCAACGGCGACATGGCCGAAGCCCGATCCCTTGCTCGGGTCAACCAGGATTTTGCCGACGATGCCGCCGAGTTTAAGTATTGGCAGACCATCGAGGCCGTCCTGACACCGGAGGCCGCGTGCCAAGCGAACTGACCGCCATCAAGCAAGCGCTCGAAGACTGGCTCGACGAAGACCCAGAGCACCGCACGCACGTTCTGACCGAACCGGAAGTTCAGGAAATTTTGCGCACCGCCAAAGCCAAGAAACAGGAGCCAAAAGCATGAGCCGCCCACCAGTCTCGCCAAATCACGGACTGTCCGAAGGTATTCGCGCCGCACTCGCCCAAGCCAGCGCCCCAGCCAAGACCAACGGCAACGGAGACGCGCCCCACCGCAAGGTAACGACCGACGAATACATTTCGGGCTATCGAGAAATACAAGTAATCGATACGCCCATGCGAAAACTGTCGGTGCTCGAAAGTCGAATCGACGGCACCGTGTTTTTGCGAAACGTCACCTTCGATCAAAACAAAGTCGGCATCAGTTTCATTCCGCACCTTGAGTATCACGAAGCCGCCGCACTCGCCGCCGCGCTGGGAAGCTTGACGGCGCCGGAAAAGGTGCGCGCATGACCGAACGCACCTACACCGTGACCATGACCGCCGAGCAGCGCTTCGGAACTTTATATGCGCTGTCATTCGCCGCAAACATGCTCACCGCGGGCGGGAATGCCGTTTTGCAGCCGTTGCATGACGTGATGGCGCAACTGAAGGCAGCGCCAGGAACCGACGCGCAACCCCCGTTACCCCCGGCAACACCGACAACGCCCACCCTCAGCGACCGTTGGGCCCGGAACAAAAACGGCGTAGAGACTCCCAACCCGGAAGGCTGCGAAACCATCGAGTGCGACATCGCGAAACTCGAAGACAAGCCATCGAACGGCAAGCCGCGCAAAATCGTAACGTGGTCAATGCCCGGCGAGCGCGGTTTCGCCCACGCCGCCTGCTGGGATGAAAAACTTTTCCCTTATCTGGCCAACCGGCTGAAACAGAGAACCACGCTGCACCTGCTGCACAACGGGGATTACACCAATGTGGTGGGGGTGCGAGCGTGAGCGAGAAAATTCAGTTGTGGTTCTGTGAGGCGTGTCAGATCGAAGGCGCGGTTCGACTCGATCCAGCGCAGGATGTTTATGGGGCGCTTCAAAAACTGCTGGATGCGCACACTGCGGCGAGCCCCCGCTGCTGGGACAAGACGCAAAGCGTTTTTAAGCGGATGCGAGTTCGCGGGCCGGAATGCTCGGATGCGGAATGGGCCGAAGTTACAAAAGACAGAAGGGACATAGCGTTGCCGAGATGAGCTACTCCGAAAAAGACGGCCAAGTGATCCGAGTATCACGAAACGGAGGGAACATCGTGCGGATGTTGTTTCGAGAGTAAGACTGTGCAGGAACCAACCTGCAAGGATGCGACAAACATTCTGTGGCATGACGAGCAATCGCCGCCGAAGCACTGGTGCCATCGAGTGCAGCCGTGAACGAAAGTCTTGAGAGGAGAATGGTGAGCACCATGGGGGAAGTATTTCGGATCACAATTGATAGTCCGTCCGGATCGGGATTAAACACTGCCTTACGGTTGTTGGCTGTTTCTACATCTATGTTAAGGCATCATCCTTGGTGTGGTGAGGCACAATTAGGAACGGATGTTGCGCCGGAAGATTGCTGTCAATGTACAGAACTGCACGCAAGATTCCCACTCGACGCATCTGGCCAGCCCCCAGCCATCAAAATCAAAAGGCAGAAAATTGTCGATGAGTTCACGTATATGAAAATGTCTCGCCAGAGAAAGTGGCAATTACGAAAACGAAGAGACGGGTGCGACCAGATAACGGGAAGACCGTCGAAGCGGCCTGACCACGAGCAACCCTGATGCCCGTTAGGTTAACCAAGCTTCGCGGGAAATCGCACCTCATCCCGCGTTGAACTGCCGGAACTAGCCGGAGGACCGGGGACGGATGCGAACTCAACCGGAATGCGCCAGCCGTCCCCGGTGAAAAAAGTTTTCCGAAGTTTGCACAACAAAAAGTACCACGAATGATGCACAGGGGTAATGAGTGATGAACGCAACGCAAGACGCAACTTTTTTTCCACAAAAACGGCACACGAGAAAAGAGTGGTTGGCCAAGTTCTACGACTGCGAACAGGAATGCTGGTACTGCCAACTGCCGCTCACGCTCGAAACCGCCACAAAGGATCATCGTACGCCGACTTGTCGCGGTGGTTCCGATGAAATCAGCAACATTGTTCCGGCATGTTTGGGTTGCAATCAAATGAAGGCGTGGCGCACTGAAGCGGAATTTGTAGAGGCGCGTCCGTCGTTGATTTCCACAAGAGCAAGGCGCATCGGTTGTATAGATAAACCTAAACCCTCCGTGCTCTCGCCGGAAGAAGCAAACGAGCCAGGTCTGTTGAAAAGAATCATGTCCGAACGTGACGGTATGCGTGCGTCGTGGGCATGGAGGAATCCCGCGTGACCTACCCCATGCTCACGCAAACCGAAGTCTGCCGCATCTTGCGCGTCAGTCCAAAGACGCTGCAGAACTGGCGCCGCAAGAAAAAGATCGGCTACGTGAAATTTGGCCACTGCTGCATCCGCTATCGCCAGGAAGACGTGGCCAGATTCATTCGACACCGCGAGCACAGGGAGCAAATCCAGTGACCGACTACATCGAAGCTTTGGGCGTCTTCCTCTGGGGTTGCACCTGTACCTGCATCGCCTGTGCGCTCGGCGTATCGGGCTGGAGTTTGGCGTGGGCCGGTAACAAACTCATGACCGGGAGTGATTGGTTGATGGATTACGCGTTGCAACTTGCGGATCAAAAAGGAGTGGAAAACAAATGAAACCACAACTCGGAAGCATCATCGCGAAGGATGAGAATGTAGCCATAAAGATAGACATTACGGCAACACCAGACAAGGGATGCGAACTTACGGAATCGGAATTGGATGAACTTGTCCGTAAGTTATTGCGCCAACTAGCGGCATCAGCGCTGCCCAATCTGCCCTACACAGACTTTGGCGCAGAAAATATCCAAGTTGTGATTTGAGGACTCAGGCCGCGCCCGCTTCCCCCAAGGACGGAGGCGCGGCCCAGAGTCAAGGGGGCAAGTTATGACCAGCATACCAAACCCGGACCAACCGCCGAAACCAGATCCCAGCGCCGCCAAGGTTGCGCGCCAGGTCGCGAAGTACCTCAAGCAATTCTTGCGCGAGCACTCCGATCAGATTTGGCAAAACGGCACCGGGGAGAAATTCGGCAAGATCGAGGCTTGGCAATTCGCCGCCAACTGCTACGGCCTCTCGCCGATCATCCGCGACACGAAAACGTTATTCGACATCGATGGCCAGGAACTCGGCTTCCACGCCTACGCCTATGTGATCGACCACAACGGCCTAACCGTAGGCGCCGCCGAAGCCATCTGCTTGCGTGAAGAGCCGGATTGGCGTGACGCGCCATCGCACCAGTTATTAAGCATGGCTCAGACGCGCGCTGCCGGCAAAGCCATGCGCCTGAAAATCGCCTTTGTGATGGCCTTGGCCGGGCTGCAAGGAACTCCGGCCGAGGAGATGAGCGCCGCCCCCAGGACCGAGGAGCCGAAGCGCCGCAAGGGGGAGACAGATTGCGCCGATTGTTCGAATGGAGTCTCCGCCCAGCGCGCCAAGAAAACCCAACTCCAATACCACCGCGTGCTGTGCATAACCTGTGAGAAAGCCGCGTACCCGGAAACGGAGCGGGAAATCCAGCCCGTGCAGGAAATCCAGCCGAAGCCGGCCCCGTTCCCCTGTGGCCCAGACTGCACCAATCCCGAGCACGCATGGCACGAAGCCAAGCCAACCCGCGACCCGCAGAAAGTTTTGAACTTCGCCGACATCAAGCCCGGCCCACAACCGGTTGCAAAGATTCTCGACAAAGCAAAGGACGTACCGTACGCACTTTAGGAGGCTTCATGGCAGAGCAGCAAGCGCACTTTGAAGGTTGGGCAGTCGTGGAACTATTCGGCCACGGCAAAGCCACTGGTTTTGTAACCACCGAATATTACGGCGCCGCCTGCCTGTTTCGCGTCGACACTCCGGAGCGCGAAGAGCGGGAATACATTTTAGAACGCCCCGAGTATGGCCGAAGCGCCGAGGATAACCGGTTTTCCGAGCGCTTGTTGCCCGTGGGAACAAAAGTAAAACGCCCCGGAACGCCGGCCCGCACCCGATTGGTTGGGCCAAGTTCTATTTTCGCCTTGAACCCATGCACCGAAGAAGCCGCCCGCCGCGTGATCGAGCGCGACGAAGCAAGGCCGCTGATTTTGGTGGAACTGCCGAAAAACATCAAGCCGGAAACGCTGCTAGCGGGCGATCCAGAAGGCGACGACGGCGAAGAAGAGCAAGAAGACTGCGAGCGCGAAGAGGAGACCATCGGGTGAAACCCCTTCGCCGCGGTTGGATTCGCCCCAAGCGCCGGGAGAAAAAAGTATTGTGGCGCACCGGCCAGGTCAAAGAAGACGCCGCCGGCATGTATCGCTTGCGCCGCTTCGTTTTCAAACGCGCCGGCGGAAATTGCGAGGTCAAGAAACGTGGCAAGCGATGCGGAAAATACGCCCCGTGGGACGGTTATCGACATGGAGAGCTATCGCACATTATCGCCCGAAAGCGCGGAGGAAGCGACACCCCGGAAAATACCGAGTGGGCCTGCTGGGAGTGTCACCGAACCGTGCGACATCCCGGCCCACAATTCGCCGCTCAGCGACGCCGAGCGGCTGAAGCTGGCCCAGATCCGCCGCAACCGGGCGCAGGGCTGGATGCCGACGTTTGAAGAGTTTGATTTTCTGCTGGAGATGGTAGAGAGGATGAGCCGATGAGAACGTTTTTCGATCCAGATCAAATCGCCGGACTAATAGCAGTGCATGAAGGCTACAACCCGGCAACCATGACCTACGCTTGGCAGGTTTCGCGCGATGGAGTTTTTGAGGGAATCGTGATCATGCACGCATCGCCGAAAGAACGCGAGGCCGCATGAACCTTCCCCCCAACCCCGCCGCATGGCCCCCGCACTGGCAAGAACTCTACGAGGAGCGCGCCGGCATCATGGAGTTTCAGGGCAACCTGTCGCGCATCGCCGCCGAGATGCGAGCCGAACAGGACGTGCGCCGTCAGGCGGCGATGGAGCCGAAGAAAGAGAGAGTGAACGCGTGAAAGCCTTGAGTCTTACGCAACCGTGGGCAACGGCCATCGAGTTAGGTTGGAAGCGCTGGGAAACCCGCAGTTGGCGCACGTTCTACCGTGGAGAAATCGCGATCCATGCCGCCAAAGGTTTCCCCGGAGACGCCAAAGACTTTGCGCGTGGCTACGATTTGGACCCAGCACACTTACCGCTTGGGAAAATCATTCTGGTTTGTAATCTGACCGATTGCCGCACAACCGAAAGCCTCATCGGAGAACTTTCAGAAGAAGAAGAAGAATGGGGCGATTACTCGCCAAAACGTTTTGCGTTCAAGCTTGAAAATGTCCGCTTGCTGCGAGAGCCCGTGTATCACCGCGGAGCGCTCGGTTTGTGGCATGTCGCGTGGGACGAAACGAACAACATACTTCGCCAGTTAAAGGAGAAACCAGCGTGCGACCAGACAGCATAACCCTAGCCATCTTTGAGAAGTACACGCCAGAAGAAATGGCGACAACCGCGGGAGCCCTCGTGCAAGCGCTCGCCGACAAAGAAACCGCCGAAACCGAGAAGAAACTTTCCGACTCAGTTTTCAAGGAGCGCATCAGCAAACACGATGCCGAGGCTGCGGAGCACGCCAAGCGCTACGCCAAAGGCGGCGAGACGGCGCAAATCGGTTGCTCGATCCGCTACGACGTTCCGACCGTGGGCAAAAAATCATACATCCGCATGGACCGCGAGGAAGTGGTAGAGGTCCACGACATGAGCCCGGAAGAGCGGCAGCAAACCATGCAATTCCCGCTCACCGCCAGCGAGGAGCCAAAGCAGGACGCACCAGCGCCAGAAAAAACGCCCAAGCGCAAACCAAAAGACGACTCGACGCCCACTCCGGAAACTACGCAGACCGTCGAAATAACATTCAAAGATATTCAGGCCATCGCCGCCAACATCGCCGAACTGCCAGCCGAGCACCGCGCCCCAGCACAAGCGGAGATGCAAAAGAAAATCGCGAATGGCATGTTCGCGCAAAAAGGCTGCATCGGGCCGGATGGCCGCGTGGAAACCATCGATTCGATGGCGACCGCCGACAGCTTTGCCGAAGCATGGCTGAAAACGGCAATTGAGAAAGAACTGGCGCCGCCGCCGGATGTTGAAGTAACGCGACTCTGCCCCTATCCAGGTTGTATCGGCTGGGACCAGCACGAAGGCGACCATATTTTTCCCAAGCCAGCGGCGGAGGTCAAAACCGACAGCGCCGCGCCAGAGCCGCAACGCGAGCCCGAGAAGAAGCCGCGCAAGAAACGCAACGCGCCACCGATGGAACCCCCATGCCAAGAGCCACCCCAACCCCCGGCAGGTAACGACTGATGGCCAGCGCCGCCCAGCGCGATTGGAGTAACGGTATGCGCGAGCGAAATTTGTGCGCCGTGGCGCCGCCGCCCGTGCCCACGCAGTTTGAAATCTGCGTGCACCGCCTGCAACTCGACAACCTGCCGCACCTTTGGCCCCACGACGACGCATTGCGCGCCTGGGTCAAGGCCAACAAAAACCAGCGCTACGTTCCCGAGGAATTGCTGAGCGCCTGGGGAATGCACGTCATCATGAACGATTGACCGCCATGCCCACCGTCGAACAATCCGGCAAGCTTTTCTTTGTGCTTTTTCTCGGCGCCATTGCCGGAGCCTTGGCCGGAGCCGCGTGGCTCATCATGGTTGCCCTTGGAAGCGTAGCGAAAGGAGCGATACGGTGACTCTCACGAAAAAGGGTATCGGTAGAATGATGGCCCGCCGCCGAACAGCCGCCTCACTCGCGAAAAATAAAGCGATGACTCACTGCAAAAATGGCCATCCGTTCACGCCACAAAATACCGTAGTTATCAGCCAGGAAGGTTTCCGTATTTGTCGCATCTGCCGCAACGATGCTCGCAAGGCCGCTATCGCAAGAAAGAAAGGCAAGGCATGAACAAAACATCGATCGAATGGACGCATCGCCCGGAGACCGGAGGCGCGGCAGGCGGGTTTACGTGGAACCCGATCCGCGCCGTACAAATTGACCACGAAGTTAATCCAGCGCGAAGGTCGGGAACATTTTGTACCCGCATCTCCCCAGGCTGCACGCACTGCTACGCCTCAAGCATCAACAAACGATTCGGCAACGGGCTGGAGTACACCGTGCCCAACCTGGAGAAAGTGGAATTCTTTATCGACGAGAAGATTTTGGCCGAGCCGCTTCGCCGCAAGAAACCGGCAACCATCTTCGTGGGGGACATGTTCGATTTGTTCCACGAGGCGATACCCGGCGAGTTGATCTGGCGCGTTCTCATCGAGTGCAGGAACGAGACGCGACACACGTTTCAAATTCTCACAAAACGCACCGAGAGAATGCGCGAAATGATGAGTTTTGCAGCCGTATTCGCCCAACCTAATATCTGGCTGGGAACCTCCGTCGAATCCCAGAAGTACGCCGATGAGCGTATCCCGCTCTTGTTGCAGACCCCAGCCGCCGTAAGGTTCTTGAGCGTGGAGCCGATGCTGGAAGCGGTAGACCTCGAAAACTTGCCGAGCGCGAGCGGCATCGGTCGTTACTTGAATTGCCTGAGCAATGCCGGAGCGGACCCAGGAGCCATAATCCCGTCAAAAATAGATTGGGTCATCTGTGGCGGCGAGTCCGGCCCCGGCGCTCGCCCCTTCAATCTAGCCTGGGCGGAATCCCTGCAAGAGCAGTGCAAGGCTGCGGGAGTGGCGTTCTTTATGAAGCAGGCGGGAAGCGCGCCAACATGGGATCCTGAATGCGGCATAAAAACGCAAGAATTTTTGTGCACAGACTCCAAAGGCGGAGATCCTTCCGAGTGGCCCGAGCATCTCCGCGTGCGCCAGTTCCCCGCCGAAAGGACCGTGACCGCGTGAGTTCCTACCCCGAGTACGAAGCCTTCCTCCGCGCCAAGATGGTAGCCGCCCCGGAGCGCGGCATATCGATCGACGCCGAGGCCGTAAACCCGCTCCTTAAGCCGCACCAAGCCGCAATCGTCCGCTGGGCCGTGCGCAAGGGCAACGCCGCCATTTTCGCCGCGTTCGGACTCGGTAAGACCTTCATGCAGTTGGAAATCTTGCGCTTGATTTTGGCCCATGCCGGCGGAAAGGGTTTGATCGTAGCCCCGCTCGGAGTGCGCCAGGAATTCATGCGCGATGCGGCGAAGCTAGACATCGTTATAAAGTTTGTGCGCCGCTTCGAAGAGTGCGAAGGCGACGGCCTCTATTTGACCAACTACGAAACCGTGCGGGATTCGAAACTAGACCCGCGCGCTTTCACTGTGTGCTCACTCGACGAGGCCGCAATCCTGCGCGGCTTTGGAGGAACGAAAACCTTCCGCGAATTCATGCGCGTCTTCGAAAACGGCCAGGTGCAATACAAGTTTGTCGCCACGGCCACGCCGAGCCCCAACGAATACATCGAACTGCTGGCCTATGCCGCATTCCTCGACGTGATGGACGTGAGCCAGGCCAAGACGCGGTTTTTCAAGCGCGATTCTACCCAAGCCGATAATTTAACGCTCCACCCCCACAAAGAAAGAGAATTTTGGCTCTGGCAGAATTCATACGCGACGTTTTTACAAAGCCCGGAGGACATGGGTTTCGATGGTTCGGAGTATGTTCTGCCCGAACTTACGGTGCTCTGGCACGAACTGCCGAGCGATCATTCGAATTCCGGCCACGAGACCAGCGGGCAAGGAAGGTTGCTGCGCAATTCGCGCATTGGAGTCACGCACGCCGCGCGGGAGAAAAAGGATAGCATCGCCGTCCGCGTGCAGAAAATGCAGGAACTTGTAAGCGCCCTTGCGCCAGATGAGCAATTCATCGTCTGGTGCGACCGCAACGACGAGCAGCGAGCCGTCGACCGCGCCCTGCAGGAGATGGGAATTTCCGTTTCTTCGCTCTATGGTTCGCAATCCGTTGACGAGCGCGAAGGATTGCTCGACGCCTGGAAGCTTCGCCAGACGCGCGCCTTCGTGACTAAGGCCGTAATGTATGGCGCGGGCGTGAACCTGCAGCAATGCGCGATCGCCATCTTTATCGGCATCGATTTTAAGTTCGCCGCATTCCTGCAGGCCGTGAAGCGCATCCATCGCTTTCTCCAAACCAAGCCGGTCACCGTTCATTTGATCTACACCGAGGCCGAGCGCGCCATCCGCGAAGACTTGCAGGAAAAATGGGATAACCACAATAAACTCGTAGAAAACATGTCCCAGATCATCCGCGAGTACGGCCTAGCCCGGAACGCGATGCAGGAAGAATTTGGCCGCTCGCTCGGAGTGGAGCGCACCGAGGCCTCGGGCTTGACTTGGAAACTGGCGCACAACGATGCCGTGCTGGAAACCTGCGACATGCCGGAATCAAGC
>Ga0181526_10004024_pt1 | contig 11647 bp, 8 predicted proteins | sample PEATcosm2014_Bin_35_FD_119750 | JGI IMG/M metagenome (GOLD analysis project Ga0181526, IMG submission 119750) | Peatland microbial communities from MTU Mesocosm Facility, Houghton, MI, USA - PEATcosm2014_Bin06_30_metaG | ecosystem: Environmental > Terrestrial > Soil > Wetlands > Peat | place...
AATTGATGGTGTTTCTCAGTAGGGAAGCACTTGTCCGCCATCGCAGATCAGTGCGAGTCCAGGCCTTAGAAAAGAAGGTCGCAAGCGTTTTGCAGCTGAACAAGCAAGGGTTGTCGCGCTTGCGAGCGTTCTTGCGACATCCAATTCGCGGCTTAGCCTCTCTGTGGCGCTCTGCGCGGAGGTGGATCTGGAGTTCTGAAGAGACAAGGTTTTATCGTGCGGAGGCCAACGCGACCGGAAGCGCCGATCCCGAAGTACGGCGCGATCATTTGAGAGATTTGCTGTGTTACGAACCGGCTGAGCGTGCTTCCCGTTCCAAGCAGGAATTCTTGAGCGATAGCCTGGCCGCCATCGAATCGGGAGTTCACTGTTACTCGCTTGTTCGGAACGACATGTTAGTGAACTGCGCCTGGGTTGCGACTCCAACCAGTAAGGTTGCTTTCACAGAAGCACTGCGCAGCCACAAATACCCCCCACGATCGGCAGTCATCTATGATTTCTATGCGAAAGCATCTACCAGCCGACGGGAGGATCACGCTTTCCTGCAACAGATCGTAACGGATGCAACGACCGATGGAGCCGAAGCAGTTTTTCTCGCGATTCCCGCCGAAGATCAAACGGCGCAGCAGGCTGCCGAAGAGGCCGGTTTCAAATACCAGGACAGCGTTGTGCGGAGCGTACGGTTTGGTTCCGTGAAGACGAAGCTGGTGGTTCGTGCAAACTCATAGCGAATCGGTTGGCGAATATCAATGAGCGCGCTCCGACAAATAAAGCAGGCGGTACTAAGCACCAACGGCCTGGGGCTGGCGCCGATCATTGCGCGCAGCAACTGGAGGCAGCAGCGTTTGCTGATCCTTTGCTATCACGGCATTGCTGAGGGTGAGGAGCATGGGTCGCACCCCGAGATGTTCCTGCCTCCAGAACTTTTTGCCCGCCGAATGGAAATTGTGGCGCGGTCGGGATGCAAGGTAGTCGGCCTTGGAGAAGGTTTGCGCCTCCTACAGAAAGGACAGCTGCCCGCGCGTAGTGTGGCAATTACCTTCGACGACGGGTGGGCTGATTTTCCTCTCCATGCTCTTCCGGTGCTGCAGAAGTACGGTTTCCCGGCAACTGTTTATCTCACAACCTACTACTGCCTCTACAGCCGTCCGTTGTTCCGCTTTGCGCTCGCTCACATGATGTGGAAGGTACCGACGAAGGTCATTGAGAACCGGACATTCGATTGGCTGCCACGCCAGCTTGACCTCCAAAGCGAGGCGAGCAGAAGCGCACTGCTGTGGCAAATCGATGGGTATGCAAAGCAACAGAATCTGACCGGCCGGCAGAAAGACGATCTTGCGGCTGCCTTCGCCAACGCCATCGGATTTGACTATTCAGCTTTCTGCAAGCGGCGGCTTTTTCAGTTGATGAATCCGGAGGAAGTAGCCGCGATGGCACGTGCCGGTATCGACATTCAACTGCACACGCATCGGCACCGCACTCCGTTGGATCGCGACAAGTTCGTTGCTGAGATCAAACAGAACCGTGATCTGATCACGCAAATGACGGGAGCTGGAAGCGTCACGCATTTTTGTTATCCGAGCGGAGCCATCCGTCCGGACTTCATTCCCTGGCTGAAGGAAGCTGGAGTGGAATCGGCTACCACCTGCCTGAATGGATTGGCTACCCGCAATGGCGATCCGTTTCTATTGCCGCGGCTTCTGGATCAATACCGGCTCACGGATGCGGAGTTTGAATCCTGGCTGACGGGGCTTGCGGAATTTCTGCCAAGAAGAAAGAGCGAGCCTTTAGACGTTGCGCCTGAGTAGCTACCTGAGAGTCAGAAACCCCAATAGCGGACCGGTGATTTTGCTGGCCTACATGAGATTGGATGGATCCGCGCCTGGTTGAGCGCGGGATCCATCCAATTTTAGCCACTCGCTTATTGGGCCAGTGTGGTAAAGCTCTCGTCGTGGTAGGCTGCCATATTGCCGTTTGCATCTGTGGTTAAAGGCGTCCAGTGATAGGTTGTGTTTGGCTGCAGACCAGTTATGGTCACCGTCTCGTCGTAGATATTCGTAATACCCTCACTTAACGCTACAGGGTCCTGAACCTCTACGGCGGTCTGCGATGCGCTGGCATAGTTGGCCTGCAGCATGGGCAGGAAGCCGAAGTTTGGATACGGCTGCATGCAGTACGGGGGCTGTGGGTCACCAGGGTTGCACAAGGTAGGCTGCTGAGTTCCGTAGTAGACCGTCATGGTCGTGTTTGGCTTGAATACGTTGAGATAGATGGTAGCGGTCGTACCAGTGACGGTTACCACCTCGTTGGCAAAATCTTCCAGCTTTGGATCGAGAGTGGCCACGCTAAGGCCTTCGTAGCCTATGGGGTTCCAGATGAACTGCACCGGAGTGCTGTAATCGGTCCACGGTCCGGTGTAGGGATTCGCGGCCGGCAGTACAGTTTCAATTGCCGGAGACGTGCCGTCAGGATTCGTGCCTGATCTCCAGCGAACATAATCGAAGCTCCACTTATAGACCTGGTTATATTCCTTGACCGACCAGGCCCAGCCACCGTCGCCGCCGCCCGACTGGCCGCCGGCGCTCCACCACACATTGGAGAAGAGATCGTCGCCTTGGGTCAGATAGGTGTTGTTGTTGGTCTTGCTCCAGTACCAGGCCCAGGCTGTCGCCACCAGGTTATTCAACTCCGAGTCGTCGAATAGAGTCCCTGCCACAAGATTTGGATTCTCGGGCAGATCGTAAGCGCCATAGGCAAAGCTGTGAGTCTGCTTGATGTACTGAGTTGCTTCCAGCCAATCCAGAGTCTTCTTGATCTCCAATGGAATACGGGCGTCGGGCGTGTTTCCTTCGGCCACGTCGAGCTCGTAATAGGTGATCAGAGCCTCCATTGCAAGACCAATCATGAAGGGGTGAATGTCATATTCCTGCTGGTTTGGGTTGCTGAAGCTGAGGTTGTAGCTCTGATCGAGATAACCGATCATGACATCAACGCCGCGTAACATGAAGGCGTTGATTCTTGGATTTCCGTCGATCTCATCGGCCAGCCGGTCATCCATCATGTAGGCGCTGACGCGAACGCTGGTAGCGTACACAGGACCGCTGTAGTAGATGTTGTACGCCGGGCTGTGGGCAAGGAAGTGAACGGCCTGCTCATACAAAGGATTTCCGGTGCGCAGATAGTTCATCGCCAAGCCATAGGGGAATTGATTCGGCTCCTGCACGAAGCCGCCGGCAGTCCCGACGGCCGTGTCACCATAAGGCTCAAGCACAAGCTCGGCGCAGCGGTTCCACTCGTTCGGGTCAGTTTGCTTGTACTGTTTAATGATCCACTGATCGTAGTCGTTGACTTGCTGATAGACGCGCCCGCCATCGTAGTTCCAAGCTTCGAAGTAATAGCCCGCGGGAACATCCTGGTAGCCGGAGAAGTTGCCGTTATCGAGGCTATACCAGGGATTAGTATCGGTGACGTTGGTGCACCAGAAGTCGGCGTTGGCGCTATTGGGAGGGGCGTTGAAGTTGACCATGTTGTTCTGCCAGGTGCTCAGGCCAGCTATGGCAGGGAACGTGGTTGGCGGCGTCGCTGTGAACGATGCCGTCGGCAACACGGTGAAGTTATAGGTGACATTTGTCGGGTCACCGGAATACTGTCCGTTGAGGTATCCCTGGAAGGTTCCGGCGAACTGATAATGTCCTGGCACCGCCTTGGAATTCACCCGTAAACGCAGCGTCGTGTTTATGCTGAAGATGGTTCCGTTATAGCAGAGCCCGGACGTCTCGTAGTCGCCATCCCAGCCGTGTGGTGGCGGATTCGATGGAGCGTCAAGATCGCAAAGATATTGGGCGGTGATGCTGTTGTCGGTGACGATCTGGCCAGTGTCTAAATTCGTGATGACTGGGTTTTGCATAAACACTGCGGCGCCCGCCGGTCCGTCCATCTGGTTGGGTTGCAGGGCAGCGTAGAGGTCATTGCATTCGCGTGAACTCTTCGAAGTAGGAGTACAGGCCGGCGATTGCGTGGGGTCGCCCTGGTAGACGTTCTGGGCCCCCACCGGCCACATGGTGAATACTAGCGGGTTATTGGGATTGGGGGGGTTCCAGAGAGAGAAGGTGGAATAGAAGCCACCGCAACCTGGAGCGGGCGGCGAACTGCAGTAAGGAGTCGCCGGTCCGGGATAAGTTGCCCACTCATGACAGACAGCGTTACGTGCCGTCGGACAGTAAGGCTGGGCCATGCCCACATAGCTGGCGACGTAATAGCCCCAGAGGTTGGAGACGTGGTATGCCGGAAAATGATCGACAACCACCACATGGTTGGTGGTGAAGTCGTTCTGAATAATCTGCCGCGACGGCGAGTTGTTGTTCTGCTGGTAATTGATATCGTTTTCGATGATAACGATTGAGTTACCTGGATGAACCGTCTGCCAGTAGAAGGTAACCGAGTACCCGTTTACCGGGTCGTAAGTACTACTGACGTTGACATATACGCTACTTGGAATGATCTCGCCTGGATCTACACTGGCAAAGAGCGGCGTGGTAAATAAGACCAGGCAGGTTACCGCCAAGATCAGCTTCTGGTACGAGGCTGTGCGCCGGGAAGAAGCACACCAAACTGTCATCTTCGAATCTCCTTTTCACGCAAAACATGGCGCCATCGCGAGTTTCGGGGCGCGGCCCCGCGAGGCAGCTTCAAAACTTGAGGACGATAGGCTTGAGCGCAGTATCGCTTTTGCTGGGCAAGAGGTGGCAGCGGAAAGTACCTTGGGTAAGCACGAAAGTAACCTAGTAGTAAGTTACTTTTAGGGTATGAAGCAGAAACTAGCCTAAGCTAGAGCACCTAGATTCCAGCGGCGGCAGTAGCCCGTTAGTCCCAGAGTAGAGTAAGGACCGAAATGTCATCATTCAGGGCTGGCGGCCAGTACTGCGTCCGCAACCGCCGCCGCTTCCAGGGAACGCCTCACGTCATGAACGCGAACGATGTGAGCGCCGTGCAAAATGCTGACGACCATCGCCGCAAGGGAACCGTAGAGCCGGTTTGAAGGAAGCGCGTCTTGTCCCGTGCGCTGGCCGATAGAACGGCCGACGAAGGACTTGCGCGAGGTTCCGGCTAATAACGGGAATCCGAGTCGGTGCAATTGCTCAAGATGAGCCAGCAGAGGGAAGTTCTCTTCAAAGTTCTTGCCGAAGCCGAAGCCGGGATCCAGGACAATTCGCGAGGGTTCGACGCCGCGCTCGAGCGCGACCCGGACACGATTCGCCAGCTCATGTTCCACCAGCGAGGCCAGGTTGGGCTCGTGTGGCAGTTTGCGCCACTGCTCGGGTTTGCCGCGCGTGTGCATCAGAACTACGCCGCACTTGAGATCGGCGCAAACCGATGCCATCTCTGGATCCCACTGGAAGGCGCTGACGTCGTTGACGATCTCGGCTCCAGCAGCAATCGCAGCTTGGGCAACCGCAGCTTTGTAGGTATCGACGGAGACGATGGCGGCTGGCCTTGCGCGCAAGATTACGTCGAGCACCGGCATGATGCGGCGCAACTCTTCGTCTGCGCTAACGGAGGGTTTATTCGGAAGCGCGGAGGACGATTCCTCGCTACCCACATGCACTCCCGGGCGTGTCGATTCGCCGCCGATGTCGAGGATGTCAGCGCCTTCGTCAAGCAGCTGCAGCCCGTGTTCTACGGCGTTGTCTGGAGAAAGGAAGCTGCCGCCGTCATAGAATGAATCCGGGGTGACGTTGACTACTCCCATGATGAGAGTTCGCTCGCCTAACTCGAGCGATCGTGAGCGGAGCTGCCAGCGATACCGGCGTCGCATGCAGCGATTGTAGCGTGAAGGGAATTGCCGTTCGGACTGTGCTCCAGCTCAACATGGTGCGTGAGAACTTAACACAGGAGCGCTTGCATCTCGATGCTATGATCGATAGAGCGGTCCTATGTCTCGGGTTCGTTATCTCGCAGCGTCCCTTATCTGGCTCGTGTTCGTCAGTCCGGCATTTGCTGGAAACAAAAACAAGGCCCAATCGGACCGAAAACTCCCTCACGACATTGAGGCGATTCTTGATGATCCCGATAGCGCACGTGGCTTCTGGGGCATCTATGCCGTCTCGCTCAAAAGCAATCAGACAATCTTTGCTCTGAATGAGGACAAGCTTTTCACACCGGCGTCGAATGCCAAGCTGTTCACAACAGCCGCTGTGTTTGGGCTGATCGGCCCGAATTACCGGTTTAAGACGACGGTGGAGACGTTTGGCAGCCTGGACAAGTACGGCCGGCTGAACGCCGATCTTGTGCTGGTCGGGCGCGGCGATCCGAATCTTTCCGGACGCGGTCTTCCGTACAACATGCACACCGAGCGCAAAGCGCCTCCCATCCAGGTGCTGCAGGAACTCGCGGATCAACTGGTACAGCACGGCTTGAAGTACGTCGATGGCGACGTGGTGGCTGACGATTCTTACTTCGTGTGGCAGCGCTATGACGAAGGGTGGTCACAGGATGATCTGGCGCGCGAATGGGGCGCTCCGGTTTCGGCGCTGACGGTCAATGACAATGTGATTTTCGTCAACATCATGCCCGCGGATCGGCCGGGTGAGCGCGCCTTCCTGAACATCACGCCGTTTCCTGAGTACTACAAGATCGACAATCGCGTGATGACGACGCCGCAGGGAAGCGGTCCGCGCACTGTTTCCATCAACCGCGAACCCGGTGCTAATCAGATTACGTTCTGGGGGAACATTCCGCAGGACGATCCCGGCTTCGGAGAGGCGCTGGCGATTGACGATCCAGCGGACTTTAGCGCCCGGTTGTTCCGCCAATTGCTGGAAGAGCGCGGGGTGACCATTTACGGCCGCGCTCGCACTCATCACACCGAGTTGGCTTCCACGCAAACCATCAGCGTGACCTCGATGGCGTCGGGCGGAGGTGATGCGACGCGCCCGCCGAATCCAGCGCCGCTGGTGCTGGCCAGCTATCAGTCGCAGCCGGTTACCGAGGACCTGCGCGTAATCAATAAGGTCAGCCAGAATCTTCATGCCGAGTTGATGTTGCGGCTGCTGGGCAAAGAAAAAGGAACGTCGGGATCGATCGAGTCTGGGCTGGAAGTGCTGCGGGGTTTTCTGGTGAACGCGGGCATCAGGCCTGATCAGTTTGTCTTCTACGATGGCTCGGGATTGTCGCGCGAGGATCTGGTGACGCCGGAAGCCGTTGTCACGTTACTTCGGTACTCTCACCAGCAACCGTGGGGTCAAGCCTACGAAGACACGCTGCCGGTTGCAGCCGTCGATGGATCGCTGGCCGAGCGTTTTCGCAATACTCCTGCGGCAGGCAACGTGAAGGCCAAGACCGGATCGCTGGCCCACGTATACTCGCTGGCAGGTTATGCAACTACGCAGTCGGGTGATCATATTGCCTTTTCCGTGATGACCAACAACAACAACATGTCCGCTAAGAAGGCGTTGGATACCATCGATCGCATCGTGGTGCGGTTGGTAGATGACAGGAAGTAGCTCCCATCCAACCAGCTGAAATCCAGCCGAGGACCGCGGCCGCGCCACTTCCTAGATTTTCCTAATCTTCTTCGGCATGCGGTTTGCCTTAAGTTTCGTGTGCGATAGCGCCTTCGCGGCGTAATCCTCCTCCCCGACGTGCAGCTTGCGCCGAGGCGCTATCGCCGTGGAGGAAAGAATGTTGGTCGGAGCAATCGGCAGTAGCGCAGTCTCGCAACTGGCGAATATCCAGCGCAGCTATCAGCAGGTGCGAGGCGAGTTTCAAAACCTGGGCCAGGACCTGCAGGCGGGCAATCTGGCACAGGCCCAGACCGACTTCGTCACTTTGTCGGCGTCCGTGTCTACCCAGTACGGCGCCAACAGCGCGGTATCCAAGACGCTTAATGCGATTGGACAAGCGCTGCAATCCGGCGATTTATCGACTGCCCGGCAAGCGTTTTCGACCCTGCCACCCGGCCTGACAGGCCAACCCGGGACCGGCCACGCTGGCCATCACGGGACGATGCACCCCTGCCTGAAAGGCTTGGATAAACTGGGACAGGCTTTGCAATCAGGTGATTTGACGGGCGCGCAACAGGCGTTCGCGGCGATGCAGCCGAATTGGCAGCAGGGTGTGCCCAATAGCGTCCTGGCGGCATCGCCTACAAGCGGAACGGGTTCATCGGGATTCAGCGTGACGGTTTAGCTCGAAACGGGCAGGCGGCCGGATCGACCAACGTCTGGCGCCAGCCGTGACCACTTTTCTCGGGTTTACGGCGCTTGGCCGACCCCGAGCTGAGCGCCAAAACGGCTTCCTTTGGGTCCAGCTCGCCCCCACCGGGCCCCATGTTGTGCCCCCCACCTTTCTCGCAGCCGAATGGTCAGACGGAGCTTTGGCGGGTCTGAAATGAGAAAAACACGCTCCCAGCAGCACTTCCAGGTTGCGGTTTCGGGAATAAAGGCTTAGGATGGACTTGTTGGGGTTGGTTCCTCGTCCATTCCCGACTAAAGCCTAAGTTCTGCAGTTCCACGTTTCGCAAGTCAGCAAATCCCTCATGCACAGCGCCCTTCAATCTGTGTGCGAGTACTCCCAGGAGAGACTAAGATGGCGTGGTACGCGTATTGTATTACGGAGCAACAGGGCCTCCAGAACGGTACACGAGCCCGGCGTCCTTTCGCGCTAGAAAACCTTCGTGGCGTCAACGGCGCTGCGGTACTGGCCTATCCCAGCGGCGACTTTGCCGTCATCGTTAGCGACCATTCCGCCGGACAAACCCTCACCCAACAAGCCATCGTAGATCACTCCCGGGTGATCAGCGAATGCTTCCGAACCTTCACCGTTCTTCCTTTCCGCTTCGGCACGGTTTTCGATTCCGATGAAGCATTGCGGCGCGCCGTGAGGGCGAATCGCAGAACTTTTCTGGAGACGGTCGACCGGCTCCGCGGCAAGGCCGAAATGCATTTCAAGCTCCTGGTAAAAGACGGGATGCTGCAGGAAGCCATTTCGGAGCTGCCCAACGGGGTGGGGGGCGAGTATCTCCGCAAATTGCGGGAGCAGGCATCGCGGACACGGGAACGACAGACCAAGGCGCGGGCGCTTTCAATGCAAGTGCACAAACTATTCTCGCCGCTGGAAGAGGACGTGATCTGCAAGCGCACCGATTCAGGCGGGATGCTGATCGACTTCGCGCACCTGATTGACTCCAACGCCGTGGCCAAATATCAGAATCGCTACGACACGGCCACCCGGCACTTCAAAGATTGCCACGTCACGATCACCGGTCCTTGGCCGCCATATCACTTCATGCCTGGCAAGCTGCGGACGGTTTCAGGCGGAAATTAGCCGATTTCTCCCTCGGGCGGCCCTTTCGGGCTGCCCTTTTGCTTTTCCGAAAACTTCCGATAAAAACTGTCCCTCAGTTGCCCATTTGCCCCGCAGCGGCGTTACAATCGACCAAAATACTCCGTTATTTTTCTGGTTAAGAGTCCTCGAGCCCTGAGGGAGACGCAGGTTTGGTCCGAGGCAGCGCCTCAGTGCAACCTGAGAGTGGGTATCGGGAATCTCATAATAGATCGCTGATTTCCATGTGTGGGGCGGGGAATGCTCCCTTGTCGAACCTCAAAATGGAGTGGAATGGTTCCATCTGAAAAGGTCCGAGTTCTGGTCGCAGATGACGACCTCAGCCGGGGGCGGTTCCTGGCTGCCCATCTGGCTCGTCGCGGCTTTGACGTCGCGAGCGCCAACAGCGGCGATGAGGCCCTCCGGGTGCTGCGCCTCCACGATCCAGCCTTGGTCCTACTGGATCTTTCCACGCCCGGCATGGGCGTTCTCGATACCCTGGAGCGGATCAAGCAGCTCAAACCGGGCGTGCTGGTGGTGATGCTGTCAAACCGGCACGATCCCGATATCGTCTTCAATGCCTCCAAGTTAGGCGCCGACGACTACCTGGCAAAACCCTTCGAGACCCGCGAATTGGATCTACGCATCGATAAGGTTTTGGAAAGGCAGCGGATTCCCGGCGAGGTGAGCCAGCTTCGCGACCAGGTCCGTCGCAATCGCGACTTTGCCGGGCTGTTCGGTACCAGCCCGAGGATGGAAGAGGTCAAGAACACCATCGAACAGGTTGCGGACACGACGGCAACCGTGCTGATCCGCGGCGAGAGCGGCACCGGCAAAGAAGTTGTGGCGCGCATGATCTATGCGCAGTCGGGACGATTCGAGAAGCCCTTCGTCAAGGTCAACTGTGCGGCAATCCCGCACGAATTGCTGGAGAGTGAGCTGTTTGGTTACGAACCCGGAGCATTTACCGGTGCCAATCGGCAGAAGCTGGGAAAGTTCGATCTAGCCAATTCGGGCACGCTCTTCCTGGACGAAGTCAGCGAGATGCATCCCGCGCTGCAGGCGAAGCTGCTGCACGTTTTGCAGGACGGGGGTTTCTCACGTCTGGGCGGTAAGCGTGACATCTCGGTAGATGTTCGAGTGCTGGCAGCCACCAACAAACGGCTGGAGCTTGCTGTTCAGGATGGAACGTTTCGCGAGGATCTCTTCTATCGCCTCAATGTGATTACAATTCACATCCCGCCGCTGCGCGAGCGGCGCGAGGAGATTCCCATCTTCCTCGATTATTTCCACCGCAAGTACAGTGAGTTCTATGGAAAACAACCGGCGCCCTTTGGCGAGCCGGCGATCGGCTGCATGATGGACTACGCGTGGCCGGGAAATATTCGTGAACTCGAGAACCTGGTCAAGCGCTATGTGATTGTGGGCAACGAAGCGCAGATCATCCGCGAGCTGTCGACGCATAAGCCGACGCTGACGCCGGCGCCGGCAGTGAGTTCGGTTACAGCTGCAAAAGCTTCTCCGGTTGAGGAGACCCGGCCCTCGACATCCGCGATACCGATCACGAGTGCAAAAGGAAACGGCGCCGATGCAAATGCTCCATCGCTGCTGGAGATTGGAAGGCGCGCGGCGATGACGGCCGAGCGTGAAGCAATCGAGCGAGTGTTAACACAGACGCGCTGGAATCGGCGGCAAGCCGCAAGGATTCTCAAGATCAGCTATAAGGCGCTGCTGAACAAGCTGAAGGCGATGGAAGAACAGAATGCCCAAAATAAGAATCTGAGCGCCTAAGGTTTGCATGCCGATGCCACAATCCTGCCCGTAGCCTCCCTGTAACAATGTGTATTATGCTTCGATGCAAACCGACATTTCACTGGTAACAATAGGTTTGCCTGGATTTCAGCCAAGTGCCGGGCGAGCAGCAAAACTGTGGAATGAAAAGTGCAGTGAGCTAAGGCACAAAAAGAGGCACAAGATCCTTGAAGTCAACCCTCTACCGTCTGTCTCGACGTCTCTCTTTGTCCTGTACGTGGGACATTGCCTTGCATCGCCTTCCCTAAATGATGCCTGCCTCGCTCGCCTCTTTCTAAAGAGCGGCCCTCTGGGGCCGCTTTTTTGCGTCTGACGGGTAATTGATCCGCCACGGGAAAATCAGCATCCAATGGTGCTGAATTGGCTGATTGCCACACAATGCGGTGACGCGTGGAGTTGACGTGCGTTCTCGGAGACGCATATTATTCCCGTTCTAACACTGCAATATTTTGCGATCCGGGCTGATTGGAGTGGGTTGCCCCGGGGTAAGGAATCGTACCTATGGAGAAGAAGA
>Ga0181526_10004029_pt1 | contig 11638 bp, 10 predicted proteins | sample PEATcosm2014_Bin_35_FD_119750 | JGI IMG/M metagenome (GOLD analysis project Ga0181526, IMG submission 119750) | Peatland microbial communities from MTU Mesocosm Facility, Houghton, MI, USA - PEATcosm2014_Bin06_30_metaG | ecosystem: Environmental > Terrestrial > Soil > Wetlands > Peat | place...
AAGCTGATCGTCGGGCTCGGCAATCCGGGCATCGAATACCAGTTCACACCGCACAACATGGGTTTCCTGGCGGTGGATCGCATCGCGGAACAATGCGCTGTGCGGGTGAATAATCGCCACTGCCGGGCGCAGACGGCCCGGGCCCGCTTCGCCGAGCAGGACGTAGTGCTGGCCAAGCCGGAAACCTACATGAACCTGAGCGGCATCGCGGTCCGCGAACTGGTACGCGAGTACCAGGCGCAACCGGAGCAGGACTTGGTACTGCTGTACGACGAAATCGATCTGCCGTTCGGTACCTTGAGGGTTCGGCCCCGGGGGCGGTCGGCGGGACATAACGGCGTGGAATCGGTGATTGACGCACTGGGAACACAGGAGATCACCCGCGTCAGGATGGGAATTGCGCCGGATTATCCGGTAGGCGGCGGCGCCAGGTATGTACTGTCGCAGTTTAAGAAGTCGCAATATCCGGTCATTAACGAGGTTTTGGATACAGCGGTCGAAGCCGTCAAGGTCATCCTTGCGGAGGGCGTGCAGGCGGCGATGAACCGCTTCAATCGCAAGGTGGAGGCGGAAGAAGGGCTCAGACCCACGGACTAGTTTTTCGCGGAGAGCGAATGGAAATAGCAAAGAGCGAGTCGGCTGAAGGCTGATAGCCAGGAGAACACATGCAACGTACTTATGAATTGATGTTCATTGTCCGTCCCGATATGACGGACGAGGACCAGGACAAACTCATCTCGAATGTCGAAACGCAAGTCGGCAATGCCGGTGGCTCGGTGAAGAGCCTGGAACGAATGGGCAAGCGCCGTCTGGCGTACACCGTGCGCAAATTCCAGGACGGCATTTACATGCTGATGGTGCTGGAAGGGGAAGGGGCAATGGTGAAGGAAGTGGAACGCCGCCTGCGCGTCACCGAGCCGGTCATCAAATTTCTCACCGTTCGTGTGGACGAGGAGCAGAAGCGGTTGGCGAAGATCAAGGCGATCCGCGATACCAAGGTCCGCGGTAAAGGGCGGCAGGCTGCTGCGGCGGCGGAAGCGGCAGAGGCTGCTGCTGCGGCCCAGGAATCGGCGGCTCCCGCGAGTGGCGAACCCGCGCCAGCCAGCGTTTGATACACCGCGTCTGTTCATCGGTGAAAACCGCGCCGTGCAGCAGAGAGGGAAAGATATGACTATTGATGAACGGTTGGATCGGCTGGTAGAACGCCACGAAGCCTTCTCTCAGTCGGTGGAACTGCTCACCAAGGATGTCCGTGAGCTGGGCAAATATGTGGGTGAGGTTGCCGAGGGCACCGCTCGCCTGCTGCGCATCGCTCAAATTCATGAGCAACGCATTGTCCGCCTGGGAGGCGGACAATAGCCGCAATAAGGGCCTGGACTGGCCTGAAGGAGAATCATGGCAGAGGAATCCACAAAGACAGTTGCGCCGGAGACTGGCGTAGCAACCATCGAAGCGCCAGCGGCGCGCCCGGAAGGAGGGCCACGCGAGGGTGGTCCACGCGGACCTCGTCCCGGCGGCCGTCCGGGCTCGGGTCCTGGTGCCGGGCCGCGCGAAGGCGGACGCAAGTTCTTCCGCCGCAAGAAGGTTTGCAAGTTCTGCGTCGAGAAGATCGACGGCATTAACTACAAGGACGTGCGCCTTCTATCGCAGTTCGTTTCTGAGGCCGGCAAAATCGTTCCGCGTCGCTTGACGGGGGTATGCACGCCGCATCAGCGCCGCCTGGCTGACGCCATCAAGCAGGCGCGTAACATCGCACTGCTGCCGTTCGGAGGCAGGTAGAAGTTTACGGCTAGCGATCGGTGGCTAGTTAATATTGAGGCGCCTTCGAACGACACATCAACCGGCGGACTCTAATGCCGCGCCCACAACGTGCCACTAGAACAGAGATTCAAAAACAGAATTCGACGGAGTTTTACATCATGGAAGTTATCCTGAAGGAAGATGTAGCCAAGCTCGGTTCACGGGGGGAAGTAGTGAAAGTAGCCGAGGGCTACGGCCGCAATTACCTCCTCCCCAAGAAGCTGGCAATCGAAGCTACGCCGGCCAACCGCGCTGTTATCGAACAGATGAAGTCCGCGGCAGTGCGTCGCGTTGCCCGCGAAAAGGGCGATGCCGAGAAGCTGGCCGAGCTGCTGGCCGGCGTTTCAGTGAGCTTCACTCGCAAGTCGGGCGAGCACGAGCAGCTCTTTGGCTCGGTTACGTCCGCTGATATTGCGCACGAACTTGAACACAAGAGCTTCAACATCGATCGCCGCAAGATCCAGCTTGACGAGCCGCTGAAACACGTCGGCGAGTTCAAGGTCCCCATCCGGCTGCACAAGGACGTCACCGTGCAGGTCAACGTGATCATCAACAAGGAAGCAGGGGCCGACGCCGTTCTGCCGGAGGAGGCTAGCGCCGAAGCGTAAGAGTGAATACCGGATGCGGCGCAAGTCGTAGTTCTCAAAACACCCGATCGGCGGTTGATTTGCCAGCCCTCTAGCCTGCGCCCGAGCGATGAGCATCCCATTCAATCAAGTCGCTGGTACATGGGCAATTGCCTAGCTCGAATGGCGTGCTCTGAGGTAATCTCCAGCTCGCTAAAGCTCTGAACGGCAAGGATACAATAGCCAGCTCTCAATTGGGGTTTGATCCGGGGCTCCGCCACGTTGGTCTGGATTGCGAGTTCCCAAGGGCTGCAGCGAGCGCCTTGCCTGTCGGCACGGGAACCATCCCCCTTCCTCCGACGTAAGTATCATCGAGGGCCTATAATTGCCGCTTACGGTTTCTTCCGGTGCCCGTCTATGTAGTTGCAGGCATGAGAATTGGCTTGCCAATTGCAAACCAGGTAGAAACCAGTATGCCGGCCGAAGCGGTTGCAGTTCCCCTCACGGTTGGCCCGGGGCTCCGCACTCCTCAGACGCGGCGAGCGGCGGACGAAACGTCCTCTACTCCCACCGATCGAGGTTGGGCGGTTGGGCAGGCCCAGAGCCGCATGAATGACACGGAGCTGATCCGGGAAGCGCAACGTGGCAACACTGCCGCGTTCGAGGAGTTGGTGCGCCAGTACGATGGCGCGGTGCTTCGTCTGGCCTATCACCTCACACGTTCCGAACAGGACGCACAGGACATCTATCAGGAAGCCTTTCTCAAAGCCTACCGGAACATCAACAACTTCCGTTTTGAGTGTTCGTTTTATACATGGATCTATCGCATCGTGACCAACCTGTGTCTTGATCTTCTGCGCAAGCGGCAAGTGCGCAAAGAGGATTCAGGGGTCACCACGGATTCTGAAGGTGGCAGCTACGATCTGCTCGATCAAGTAGCCGATGTGCGTTCGGGCGCCAGCCCCGAGCGCGATCTGATGCGGCGGGAGCTGGGCGCTCGAATCGCGAAGGCCTTGCAGAAGCTGACCCCGCGCGAGCGTATGGTTTTTGAAATGAAACACTACCAGGGCTTGAAGCTGAGGACGATAGGCGAGATTTTGAATACAACGGAAGAGACCGCGAAGAATACGCTGTTCCGCGGCACCCAGAAATTACGGGCGGCATTGAGGGACATGCGCTGATGCTCTCTGCGAAGCAACAGACTGAGAGGCAAGAGCTATGAATTGTGAGTGGGTACAACAGAACGTCACCCTGTATCTGTACAACGAGCTGGCAGACGACGCCCGGCACGAATTGGAACAGCACATCGCACGCTGCCAGAACTGTGCCGCCGAGGTTGCCGAGCAGCGGGAGTTTCAGGCACAGATGAATGAATTGCCGGTGGAAGAGCCTTCCGCCAGCTTTCTGGCCGCGGCGCGAATGCTGCTGCAGGAGTCGTTGGAGACCGCTCAGCAGCATCGAGCCTGGTACCATCGGTTCGCGTTCGACCCCACTGCATGGTTGCGCCAGGTGCGCTTCTCGCCAGCACTGGCCTCACTGCTCTTTCTCATTGGCTTCGCTGGCGGTATAGGCGCTATGTATAGCGCCATGGGCAAAGGGCAAGTTCCCCGCACCGTCGCAAGTAGCCCGGCGGAGGCTTCGATGATTGGCGGCATCACTTCCATCGAGAAGGAACCCGGCACCGACAAAGTGAGAGTGCAGTATGATAAGCGTCTTCCCGAGTCCGTCCAAGGGTCGGTGTCCGATCCCAAAGTTCAAGACCTCTTGCTTTACGCCGCTAAGAGCAACGAAAATTCCGGCGTTCGCCTGAATTCCGTGGACGCGCTAACCAGCAAGGCCGATGACCCACGGGTCCGTGAGACGCTGACCTATGCGCTCCGCTACGACAGCAATCCCGGCGTGCGCCTGATGGCGCTCGACGGACTAGGCTCCTTTGTGAAGGACGACATCCGCGTTCGCAACGCGGTTCTGGAGGCCCTGCTGAACGACAGCAACCTTGGCGTCCGCAGCGGCGCGCTACATGCGCTCGATCCCGTTCGTGCTGACAGCAGCGTGCGCATGGCGCTTCAGCAGTTGTCCAGGGAAGATCCCAGCGAGTACATTCGCACCGAGTCCAAGCGCATGCTGGCCTCGATGCCCGTCATTGACTGAGAATGGTGTCCTAAATTCTTGTACGCTCCCGGAAATGAGGAAAGGTTGGACCAGGGTTTCTTGAAAGCGGCAATGACGACGACGCAATGTCGCATACTTGCTCACGGGCGTGCCGCTGGCAACAACAACTGGAAGTCAGCAATCGTGCTTCTTGCACTGGCCGCTGCCGTTCCGCTCTGCGCGCAACAGTCGCGGGTTTATCGCGAAGGCCATTCGTGGGTCGAAGAGACCACCGGGGCCATGCCAATGGGTCGCGAAATCCGAGTCAACACGGACATGGGTTCCATCCAGGTGCAGGGCAACTCGGCGAACATCACGTACACGATTCGCAAGCGCTCCTTCGCTCCCACCGAGGCTGCTGCGCGCCGTCAATTTGAGCAGCTTCGTATTTCGGTGGCTAGGACTGCCGAGCGAGATTCCATCGAAGGCAGGCTCTTGGGCAGAAACTTGGACCGCTTCAATGTCGAATTCGTGGTGCAGGTTCCAAGAGAACTCGAGCAGGTGCGAGTGGAGACCCGCGGCGGGGCGCTCAGCTTGAACTCCATCACAGTCACTATTCTTGGTACCACCGGCGGTGGTGCGGTTAAATTGGACGACCTCAATGGACCGGTCACGATCTCTTCAGGGGGCGGCGCTGTTGAGGGCGGCAATCTCGGAGCGGACTTCATACTCAGCAGCGGCGGTGGCGACGTGCATATCAATAACATTGCCGGAAAGGCGCAGGTTAGCATCGGCGGCGGCAAAGTGTACATCGGGACGGTTAAAGGCTCGACCATCACGACCGGCGGCGGAGGCATCGAAGTGCGCAAATGCGACGGCGACTTGCGTGCCAGCACGGACGGCGGGAATCTTTACTTCGGAGATGTCAGTGGCACCGTGCGTGCCGATACCGGTGGTGGCAGTGTGCGCCTCGCCAGCGCCAACGGACGAGTGCAGGTCTCGACCGGCGGCGGCAGCGTGGAACTGTACAACTTGGGCCAAGGGGCGCAGGTGGAAACCGGAGCCGGCCCGATCACAGTTGCGTTCGTGGGCAATCACGGTGTCTTCACAGACTCATCGCTGCATACGGCTGCTGGTGACGTTTCCGTCTGTCTGCCCGCCAGCATTCCGGTCACGGTACACGCCTCATCCGACATGACAAGCGGAAGAGGCATTATCTCCGAATTCCCTCAGCTGAAGATCGCCACAACCGGTGGTGATTACGGTCCAAAGGCAGTGTCGGCGGAAGGGATATTGAATGGCGGCGGTCCGATGCTAAGGATCCGCACGACCATGGGGCAGATCAGTTTTAAGCGGTGTCGCTAGAATAGGGTTGGTGAAATATGCGTAATCACGCATCGATGAAGTTGGGAATCATAGTTATCTGGATCGCGGCGGCGACGATGCTGGCAACGGCCGAAGCAAAGCCCGCTTTCGGTGGCGGGACCGATCCGCATTCGGGCGGTTATCTCGGGGTTGGCATCGAGCAGGTCTCTTCGCAAACTGCCTCCAGCCTGAAGTTGAGCGAGGCCGGCGGCGCGCTCGTGACTTATGTGGACCAGGACGGTCCCGCTTGCCGGGCGGGATTGAGGAACAACGATGTTGTGGTCGGATTCAACGGTTCCAAGATCCAGACTCCGGGCCAATTGTCGGAGCTGATTCACGCCACGGCCGCAGGCAAGACGGTGAAACTGACAGTGCTTCGTGATGCTCAGAAGAAGGACGTTGACGTGACTCTGGGAGCGTGGCCGAACGCTGTGGCGCACGCGTCGCGCTCGCTGCCGCCAGCGGCTGCGATGGCGTTCGGGCCGCCGGGAATCGCGATTCCTGACATCGACGTGCCTTCGTTCACTACGCTCTCTTCGCGTCACGGCGTGATGGTGGAGAGCTTGTGTCCGCAATTGTCGGACTATTTCGGCGTGCAGCATGGACAGGGCGTTCTGGTGCGGTCGGTCGAGAAAGGCAGTCCTGGCGAAGCCGCGGGCCTGAAGGCCGGCGACGTGATTGTGAAGGTCAATAACGAGACCGTGCACGACATGGCCGATTGGCGCCGCGCGATGCATGTTCGCTCCGGCAAGATCCAGGTTTCCGTGGTGCGTGACAAGCACGAGCAAACTCTGGTACTCAACCTTCCGTCGCACGACACGTCCAAGTTCCAAGACCAGGATTGGTCCGGATTTGCCGACCAGATGCAAGCTTTTCAGCAGGAGATGGACAAGTTCGGTCCCGAGTTCGCGCGCAGCCAGACTGAGATGCTGGCAAACGTGAAGCCCAGCGAGCAGGAAATGGAGCAGATGCGCCAGGACATCGAACGCTCGATGAAGCTGAAGCAGAAAGACATCGAGAAGATGCAAAAGGAAATCCAGAAGTCGGTTCCTTCGCAAAAAGACCTGGACAAGATGCAGAAGCAGATCGAGAAGTCCATGAAGCTGAAGCAGAAGGACATCGAGAAGATGCGGTCTGACATTCAGGCCGCGATGCCGACGCAGCAGGAGTTCGATCAGATCCGCCGGCAAGTTGACGAGTCCATGAAGAGCTGGACGCCGCAACTTCAGCAACAGATGGAGCAACTCAAAAAGCAGATGGAAGAGCAGAAGCTCAACCTGCAGGAGATGCTGAAAGGCGTCGACAGCGAGCACGAGTTCTAGCGGTTAGTTCACCACAGAGACACAGAGGCACGGAGAATTTGTCCGGGCCTTTTTCTTTGCTTGTCATTACCAGCGGGCTTCAGCCCGCGAGGAATCTGCTTTTCTTTGGGATGGACTCCTCCGGGCGATCAGGTTCAGTGCTATTTACTACTTTATAAAATATTATCGACGCGTTCCGATTTCCCATTTTGGCAGTAACCTCTTACTCAGTTGGCGATGCCCAACCGCACCCCCTCCCCCCCCGCATACCCTAGCAAAATCTTGAAAACAAAGAGGCTGAAAAAATCTTCCCTCGCAAAATATTGCAAATAAAGGAGTTAGATATCAAGATCTTGGGTTTAAAGGACTTACCAGTTAAGAGTCGGCCCTGCCATCCCAAACTCCCAGCCGTTCTTCAATCTCCAGCGGAGATGGAGTTAACCAAGTAATACACAGAGCAGCTCGCTGTTTCCACTATCCACTAACCCCTAGCCCCTGATTTGTCAAAGACCGTTCCGCCCCCTTCAGAGCGTAGAGACACTAAGCCTCCAGCAATGAGTGTATCGCCGATTTTGCCGAAGTCAAGTTACGAAAGTACATGTACCACCACCAACGTGGCACCCACGGAGAAGGGCCGCGCGCCGTTGTCAGTGAACCCGGCCACAGGCGCGCGTGATCTGATTCTCGACGCAAGAGAGCCGGCGAGGGTGAAGGCATCCCAAGGTTAGCGTGCATGGCTGCCCCAGTAGTAAACTTGCCCACAATTCCGGGGATTCCCCCAACTTCATGAAGGACACGCAGCCAGTTCGCGTCCGCTTTGGAGTCTTTGAGCTCGACCTGAAGAGCGGAGAGCTGCGCTCAGGCGACCAAAAGACAGTCCTGCGGGAACAACCGTTGCAAATCCTACGCATGCTGGTCGAGCGCGAAGGCGAACTCGTCGCCCGCGAAGAGATCAGGAAGAAGCTGTGGCCCAACGACACTATCGTTGAGTTCGACCACAGCATCAACGCCGCGATCAGGATTCTGCGTCGAGCGCTGGGCGACTCGGCCGACGAGCCAAAGTACGTCGAGACGCTGGCCCGGCGCGGCTATCGGCTGATGATGCGGGTGGAATGGGTACAATCCGTCGGTGATGATGCCAGCGTTTCCATTCAGGCCGAACCGACGCCGCCGGAGCCGAGCGGATGGATTGGGAAGAAACTTTCCCACTATCGCGTGCTGGAGATTATCGGTGGCGGCGGCATGGGAGTGGTTTACAAGGCAGAGGACTTGGGGTTGGGCCGCCAAGTCGCGTTGAAATTCCTGCCCGAGGAGCTGGCCGGCGATCCCGCCGCGCTTAAGCGTTTCAAACGCGAAGCACAAACGGCCTCGTCACTGAACCACCCCAATATCTGCACGATATACCAAATTGAGGAGCATGAAGGTCAACCCTTCATCGTGATGGAGCTGCTGGAGGGGCAAACACTGCGCGGATGTCTGGCTTCCGGAGCTTTACGAGGCAACGGACCGGCTACACGGGTCGCAACCGAGCGATTGGTGGACATAGCAATTCAAATCGCCGATGGGCTGGAAGCCGCACATGAGAAAGGCATCATCCATCGCGACATCAAGCCGATGAACATCTTCATTACCAACAAGGGCGTGGTAAAGATTCTCGATTTTGGCTTGGCAAAGCTGACGGTGGAGGCGCCGACTGTGGCGGCGTCGGGCTTTGTATCAGGGCACGAGTTTAGTCGTGCCGTCTCGGCTCCATTTTCCCATCCGAACGGGCCTCAGCCCGGGCCAGAGGATGACAGCGCAAAAGTTGCCGACACTGCTCTCACCCGCACCGGCCTGGCGATGGGCACCGCTGGGTACATGTCGCCGGAGCAGGTTCGTGGCGAGGAGCTGGACGCGCGCACCGACCTGTTCTCCTTCGGATTAGTGCTGTACGAGATGGCAACTGGCCAGCGCGCCTTTAGCGGAGAAACTGCGGCAGTCGTGCACGAGGCGGTCGTGCACCAGCTACCGGCCCCAGTTCGCGACCTGAATTCAAAACTCCCACCGGAGCTGGAGATCATCATCAACAAGGCGCTGGAAAAAGACCGCGGGCGGCGCTACCAAACTGCTGCCGAGCTAGGCAGCGACTTGAAATGCTGGAAACGGGACTCGGATTTGGGGCGAGCTGTCGCTCCGCGGGACGGAAGGCGCAGCCGGCGGCTGTGGCTGGCAGCATCGTTGGTGACGTTGCTGGCTGGCCTTGCAATTGTCGGGTTGCTATGGCGACGCCTCGGGCCGTCCAAAGAGCTGGCAGAGCGCCAGCTAACGGCCAATCCTCAGGACGATGACGTGACAGCCGCAGCTATTTCCCCGGACGGCAAGTACATCGCTTATCAGGACCGGACGGGATTCTACCTGCGCTCCATCGATTCTGGCGAAACTCGTCCCATCACTCTGCCCGTCGAGCTACGCAACCGGATTAATCACTTGTGCTGGTTCCCGGGCGGTGAGAAGTTGCTGGCCGATGTGGACGGTGCGAACGGCGAGTTGGACACTTGGGTAATCACGATACTGGGAGGGGCGGAAGCGCACTTGTTATATCGTCATGGCGTGGGCACGGGAATCTCGCCGGATGGGCGGATGATAGCCTTCACGACTGGGGAGCTTGGCCGGCAATGGAAGGAAGTGTGGATCGGCGGGGCTAATGGCGAGCCGCCGCGGAAACTGGTTGTGGCGGAAGGTCAGGAACAACTGATGAGTCCGGTCTGGTCGCCGGATGGCCATTGGATCGCATATGGCAGGGTACGGAAGACGGAACAGGGCTCCTGGAGTGCTGACATCGAAATTCGTCCCGCCAACGGCAGTGGAGCCGGGAAGACCCTTGTGGCTGAATCCGGCTTGTCCGAGTCGAACACACTTAGTCTCGGGGCGACCCAATGGTTCGTTGGAGGTTGGTCTCCCGACTGGCGCTTGCTGTTCACTGTAGCTGAGGGCACTGCATTACGGTATTCCCAGACAAAGTACAGCTTGTGGCAAGTACGGGTGGATCCTCGCACCGGTGAAGCCGCTGGCAAGCCTGGACAGCTGACACAATGGACGGAGTTTCTGCCAAGGGATCTCACCATCACATCAGACGGTAAGCATCTGGCCCTGCTGAAAGAACGACCTTGGTTGGACGTGTATTTGGGTGATCTTGCCCCAGACGGGACCAGTATGAAGACACCCCACCGTTTGACACTCGATGATCGGGGTAGCGAGGCTAGTGCTTGGACGCGCGATGGTCGCGCCATTCTTTTCGGCTCAAGCCGGAATGGCAGACGCGAGATTTTCAAACAGGGGCCCACTGAGACCGTTGCAGAAATGGTCGTCTCAGCCTCGGGAGACGTGTACGGCGGGCAAATGAGTCCAGATGGTTCGTGGTTTCTGTACTGGGAATCCGAATCTCGTCCCGCGGCTGCGACGTCTGCTGATTCGGTTCGGCTGATGCGCCGTGCTGTCGGCGGCGGGTCGCCAGAGATGGTGCTCCGACTCAGCCTTGACGACTACGGGTTAGACGACTTCGCGTGCTCTTCAAACTCGCAAGCCAGCTTTCCCTGCGTGCTGGGCCTGCTGGAAGGTAAGGACCTGATTTTCTACTCACTAGACCCACTCCGCGGAGAAGGGAGTCAGATAGGGAAAATCAAAGTTTTCGGGGCGTATATGGGCTGGGGTCTTTCCCCAGATGGCTCAAGCATTGCGTTGGTTGATGCGGACAAGTACGAAGGACGGGTCGAGCTGTTAACACTGGCGGACGGCACCTGGCGCGAGCTCTCCGTTGAGCCGAGGGGGGAACCTCTTCAGTCGGTGGCGTGGGCAGCTGATGGGAAGAGCTTCTTTGCGACCACCTATGCCCCGGACTCGTACAAACTGCTGCACATTACGCTTGCCGGCAACGCCCACTCCCTGTTACACAACGACGGGCGGCAATGGATGGTTTCACCGCTTCCGTCCCCCGACGGCAAGTACCTGGCTTTCCGGGCTGAGACGTCGAATAGCAACGTCTGGATGATTGACAACTTCTGACAGGCGGCCCGACGATGATGGGCGACAAGGCAGCCGCCCGCAAGTCGTATCAAGATCTCCTCACTCTCTGGAAAGAAGCCGGTCCCGACGTGCCCATTCTCATCCAGGCCAAAACCGAGTACGCGAAGCTGCGGTGAACCAGGGGCCAGGGGTCAGGGGTTAGATCGTTCAGGCTTCGGTTGTCTGGGATTTAAGCGGACCTTATCCTCTACGGCGGCCCGTGGCTGGGCCGTCAGATCGCCACTTGCGGTCAAGCAACACGATGAGTCCGTAGAGGACCACGCACACCCAGAAATCCACCAGCAGTCCGAGATCGATGCGGTCAGGATGATGGCGTCCCGCCGGCGGCAGGTGCGGCATCAGGACAAAAAAGTACAGCAGGTTGCCGGCGACGATGGCGATCAACTGCTTGAAGAGTCTTCGCAGCACGCAATTGTTGTACACCTTGTCGCTCTTCGCTGTTAGCTGTTCGCC
>Ga0181526_10004030_pt1 | contig 11635 bp, 14 predicted proteins | sample PEATcosm2014_Bin_35_FD_119750 | JGI IMG/M metagenome (GOLD analysis project Ga0181526, IMG submission 119750) | Peatland microbial communities from MTU Mesocosm Facility, Houghton, MI, USA - PEATcosm2014_Bin06_30_metaG | ecosystem: Environmental > Terrestrial > Soil > Wetlands > Peat | place...
CCCACCCGGGCTCGCCTTTCGTCAACCGCCTGATGCTGAGCCGCTTCACGCCCGAGGGCCGCGTCAGCGTGATGAACCGCGACGCGACGCTCCGCAGCGGCGCCGAGACGCGGACCTTTCCGCTCGCCGACCGCGCCGCCCTCAGCGCCTTCGTCGCCAGCCATCTCGGCTTCGACTTCCCGGAGGCGGCGGAGCTCCGCGTCCCGTTCATCCCGGAGTGGAACTGAGGACGGGCGGCGTCTCGCCGCCCCTGCGAGCGCAGGACGCGTTCCCTCCAGGGCGTGCGCGCCGTCGGCGCCGTTCAGGACGATGCGCGCCGCTTGGCGAACGCCGCGACAAGCTGTTTGAGGTCCGGCTCCTTGATCATCGCGACCGCCCTGCTTGGCTCGACCCATTGCGTGATCCGCTGTCCGAATTCGGGCCAGGTCGCGCTCTGTCTTTCCACCAGCAGGGGATAAACCCTGACTTCGCACATCGCCTGAACGCCCGATTCGTCGAGCACTTTCTTGTAGCTGAAGCGCCCCACGGCCTTGCCGCCGATTTTCCCCCGCACGCCGGCCTCTTCGAAGGCCTCGCGGGCGGCTGACTTCGGCGGTTTCAGTCCCTTGATCGGCCAGCCCTTGGGGATGATCCAGCGTCGGCTCCGCCGGGTCGTAACGAGGAGCACTTCGAGGGACTCCTCCGCCGTGAGCCGATAGGGCAGCGCGCCATACTGGACGCGCACCGCCGCCTTGATCTTTCGTTTCGTGGGTTTGCGTGGAATTTTGAGACCTCCCCCAAGCGCTCGGTCGTTTCGGCAAGCTGCGCGCTGTAGCGCCGGAGGGGGACAAGAGCAATGCGCACGGCGAGGCGTCGTCTCGACACCGCCGCCCGTTCGTTCGATCCGCCGCCGGTTCCGCCCAAATTCATTGCGCTCTGGGTCCGCGGCCGCCGATCCGGCTCGCCTGCGAGCAGGGCGATTTCTTGCGTCGCAGTCGCCACTCCGTTCCAGGAAGCCCCGCAATGTCACCGCGTTACTTACTATACAAATCATAATTGTAAATGACAGCGATCACGAGCGGCCGCGGGGCGACGCGGCGGACGGGCGCCAATCGGCGCCCTCGGCGCCGCGATTTTTGTGACAGTTTTGTGCGCTTAAGGCATTGAAAACACGCGGGGCTTGCCAGGACTGCATCCTTCCGCCGCCGCTCTCCCGGCGACGTCGCGCCCGCCCGTCACGCCCAAGCCGGCCGGCGTTATGGCGACAGCTCGCCGAACACCGTCGGCAGGAGTTCGGACACGGTCGGATGGATGGCGACGACGCGCGTGAAGGCCGCGGCGCCTTCGCCGGCGCCCATCGCCTCGATCACACCGTGGATCGCTTCGTCGCCGCCGACGCCGAGGATCGCCGCGCCGAGGATCGCGTCGGTGTCGCGGTCGACGACCACCTTGATGAAGCCCTGCTGCTCGCCCTTCTCGACGGCGCGGGCGACGCGGGTCATTGGTCGCCGGCCGATGCGGACGGCATGGCCCTTCGCCCGTGCTTCCGTTTCCGTCATGCCGACCCGTCCGAGCGGCGGGTCGACATAGAGCGCATAGACCGGAATGCGCTCCGTCACTTTGCGCTCTGCGCCGTCGAGCAGGTTCGCCGCGACGATCTCGTAGTCGTTGTAGGAAGTGTGGGTGAAAGCGCCGCGCCCGTTGCAGTCGCCGAGCGCCCAGATGTGCGGGACGCTGGTTCTGAGCGAGTCGTCGACGACGATATACCCGCGCTCATCGAGTTCGACGCCTGCCGTCTCGAGGCCGAGACCGTCGGTGTTCGGCCGGCGCCCGACCGCAAGCAGCACATGCGAGCCGATCACGGCGGGATCGCCGCTACGACAATCGACGTGGACCTCGATACCCGCCCCACGCGGCGCAAAGCGGATGCATTCGGCGTCAAGCCGGATCGCCACGCCTTCCGCCTCCAAAATCGCCTGGATCGCCTCGGAGACCTCGGGGTCCTCACGGGAGACAAGGCGCGGGGCCTTCTCGACTACGGTGACGTCGGCGCCGAGCCGGCGGAAGATCTGGGCGAACTCGAGCCCGATATAGCTGCCGCCGACGATCACGAGGCGCCGCGGCAGGCGATCGAGTTCGAGCAGCGTCGCGTTCGTCAGCGCGCGGACCTGATTAAGGCCGGGAAAGTCCGGGATCACGGGGCGGGCGCCGACATTGACGAAGACCTGGTCCGCCTCAAGAGCGTCGCCTCCGACCTCGATCGCGTGGGGCGAGACGAACCGGGCCTGGCCGCGGATCACCGTGCAGTTTTTCATGTCCCGCAGCCAGGACTCGAGGCCCACGACCTTGTCGCCGACAACCCGGTTTTTGCGCGCCATGACGGCGGCGAAATCGACGGCGACGGGCCCAGCGCTGACGCCGAAATCGGCGGCGCGGCGGGCGAGATGCGCGGCGTAGGCGCTCGCCACCAGCGTCTTGGTCGGCGTGCAGCCCGTGTTGACGCAGGTGCCGCCGAGGCGTTCGCGCTCGATCAGGGCGACGGTCCGGCCGGCGGCGGCGAGCCGGGCCGCCATCGACGGGCCGGCCTGACCGGCGCCGATGACGATCGCGTCGAACCGGCGGCTCATCGGAGCGCCACGACGACGATGAGGCCAAGGACGACCGCCGCGACGTCCTCGATCAACGCGGCCGGCAGGTCGCGCCCAAAGGCCTTGGCCATCCGCGCCCGGACTTCAGCGCCGCCGTAGGTTCCGATCACCGCGCCGATCACGCCGGCGACGAGCCCCGCAATCCACGACGCGCCCGAGGCGCCAATCGTCGCGCCGCAGAACCCGCCGCTGACGATGCGGGCCCCGAACTGCATCGGGACCTTGCGGCTGGGCGTCGAAGGCAATTGGTCGGCGACGAACTCGACGACCGCCAGGGCGGAAAAGATCCAGGCCGCCCACTTGGAAGCCATGAAGGCGAGCGACGTTCCCTCGAGATGGAGGCCGCCCATACCGGCCGCCCAACTCACGGCCGCCGGCGCGGTGAACGTGCGCGAGCCGGCGACGATCCCGGCGAGCAGTGCGACCGCATAAAGCATCGCGCCATCTCCATTCCGATGAAGCGCCTAGGACGGGCGCCCGAGGGGACTTCGGCAAGGACTTGTCGTCGCGGCGCAATGACAACTCGCACCGCGGCGGTGCGGAAAGCTAACGCCAGACAAAACAACCCAAGGCGAGCCGACAGAGGCCCGATAAACTCGTCAAAACGGAGGCGCGCGCGGCGCCAGCTTGTCGCGATGAGCGGAGGCTAGCCCGGCCGTTCCCGGCCTGCAAGGCGCCTCGTTTCGCGGATGATCGCGAGCGCGAGCCGGACGAGGACCTGCCGCCCGGACCCCGTTGCGGACCGGCGGCGCCGCGGTCAATATCGTATGACACCCACCGAGCGCCCCGATGCCCCACGGTTCGCAGCAGAGCATCTTCGTCAGCCCTCCGCATTCGGACAAGGAACTCGCCCTCTATGGGGGGCTTCTCTCCTGATGATCGCGCTCTTTACTGACTTCGGGCTCGAAGGGCCGTACACCGGCCAGATGAAGGCCGTGCTCCATCGGATGGCCCCCGGGGTTCCGGTCATCGACCTCATCGCCAACGCGCCGATGGGAGACCCGAAGGCTTCGGCCTATCTGCTGGCGGCCTATGCGATGGGGTTTCCGGAAGGGACCGTGTTCCTTTGCGTCGTCGATCCCGGAGTCGGCGGCGAGCGGCCGGCGGTCGTGACGGAGGCGGACGGGCGCGTCTTCGTCGGCCCCGGCAACGGCCTCTTCGAACTCGTCCGGCGGCGCGCGCGAACGGCGCGGACCGTCGAGATCGCCTGGCGGCCGGAAACCCTGTCGGCGAGCTTTCACGGACGCGATCTCTTTGCGCCGGTGGCCGCGCTGATCGCCAGAGGCGAGCCGCCGCCCAGCGGCTCGATCGACGACCGCCGCGCGATGCGACCCGACTGGCCCGACGACCTCGCGGCCATCGTCTACGTCGACCATTACGGCAACGCCATGACGGGGCTGAGGGCGTCCGTCCTGCCGCCCGGCGCTCGGCTCGTCGCGGCCGGCCGCGCGCTCGAGCGCGCGCGCACGTTCTCTGACTGGCCGCAGGGGAAGGCCTTCTGGTACGAGAATTCCAACGGCCTCGCCGAGATCGCGGTCAATCTCGGCCGCGCCGACCGCGACCTCGGCCTCGCCGTCGGAACGCCGGTCGAGATCGTCGTCAGCTAAACCACTTCGAACACGCTGTAGACCGGGCCGTCCGCGCGGCGGTGGCCGACGCCGATGGCGACGATTCCGTTGAGCCAGGCGTAGCGCTCCGCCGCGGTCTCGAAGAAGCAGGCGGTGCGGAAGTAATATGCGGCCGGGTCGACCGGCTCGCCCCGGTCGAGGCGGGCGAAGACGTCAGCAGGGCCATGGCGCAAGCCGCGATAGGTCATGCCGATGAGCGCGTTGTCCGTCGTCTTGAGCACCAGCCGGACGTTGAGCGTGACGCTGCCGTCGCGGCGGACGTCCTGCCAGTCGGCGCCGCCTTCGAGAACGGTTCCGGACAGGCGCTCGCCCTCAAACGCGCCGCTCGGGACGACGCCGATGCGGCGAAACGCGCCCGGCGTCGCGCCGACGACCTGCAGCGGCAGCACGTCGAGGCGCATCACGAAAAGGGGCTTCGTCCGAACCTGCCGGAGCGCATCGGGCAGGTTGTCCTGAAGGCTGGTCGTCATCAAGGTCTCCTCTTCCGTTTCGCGCGCGCGACTGCAGACCGCGGCGCGTAAGGCCGCATGCGATCCGCCAAGCGTCCATCCTCGATCCTGAGGATATCGGCCGCAATGGTGGCGGCGGGAAGTCCATGGCCTGAAAAACGGCCATGGACGATGACGAAATCCCCTTCCGCCAGGATCAGGCCGTGCTCGTAGCGCAGCGTGTCCGGCAGGCTCCGCACGAGGCTGAACAGGCCCTCCCGCCCGGGCTCGATGTGGGCGCTGTGCTGGATATACGCGTCCGACCAGAAACGCGCGGCCGAGTCGTAGTCGCGCCTGTTGAACAGCGCGTCGAAGGCTGCGAGGACCAGCGCCTTGTTGTCTTCCGGCGTGGCGGCTGTTCTTGTCGCGCACGGACGCGCTGATTCGCAAAGCGCGGCAGGCGGCCGCGCCGTAGGCGCGATCCGGGCGCCCTTGTCGGTCTTCGCCTTATTGCTCCCCCGCCGCGCCCCTATATTCGGAAGCACGTGACCCCTCGTGTCCACACCCGCCCTGGAGGTTCGATGACCACCCATCTCCGCAACGTTCCCTCGGTCGACCCGGAAAGGCTCGGGCGTCTCGCCGAAATCGCCGTGAAGGTCGGTCTGCGGCTGCAGCCGGGGCAGGATTTGTTCCTGACGGCGCCGACTGCCGCGCTGCCGCTGGCGCGCAAGATCGCCGAGGAGGCCTACAAGGCCGGCGCGGGGCTCGTGACGCCGATTTTCTCCGACGAGGAGATGACGCTGGCGCGCTACCGCTTCGGCGCGGACCCGGGCTTCGACCGCGCCCCGGGATGGCTCTACGAAGGCGTCGGCAAGGCGTTCGCCGCCAATACCGCGCGGCTTGCGGTCGTCGGCGAGGATCCGATGCTGCTATCGGACGCCGATCCCGCGAAGGTTGCGCGGGCCAACAAGGCGAACTCGATCGCCTACAAGCCGGCGCTTGAGAAGATCGCCGGCTTCGACATCAACTGGAACATCGTCGCCTATCCGAGCCTGTCGTGGGCCAGGCGGGTTTTTCCGGGCGATGCCGATGAGGTCGCCGTGGCCAAGCTTGCCGATGCGATCTTTTCGGCCTCGCGGATTGGTGGCGACGATCCGGTCGCAGCGTGGGACGCCCATAACTCCGCCCTCGCAGTCAAGACCCGGTGGCTGAACGCAAGGCGCTTCCACGCCCTGCAGTATTCGGGGCCGGATACGGACCTGACCATCGGCCTTGCCGACGGGCACGAATGGCACGGCGGCGCGGCGACGGCGAAGAACGGCGTGACCTGCAATCCGAATATTCCGACCGAAGAGGTGTTCACCACGCCGCACGCGCGGCGCGTCGAGGGTCATGTCGTCAGCACCAAGCCGCTCTCTTATCAGGGCACGCTGATCGAAGGCATCGCGGTCAAATTCGAGGCCGGCCGCATCGTCGAGGCGAGGGCTTCGCGCGGCGAGGACGTGCTGAAAAAGGTGCTCGACACCGACGAGGGCGCGCGCCGGCTCGGCGAGGTCGCCCTCGTGCCGCATTCCTCGCCGATCTCGAAGAGCGGCGTCATGTTCTTCAACACCTTGTTCGACGAGAACGCGGCCTGTCATGTCGCAATCGGGCAATGTTATTCGAAGTGCTTTGTCGACGGTGAGACGCTGACGCCGGAGGAGATCGCGGCGCGCGGCGGCAACGCGAGCCTCATCCACATCGACTGGATGATCGGCTCCGACAAAATCGACATCGACGGGCTCGACGCCGGCGGCGCGCGCACGCCGGTCTTCCGCAAGGGCGAGTGGGTCTGATTGGCGGGCGCGCCCCCTAGCCCGTCGGGAGGGGGGCCCCCGATGGACGCCTTATGGAGCGCGGCAAATCCGTTCGCGACGGAGGGCGAGGGTGTCGCCATCCGAGGAGCGCGTGGGAAGGCATCTCGATGCTGTACAGAGGCCAGTGCCATTGTGGGGCTATTCGCGTCGAACTGGTTTCCGACCGTTCGCCCGGCGAACAGGTCCTCGGCGCATGCGAGTGTTCGTTTTGCCGCAAGCACAATGCGCGCGCGTTTTCGGATCCGAAGGCCCGCGTCACGATAACGGCGTCTGAGCCCGCGCAGCTCCAGCGCTATACGTTCGGACTCCGGACTTCCGAGCAGATTCTTTGTCGTCGCTGCGGCGTGTATGTGGCGATGACTTTGGTCGAGCGCAACCAGACATGGAGTGTCGTTAACGTCGATGCGCTTGACGATCGTGCGCTTTTCATCAGAGCGCCCGAACCGCGCGACTACAGCTCCGAGAGTCGGGAGGAGCGCATCAGAAGACGAAAGGCGCGCTGGTGTCCGACGATCCTGATCAATTGGCCTGACGCTGAGCCGGAGCGTGCGTAATCCTCGCGCGGAACGGGCGCCCACCCCAAAGGCGCCCACCTTAAGGGCGCACCTGGCCGGGGCCAGCGATCCCGCCCTAGAGGCGCGTCGATGGCCATCCAACTCCCGACAGCTCGCCGCAGATGTCGAGAAGCCTGTCCTGCAGCGCCGCGTCCTGGGCCTGCGGGTTCGGCTTGCGCGACTTCAGGTGATAGAAATAGCCGCCGGTCGTCAGCGCCGCCGGGTCGTCGCTCGCCGCCAGCCACGCCTGCGTCAGGTGCGCCTGGTCGAGGTCGTCGGGCGCGCCGGGGCCGCCCATCTTGGTCGGGACCCAGCCGGGCTCGAGCGCGTTCGACAGGACGTCCGGCCACAGTCGGGCGACGGCGAAAGCCAGCGTCGCGTCAAGCAGCTTGCTCTCGGCATAGGCCTCTGAACCGTTCCACCGACGCCTGCGCCAGAGACAGTCGTCGAGATTGGCGTCGGCGTGATGGTGCATGCCGGAACTCAAATAGACGAGCCGCTTCGGCCGCTCGATCGCCGCGGTCAGAATGTAGGCGGCGAGGGTGTTGATGGCGAAGACGTGCGGCAGACCGTCGGCGGTCACGCGATGGCCTTCCCGATAGCCGACCGCCGCATTGTGAACGACCGCGTCGAAGCGGCCGAGCGCATTGACCTGAGCCGCGACGTCCTTGGCGGCCGCGATGGTTTCGAGATCGCCGACGACGACGGCCTCGGCGCCGGGCGCGGCGCGCTTCGCGTCCTTGGCGCGGGCGTCGTTGCGGGCGTGCAGCACGACGCTGTGGCCCTCCTCGATGAGAAGCCGGCCGGCCATCAGGCCAAGCCCGGCGGACGAACCCGAAATGAAAATGCGCGCCATGTGAGTCTCCCTGATCTGAAACAAAGCCGGCTCGAAATCGAGCTTCCGAAATCGACAGCCGCGAGGTATAGTGCCTCCATGCTCCTCATTGCTGGCGCCATCCGCTTCCCTGCTGACAAAATTCGCGACGCGCGCGAGGCGATGGCGCGCATGATCGTGGCGACCCGCGCCGAGGACGGCTGCGAGCGCTATGCCTTCGCCGAGGACGTGCTCGATCCGGGCCTGATCCATATCAGCGAGCTGTGGCGCGATCAGGCCGCGCTGGAAAAGCACGCGGCCTCCGCGCATATGGGCGACTGGCGCAAGGCCGGGCGCGAGCTCGGCGTCGGCGAGCGCAACCTCAAGATCTACGAGGTCGGCGAAGGGCGTTCCCTGTAAGGGGAAGGGCGATTGTGTCCAGAGCGACGCGCGCCACCAAGGCGCTCGAGCAGGCGGGCGTCGCCTTCACCGTGCACGCCTATGACTACGACCCCGACGCCGACAAGATCGGCATCCAGGCGGCCGAAGCGCTGGGCGAGGCCCCGGAGCGCGTGCTGAAGACGCTGATGGCGCTGGTCGACGGCAAGCCGGTCTGCGTCATCGTTCCCTCCGATCGCGAAGTGTCGATGAAGAAGCTCGCCGCGGCCTTTGGTGGGAAGTCGGCGCAGATGATGAAGCCGGCCGATGCGGAGCGCGCGACCGGCTACAAGGTCGGGGGCATCAGCCCATTCGGGCAGATGAAGCCGGCGCCCGTCGCGATCGAGGAGCAGGCGATGGCGCACGCGCACGTGTTCATGAACGCCGGCCAGCGCGGCCTGCAGGTGCGGCTGAGCCCGCGCGACGTCGCGGACGTTCTGAATGCGATCGTTGCGCCGCTATCGGCGTAATGCGCTCCGTTCGTTCAACCGTTCGCCGTCAGGCGGTGACGACGCGCAGGTCGACTTCCGTCCGGTTGCGTCCGCTGCGCTTGGCCCGATAGAGCGCCGCGTCGGCCCGCAGGAGGAGCGAAGCGGCGTCTTCGGGGTATTCGGGATTGAGCGACGCAGCGCCAATGCTCACCGACACATGACGCGCTGCTCCGGCTCCGGGATGGGGCAGGTCCAGCGCGCCCACGGCCTGGCGGACGCGTTCGGAGATCGTGCTGGCGGCTTCGAAGTCGGTTCCGGAAAGCACGACGACGAATTCCTCGCCTCCATAGCGCGCGACGAATCCTTTGCTGGGCTCGACGGCGCCGGCGATCGCCTGGGCGACCACCCGTAGGCAGGCGTCGCCTGCGAGATGGCCGAGGCGGTCGTTGTACGACTTGAAAAAATCGATGTCGACGAGGAGCAAGGCGAGGGGGCGTTTCTCAACGGAGCAGGCGCCGACGGCCTCGTCGAACCGCTGGTCGAATTCGCGACGGTTGGCGAGGCCGGTCAGAAAATCGGTGCGCGAAAGGTGATCGAGCTTGTCCTGAACGCGCAGGAGGTCGCCATTGCGCAGGTTTTCTCGGAGGAGGTTGAGATAATTCGTTCGGTCAGAGAGCTCGAAGCGGTAGCTTGCCGCCAGCGTCAGGATTCCGGAGGCGACATAGATCTGGATCATCGTCGATTGCGCGTCGGGCGGGAAACGCTGCCCCCACAGAGCGTTTCCGGTCAGGAGGACGACAGTTAACACCGTGGCGAACGCTGCGCCGCGGAACGATAGAGGAAGAGCGATATTGCCTGCGCACGGGAACAGCGCAAGGGTGAAAGCGTCGAATACCTGCGTCTCGGCGGTCATGCTGTGGTTGATCAAGATGGAGTGCACGACCATGAGGCCGTATGCGCTGACCAGCAGCGGATCGTGGCGGCGCGGATTGCGGTTGCGGCGAAGCATGACGAGCATTACGAGAACGGGCACAGTGCCGAACACGCACGTGGTGAACAGGACCCGCGTCATCGCCGCCGGATCGATTTGGTTGGCGAGAAAATTTACCATCAGCAGGACGTTGTAGGCGAGGAGCGCGATCAAACCCGCCCAATACGCCTGCTTCCTGCGTGTCTTGAGGCGGTCGGATTGAAACGCGGATTCAAGCGCCGCCTCGAAGACCAACGCCTTCGGAACGCCCAGTCTATACTTCTCGACCTGCTGCAATAACTTGTCGTATTTCTCAGACCGCAGACCGGTCATGACGGGCCTAATTTGGAACGGCAGCCCCACCCACCGCTTTTACTGAAAACGCCTTAGGCACCTAATTACAGAAATGTGAAGATATCCTTGCCCGGAGGCCAGCAATGTGAATTGGCGTTGCGCCGAAGGCCGCCTCGGCGGGCCTATGTCAGCGCCGCGCGCTAGTGCGGCGCGGCGGAAATCCGCCGCCCTCGCCGGCTGTGGCCGCAAAAAAAAGCGCAATCGTTGGCCAGGGTCTTGTCGAGGGTCTGAACCCGCGACGAGGAGACGCACGGATGCCAGCTGAGCCCAAAAGCAAATCCGTCGAGGTCGGCCGGCTTGTCGAGCGCGGCGCGGCGACCGTCGGGAAGGCCAGCTCCTGCTGGCTGGCGACCGTAGACGCAGACGGCGCGCCCCGCCTGCGACCGATGGGCCGCCTGCCGCCGGAGCCCGGCGATGACGGGTGGAGGCTCCGCTTCGTCACCGATGGCCGTGCTCTCAAGGCCGGCAACATCCGGCGCGCCGGCCGGGCCGACCTCGTCTTTCAGCACGAGGCCGAGGGCGCATTCGTAGCGCTTTCTGGCGTCGCGGGCCTCGAGGAGGATCAGGCCGAGGTCCGCCGGCGCTGGAAGCGCGCCTACGACGCGTTCTTTCCCAGCGAAGCGGACAAGGCGAACGCCGTCTTCCTCACCGTCGAGGCCGATCGGCTCGATCTCTGGATCAAAGGCGTCACGCCGGAGCCGTTCGGATTGAAGACGACCACGCTTGCAAGGAACGCCGACGGCGCCTGGCTGCTGAAAGGCGACGGCGAGGGTGCATGAGAGTCGCCTCGGTCCTGGCGCTTTGCGGCGCCGCGCTGCTGATGGCGCTCGTCTGCGCCGCGCCCGCCCTGGCAGGCGGCCGGGCGCTCACCCCGATGGATGTCGTCACCATCCGGATCGTTGACGCGGCGAACCTCGATACCACGGCCCGCGTCGAGCCCGACGGAACGATCGACTTTCCCTATCTGGGGCGGATCAAGGCCGCGGGCCTGACCGAGGACGAGCTCGCGCAGCGGATCGAGAGACAATTGGTCGAGCGGAAGATTCTCGCGGGCCCATGACGCGCCCGAAAAAGACCCTAGCAGCCTGTCGGACTGAGCTATCTGCGAATGAGTTGCGATGTCGATTTTTTGAGTTTGGGGCTTGAATTGATCGCGATCTGAGTCTTGGTGGATTCGAATTGATGCAGTTGGAGTGGCTGCGTATGTCCGTTTTCGGCGCGAGGCGGCTCACGCCGTTCGATAGGCTGGAGCGAGGGTGAACATCCGCTTCAAATTCCAGGCCATGGTCACGAGGCTCCACTCGCCGCGCACGTTTTCGAGCCCGCGCAGCGAAAATTGACGGAATCCGAGCGCGGATTTGATGATGCCAAACACCGGTTCCGGCGTCTGTTTGCGCAGGGCGTAGAGCGCACGGCCGGCTGGCGTCTTCAGCCGATGCGCCATCGCCTCGACCGGCGTCGGGTCCTTCGGAGCGTCTGGCGCCTTCTCGAACCGCTCGCTCAACGGCGGGTGATGCCGCTGTCGGCCCATCGCG
>Ga0181526_10004037_pt1 | contig 11615 bp, 10 predicted proteins | sample PEATcosm2014_Bin_35_FD_119750 | JGI IMG/M metagenome (GOLD analysis project Ga0181526, IMG submission 119750) | Peatland microbial communities from MTU Mesocosm Facility, Houghton, MI, USA - PEATcosm2014_Bin06_30_metaG | ecosystem: Environmental > Terrestrial > Soil > Wetlands > Peat | place...
CATCGCGACAGAGGTAATCCTCCGCGCGAAAACAGGCCGAATACATGACCGCACCCGAACGCTTCGCAGAAAAGTCAGATTCCCTCTTGCACCGCGGGCGCCGTCCATACATGAACCACAGCGACCGTTTGCTGCGAGTTTCCCCTGTAACGCAACACATGCAACGCGCTGCTATTTCCAGACGATCAGACCGCGCATCGATATTGGTTGATCGGCAAGCTAATTAACAAGTGCGTTCAACCAACCCAACAATGCGCTGAACTGGTCTTGGAAGGCCAGGAAGTATAATATTATGGCCAGCGGCGCTGATACGAGCATCCAGCCTTGCATGAGCGTGGCCCAGCAAAGATCGCCCTTGGTAGAACAGTGCGCTCTAATCGCCTACGATTTCATTTCGACCGATGCTAATGTTTTCCTTGAGGGCGCGACAAAACTGCGAATTAGTTGAGGTGAAGTGCATCAGTTTTACGGTGAGCCTGTGAAAGTAAAACGCCGCTCGCAACACACGCACAGAAGGGCTATACGTCAATAATTACCGGTGTTGTCGCTCCGCACTCGTCGTCCTTTTCGACCTAAAGGGAGTTGAGCCATGAAATGCAGCAGGCGGTCCTTTGTCGTCGCCTCTCTTCTCCTCGCAGTGCTGTCGTTGAGTATTAGAACGCTCAATGCGCGCGACGCCGGTCTTGCAATTCAGACCTTCGCGGCCGCTCAGACGGCTAAACAGCAATGCATAAACACCTGTCGCGCACGCTATCGCGACTGTCGTCATGTGAGCCAGTTGCCATCGTCCGAGTGTCGGGGTGTTTACCTGGACTGCACCCGATACGCTTGTACTGGTTTGGGGCCAGGATGACTGCCAGCGCTCGCCCCCTCCATCTCTCCAAGGCTCTGCTAACCCGCGCCGACGAGGTGATCAAATGACACCCTTTTTGCTGCCGCACATCTTGTCTGCGTGTGGCCCGGAACCATCACGCCAGTCGGCCGCCTACGTGGTCCGGTGTTAGGTACATGGCAGCCGCCCCAGGTGGCGACCGACCGGTTCGTGTTTGACCCGACTCGGTCGCGGCGTGTGCATCGCAGCAGCCTCGGAGAGAGACTTTTTCCGCTCTCAGAAGAACGTAGCAATCTCGCGTAGCGTCTTTTTTTCTGTCGCGTGGCGAGGAATGGTAGCATTTGCGGCGGGATAGCCCACGATAAGCAGGATGTAGGCTTTATCGGAGGGTGCACGCTGACAGATCTCATTTAAGAAGCCCATAGGATTTGGAGTATGGGTAAGCGTTGCGAGGCCCGCCTGGTGCAGTGCCGCTATTAAAAGCCCGGTCGCGATAGAAACCGATTCGGGCACATAATAATTTTTTCGCATTACACCATCGGCGCCGCGACTTTTTCGTGCACCAAACACGCAAATGAGCCACGGCGCTGTTTCAAGAAACGCTTTGTTGGCATCGGTGCCGAGCGGCTTGAGAGCATCCAACCACTCCTGACCGGCTCGGCCGGAATAAAAGGCTTGCTCTTCCTGCTCGGCAGCGTCGCGAATAAGTCTCTTCATTGTCGAATCGCCGATGACACAAAAGTGCCAAGGCTGGTGGTTTGCGCCGCTGGGCGCCGTTCCTGCCGAAAGAAGGCATTGTTCAATAATATCGCGGGGAACTGGTTTTGAAGAAAACTCGCGAACCGTATGCCGTTTGCGAATCAAGTCGTAAAATGACCTGGCGCGAGAGCGCATTTCCTCAGTAGGCAACTCGACGTAATCGGGTAATGGGATGGGACTATATTCGTTCGTAAGATTACTCGTCATTACAGGCCTCACCTCACGCAGCGGGCGTAGCGGCTGAAATTAGCGCAAGCTTGGCCACCATCACTTCGCCGTCTGTAATGTAGTGGTTGACGGGTTCCAAGGGCAGTCGTTGGCCTGATCGATAGGCCGCTGGATCTTCGATCACCCGATTATTCCGCAACTCGGCAATGATGTAGTCCCGTTCGGCATTGGTGTCCGAATCGGTTGCATGCGTGACCTGAAATGTCAGCTTGGTGAGGGATATACCGATATCTTTCGTGCCGGCTCCGATCCATAGCACGTGTGCATTGCGTGGTGGGCGGTCGGTGTTCAGCCAGAAGCTGGCTGTTCCGATGGTGGCTTCGGCGCGCGCAAGGCCCAACGCCCAAAATCGAACGTGATGGCGTCTTCGTGGGCTGTTATCAATCGCCTTCTGGAAGCCGATGTCCTGTCCGCGGCCGTAAAGGTAGAGCGTGCTGAACGGGGCGGTCGGATAAGGCGAGTTAAAGAGGAATGCGCGGATCATGCGCCACGAGCTTGCTAGGCCCAGCCGATCGGCCTCCGACCAGCCGGTTGCCACAAAGGCCGCCTGAAGCTGTTGCAGCGTTCCTATGAGCACAAGATTGACGGGATCGCCGGGCAGGCCATCGCCGGTAATGGTGTAGCGTGGCACCCGTCTGCGCTGGAGCATTTTAAGGCCCATCCGAACAGTGCGGGGGAGGATAATATAGGCTGCAACTCCATAGGTGAGGCCCAAAGCCAAAACCGTCGGCAACCTGCTATCCGTCAATCTGAAGACAAAGACGATCAACCAGACAGAGAGGATGCCTAAACCGAGGATGAGCATGCGGCGCAACAGGCGCTTCAGTAATCTCACGATCGATCCACCATAATACGATCCGTCGTTATCGCTTTTATTGTACTCCGAGGTGCGCCGCCAGCACTTGCGCCGTGTCGCAAAGTCCGCCACGCTGCTGACGGGGTATCCCGTTCTGACCATCAAGTGCCTCGACAGGGAACGGACGGGGCATCATCTTTCGGGGGTGAAGCCAGCGCATCGGCTACAATCTCCAGCGATTTACACTTGATAATGGCGGACTGCCCGGACCGCTGAGGGCGACAAGGCGTTCCTGTCTCAGTTAACATCCGCACCGCTTGATAGAGCGGATCAAGTGCGTCGCGCAGATGGACTGAGACCGTAATGCATGAGATTCAACCGAACATTCCGACTGAAGTTTACCTCGACTTTCTAGGACGAACGATCCCAATTCATTGGAATTATCACGCCATGCTGATGGTCGGGGTCTGGTTCGTGCTGGTTCCCATCTGCATCATCACGATCCGGTTCGGCAAGCCAAAGCCAGCGCTCAATGGCATCCGGGTAAAAGTCTCGATCTGGAATGCAGCCTGGTGGTGGTTCAGCGTTCACAAATACGGCCTGGTGCTGGCGATCGGCCTGGCGCTCGCCGGCGCAATCGTAGCGATAGCGGTCAGAGGCGGCTTTAGCGGCTCATTGCACTCAATCTTTGGAATCACCACGGTCACTCTCGGATGTTTGCAAATCGCCGGGGGCTGGCTCAGAGGAACCCACGGCGGCCGAAACTACTATACGGCTAATCCGAACGATCCCGCGACCTGGCGTGGCGATCATTACGACATGACCCGGCGCCGACGGATTTTCGAGGCCTATCACAAGACAGCAGGCTATTTCGTCTATTTCTTTGCTGCCGGCGCCGTCGCTACGGGCATGATGCAATATCCGATGCGGGGACTCGCGGAATTCATCATCGCTGTCGTGCTTTTTGTGTTCGTGCTGTCCATCTTGCTGGAGTACAAGGGTCTGCGCTACGACGGCTACCGTGCGGCGCACGGCTATAATCCTGAGCATCCGTTCAATAAGGCTCGCGAAAAACTGTAACGACGTTCATGGGCGTAGCGCGCGGCCCGCGCCCCGACACTCTCATGAGCGACACGCATGACCAGCCAGAATCTGCCCAAGCCGGACTTCGTCAAAAACATGAAGCTGATCGGACATACCGATCAAGGTGGGCGACCGGATGGCGTGCAACTGATGGTCAACAAAGGCTACGTCTTCGTTGGCCACATGTTTTCCAATGGTTTCAGCGTAATCGACGCACGCGATCCACGCAAACCCAAGCCGGTCAAATATATGCCGGCGCCGCCGAATACCTGGATGATCCACCTGCAGACTCACGGCGACCTGCTGCTAGTGATCAATGCCAGGAACATGTTCGCGGCCAAAGAGTTCCAAGACGAGCGACAATATTACCGGGGTTCGTACGCCGAGCAGTCCGATGCCGCCGACGCGACCAGGAGACACGAGCGCAATTGGACAGCCGGCATGGGTGTCTACGACATTTCAAACCCGGAAGAGCCGCGTCAGATCGGCTTCATGCCGATCGAGGGCGGCGGTATTCACCGCATCTGGTATGTGGGCGGGCGCTGGGCCTATGTATCGGCTCTACTCGACGGCTACTCCGACTACATCTTCATGACCATCGACATGGCCGATCCCAGCAAGCCGAAGGAAGCCGGCCGCTACTGGCTGCCTGGCATGAACACGGCGACCGGCGAAAAGCCGGACTGGCCGTCAAACCAGCGCTATGGATTGCACCACGCCATCGTCAACGGCGACACTGCCTACGGCGCTTGGCGCGACGGCGGCCTGGTGATGATGGATGTGTCCGATCGGAGCGCCCCCAAACTCATAGTCCATCGCAACTGGTGTCCGCCCTATGGCGGCGGAACGCACAACTGCCTTCCTCTGCCCGACCGTCAGTTGCTAGTCGTGGCGGACGAGGCGGTGCTCGACCATTGCCAGGACGGAATCAAATACATCTGGATGTTCGATATCCGCGAACCTGCAAACCCGATCAGCATCTCGGTATTTCCGACTCCGGACGAATCCGACTATGTAAACAAAGGCGCGCATTTCGGGCCACACAATATCCATGAAAATCGTTCGGATGCGCTGATCAGTTCGACCCTCATATTTTCAACCTATCAGAACGCTGGCATTCGTGTTACCGACATCAGCAATCCCTACCGTCCCACCGAGGTAGCCGCGTTCGTGCCGCCAGCGCCCAAGCGGTTGGTTGACCACCGCCCGCACCGAGTCAAAGTCATTCAGACCTGTGACGTTTGGGTGTCCATCAATGGGTTGGTCTACAGCTCTGACTTCAACGGCGGTCTGTATATTATCGAGTATCAAGGGTGAATTATCCGACGACATCATTAAAAGCGCTCGGTGTCATGTGGATTTTAGCCCGCAACGGCGCTTACCGCGCCGTTGCGGTCAGGTCGCTATCGGAGGATTAGCGGACGCGGCCGACGAGCGGCCACACCGCCGTTTTTGACCCAGAGCGGACATTAAGCAGCGCGGCATGCCGTGATGCACAGGAGCCTCATTCAATATGGTAGGCCGCCATCCCTCATGGTAATTTATCGCTGCTCGGATTTGGGGCCCTCATGAGGCGACGGGATTTCATCGCGCTTATCGGAGGCGCTGCTGCGAAATTGCCGCTTGCAGCGCGGGCGCAACAACAAGATCGCGTTCGGCGAGTTGTCAGCATAGAGGCTGGCGCGGAAGGCGATCCAACGGCACGGGAACAAATAGCAATCTTACGCGATGGACTGCGCAAGCTTGGTTGGATCGAAGGTAGAAACATTAAGCTCGAGATTCTTTGGCAAGCCGCGAAGGCTGAGCAAGCGAAAGCCTTTGTAGCGCAACTTGTTGCGGACCCACCGGACGTTGTCGTTGCGTCTACCCTGCAAGCGTTTTTCGCAATGCGGCGAGATGCCAGCGCAATCCCGACGGTTTTCACCAATCTCCCTGATCCTGTTTCCATGGGATTTGTCTCAAACCTCGCAAGGCCGGACGGTAATTTCACGGGCTTCACAGCCTATGAATTTGTCACTGCTGGAAAATGGCTAGAGGTTCTCAAGGAACTAGCACCTCAGGTTACGCGGATTGCGATGATAATCTCCAAGGCGACGCGGCCAGTTGGCGAAGGGTTCTATGGCGCGATGCAGGCAACGGCGGGGCCACTGGGGATTGAAACAAGCCTCATTGCCGTTGATGGGCCAACGGATATGCAAGCCGGAGTCGAGGCATTCGCGACCAAGCCAAACGGCGGTGTGATCGTTGCAGCCGATCCCGTTCGCTTCATCCGCGGCGCGGTGATCGAGCAGGCTGACCGTCATCGACTTCCGGCTGTTTATCCCTATCGCGGTATCATCGATGAGGGTGGGCTTGCCTTTTATGGCATCGATTTCGACGATATGTACAGGGGCGCTGCAACTTACGTTGATCGAATTCTTCGTGGCGCAAAGGCCGCCGATCTACCTATTCAAGCACCAACGAAATTTGAACTGGAGATCAATCTCAAAGTCGCGGGGGCACTCGGTCTAAATGTGCCTTCATCAATGATTGTGCGTGCCGACAGGGTGATCGGATAGAGCATTATAATTTGCTGGAACTGCTCACTTCCGGTATTGGCTTAGCGGTCGCAGCCGATCCGCCAATCCGCCTCTGGTGTTGGGGTATAGCTGCCGCATCTACGGCCAGCCGTTGCGACAACTAAACGGACGTGTGCACCCTTATTGGTCAACCCATCCTTACTTCGCGATCGCGTCAGGATTATGTGCCTGGGAGCTAGTCGGTTCGTTCTAGGCCGTCTGTTTTCGGGTTCGGATTCACGCGGCGGTAAGGGACGCCCCCTATGAAAATGGGGTCGGTTTCCTCTGAGCGCCGACGATCAATCTTGAGCCCCGGTCTTCCGATCGGGGCTTTTTTCGTCCGCCTCAGCCAGACGCGATAATTATGCGTGACCCAAGCGAAACACCCCGGCAGTAGATGGCCCGAAGCGCTTCACATCAAACGGCTGATTGGAGAGGCGGACACGGCATGCTAAGTTGTCAGTCTCTAAAATGCACATGTTTCGCATAAAATCCTGATAATCGCGCCAATCGCGGATCATCTATAATATCGTTACCCACCGCCATAGAATTCGCGGTCATCACATTCAGGTGTTCTTAACCAAGCGACCTCGTCAATTCCTTACTAGTAACCAAATACGAATGGCCACTCGATAATCTAACGTCGCAAAAGAGCCTTGCGATGATTGCGAGCGGCGGAATCGTTTCACGAGATAAATGGCATTGGTCTAAGACAGCGCTGCAGCCGGCGCTGCTGCTCTATGTTGTAATTATTTCTGCAATTTGGGCGACCTTATCCGCGATTCTCATTTTTGAACACAAACGAACGCTTGATGGCGCTGTGCAGCAAGGCGCCACTTTTGCCCGGCTATTCGAGCAAGATACTATGGCAATGCTTGACGGGGTGGATCGCACTCTTTTGCTGCTGCGCCAAGACTACGAAAGAGATTCAGATCATTTCGATCTGAGCCGCCTTTTAAGGCGGGCCACCTTCTCCGATGATTTGACGATCAATTTCGCTATTGCGGGACGAGATGGCGAAGCTAAAACACTACTTTCTCCGGGTGGTGTCGCGGTGAAAGCTAATTTTGCCGACCGCGAGTGGTTCCAAAAGCAACGTGAAGCCAAAACTGATGAGCTTGTCATCAGTAAGCCGATCAACAGTCGGCTATCGAAAAAGTGGTCTATTATCCTATCGAGAAACTTGCGCGATTCCGATGGTGCTTTCGCCGGCGTGATTGCCGCCTCGGTCGACCCCGAATATCTGGGCACTTTCTATAAGACTATCGACGTCGGGGAACACGGCAGCGTCATACTGCGGGATCATGACGGGATGATACTCGCATCAGGCGGCACTGTCGGCGCTACCATGGGTCGGCAAGTCATGCAGCCGGCGCTGCGGGAAGCGTTGGCCGGTTCTCCAATCGGATATTACTGGGGCGGGGGTGCTGTCGACGGAATCAATCGACTGGTTTCTTACCGTAGGTCCGAGAGGCTGCCGATCATTACCGCGGTCGGTCTCGCTGAAGATGATATCTTCGCACCTTACAGACGCACTCGGCTGATCTTCGTATCGGCCACTGTTTTCCTTACTCTATTTCTTGTGATCGGATTTTGCGCGAGCGCCCGTCATCGCGGTCGTCTTGTTGAACGGGAAAGTCTCATTGCTAAACAGAAATTGCATCTTGCTACCGCCCTTGCCAACATGCCGCAAGGTCTCTGCATGTTTGACCGCGATCAGCGACTCGTCGTCTACAACCAGCACTTTCTCGAACTGTACGGACTCGACGAAGAGCAAGTGCGGCCAGGCGACAGCCTTCGATCAATTCTCGAGCATCAAATCACTGCCGGGAGTGTGTCGGGAGATCCTGAAAAATCGGGGAGCTCCGAGGAATACATCTCGCGTCGATTGAATGCTGTCTCGACAAAAAGTACCCATCAACTCACAAATAGGCTACGCGACGGACGTTTGATTTCGGTCACACTTCGGCCGATGGACGGTGGTGGGTGGGTATCGACCCATTCTGACGTCACGGAACAGGTAACCCGCGAGGAGTCGTTCCGGTTGCTCTTCGAAGGCAGCCCTGTACCGATGTGGGTCAGCGACCGCGAGAGCCTGCAGTTCCTAGCGGTCAATGACGCGACTATTGCGCGGTACGGTTATAGTCGAGAGCAATTAATGTCGATGACTGTACCAGAGCTTCGTCCCGAGGAGGATCGAGAGCGATTTGCGGAACTGTTGCGGTCACTTCCGCTTGATCAATTCGCCGAAAATGTCGGACAACACCGAATTGCCGATGGGCGTGTTATCGACGTCTCGGTCTATTCACGGGCGCTAACCTATGCCGGACGCAGTGCGCGGCTGACCGCCGTTCATGACATCAGCAAGGCCAAACGCACGGAGAACGAGCTGCGCCGTACGCAAAAATTCCTCGACGCCGTCATCGAGCATGTTCCCGCGCCAATTGTCGTCAAAGATGTATCAAGCGCGAACGGAGATGTGACGAAGTGTGCTTACACTCTAATCAATCGGGCGTTTGAAGAACTATTTGGCGTGTCACGCACTAATATAGTTGGTAAAACTGTCGCCGAACTTTATCCGAAGGAACGCGCAGATTTCATTACCGCAGAAAACAATGACGCGCTGCGTTCACAGAATCCCATTATTCTATCGGACCATGAGGTCTACACGGCGACAAACGGTGTGAGGATCTGCACGGCAACTACTGTTGCGGTAAAAGACGACTCTCAAGTACCCCAATATATCGTAACCGTGCTTCAGGACGTGACGGAACGCAATCGCGCGGAACAGCGCATCGCGCGTATGGCGCATTGCGATCACCTGACGAGCCTTGCGAACCGGCGCACGTTCAACGACACGATAGAAAAGGCGATAGCTCACGCAGCGGATTGCGGTAGCCGGTTCACGATGTTGTCGCTCGACCTCGATGGGTTCAAGGAAACAAACGATAGCTTTGGCCATCTTATTGGCGACGCCCTGTTGTGTGAAGTGTCTCGTCGTTTGCTAGATGCCGCAGGTGATACGTTTGTCGCGAGGGTTGGTGGTGACGAATTTGCGCTTATCGTGGATGGCGGAATGGAAGTAGCGGCATCGGTTGCGGATCGGCTTCTGAATACCTTCGACGATGAGATTCGCATAGAAGGCCGAGCATTGAAGACCAGCGCAACGATTGGTGCAGCGATATTTCCCGATCATGGTAGTGACGCGAAAACACTGATCAGCAATGCAGACATCGCGCTTTATCGGGCCAAAGCCGAGGTTCGTGGCACGACGCTATTTTTCAACACAAAAATGGGTGAGTTAGTTCGTGAGCGGCGGGCTTTACAAGAGGCATTGCGGTCTGCCGTCGAGCTCCAGCATCTTCATCTGCATTACCAGCCGCAAAAGACGATGGCAGGAGAGATGATTGGATTTGAAGCCCTGGCGCGTTGGCAGGATCAGCATCGCGGCTTGGTATCGCCGGCCGTGTTTATTCCTATGGCGGAGGAGAGCGGCCTCATCGTGCCGGTGGGTGAATGGGTATTGCGCGAAGCCTGCCGCGAAGCAGCAACTTGGCGTATTCCTCTGACGGTTGCAGTGAATGTATCACCCGTACAATTCCGATCCGGAGATCTCCCCGCGCTTGTCCATTCGATTTTGCTGGAAACCGGGCTAGCCCCGAATCGTCTCGAGCTCGAAATAACCGAGAGCCTATTTATTGATGATTTTTCGCGCGCGATATCGATCCTTTCGCGGCTCAAGTCCATCGGTGTCCGAGTAGCGCTGGACGATTTCGGGTCGGGCTATTCCTCCTTGTCGTACCTGCACTCTTTTGCATTCGATAAGATCAAAATCGATCGAACGTTTGTGCTTGATCTCGATCGGAACCAACACTCCATGGCAATTGTGCGTGCTGTTATCGATCTGGGTCACAGTTTGAATATTCCGGTTCTAGCAGAAGGCGTCGAAACCGCTGTGCAACATGCAATGCTAGTCGATCGGGGCTGTGACGAGGTGCAAGGTTATCTACTAGGGAAACCGAAGCCTATCGACGACTATGCCGGACTTGTCGGCGCTGTAGCTTCTGGCGCCACAGCGACCTTGATGGCCGGCTAAATTGCCGGTTCTATCCGCAATGCCGTTCAAACCTCCCTTGGAATAAGGACGCCATGCGGTGAGGTTCAGTGCCCACTATTGGCTCGAAAAGGATGGGCGGAGCGTGCGCGTCTGGGTCCGTTATGGCCCGTTTCTACCGCGCCGACCATCCGCCGCCTTGTCCGTTAAGAGGGGCATGTCTACCGCGCTACCCGGTGACGGCCAAGGTAGCGAGTGACCCCATGCACAAGCAATTAGAACTTTGACACCCACCGACACAACCTCCTGACACCTGTCTAGATCGCCGGCTTGTCGTTCTGCCAAGTACGCCACCGAATTGGCTCGATACGAATCCGTATGCCGATATCGACATTTATCCAATCGCCCCGATTGTTATGAAGACATGGAAACGGCAGTGTAATTATCTCTCCGGCATCGACGACGCTGAGTTCAAGATTTTGATTACTTGGTGCAGTCGAAATCGGGTGCCAATGAGATAGGTGGTGGCGCAAAACAAAGTTGTAGACTTTCTTTTCCGCCGTCTCGAATAGCGATTCGGGACCGCTTCCTGACCTCTTACCGTTCAAATCAATCTTGGCGCTCATTTTGCGAGTGCAGTTCTACGGCCGACCTCGACGTTGAATTTGATCAAGGCGCGGCCATCCTAGAGCGACGAGGCGGATAGTAAAAAGCAGTCGCCCTGTTGGGACGGCCGAACTCTATCCGCGAGTCGAAAGAGGGGGGGGCGGTGGCGCTGGAGCGCGCTGCCAGACGGTGCCATTGTCGAACTGAAGCGTGAAGCCGTCGGGAGAGTAGATCGCGCCTAAGTGCGCCCTGTCGATCCAAATATGGCCCGGATAATCCACCCAAGCTCTCGATGCCATGCCGGCCTCACTGACAACGTTGAGCTCCCAGCCATTTTGCGTGATGTAGGCAAGACTGCCCGTGGGAGCGAGACACGACGCCACACATTGCCACTGCCCGCTCAAATTAATAATGCTCTGCGCAGACGCGCCGGATGACAGTATCGCGGTCGCCAGCGCAAGCCCCATAAGAAGCGCCTTCATGAATTTTCTCCTTAGTGCCTTGGACCAGGCTGACCTGAATTTCTACGTCGGTATTTAAAAGGTCCGCGCAGAGGCGCTTTGATCACGATCAATCTTCGCCACCCAGCCTAAGTTCCTTGTTGGCCCTGAACTGCTGCGATACCGGATGTCTTCCGTGTCCGGTAGGAGCGCTACGAAATTGCTTCCTCTTTTGCAGTGCGTGAGGCAGATTGTGGCC
>Ga0181526_10004038_pt1 | contig 11613 bp, 11 predicted proteins | sample PEATcosm2014_Bin_35_FD_119750 | JGI IMG/M metagenome (GOLD analysis project Ga0181526, IMG submission 119750) | Peatland microbial communities from MTU Mesocosm Facility, Houghton, MI, USA - PEATcosm2014_Bin06_30_metaG | ecosystem: Environmental > Terrestrial > Soil > Wetlands > Peat | place...
GCTCCGGGAGATCCTCCGGGTCTTCGAGACGCAGGGTGACCTGTCCAGACTGAAGGCCGTTCGGCGCGTGCCCGATCGCAACCACCCGGCGCTGCCCGGTGTCGCCTACGCCACGGGCAATCCACCCTGTGCCAAGACCGACTACAACCTGGTCGCGGGCACCACGTGGCTGTTCGCCGGCGCCGACCTGCGGGGAGCGCCCGTCGACGTGCTGATCGTCGACGAGGCCGGCCAGCTGGCCCTGGCCGACGCCCTGGCGGCCTCGACCTCGGCCAAGAACGTCATCCTGCTCGGCGATCCGCTCCAGCTCCCCCAGGTGGCCCAGGCGGTGCACCCCGGAGGTGGAGGCTCGAGCGTGCTGGAGCACGTCCTCGGAGACGCCGTCACGCTTCCGCCACACCGGGGGGTCTTCCTCACCGAGACCAGGCGCCTGCACCCCGACGTGTGCCGGTTCATCTCGGAGGAGATCTACGAGGGCCGGCTCGTCAGCCATCCGGACTGCGGCCGGCAGACGACGGAGTTCGGGACGGGACTGCGGTGGCTCCGGGCCGACCACGTCGGCCGGTCGACCGAGTCGGTCGAGGAGGCGCAGCTCGTGGCGGACGAGATGCACCGACTGCTCGGCACCTCGTGGGTCGACCAGCACGTCGCCTCGAAGCCGTTGACGGTCGAGGACTTCATGGTGGTCGCGCCATACAACGACCAGGTGGCCCTGCTGCGCGAGGTGCTCGACGCGGATGTCCGGACCCGGGGCGTTCCCGTCGGGACCGTCGATAAGTTCCAGGGCCAGGAAGCGGCCGTCGTGTTCTTCACCATGACCACCTCGTCGGCCGATCACATGCCCCGCAGCGCCGACTTCCTGTTCTCGCGCAATCGACTGAACGTGGCGATCAGCCGCGCCCGCTGCCTGGCCTACCTGGTCTGCACCGAGAGCCTGCTCAACAGCAGGGCGCGGACCATCGAGGACATGCGGCTCATCTCCACGCTGTGCTCGTTCGTGGACTACTGCGACAACTGAACCTGGCTCAGTAGGCGGCGGTGTGCTCGAAGTAGCGGCGCGGCACGTCGACGAGCATGGTGTCGATCTGCGCCTCGGTCACCCCGCGCTCGCGCAGGTAGGGCAGGACGTCGTCGTGGATGTGGAGGTAGCTCCACTGGGTCATCATCGCCAGGATGTTGGGGTCGATCCAGTCGATGTAGCAGGCGGCATCGTGGGCCAGCACCATGCGGTCGGCGTAGCCCCGGCGGCACATCTCCACCACCGTGTCGGCCCGCGCCTCGAAGGTCGTCTCCACGTTGAGCCCGAACCGGTCCATGCCGAGGATGAAGCCCTCGTCGGCCAGCGCGCTGAGGTGGTCGAGGTCGCTGCTGTCGCCGGAGTGGCCCAGCACCACCCGGGTCGGGTCGACGCCCTCCTCGTCGCACAGCAGCGTCTTCACGTCCAGGCCGGACTGGGAACCGGGGTGGGTGTGCACGGTGATCGGTGCTCCGGTGTGGCGGTGCGCCCGGGCCACGGCCCGCATCACCCGGGCCACCCCGTCGGTCATGCCCTGGTGGTCGATGGCGCACTTGAGGAACGCCGCCTTGACTCCTGTGCCCGCGATGCCCTCTGTGATGTCGGTGATGAACATGTCCACCATCGGGTCGGGCACGTCCATACCGAGCGCCGCCGACAGGGCCGGGCCCCGGTAGAAGAAGAAGAACGGCACCTGGTCGTAGGTGTAGCAGCCCGTGGCCGGGATGATGTGGAGCTCGGGTACCTGCTCGGCGACGCGCTGGATGCGAGGGATGTACCGGCCCAGGCCCACGACGGTCGGGTCGGCGATGCTGCGGATCCCCTGGGCGGCAAGGGCCTTCAGCTTGCCGACGGCGTCGGCCACCCGGTCGTCCTCACTGCCCCATTCGGCCGGGTAGTTCTGCTGCACGTCGGGGTCGAGAACAAAGACGTGCTCGTGCATGTAGGTCGGCCCGAGGTCGGCGGTGTCGATCGGACCCCGGACGCTCTCAACGGTTGCCATGTCCCCACTCCTTCCGGTCTGCGACGGAAACCCTATGTGTCACGGTGGTTCCGCGCCCGCCGGAACCGGCCTGCACGGCTGCTTCGGGTCCGGAGGATGGCGACCCGACGCATCGAGGTTCGAGCACCGTCGTGGCTCCCTTGGGAGCGGTGTCACTCGAGGGGCAGCAGCGCACCCGGGATGCTGAAGCCACCTCGATCCTCCAGGCGGTCGATGAGGTCCTCGTGCGAGACGGGCTCCCAGGGCGCGACACTGCACTCCCTCCATGGCTCGTCGGCGTCGGCGACGCAGAAGCACCTGAGCGTCCCATGACCCGTCGGAACGCTCAGCGTGCCGTAGCTCTCGCTGACCAGGACCGACGAACCCGGCTCCGCGATGTCGAGGAGGGCTTCCACTTCGTGGTTTCGGTACCGGGCACTCCGGCTAGTGAAACGCACCGTGATGACCTGGTCCCGCACCGCTTCGAACACGGCCCACTCACGGGGATGCTCCCAGGCCAGTCTCGCCTGGATGTAGTGGACCATGTGCCCGGGTATGTAGAGATCGCACTCCGGCCGTGGCCGCCTGACTCTTCCAGCCTCGCTGCCCGGGGAGAGCCCCGTTCGATCACCGCTTGCACGCGCCGTCACGCGGACTCGATCGGAAAGAGCGAGAGCTGGTCGAACCCCTGCGATCTGCTCCCCTCGGCTTCCTTCTCCCGGTAGGCGCTCTGCTCGGCCAGCACGTCCTCGGCCAGGGCGAGCCACGCGTCGAGCGACGCGAGTGTCTTCGACACCATGGTGGTCTCCTCATCGAACCTGGCCTTGCCACCGTGCCTTCCGGCCGGTTGGTGAGCGTCGTCGACCCAGGTGTCTCAGCTCGTCTGGATAAGTGATGTCCACTATAGACGCGTGACCAGGATGGGATTCCGTGGGATCCGCGCCCCGCAGTAGCGTGTGCTCGACCGCTCGATTTCCCGGTCAGGGGGAACTGACCACAGCGGTGTAGGAGGCTCATGACGTACACCGCGTGCGCTCCGGACGGTTCGGGACCGTGGCAGCACGCGCTTCGGGCAGGCTCCGTGCAACCCGAGGCTGCAGCACCTCGCTCGCCATCTCTCGTCGATCGGGTCACCGGGCCATACCGGACCATCACGAGATTCCTGGAACGACGAGTCCTCGTGCGCGCCGCGCGCGCCGTGCCGCGGACCCTGCAATTTCTGCGCACACCCATTACGAGCGGCACGGTGGTGGGCACCGTGCGCGCCCAGCGCCATTCTCTCGGGTTGGCCATCGGCGTGGCTGCGGACGAGGCCTTCCTGGCGATGGCGATGGCGCCGAGCAGATTCCCCCGACGTGCGGACTACGCGCGTGTGAGCGCCGAGCTGGCTGACGCGAAGCAGATGTTCTCGTCTCGCGGCTGGATCAGTCGTCCCGCCACCTACCATCGCACGCCTCCACCACTGGCAAGCGAGGACGTGCGGACGAGTCGAGGGTGGGCCATGGGCCTCGGTTACGAGCGAATCGCCTACGACAGCGGGTTCGCTCCCCGCAGCGGCGAGCCTGGGGCTGAGCGGTGGATGGGGTACGAACCGAACCGCCAGGCAGTGGCAGCCATCGTGCGCCGTCCGGACGGCGCCGACGGGCCCCGCCCCTGGCTCGTGTGCGTCCATGGCTTCGCCATGGGCTCGCCGTTCATGGACTTCACTGGACTGCACACCGCCAGGCTCCGCCGGACGCTCGGGGTCAACATCGCACTGCCGGTGCTTCCACTGCACGGATCCCGCAAGGTGACCAGGATGAGCGGGGAACCGTTCCTCTCGTTCGACCTCATGAACACCGTGCACGGGTTCTCGCAGGCCGTCTGGGACATCCGGCGCCTGCTGTCGTGGATTCGAGCTCAGGGAGCCACGACGATCGGACTGTACGGCGTCTCGCTCGGTGCTTATGTCGTGGCGCTCCTCGCGGGCATCGAGGACGGACTCGACGCCGTTGTGGCCGGCATCCCGATGGTGGACCTCCCGGCCCTGTTCCATCAGCAGAGCCCCGCACATATCCGAGCTCGATCGATTGAGCACCACATCATCGGCAGTCCGGTGGAGGAGGTCTTCGCGGCGGTGTCGCCCCTGAGCTTCGTACCGAAGGTGCTGCAGGATCGCCGCTTCATCTTCGCCGGTCACGGCGATCGTCTCGCGCTTCCCGAACATGCGCATCGACTGTGGGAGCACTGGGATCGCCCAGGAATCAGCTGGTACTGGGGATCTCACGTGGGCTACGTCTGGTCCCGCCAGGTTGCCACCTTCGTCGAGGACTCCTTCTCGGCCTCCGGCTTTGGATGCCTGCCGCCGCACGGGGGAGGCTGAGCGGAGCAGCCTCACCGACACGGCGACGGGCGGTGTCGTCACCGCCAACGCCGGCCGACCCGGGCCGCCCGCCGGCCTCCACACCGGAGCGGAATCCTGGGAAGGCGACCCGCCGCTCCGCTCCTCCCCGGATCCTGCCGCCATTTCGCCGTCCAGTCGGCCTGTCATTCGGAACGTTGGGTCAAACGGCCCTTCCCTCAGGGGCCGGATACGGAGAGGGTTGAGGGAGGAACCGGAGTAAGAAATGACCGTCACGTCCGAGCATGTCACCGAGTCCGCAGGGGGGCAGGAGGCGAGCGGGGCGCTCGCGCCCTTGATGCGTGGGCTGTCGGCACGGGTGGATCACGTGCGCGACCAGCCCCTCTTCCAGCGGGACCCGGAGTTCCTCCGGCGCCAACTCCCGGCGGTGACCCGCTACGTGAACTACTTCTCGCCCGAGGTCCGGGGGCAGGAGTACCTGCCCGCCAGCGGTCCGGCACTCGTGGTCGGGAACCATTCCGGCCTCTTCTACATGCCCGACGCCTGGGTCGTCGGGCTCGAGATCGTCCGGCGGCGCGGCCTCGACCAGCCGGCGTACGCCATGGGTTACGACCTGCTCTTCGGCGTTCCAGGTGTCGGCCCGTTCTTCCGCCGTATCGGGGCGATCCCCGCCGGCGGGCAGGCCGCCGAACAGGGTCTGGCGGAAGGTGGCCTCGTTGTCGTGTACCCGGGAGGCGACCGGGAGGCGTGTCGGCCGTGGACCCAACGCAACAAGGTCGACCTGGGTGGCCGTCAGGGGTTCGTTCGCCTGGCACTCCGTGCCGGCGTGCCGGTGGTGCCGGTGGTGGCCCACGGGTCACAGGACGCGGTCGTCGTCGTCTCGAGCGGCGAGCGCCTGGCGAAAGCCCTCGGCTTGCAGCGCATCCGCATCAAGGTGTTCCCCATCCTCCTCGCGCCCTATGGCCTGACCACCATCCTCACACCGCCGCTGCCGATGCCCTCGGCGATCAACGTCGAGTTCCTGCCTCCGCTGGACTGGACCGACTACGGCCCGGAGGCAGCGGACGACGAGGCCATTGTGGCCGCGTGCTACGCAGAGATCACGGGCGTCATGCAGACGGCACTGGACCGCCTGCATGCACAGAACCGACATCCCGTGATCCGCGGCTGGTGCAACCTCCTGCGTCCCGGCCGGACGCGCCTGCAGGTCCCGGGATGACGCGGAGGCTCAGGCGTCGTAGTCCGGGTTCACGCTTCGCGACACGAGCCAGCCGGGACGACACCTTGTCGCTGAGTCAGAGAGCACACGATCAGCATGGAGCGCCCATCGTCGTGCATGGGGTGCGCTATCTCTTGCGCAGGATCCGGATGAGCTCGTCGAGGCTGTCGGCTCCGTACCTGTCGCGGACCTGTCCGAGTGTGTCTTCGTTCTGGAAGTTCTTCAGCTCGGGGTACTGGTCCTTCAAGTTCTTGATCTTCGTGTTGCCGTGCTTCTTCTCGATGCGCCCGTCCTTGTCACGATGGCGACCGTCAAGTCCTTCCATGGAATCGTCTCCTTCCGGCTCGAGGTCTTGCGTGTTGGGGTAGTCGTGGTGTCAATCATCGCCGACTGACCCGCACATTGAAAGCACCCGGTCGGTGTCGACGACCATGCCATTCAGCCGGCACTGCCGACATCACCCGACGGCACAGCTCAGACGGGACCGGGGAGGCCGTCCCACCGGCGGCGCTTGGTGCACTGCCGGCGCTCTGCAATGGTGGTCGGGTGAACCGCATCGTCGTGTCGTCGGGAGGGGCTGGCTACGGCTTCCTCGTCGACGACCAGGGCCGCCTGCACCAGGCGGGGTTCGGGCCCGACATCGACGACCACATGGAGCGGTTGCCGGACAGGATCCCGCCGGCGCTCTACCCCCTGGCCTATCCCGCCTACGACGAGGAGCCGACGCGGGCGCCCGCGCTGCGGGTCACGCACGGTGACGGCACCACGACCACCCGCCTGAAGGTGGAGGACGTCCGCGTGACCGGCCCGCAGACCGACATCGTGCTCGTGGACCCCGACCGCCCGCTCGAGGTGACGCTGTCGTTCCGCGCCGACGACCACGGTGTGCTGCGTCAGTGGGCCAGTGTCACCAATCGCCAGCCCGGCGCGATCACGCTGCACGAGGTCGCTGCCGCCTCGCCGCTGCTCGCCACGCCCGCGCCGTTCCTGACCCACTTCGGCGGGGGCGACTGGGCCGCCGAGTGGACCACGACGACCGAGGCCCTGACGCCGGGGACCAAGGTGGTCGAGTCGCGCGGCGGTGTGCAGCCGCACCTGCGCTCCTGCCCCTTCTTCCTGCTCGCCCCCGACGGGCCACCCGAGGAGCTGCGCGGCACGGTCCTGGCCGGCGCGCTGGCCTGGGGTGGCAACACCCGCTTCGCCTTCGAGCGGACAGCCACCCCGGCGGTGCGCGTCTGGTGCGGGCACAACCCGGCAGCCTCCGAGTACGTGCTCGACCCCGGTGCCACCTTCGTCACCCCCGAGCAGATCTGGATGTGGTCGACCGAGGGTGTCGGCCCGCTCAGCCGCCGCTTCCACCGCTGGGTCCGCGCCCACGCCGTGCGCGACGGCGGCGCGCTGCGTCCGATCGTGGTCAACAACTGGGAGGCCACCTTCTTCTCGTTCGACACCGAGCGGATCCTCGGCCTCATCGACCACACGGCGGACCTGGGCGCAGAGCTCTTCCTGCTCGACGACGGCTGGTTCGGCGTGAGCCATCCCCGCGACGACGACACCACGGGCCTGGGCGACTGGGAGGTCGACCGGGCCAAGCTGCCCGACGGCCTTGGTCCCCTGATTGCGCGGTCCGAGGAGCGCGGCGTCCGCTTCGGGCTGTGGGTCGAGCCCGAGATGGTCAACCCGGACTCGACGCTCTACGGCGAGCATCCGGACTGGGTGGTGGGCCAGCCGGGGAGGCGCCCCCGCCGCTGGCGCAACCAGCTCGTCCTCGACGTCCTGCAACCCGACGTCGCCGCCTTCGTGGTCGGCGTGGTGGGCCGTGTCCTGGCGGGGAACCCGGGCATCAGCTATCTCAAGTGGGACGCCAACCGGCCCCTGACCGACCCCGGGTCCCCCACGCTCGGGGCGGACCGGCAGGCCAACTACTGGGTCGACGAGGCCCGGGCCACCTGGCGCCTGATGGAGACGGTGGCCGAGCGCCACCCCGAGCAGACGCTCATGCTGTGCGCCTCGGGCGGCGGCCGGGTCGACCTGGGGTCGCTGCGCTGGTTCCACGAGGTCTGGCTCTCGGACAACACCGATCCCGTCGACCGGGTGCGCATGCAGTGGGCCGCGTCGCACTTCCTGCCGGCCAACGTGGTCGGCGCCCACGTGACCCGGGAGGGCGACCGGCCGGTGGCCTTCGGGTGCGCCGTGGCGATGAGCGCGCGGTTCGGCTTCGACATCGACTTCGCTGGCCTGACGGACGACGAGCTGGCCATCTGCCGCCGGGCGGTCGCGCTGTACCGGGACATCCGTCCCCTCGTCCAACAGGGGGACCTCTGGCGGTTGGTCCCGCCCGGTGAGCGCGCCGCCCTCGAATACGTCTCCCCGGACCGCCGACGGGCAGTCGTCTTCGGCTTCCAGCTCACGGCCGGCAGAACCGATCCCGGGCCGCTGCGCCCCGGCGGGCTCGACCCGGAGCAGGCCTACGAGGTCACGACCGTCGATCTCACCGCTGGGCCCGCACCGGTTGGAAACGACGTAGACCGACGGCGGGGGTCGACGCTCAGGGACGAGGGCCTGGAGTGGCCGCTGAACGATCCCTGCACCGCCCGCCTCTGGGTGATCGATTCCGTATAGGAGTTGCCGTGCGCGGGGTGCGTGGGCACCCCATGGACCTGGTGGGACAAGATGAGCGCATGGGACCAGCCGAGCGGATCGACGACGACCGCACGGACACGGCCGTCGTCGACGGAGCGCCGCGGTTCTCCGGCCGGGTCGCCATCGTCACCGGTTCGACGGCCGACCCGAGCATCGGTCGGTCCAGCGCCTTCCGCCTCGCCCGTGAGGGCGCGTCAGTGGTCGTCAACGGCCGCGACCCGGACCGGGTGGCGGCGACGGAGGCGGAGCTGCGCGCCGAGGGCTTCGACGCCGTCGGCGTCGTCGGGTCCATGGACACCGAAGAGGCGGTGGCCGTGCTCACGGACCGGGCGGTCGACGCGTTCGGCCGCATCGACCTGCTCGTCTGCACGGTGGGCGGCGCCCCCTACCCACTCTCGTTCGACACCATCAGCGAGGCCCAGCTGCTCGAGACCATCCGGCTCAATACCTGGCCGGGGGTGGCACTGATCCGCGCCGCCCTGGCCCGGGGTCTCGGCGACGGTGGTGCGGTCGTCACCATCTCGAGCGGCTCGCCGCGCAAGACCACGTCGGCCATGGTCGCCTACGCGTCGGCCAAGGCCGCGCTGAACGCCATGACGCGCACCATTGCCGCCGACCTCGCACCCAAGGGGATCCGGGTCAACGCGGTGAGCCCGGGGCTGGTGCGCACGACGGCCACGCGGCCCATGTGGAGGTCCGACGCCGGCGCGGCCGCGGGCTCGAACCTCCCGCTCGGCCGCCTGACCGAGGCCGACGACATCGCCGCCGCCGTCTGCTTCCTGTTGTCCGACGACGCCCGGCAGATCACCGGGATCACCCTCGACGTCGACGGGGGCAACCACCTCTCGAGTGGCTGGACCCCGATCCGGTAGTCAGGGGGCGCCTCGTCCCGACGCGGGCCAGACCTTCCTGAGGGCGGGAACGACGGTGGACCCGATCAGCGCGATCTGCTCCCGCACCTGCTCGGGTGCCATGCCGGGCAACTGCACCCGGAGGTTGAGCGCGTCGGCGCCGACCTCTCGCACGGTGGCGGCGAGCCGTTCCGCCATCTCTTCGGGGTCGTCGCAGGCGATGGTCTGGTCCTCCCCGAACGAGGTCGCCGGCGCGGCGTAGCTCTCGTAGACGGCCCGCTGGCTCTCGACCAGGTCGGATATCACGCGGCCCAGCCACACCCGGCGGATGAGGACCTTGGCGCCCGTGCCCCCGGCCTCGTCGTAGGCCCGGGTCAGGCGGGCGAGTAGCTCCGGCGCCGACATGCCCTCCATCAGGATCCCCGCCCCGCACCGGGCCGCCCGTACGGCGGCGGCGACCGAGACGGCCGCGCTGAGCATCGGGACCGGCGCCTCGCGGCAGGCGCGCAGGGCGGGGTCCCCGCCGAGCTCGCCCAGGTCCTCGCCGCGCAGCATCGCCACGAGGCGGGGCAGCTCCGCCTTGAACCGGTCGACGGCCTCGGCCCGGTCGACCCCGGCTGCCGCGAAGTCGAGGGGCAGGGCGCCGGCGGCGACTCCCAGCCCGACTCGTCCCCTGTGGCGAGCCTGCAGCCACGCCACCTCCTCGGCCACGAGCGCGGTGGACCGCAGGGGCAGCAGGAGCGGCGCCGCCGCGGCCCACCCGGTGGCGCGCTCCTCGAGGACGAAGGAGGCCATCTGCAGGGGCTGCGCCATGTAGCCGGCGAAGCCCCCGTGGTGCTCGCTCGTCATGACCCCGTCGAACCCGTCGTCGAGGGCAAGACCGGCTTGCACACAGAGCTCGTCGACGATGGCAGCTGCCGGAAGCTCGTTGTGCGGATACAGGCGGATGGATACGGAGCCGGGCCCGAACGGCGGAGACGGCCTCATAGACGGTGACGGGTCGTTGCGGCGTCGTCCGCCACCGTCCGCCGCCCGTTCGTCGGTTGCCACCTCGCGATCCTAGGAGACTCGATCTGTTCGTCAGGCTCGCCATCGTGCATGGGCATGGGACATGCACGGTCGGATCGATCGGGTGTCGGCTTCGTGCGACACGTTCCCCGATCGGGCGGGACCGGGATGGGTAACCTTCCACGATGCACACCATTCGATCGGGCGGACGGAGGTGGTCGTTGTGTGCCGAGTCCGAGCTGACACGACTTGACCGCACACTTCTCCGAAGCGCGATGGAGGCAGCCGACCACGCCTCTCCGAGGTTCTCCAAGTTTCGTGTCGGGGCCGCGGCGCGCATCAGCGGTTCCACCGATGTGATCAGTGGTTGGAACGTGGAGGACCAGAGCCTGGCGGCGGTTCTTCACGCCGAGCAGGCGGTTCTCATTGCGGCCGGCCACCTACGCCAGGGACCGGTGAAGGTCTTGCGGATGGCCATATGGGGACATGGCGACGTTCCCCCCTGTGGCAGGTGCCGGCAGATGATCGTCGACTCGAACCCGGCGGCACGGGTGCTCTTCCCCTATGGGGGCGGCATCCTTGTCGCAGCGGCGGAAGAGCTTCTTCCGTTACGCTTCAGTCTTCCGCCGACGCCCGGTTGATCGCTGAACCCGAGGAGCGATCGAGTTGGACTCACGCCAGTTCGATTCCAAACGTGACGGTCCCGTCAGCACCCTCATCTTTGCCCTCTTCAGCGTCAGCAAGTGGATCTCCCTGGGTTCTCAGCTCCACGACTACCTGACGAACCACAAAGCGGCCCGCAAGAACAACCCGAACTTCGACACCTGGTTCTTCGGTCTGTATGTCCTGGCGTGGCTGGCAGCCCTCCTGATCATCCTCCAGTGGGCCCCGCTCGGTGGGAACTGGGGCCTGGTCTTCGTCGCATTGGCGCTCTACAGGCTCCAGGACATGATCCTTGGGACCATCGGCGACGCGTTCGTCTTCAACACGATCGGTGGGACCGGCGGCAGCAAGGTTCTGCTGGCCGTCGTCAACGTATTCCTCATCGTGGTGATCTTCGCGATCACCTTCTACGTACTGCTCCCCAACTCGGCGTTCACCCCGCCGGCCCCGATAGGGCGCTTCGGGCATCTCTTCTTGAGCTGGAGCACCTTGCCGCCACTCGGGAGCGGGTTCCTCGCCCTGAGCACCCGCGCCAGATCCCTGGTCATGGTCGAGTCAGCCGCGGGGGTCCTGGTGACGGTCATCGCGTTGAGCCGATTCCTCTCGGCTCCCGACTTGGGGGAATCGGCCGTCACCTCGACCTACGGCAGGGCCGAGTTGACCGCAGGCACGACGACCGTTGACGACAAAGCTGCAAAACCGGGCAGCACGATCCTCCTCACGCCTCAGGACGACAAGACGAGGGGCGCCCTTCGGGTCGCCGCCGAGGCCGGCCGCTTCACCATCACCTCGGACGTGGACACGGACAGCGGCGTCGTCGCCTACGAAATAAAGGACCTGATCTCATAAGGGCGGTCGTCCGGGTCGTCCTCAGCGGATGGTGCCCGCCCC
>Ga0181526_10004039_pt1 | contig 11611 bp, 4 predicted proteins | sample PEATcosm2014_Bin_35_FD_119750 | JGI IMG/M metagenome (GOLD analysis project Ga0181526, IMG submission 119750) | Peatland microbial communities from MTU Mesocosm Facility, Houghton, MI, USA - PEATcosm2014_Bin06_30_metaG | ecosystem: Environmental > Terrestrial > Soil > Wetlands > Peat | place...
ACGCCAGCCTGGCTCGAGGCGTCCCAATAGCAACAGGCAAAGGCTTTGATTCCAATGTGCGTCCGCAAAGTCTGGCTTTAGTGCAATCGCCTTGGCGCAACTCGCGAGTGCTTCCTCGGGACGATTCAGCTCTGCTAGCGCGAAACCACGACTATTGTACGCCTCCGCATCGTCGGGTTTCAGCGTAATTGCTTTCTCGTAACATATTAATGCTTCCTCGAGACGCCTTAGCTTCAGCAGCGCGACAGCGCGGTTGTTGTACGCCTCCGCATAGTCCGGTTTGAGCGCAATTGCTTGATCGTAACTCGCGAGGGCTTCGTCGAGACGCTTCATATTGAGCAGCGCAATACCGCGGTTATCATACGCATCTGCAAAGTGTGGTTTTAGCTCAATTGCCTTTTCGCAACTCGCGAGTGCTTCCTCGTTTCGCTGCAGCTCCAGCAGTGTTATGCCGCGGTTAATGTGCGCCTCCGCAAAGTTGGACTTTAACGCTATCGCCCTGTCGTGACTCGCGAGTGCATCCTCGGGGCGGCCTAGTTCCCGCAGTACATTGCCGCGATTATTGTACGCATCTGCAAAGTCTGGTTTCAGCGCGATCGCACGGTCGTAACTCGCAAGTGCGTCCTCGAATCGTTTCAGCTGTAGCTCTACGTTGCCCAGGTTGTTGTGAGCAGCTGCGATCTCTGGGTTCGCCCTGATCGCCTTTTTAATCAGTTGAACGGCTCGCTCCGGTCGCTTCGTCTGAGCGGCAATCACTCCGAGCAGATGCAACGCATCAAAGTATTGTGGCTGGCGCCGCAGAACCCTCTCATAGACGCGCTCCGCCTCCATCAGTTTTCCCTGCTGATGCAGCGCAACCGCTTGATTGAATTTGGCTTGCAACGCCATCACGGCCGGAGTCTGGGCTTGTGGTCGGAAACCGCCGGGCTTGGGCATCGCTACTGATCCTGTCGTGCTTGCGATCCGATCATCGCAGGCAGTTATGCTGCCTAGCAGGACTGCGGCTCAGATAGCGCATCAAAAGGGCTCCGGTCTATCGCCAAATCCGTAAGGCTCACTCGGATTCACGACGGAAGCCGGAAGGGTTTTTGCGTCCGGCTATCAGGACCGCCAAGCCGACGCCAATGCTAACGCTTAGCGCGTCCACCACAAAATCGCTGAACCGGGCATGGCGGCCTGGGATCTCCAGCTGGACCAGTTCGATAACGGCTGAAAATGCTACGAGCGCAAAGACCTGGAACAAATGTCTCCTTATATAGCCAAGCCCAAACGCGAATCCGGTGAGCAGGAATATGGCGAAGTGTTCGATGTCATGGGGAGCCGGTGTGACCGGCCGCTCTTGTGGCGGAACAACCGACAGCACGGTAATGGTTAGGAGCAAAAACCAGGCTGCTATTTGAGATAGTCTTCTCATCGACTTTATAATTGTTCAGATATTGAACTTCATCAGAGCCGTTCAATTGTGACTATTGGGCTCGGCTGAAATGCTTTAGCTGCGATTTGATTCAAGCCCGGAATTGAGATCGCGGCGTGGCTGACTGCCCGCCGATTTCGGTCATGGCCCCGTCGTAGCCAAGGGGACCTAAGGCCATCTCGCGTCCCCGTTACGCATTGGAGCGCTTTGCCACGTCTGGGATATTTGATAGCACGCTATCGATGGTGAGCCGGCATAGTCTCCAACAAAAAAATCCCGGGCAATGCCCGGGATTTTCTTTTCATCAAAGGAGTCAATCACGCAGCGATAGATGCGACCGACTTCCGCTTCCTGCGCCAGCCAAACAGACCCATGACGCCTAACCCGGTGGCGAAGAGCGGCAGGGCCGCAGGAGCTGGTGTGGCGCCACCGTTATTTATGATAGGGGGGCCGTCAGTGTCAAACGCCAAAGTCTGATTGTTAGACCCCGTGAGCAGATAAACATTGGGGTCCGGAGACCAGATGTCAGCCGTAACGTCGTGTATATAAGTATTTGCCAGAGCAGTAGTCGCACTGCTGACACCGCTGTAGGCAAAATTGCTGTACTCGATCGACCAAATTGCAATCTGAATCGCAGCTGAAATATTGTTGGTGCCCGGAGTACTCGAGATTAAAGAATCCCCTTCCGTAATCAGCGCGCCGATCTCGCCGATTTGCGTCGAGCTCAACGAGCCAGTTTGGGTCGCCGAAGCAGTACCAAAGCCTGCTTCGCTAAACGACGAAGTCAACGGACCTGAAAGGGTATAAGTGGCGCTGTTTTGGAGATAGACATAGACATCAAGGCACCAAGCTAAAATGGGATTAGGTTTGGGACCGGTATACCCCGTTGATCCGCTATAGGTGCCACTCAGCACAATTTGACCCATGCCACCGTTAATGGCGTTGGGTTTTGTGATGTCGATAGTCTGTTCGTTCGTGACGGTGTAGCCCGAATATGTAAACGTCTCTGTCGCGGAAGCGACGTTTATTCCTGCCATCAGCGCGGTTGCAGCCAAAGGCAACGCCGTACTAAGCCTTAATTGCGAACGCAATTTCATCACAGCCTCCAGCTGATCATGTATTCCGTCCGCGCCGTTGAAAATATTGGTATAATTTTGTCGCTTGCGCAAGTCAGTTTTTACTGAATCTTCAGATTTGCAGTCAGTGGCGTTAACGTATGTGGACTGATCCGGGAACGGTGTCAGCCCTTTGAGCCGCGCAATGGTAATTATATCTTTGATTCTGCTGCAGGAAATGCGCGGGGCCGCCCGCACCCATTCTTTCCGGGCTGACTACACCTTTTCCCTGTGGCCTTCATTCGGCTCATCTTTGGCTGGCGTTGCCTAGTACGCGACCGGGCTGCCGGCAATTGCGAATACGCGGCTACGGATCTGCCCGATGGTAGGCCGTGTAAGCTCGGCACGAACTCGGCCACCATCGGAACGCCCGGCACCATCTCGACTCGATCGAGCATTTCGACCAGGCGGCGCTCGGCAGCGGTGCCCAAGCTAAATTTGCGCGATGGCTCGCGCTCGCTCGCCGGCACGTTTCACCGGCGCAATCCGGTTGGGTTGGAGCGCAAATCTCTCAACCGATCGCCCGAACCAAGAAACCGAACCGGAGCTTCATTCGCCGGCGCCGCGGATTTGAGTGTCGGGCAGATCGCGTCTGGATAAGACCGGCCGCCTGCTCGGTTGTCGCGCCTGGCTGCGCTATTGTCCGCAGCGATGCGCCCAGTTGGACCTCGTTTTTGAGAGCTTACACATGTGTCAATAGTGGGCTCATCAATTTCATTCGTCGTGGGCAGTTGTGGCCCTTTTCCGAGCGTGCCTTATCCCTATTGCAGCAATAACGCCGCCAATCCCCAGCAGAGCTATGCTAAGCGGAAAATCCAGGCATTTATCCCGAAGCCAATTGGTGAGCTTTCCTGACGCTGTTGGATAAAAGTTCGGTGGTTGAATCCGGAAATGATCAAGAACGTATCCAATGGAAACCGGATTCCAATCTCCAAAGCTCCACCATTCCAGACCCTGCGCCAGCACGATGAGGGCGCCGAGCGTCCCAATTACGAAACCTGTGGTCATGCAGAAGATGGTGAAGAGAGGTAGTCTCGGCATGCAGATCACCCGCCTCGGCCAATATTCCTGGTGATGGTGGCGTTGTGATTATGCGACCACCTAAGCTGTCAGCTTGCCAATTCTTTATTACCGTCACGATGTCCGCAATAGATTGACCCTAATCCGTCGAGCCATCGGCATAGCGGGGGTAATTCTCGGCGCCCTGTGGATGCGGCAGAACGCTCAGGGCCGGGGCAGGGCGCTTTAGCCTGAAGGATGCGGAGCGGGCGCGAGCTTTCGCCCCCGATCCCGATTTTGTCGGCTTGCCGCATCAATTCGCGCGGCAGTTAGCCGGTTTTGAATTTCGGAATAGCCACGGCTGAAATTGGTGTGACAGTTTCGCCGTAAATCCGTCATTTAACTTATAAATATCGAACCTAAGACACCTCTCGAATAAAAGAAGAGGACGAAGATGCTTGTTCTCAAGCAAACCAACGATGACTTGGATGACTTGGCGGTCAAAGTCGTCCAGACAACTTGCAATACGACCGAGCAGCCGGCGATCGACGCTCTTGAACGTATCGACGAAACCGTGCGGCGTCGCGTCCAGATCAATAAGACTGAAATCTCCGTGTTGCGCGACTCATTTCCATAGGCCGCCTGAGTGTGCGGCCTCGTCAGGACGATACCGTCGGCGTAGCACCGCAGCCGCTTGTCTCATTGCAAAGGACAGCAACGGTCGAGCGCTAGCGTAGCTCTATCGCAAAGACGATTTAGGCCGACGATCGGCGCCGAAGCTGATGACCCGTGACGAGGCCCGGCGCATTGCGGGCGATGTGGCGAAGCCATCCGACCTGTTGGATAATCTACAGGATCAAAATTGAAGAACGGCGCAACCCAATCACCGGGTTGCGCCGCCCCCCTGTTCGTTTGCCCCCATCCTAGGCGCGGTTTTAGGCTGGATGCATACGACAAAGGCACAGTGGACATTCGCCGCCGGCCGCGATGTGACCGCCATCACATTTCACTCCCAAAATAATAGGCGTGGAATGCGCGGCGATCACGAATTCACTGAAGTCAAACGGCGGCGGCAGGCGAAAAGGCATAGGTAACACTAACACGCCTGGAAACTCTCGACCCCTGTCGGCTTTAACGACGACGACCGGAGGAGGGGGGCATCGGTCGGCGGCATTGCGCCGGGCAGTAACGGTTCACGCGGTTGCGATAGCGCAGTGTAACCCTGGCGCGTGTAGTCCAACGTGTCGTCCAAGCAGTTGCGTCAACCAACTGGACGGTCCAGACCCTAACTATCAAATATACCACCAACTTTTGCGGCGAGATTTCTTTCCCGTTGCCGGACAGCAGCGGAGGCCGGAGAGAGCGGGGCGTAGGCGCCAAGTCCGCTCGTTCATGTTGCGTTCCGACTGCGTTAGCGGTGCTCGAGACCGGACCGGCGAGCTCCGGGACGAAAACCAGTTGACTTAGATCAAGTTTTACTCGAACCTTCGGGCGCGCGGCGAGGTATTTGTCGTTTCGAGTACCGAGTTCTCTGCTTGGCTTTTTGTCAGCGGTGCGCCGTGATGCGTTGTAATTTTTTGGACGAGACGATTAGAGTGCAAGGCTTTGGTCCTTGTGCGGTTTTTGTTATACGCGCGATTGATTATCCGATTAACGGGACTGCCTCATGGCGACATGATGAGCTCCCGAAGCAACAGCAAACAGTCTCTCCACAATTCGTAATTCGACGCGAAATCGCGTGCGGATCGCAAAACAATGCGATCGCGCGACGTGGTGTCCGTCCGCAAGAAGAGCGCGCAACATTGCGCTTGGCAGACCGGCTCCATGCATGCATCGGCGGATGCGAAAACCGTTATCATAGTGTCAGAGTGCGGGGCGTAACGTTGCAGTAGCGCGTTCGAAAACACGCTGAATGAGATCGCAAGCGCCGCCGTGGGGTGGTGACGCCGGCGCTTGGCGCAGATTGGGGAGTACGCGATGACCGATTACAATTGGACGGGCGGTGACGGCTCTACCGATTTCTCCGACCCGCTGAATTGGGATCCGACCTCCGGTCCGCCTGCCACAGGCGATAACGCCACGATTAGCGATTCCGATACTTTGCCGCCTCCCGCGAGCAATGCTGTCCAGATCACGCAAACGACTGAAGTCAACAATCTGACGATCGACGACGGCGCGCTCAACGACACCGGATTTCTCGTCACCGTCGACAATTTCCTGGTCGTTGGCAACAACAGCACCAACGATGGAACACCAAATTCACTGCTAAGCATCGGCGGCGGCGGCGTAATCGACGCCGCCTTTGTCGGAATCGGCCAGGGTACCGGCAATGGCGGTTCCCTCACGGTCGATGATTCAACCCTCAACGTCACCAATTCACTCGTTATTGGCGATCAAAGCCTCGGGCAGCTCTTCCTTTTTGATAGCGCCTCGGTCACGGCCGGAACATTCATCTCCGTTGGCCTGAATGCGGGCGGTCTGCTGTCGATCAACGGTGCGGGCTCCACTGTCACTCTCAACACCACAACCAGCGGCATGGACGTCGGCGTTGATCCGGGTTCGAGCGGTGACGTCGAGCTTAGCAACGGCGGGATGCTGACGATCTCCTCGTTTCTTGAGGTCGGTGGCGACGGCACAGGCACTCTCGGCATCGCCTCCGGCAGCGTGGTCAATGTCGGGCCGCTCACCGGTCCGATTCCTGCCGGCACTGGCGACGATTTCGGCCTCGGCTTCGGCGGCAACCTCCTCGGAAACGGAGAGGACGGCACAGCCGGCGTCGGCCAAGCCTACGTCGATGGCGTCGGTTCACAACTAAACGTCTCGCGGCAAATCTACGTCGGCGGTCAGACCGCCAATGGCGGTAATTTGCTGCAGATCACTAACGGCGCTGTCGTAAACGCTGACCTATCCGGCGACTCCCAAGCCGTGAATATTGACGGCCTTGCTATCGCGTTTGAGAGCCAGCAGGTCCTCGCGCCTACCGGCAACATCAATACGCCTTCCGGCGAGCTTTCCAGCGCCTTCGAGGATCAAGTCATCGTCGATGGCGCGGGCTCCCAGCTCAATGTGAACGGCACAATTGTCGTCGGCGTCAATGGCGCGGGTGAACTTGACATCACCAACGGCGCGTCGGTGACCGGATCGGATAATTTCCAACTGGTCTCTTTTTTTAGCGCCTCGGACGGCACTTTAGGGTTCGGGACGAACTCCGGAACCGGTGGTAGCAGCCCCGTAGATGTCGGCTCCTCCGGATTAGGCCAGTTCGCCGACTCCACTGGCACAATCAATGTCGTCGACGGCTCAAGCTTCACCATTATCCAGGGCAATGTTGGCAACACGACAGAGGGCACGCCTCTCACCCAAGATAACATCGACTTCTCTGGCAATCTTGATGTCGGCTCTTCCGGGACTGGTACGCTCTATGTTGCGGGCGATAGCAGTGTCACGCTCGGTTATGATTTGGCCATCGCCCAGAGCAGCGGCAGCACCGGAACGGTGCAGATTGGCGATTCGACCGCTTTTCCGGTTGCTGACACGTCGTCGCTCACGGTCGAGAACGTCAATGTCGGCGGCGATTTTCTCGGCCCTGGCGGTACCGGCGGCGCCGGCGGCAATGGAACATTCTTGGTGGAGGGCGATGCCCAAATTAACATCGCCAGTTCCCTTACGGTCTGGGACAGCAACAGTACGTTCGAAGTCGAGTCCGGCCCGCAAACTACTATCGGTGGCACGACTTATTATGGTGTCGAAGTTAATATCGGCGATTATTTCGGAATCTTTGGCAGCAGCAACGGGATCGGTACCTACAATTCATACGACCTGGGCAGCGGCACAGTCGCCATCGGCGCATTCCCGGATGGAGAAAGCGCGGTCGACTATCAATTTTGCACCGTCATCAATCCGGGTGGGCAACTTGATCTGGAAAACGGTGTTATCCAGGGCGCATTGCTGAACTTCAACGGCGGTCTGTTCACGGTCACGCCGGGTACCGACCAGATCGATGATCAGCATAGCGTGCTGCAGGATACGGGAATCCTTGGCCAGGACCTCAGCATCACCGGTTCGGTTCTCACACTCGCCGGTAACACTTCGGATCTGGTTTTTGGCGCAACTGGTCCGGACAATGTTCTTATCGATGCAACGGGCAGCCTCGTCGATCTGAGCGGCCTGGAGACGCAAAATTATGGAGTGCAGTCCGATCTTTACCAAATTATCAATGCGACCGACATTGCATTGACGGTTGCCGATCCGGTCTTAGTCATCACATCGCCCGCGGGCGGCTTCGGCGAGGGGCCTAACGGATCCTTCGTGCAGCCCGGCGGGCCAGAGTTATTCGGCGAGATCATCGGTACCGGCGCGATCTTCTCGGACTATACCGTCCCCCTCTCTGGCGGCTATTTCAGCGGCGATGTCGCTGTGGAAAATTATGGCCTGATCGACGCCGTTTACAACGACACGGGGCTCGATAACAGCGCGCAGTTTAGCATTCTGACCAACACCATCACTAACGAAGCTAGCGGCATCTTCCGCGCCGATGGCGGCGCGACGTTAAATATCGGCAGCGCGGGTGACGCTCCCACGCCGCTCAACGCCGATCACGTCTTCACCAACCTGCAAGACAATGGCGACGGCACCACGTCACTGGTGGATGGCGCCTACGACGCGTTCAGCGGCAATATCGACATCAATGGTTTCGACGCTATCGCAAACGGCGGCAACGCTGTCGGAAGTTCGCTCGGCGCGATCTCGACACTCGAAGCAGTCCTCTACCTCGGCACCGCAATGGTGGGGAGCGCCACTGGGAACAGCGGCGATGTTTTCGTCAACGGCACCGACATCGAGCAATCGCTGACGACCATCACACCCTCCGCCGATTCCGGCGAAGGCGACCTGGTCCTGCTGAACGTTAACACAAACTACTGGCAGAACACGATCGAGATCCAAGGCCTGAGTTCGGCCGAGGAGTCCGCGACCCCGGTCTGGACTTTGGGGGACGGCACCACCGGACAGGGCGGCGGAATCTATCTTCTGAACGCGACGTTCAACGGTGCCGGTCTAATTATTGACGGGGCAAATCCATCTGATCCCGGCAGCGGCACGGCATTCATCAACAGCAATGAAAACAACATTATCAATGCGCCGGTGACGATGAACGGTTACGCCTCATCGTTTAACGGCGGGTTGGAATTCTCCCAAGCGGTCACCGGCACCGACGGCCAATATTTCATCAACGCGACCGGCGAGACCAGCTCCGGGGCGTCGCTGATTTTCAGTCAGGGCCTTACGGGGACCGGCAATACCGTAACTTTCACTTCGGGCAGCACGGACAATGCGCTGTTCCTTGGCGTCGCCAACCTCGCCGATGATTTTCAGGCAACCATCCAGGATTTCGCCGCGACGGACCAAATCGATCTGCAGGTGCTTCACGTCGTCGCGACAGAATACCTTGCGGAGACCGCAACAACGGGAGAGCTCGAGCTTTTTGGCGCGCAAGGCAATCTCGTCGGCACGCTGCAACTGGCAGACACGGTATTTGGCAACGACACCACCGACCAGTTTGCCGTCACCTCGGATATCAACGGCAGCACGATTAGGCTCGCTGATCCTGCCAATCCTGCTGCGGTGGTTACATCCACGGATAATTTCCATAGTTCGGTAACGGAAGTCTCGCCGATTCCGGACACCGTCCCGGCGGTTCAATCGGTTTCCGACACGCTTAGTTTCACGGACAGTGCTCCGGGAACGGTGGTCGCTGATGGATCGGACGGCATAGCGTATAGCGTTCAGATTGAAAGCGATCCCGCGTTAGGGTCGCTCACCGCCTCAGTTGTACCCCCGGCAGCAGGTGAGACCGACGGAACCATCGACCTGAATTACACGGTATCGGACAGTGCTATCGACTTTTTGAGCGCAGGCGAAACCAAGACCGATACTTTCTACGTCGAGCTTTCCGACAACCTCAATACGACTGTCGTGCCCTATACCGTCACGATCAACGGCACCAATCAGGCGCCGGTCATCGGCAATATCGACCTGCCGACGACCGGGTTCGCGCTCGACGGCGCCGCGAATGTTTCGACCGCGCCGCATCCGGACGACACCACGGGTGGCAATCTCTATAACTTGCTGCCGACGGCGGCTTCGGAGCCCGGTGCACCGATGGGAAGCCAGGGCCAGGCCGGCGCGATCTGGGCCCCCGTCAGCCTGTCGCAGAACTTTACCGTCAACGCGGAACTGTTCTTCGGAAGCGGCGTAACAAATCCGTTCAACGGTGGCAGTTCCGATGGCATCACTTTCGCGCTGCAGGACCAAGGCACTCATGCGGTAGGCTCGCCCAACGAGTTCGGCAATTATCCGACGTCCGGCGAGTTTCTGGGTATCGGCGGGACGCCAGTTGGAGGCGGCCCCTTCGTAACCGGTATCCCGGACGCGATGGGCGTCAAGTTCGATACCTTCAACAATGGCTCCCCGGAACCTTTTGGAGACCCAAGTTTCGCGCAATTCTTCACCGGTGGCGATGAGGAGACGCCACCCAGCGCCAATCCAGATCAAAAGGATACCGGCAATCTCGACAACGGTAGCTGGCACGATCTCGTCGTTTCGTGGAATGCTGCCACCGATCTGCTGACCTATACGCTCGACGGCACCATCACCGACTCGATCACCGAAGACCCATCGGTCTTCGGCAGTTCACCTGTCTTTGCCGGCTTCACCGGAGCGAGCGGGTCGGCCTATAGTCCCGAACAGGTCGAGATTGTGTCGTTCACCAACGGCACGCAGGATCCCAGCGCTTTTACCGGCGGCGTCACAGACGTCGCTGCATTGACGACCGCGGGCGTCGCGGCTGATGCCACCCCTCTGACAACGTCCGGCGTTATCGATTTCAGCGACGTCAATCAGGACGATACCCATACGGCGTCGTTGGCGAGTGCATCGGTTGTTGCCAACCCGTTTTATTCCGGTCCCGTGCTCGGCACATTCTCCGTGCCGGATTCTCCTATGGCGGTCACACAGGACACGACCGGAACCGGAAATGGCGGCGCGGAGGCGTGGAGTTTCTCGGTTGCCGACAGCGCGGTCGCCTTCCTCAACGCTGGCCAACAATTTACTGAAAACTTTGTAGTCGATATTGCCGACAATCACGGCGGCGTCACTCCGCAGACCATCGCGGTCACGATCACTGGATCGAACAATGACGCGACCATCACCGCGACGACCCCGAATTCTGATCAAGGCAGTGTCACAGAATTCACCAACCTCAACACCTCCGGCAGCCTGTCGATAACCGATCCGGATTCCGGCCAGAGCGTATTCCAATCAAATGCGGCGAATGACCAGTTCGTGGTCACCGATCAATACGGCACATTCACACTCAACGCGGCGAGCGGGGGATGGTCGTTTGCGCTCAATGACTCTGCGTCGGGCACCGAAGCGCTAGCGCCGGGCCAACAAATCACGGATCCTTTCACCGTTACGTCGCTCGACGGTACGGCGACCCACACCGTCGATGTGACTATTACGGGCAACGGTGCACCAACCGCAAATCCTGATACCTACAGCACGCATTTCGACACGCCGCTGACCGTTGATGCAGCGAATGGCGTGCTGGCCAATGACACGTCGCCTGACGGCGACCCCATCCACGCGGTGCTGGTTAGCAACCCGTCGGATGGTTTTGTCAGTCTGAACAGCAACGGTTCATTCACCTATACGCCGACCGCGAATGTGGTGGGCAGCGACACTTTCAGTTATGACGCGGTCGATACGGTCGATAATCAGTTGGTGAGTGCGCCAGCGACGGTGACCATCGATCTCACCGACGCGGCTCCGGTCGTCGTTAATCCTGAAGACTTTACGGTCCTGCACGGCCAGACCTTTGTCGGGACGTCGGGCACCGGCGGCACCGGACTTCTTGCCGGTGACAGCGACCCAGACGCCGCCGATACGCTCACGGTGAGACTGCTCAGCAATCCAGCGGACGGCTCGCTGACGGCGTTCAACCCTGACGGCTCGTTTAGCTACAAAGCCGACAATAGTTTTGTCGGCACGGATAGTTTTCAATATCAGGTGACCGACGGCGCCA
>Ga0181526_10004040_pt1 | contig 11611 bp, 10 predicted proteins | sample PEATcosm2014_Bin_35_FD_119750 | JGI IMG/M metagenome (GOLD analysis project Ga0181526, IMG submission 119750) | Peatland microbial communities from MTU Mesocosm Facility, Houghton, MI, USA - PEATcosm2014_Bin06_30_metaG | ecosystem: Environmental > Terrestrial > Soil > Wetlands > Peat | place...
ACACGGTGGAACCAGTGGGAGCGACCTGTTCGACCTGTTCCAACACCGCTTCGAGAGCAGGACTGTTCCCGATGACCTGCTCGAATCTCTGCTCATCGTTAGCTTGATCAACAGTTCGTGATACCTGGATACCCGCCACAGAGACCCCCTCGTGCTGCGTGCACGCTGCTTATCGGGTTTAATTTTCCAAGGCTGCTCGAACACTTTCAAGCAGCGCTTCGTCGTCGAACGGTGGCCAGGAACTCCACCGCTCCTGCTCTTAACGCCTGCCTCCGCATTTTCTCGTGACCGTGTGCCGTGATGAAGCGCCACGCATCAAGTCATCGTCGTCGACGATCGCCACTAAGTTCATCTTTCCCTTCGTGTCACTTTCAATGACCATGGCTAAGAAGCTAGTGGAATCGTCCCATCTGCGCAATCATACTTTGGTATATGAGGCCTCAAACCGCCCGCAGCCTTCGAAACCCCTGAGCATTTAAGGAGCGGTCATCATTAGGAATGCGGTGAGCGGCTGGCGCTATTCGTGCGAATCAGCTTTGCTGGGTAGGGTCAGGTGAAAACAGGCTACTGCGGGCGCAATGCGAGTCGAACCATCCACATAGAAACTTTCCCTGGTCGAGCCCTATTTCTCGGACATGCCTCGCGTCGTGCAGGTCCGACGTGCATGAGGCTGCGGGGCGAGTCCACGCCACATCAATCGCCTGAGCTTCGCGCGTGCCCGTGTTAACTGGGCTTTCACCGTTCCGTCGGGTACTCCTAGAATGTGCGCGGTTTCGCTCGTGCTCAGACCGTCCAACTCACGTAACTGGAATGTCCTGCGCAAGCATGGCGAGAGCTGTGCCACGGAGCGGAGGATGTGTCCCCGCAACTCGGAGCAGCGGCAGTTATCCTCCGGACTTGGCCCATGGGCCGCCAATATCTCCGACACGGAATATTCCTGATCCTCCCCGAACCGCTCGTCCATCGACACGTGGATCTGCCGTGGCCGCTTGCGCAATTTCATGCGTGCAGCATTAGACACAATGGCGGTTAACCAGGTAGATATCTGCGCATCGCCCCTGAACTGGTCGATGTGCTTGTACGCAGAGAGGAGTGCATCCTGAACTGCGTCTTCAGCGTCTGCTGAATTGCGCAGATACCGGTAAGCCTTTCTTTGAAAGGACGGCAGGCAGCGCGCAAGAACATCGTTCATCTCTCGACCGCTTGCTTCAAGGAAGCGCACGGCGAGCTGCCGTTCGCTCCCGATGTAGTTCTCTGGCACTTGCATGATCTTCTCCTCACCCTTTGGAGGAAGAGGCACGCCGTTTTCCAATCCACTTCAGGCAACTTAGTTGCTTATTTTCATCGGTATGAGTGGACTGGGGGCCCAGGGATAGTATCTCGAAGCTAGACGCGGCGTCCTGCGGTCGACGCAACGTCCGCATTTCGACAGGCTTCAGACTAAAATGCGAGCTTCTCTGCGGCGGCAGAATGTGCGAACTGCAATTGCTCTTTCAGATTTGAATCAACGCTATGCCCGTCTCAGGGTCCAGTTTCTTCTGAAGATGACTAGGACTCTCGGTCAGAATCAATTCGCAGGTCGGACGCACGCGAGCCTCAAGGAGGTGACCACCGTAGGCGGTACCGTCGCAGCGTCCCACCACCACGTGCGCGTGCACTTGCGGCTCTCCTTCCTTGAGAGCGATGTCGCCAATCAGCGAAAGCAGTTCCACTTGTTCGTCGAGAACGCAGGCTGTATCGTACTTTTTCGTTTTCCAGTTGAACCAGCCCAGCTTCGCGTGAGAAAGCGCGCCGATGGCTTTAAAGCTACTTCCTCCCAACCCTTGGTGCTTTGAGAAGTGTTGCAGCACGCTTGCGATCTCGTCGCCAGTCTCAAAGACTAGAGCGAAAACTTTCGGTTCATCCTCGATTTGTTTCCACCGCATGTCAGCCCCTTAGCCTGGGCGATCTCACAATTCCATCCCCAGAATTAAAGAGAGCGTGAGCCGCCGTCGCAGCGGAATGAAACATCGAGGGAGGCAGGACTGCGAAGACGACTCCCGCTCTTAATGCGTGTCATATGCCTGTTGATGCCGCAGTAATCAACCCGGTTGCGTTTTAGTGAAGATGGCATTGCGACGTGCATCAAGCATTCGGAGTCTGTCTTTGTAGTGTTTCCGTGCCACTAATCGGCAACGTATATATTTTTGCGTTTGGCGTCTCTACGCTGCAGTCGAGTGGGCGGATCAATTCGCGGGGGTACTTGCGACAATCGGGGATGGAGTGGCCAACCTCAACTGGTCCAGCGACGTCAATACGTTCCGCCATTGGGCCGGGTCTTTCTTTGTCTCGATCGGGGCAGAGAGATCGGAATAGAAAGCCAGAATGTTGGCTCGTAATTCTGATGGCGTTGAATCGAATTTCTTGGCTGACAATTGGGAGAGTAACTTTGCATAGGTCTCGTCGGTTAGGGAATATTCTGCTGCCTTGGTCAAATTACCGCTATCCAAGTCAGAGTTAGGGAGCACGAGCGAGTTCGTGCGCACTGCTTCGAGAAAAGCCCGGTATTGATCGACGCTTGTATTGATGCTCTTGAAATACAAGTCCTCAGTTTGCGGAGTCGGATTATTGAATGCCATCGCCTTGAAGGGACCGATTTTCGGCATGTATCGCAAAAGGGTGGAGAGCACCCGGGTGCCGAATCCGGGCTTGACGTAGTCCTTTCCCCAATTCCTTTCATATTCAGAGCGCGATAGGCGATACAGAAATTTTCGTTTTGCGAAGTCGGGCTGCTCGCGCATCATATCTTTCTTGTGGGTCTGCAGAGCGACCTGGGTCATCTCCGGGATTAGCCGACTGATGGAGTAACGATACGAACCAACAGCTAGATCCTCATGGGTCAGGACGTCTTTCAGTTCCACCCCATAGACCGCCGGGAAAACCCGTTCCAGCAAAGGCTTGGACACCTGGAACCCGATGAAATCATGGTACTGCTGCGACGCGTAACGATTCTTCGCGACCTGGATCATGTCGAAGCCGAACTCGGTTTTCAAGTGCGCCGTTTTATTCTGTGCATACTTGACCGACTTGCCAAACTTGGCCCGCAGCTTCGGATACTCGATCGCCACCGATTGATTGACTGCGGGATGTCCGGAGATGTCAGAGGCATAGTGGGCCAGCGCGCCCAGCGCAAAGGCATATTCGTTTACATCCTGACTCTCGATCAGCAGTTCGCGAACGAAGTCTCCGCTGCGAACGTAATGCACCAGATTGCTGAATTCCTTGCTGCCAAATGGATAGTAACCCAGGTCCTGAATGACAGCGCCTCCGTAGGCGTAGGCGTGCGCCTGAGTGATCTGGTCCTCCGACAATCCGGGGTATCGCTTGAGCAGCAGCGGCCGAATCTCATCGGCCCATAACAAGTCCACGATTTCCTCGTGGGTCAAAACCGAGTACGCCGACGAACCACCGCTGCACATCAGCACGATGAGAAGAGATGTCACGACTCGAATAAAAAGCAGGCGCCACCCTTTAACGATGGCGCCTGACGATGCAGACAGCTGGTGCATGGCTTTAGATGCGGCCGAGAACCAGAAGAATGACCACGATGCAAAGGACCAGTCCCACACCACCGGTCGGGGCATAACCCCAATCCCGGCTGTGTGACCAGCGCGGCAGCGCTCCGAAAAGTGCTAAGACCAAAATCACGATCAGTACAGTTCCAAGCATGTTGTGCTCCTTATGTCCGCCGATTTAATCGGCGCGAGTCCAGAAGATCGTGTCCGCGCCGACAACGCTTACGCTGCTTGCTCTACGGCACTAGAGTGTGATGTTGAGTTCAAGATTGACGCCGGGATACGTCGGGTTGCAAAGGTAATACACGCCGCCGATGTCGACCACAAAAACCTGTTGCGTGTAGAGCCAGTTGCTCGGCCAAGGGGCGGCGAATCCGAACCAGTAGCCACCGTATTGGAAGCGGTGATTGTTGTAATCGCCTTGGGTAACTCGAAACGTGTGTTCGCGTCCAAAGTTGGCCTTATAGCGATCGGCGGGAATGCGGCCGGCATTTTTCGCCGGCTGTGCGTGTTGCTGCTGCGCATTCTTTTCTTCCTGCTTGTTGTTCTCTTGCGCGTTTTTCTCTTCGGGCTTAGTGTTCTTCTCCTGCTGCGCGCCCTTCTCATCTTGCTTGGCGGATTTCTCTGTTTCCGCCTTTTTCTCGTCTTGGGCAGGCTTTGCTGTCTGTTCTTTCTGGTCTTTTTGCTCTTCCTGATCATGCTGCTCCTGTGCGTAGACTGGAGCCGCAAGGATCAAAGACAAGAGTGCTGTGCCGATAATTCCTGCTAGTTTCATGGGTGTTGCCTCCATTAGTTCTGGGTGAATGTTCTCGTCTTACTGCAAGCTTCCTGTGGTCACGTTAGCCGAACTGCCGATAGCGTCGCCGGATACGAGAAGTTCAACTCTCCGGTTCTGCTGACGGCCGGAGGAGCTGTCGTTTGAAGCTACAGGCAAAGTATTGCCGAAACCTCTTGCGCTGACCGAGTTCGTGGTCACGCCTTCTTGCACAAGATAATCTCGCACTGCGTCGGCGCGATTCTCCGACAGCTTCTGGTTCATGTCATCGCCGCCGACGTTATCGGTGTAGCCGCCGACTTCAATGTTGAGCCCAGGGTAGGCGAGCAGGATGCCGGCGACTTTCGCCAGTTTCTCTCTTGCTCCCGGCTTCAAGGAATACTGTCCTGTGTCAAACAACACATCGGACATGCTGACGATCAGCCCGCGCGCGCTGTCGCGAGTCTGAAGGATGGAATTCAATTGCTCGGACAAACGGGCGCGCATGGCGGCTTTGTCGGTGTTCGCCTGCTGCGCAGCTAAACGAGACTGGTCGGCATCGGCCTGGGCCGCACTTACGGCTGCATTGGATGCTGCCTGGCTTGCGGCCATGTCGGATTGCGCTTTGGCCACATCTGCCTGAGCTTGTTCCTTCTGCCGGGTTGCGTCGTCCGCTTGCGCTTGCGATTGCGCCTGCGCGTCGGCCGAGTTCTGCAGGTTGTTGGCTATACGTTGATCGTCCATCTTCTTGACAGAGATGGCGCGCGCGTCTTCGGCAGTTTGGACCGTATCCCGGGCGACTGCGATCAGCGGTTTGTTCTGAACATTCTTCCGGGTGGCATATTCGTCCGCATTATTCATCAACTGGACGGCTTTCTGATAGCTTTCGGGGGCGTACTGCTCCGCGCCTTCCGATTGTGCGATGCGCACCGCATTGCGCGCCTCAAAGAATTCCAACGGCAGCTTGGCATTCATAACCACGGGGTCGAACTTGTAGCCGGTTGGAATATATCCACCCCGCTCCATCAGTTCGTACTTCGCATCCACAGTTTCGATGGTTCCTTTCGTGTCCTTGCGAATAACATTTTCGAGGACCACGACGTTGCTGGGTTGCCGCACGGCGTAATAAGGCTCCGCGGTGACGATCAAAGCGAAGGCCTGAAGGTCCGTGGTAACGTGCAACTTGCTGCGGTCGTTGCCGCCGACTAAGACCTCGCCCAGGTTTACGGCGCGGCCTTCCGGCGAAATCGCCCACAAGATGTAGGTCAAGTATTCGTTGCCGAAAGTTTTGGGGCTCTGCAGATTGCCGAATTCCGCTTTAACCTCGATGGTTCCCCGTTTGCTGTTTACTTCAGCTTCACCATTGGCTGAGGGCATGAGATTCGTGCCGGCGAAATCCACCTTGGTAGCGCCGCTGTGATGTCTATAGTTGACCGCTGGCGTGGTGCGGCTGGTTACGACTACGCGGAACGTGGGCGTCCGCGCCATGGGCTCGACGGAGGGCGCCGATTGAGAGTTGGTTTGCGCTAGTGCGCTCATGCTTAGTGCGACTCCGGCCACTAACAACAGTTTCATCTTCATTTGTTTCTCCTTGGCAGATGCCTGCCGGACTACGTTGTCTCGATCTTTTCTCTGGTTATAAGCTCCTGAGCGAATCTCGTATTAGTTCGTCATCCTTTTCCGATGCGGACATTGGAGAGGGAATGAAATAGTCCAAACACATTGAGCAGCCACAGCACCACGGCGATGACTACCACGCCATTCAAGATCGATTTGATGGATGACTGCATGGGAATGAAGCGATTGACCAGCCACAAAAGAACACCCACCACGATGAGAACTTCTACAAGCTGAATCAATGGCATAATCTTTGACCTTTCTTGTTGCCTGGGCTAACGCCTTGCATCCGCGCTGAGGTGTTGCCCGAATCTCTGCGTTCGAGAGCCTGGGGGTCGAAATCGTGTCCGCCGGGGTTTCACGGCATACACACGGATGACGAATGCCAATCGGCTGGATGTGGTCGCTTCGATGTGATTGGTTGAGACTTCAGTCGCCGCAACCTAAGAATGAGAGTTATGAATTGGCGGTCGTCGCTCTCTCGACACATTCAGCACAACAAAGAATGACATGTGCAAGCTTTCACGTCTGAGCAAGATTGCTCACCTGTGAAGAATTACGATTGTTGTGCCAGAAAGGGTCTAATTCGCGGGAATCTCAGCTCGTTTCAGATGGCGCAAGGCGATTGGCATCGGCACTCGACCATGCTGAATTCATCAATGCCCAGGAATACTCGAATTCTTGCCCGCATTGGAAGCAGACTCGATAGGTCCGCTTCTTAATCGTGAACACCCGACTCATCTGCCGGTGACGGCACCCGAACGCTATATGCAAGAACGAAAGCAGTGGCTTCATGAATGCTGCGCTCGACGACGCTCACAACTTCCGTTGGCATCCAGCCAAGCGAGCAGAGAGCGAACGCTAGCTCGAGCCAGGGCAATCGAGCAGTCAGCAGCTCCGTAGTAAACGTTGAGGCCGTCGCCATCGGGGTCCATCGTGTACCCGCAGGGAAACACAACATCATCGACGTCGCCGTGGCGCTCGTAGTCGGCCTCGGGCCCAAAGATCCACGAATCTCCTCGTAGTAAACACTTTGCCGGATTCTCGAGTTCGAACAGCGCCAAGCCCAGTCGATACAGGCACCCCGAAGGCGTGTGCCGCACGCCGTGGTAGAAGACGAGCCACCCTCGGGAAGTTTCGATGGGCGGCGGCGACAGGCCGATCTTGTTCGCGTCCCACCAGGCGCCGCGTCGCGCCTCCAGCATGAGCCTGTGCCTGCCCCAATAGCGCAGGTCGGGAGAGTAAGAAATCCACATGTGCGACCCCAGCGGCGTCATCGGACGATGAATAAGTGCCCAGCAGCCATCAATTCTCCGAGGCAGAAGCGCCGAGTCCTTATCATCAGGTGGCATGACGACTCCATAGCGCTCGAAACTACGGAAGTCTTTAGTCAGAGCCAGAGACACTCCGGGACCGCCGCGCGAATAGGAGGTGTACGTGACTGCGTATTGCTGCAATTCAGGAACGAAAGTGATGCGAGGGTCCTCAATGCCCCAGATTTCCTCTGGATAGTCTTTGGGGCTTGGCATCAGCGTTGGTTCGCTATCGATTTGCCAGTTGTCCACTCCGTTGCGTGAGCGGGCGGCGCAAAGATGCGACAAGCCGCGTCGATCCTCTACGCGGCAAAGGAGTAGCGTCGAGCCATCCTCCAGTAAAGTCGCGCCCGCATTAAACACACTATTAATGGAGTATGGCCAGTCCTTGGCCGTTAGAATCGGGTTGGCCGGGTGCCGAAGTAGTAGCGGTTCGTAGCGAGTTGTTGTGGCAATGCTCATATATGTTCACTGAACGGCCCTGATCAAAGTCTAATTAGTGGAAGCAACGAATAACTCACCGCTTGTTCCCGCACTGTCAGGTTCTGGCAGCGAGTTCATTTCCAGCAGTGCCATCAAGAACGACAGCGTGGATTCCGCTCCCTGGTTCTCGTTGGCGCGGTCAGGATGCAGACCGTCGCGGCAGCCGCCGCTGATGGAGTCAAAAAGAGGAACTTGCAAATCGTTGTCGCCAAGAAACCAGTTGAAAGCCGACCAAGCCTGGCTGCGCCAACGGATGTCCCCGGTTATGCGATAGGCTTGCAAACAGACGGAGACCGCGCCAGCAGCCTCGAGAGGCTGTTGATCGAAACGAGCTTTTTCACCGCCCTGGCGATAGAAGCCTTGCGACCCGATGGGGACAAAATGACCATTGGTTTCGCAATGCTGCGTTCCGAGCAGCCAATCCAGCGCTTCCAGACCGGCCGAGACCATGCGATCGTCGGAGCAAGCCCAGCCCACGAGCAACAGGGCTTGGGGCAATCTCGCGTTTCCGTAAGCCAGAACGTTCTCGAACCATTTCCAATCCGCACTGCGGATCGATTCATACATTTCGAGCAGACGCCGGCCGAGCGCGGATCTTATTTTTTGGGCGTCCCGATCTCCGGGATATGAATCGAGATATTCCTGAATTCCGAGCAGGGCATAGGCCCAGGCGCGAGGACTGCTGAATTCCATCACTGCGGGAAGGGAGAACTCGAACAAGCGTCCAGCGGCGGACCTCAGCCCCTGATCCCGGGATCGGCCTATAACCGTTCCAAGTCCCCACAGTGCGCGCCCATGGCAGTCTTCGGAGCCCTCAGCCTCGTTCCACCGGCGATCGTAACCGAGGAAGTTTCTGAATCTACCGTTCACTGGATTGAACGCGTGCTCCAGGAATGCCAAATAGCGGAACGACGAATCTTGCGTAGACGTGTTGAATTCGTAACCACCCTTCGCCTGTTGCTCAAGCATCACCGTGAAAATGAGGGCGCGGGCGTTGTCGTCGGTGGTATATCCTTCGCCGGAGTTAGGGATCGTGAAGATCGCATGCTGCATGATTCCCGTGTCGTTGGTCAGCCGGTTCAAGTGATTCAGTTTCAGCTCCGGCAACTGATTTAACGACTTCGGCAGAGCGCGGGCGGAGAACTGTACTTTGGGGCTCTCCATGCGGTCGCTGCGCACTCTGGCAAAACTTTCCATGTAGCCCTGCGCTACTCTTTTCCAGACCATCTCCCGGGCGAACAAATAAGCCCGTTTACGCATGGCATGGCGTATCGCCGGAGTGTCTAAAAGCTCTACTGTCTTTTTTGCGATGGCATCAGGGTCCTGGAAGGGAACCAGCGCGCCGCGGCGATCGTCCAGCAGTTCGATGGCATGCCAGTACGGGGTTGAAATAATCGCTTTGCCCGCACCCAGCGCATACGCAAGCGTCCCTGAAACTACTTGCGCTTCATGACGGTAAGGAGTGATGTAAATGTCTGCGGCGCCAATGAACTCAACCATCTCCTCCGGGTTGACGAAGCGGTTGTGGAAGAACACATTCGACTCCACTCCCACGTCCTTGGCCAGAGCCTGCAGGTAAGCTCTATACTGCTCACCTTCTCGACGAAGGACATGAGGGTGGGTCGCGCCCGCGACTATATAAACCACGTTCTTGTGGTTGGCCAAAATCTGCGGCAGGGCCTGAATTACGTTTTCGATTCCCTTGTTCGGCGAGAGCAGACCGAAGGTAAGCAATACCGCTTTTCCTTCCACGCCGAAGCGATCCTTATAGAAGTTGGGATCGAGAAATGGCAGGTCCGGAACGCCGTGAGGAACCATGTCGATCTTGCTGCCCGGTACTTTGAAGATTTCTTGCAGGAACTGGGATGAGAGCTGGCTCATCACGATCAGGCGATCCGAAAGCTCGGCGATCTCTTCCATCACCATGAGCTGGTCGGGATTGGGCTCGCGGAGGACGGTGTGGAGCGTGGTCACCACTGGCATCTTCAGGCCGCGCAACAGTTGCAAGATGTGGCTGCCAGCAGCTCCACCGAAAATCCCATACTCGTGCTGCAGACAGACCATGTCGATATTGTTGAAGTTCAAGAACTCAGCGGCCTCTTGATACGATCTCAGGTCGTCCTGGGCGAGCGACCATCTCACCCGCGCGGGATAGTCATATCCTTCGTCTGTGTCGTTTACGGGAAGCGCCAGCAATCGAGCGGTCCCGTACTCGGCGGATATGGCTGCGCACAGGTCGGCGGTAAATGTAGCGATTCCACACTGCCGGGGCAGATAGTTCCCGATCACCGCGATCCGACTCGGCAGCGATGGCTTCGAGCGCGATCGCGGTCGAGCTGCTGAAACTTCCTCCCGTACGTGGGGGCGCAGGCTAACGACTTCTAACTTTCCCTTGGGAGGCACTGTGTTTGGTAGCGACATTAGCTCCTGACTTGCCGAGACTAGCTGTTGATAAACGTCAGAGTTTCCGATAAGCCCGACGCAGCATCCAACTTGCCCGGAGGCTATCGGTCACCGGTGAGGAATTCCGTCCACGAGTTTGTCTCTGTCAGTATTCAATGAAAATGATGTTTCGGACTGGTCAAAATTGACCACATCTGCCCCGGGTTGGCAGGGTACAAACACTTTGGCGATGCTGAATGACTATTGGTTCAAGAAAACGATTACCGCCGTAACCCCGCGGGTATTGTGTCGAACACTCTCTATCAATGACAAAGCCCTAAACTAGAATCGGGTGGGTTCCGGCATCCTAAGAATCTGCGATCCAAATGGAAACTCGCTGGGGTAGGCGTTTCGGACGATACGAGGTCATCGCTGAGGTTGGCCGCGGTGCTATGGGAGTGGTGTACAAGGCTCGCGATCCCAAGATCGACCGGTTTGTCGCTGTTAAAACGATCTCGCTCTCTGGCCAGAATCCAGAGCAGGAGCGCGAATACCGCGAGCGCTTCTTTCACGAAGCTCAGGCGGCCGGTCGTTTATTACATCCCGGCATTGTCACTATTTTCGACACCGGCGAGGATCCAGAAAGCCACATTGCCTTCATTGTTATGGAGTTCATTGCGGGCCAGTCGTTGGACCGGCTCCTTTTAGACAAAGATCAGAAGTTACCGCTCGACACAGCTCTTCGCCTGTCGGAGGAACTCGCAGAGGCGCTGGATCACGCACACGGACAAGGCGTAGTCCATCGTGACATGAAACCTGCGAACGTCCTGGTCACGCCCGAAGGCCATGCCAAGATCGCAGATTTCGGTATTGCGAAAGTGAACCTGGCGAACCTCACGATTCCCGGCCGGGCGCTGGGCACACCGGCCTACATGTCGCCGGAACAGTTGGAGGGTGAGCCGGTAGACAAACGCTCCGATCTATTTTCATTGGGTGCGATTCTCTACCACATGGTTACGGGCTTCGGCCCTTTTCAAGGTAACAGTGCTACCACAGTTTGCTTCAAAGTCGCCAACCGCGATCCCCTGCGGGCCACCGCGTTTGATCCCGAGCTTCCGCCTGAACTGGATTCCGTCATCGCCCGTGCCATGGCAAAAGATCCCGCGCAACGCTACCAGCGTGGATTGGAGTTTGCTCTCGATCTGCGTGAGCTTCGAGAGCGCGGCCAGACAATCTCAAAACGTGCCAGTGGTGCGACGCGCTTCGCGGGAGCGAAAGAAGGCCTCACTCCTTCGCCTGGCGATGTGACAACTCACGTTCCTTCACTTGTGCCGGTTGGTTTCTTCAAAATGTTAGGGAACGCGGCGAGCCAAGCACCCACATTCATTCGTTTGCGGGTCTTGTCCGGGTGGCGGCGGCCAGCGGTTCGCATCGGGCTCGTGCTTTCCGTTGCTGCGATCGTTTTCAGCTTCTTTGCGTATCACAAGAGTGTGCCGTCACGAAATTCA
>Ga0181526_10004043_pt1 | contig 11607 bp, 8 predicted proteins | sample PEATcosm2014_Bin_35_FD_119750 | JGI IMG/M metagenome (GOLD analysis project Ga0181526, IMG submission 119750) | Peatland microbial communities from MTU Mesocosm Facility, Houghton, MI, USA - PEATcosm2014_Bin06_30_metaG | ecosystem: Environmental > Terrestrial > Soil > Wetlands > Peat | place...
CGACCAGCTTAAAGCCAAGGCCGGTGAGCGTTTCGGCGATTAGCTTGGCGTCATTCGTCGGATTGGTAAGCCGCGGGATATACTGATAGTCGGAATTGCCGACGACCAGCGCAACGCGGGTGTCGGCATAGGTTGGCTGTATTCCCGCGAACCAGATGAGTGCGCAAACGTATGCAAGCGTTATCGGTAAGATTCGCGCAGACCTGATAATCACGTAACGCCCTCCCGTCACGCAGATATCTTCGAGCCCATCAGGCGCCTACCTAGCGCCAAGCTAAGTACCAAGAAGCGCAAATAAATTTAGCCCAAAACGCTAGTTCAACCTAAGCGACATCATTGCGTCAGGCCTGCTTCCAGTCAAGAATCGAAACTGGCCGCCTTTCCGGTTGCTTGCCACAGATAGGCATACCGCCAGCGCTTTCGATGACCTAGACAATAGCTAAGCCGAAGCTGTCGTCTGGTGACGTACGCTGGTCGGTCGGATCAGCCTGCCGGTTGCAACCGTATCAGGCGGCCGATGAGCGGGGCGTGTCCGGGGCTGGCGTTCGGATCGATCTGAAAGACCATTTGCCGCGCGCCGGCCTCGGCCCGGTAGATGCCTCCCGGGCTTAGCTCGACACCGAGCCGTGCCAAGTCAAGAAACGCTCCCCGCTCTAGGCGATCGGCGGTGAGTGCGATCTCATGACGCTCGCCGGGCTGGTCGATACGTTCAATGACCAAGGTGCCGCTCGGAATGACCTCGATGACCGGCGAAAGCCCATAGAGCGTGAACTCCGGTCGCGGCGGCTGTCCTATTGGGGCCGCGCGAAACGCAGACCCGGCGCTCGTATTGGCGAGCCGTGCGGTGAGCAGCATTCGGCCGCCATCGCATGGCGTCCTGGAACGCTCGACGCGACCGCCTCGAACCTCGCTTTGTACGGTCCCCACGGTGATTGCTCCGCCGGTGATCGTCTCGTGCCAGCACGATCTCAAATAACCGATCACGACGGTGACGTGCTGGCCGAGCTTAATAGCTTGACCGGCATCGACGTAATCCATGGGCTGGACGCCGGCTGGTCCGCCCGCGACGTCCTCGATCACGGCGACCGGAGACGGCGGCGGTGCGGCCGAGGCGGCAACCGTTACGATTTTGAACAGCGCCATTAGAAAACTCATCATCGTTCGAAGCTTTCCTTAATCTACGGCTAAAGAACCTTCACGGGTGTCTGCTATTCCTACCATGGGAACTTGACCGCTGCGGTGTGCTAACCACGGGTGCGGCCTAGAAGCGGACTCACGCACTGCTGCAAAATCGACGACATTCGAGAGGGTCAAATATGCGATTGGGCGATACGACGACGGCAGTTGTGCCTAAGGCGCTTAGTCACACTCTCGCAATTGAGTGCGGATCGTAGATTGTCTGCTTTTCTCTCGACGGTAATTTATTCGAGGACATTCCAGAAGAGTCGCTAAGGGCCATTTGCGGGAGTCGTAGCCTATTCATTTAATTTTCCCACCTGGCGGGTAGAACCTGTTCTTGCCCATCCGAGACCACATTTGTTCGGTCACTTGAGAGTGGTCAGTTCGCGAAAACGTTGCCTTCTTTGATCGAACAGGTGGCGCCACTCGCCGAGCGCGACTGTACCTCAACTTGCGCGCCGGTGATCATACTTCTGCCGATATATGTACTGAGGCCCGGCACCTTGCCGGCGATAACGCTCGCCGCGCAGCTGCCGAAACTGGCATCGAAGTCGATCTGAAGGCGACGCGCGCCGCCGCTGGGGACTTCTGAAACTATAACGAGCGAATGTCCTTGAAATTGGATAACCCTGGGGCCACCAGTTGGGTTGCGCCCCGCCCCCCCGACCTGCTCGCTCGATCCGGAGTTGCGGTTTAAAGCCCGCGTCATTCGCAGAAAGGGACGTCCCACGTCGCTTATGTAAATTTTCGACATCGCTTGAATACTCTCCGTTCTGAATGCCTGCTCGCCAACGCGACGTAACGTCATAGTTTCGGTCCAGGATACGACGATCGATTTGCCATAGAGTTGCGCTGGCGCCGCGATAACCGCCGCGCTGAAACACAAAAGTACTACGACGCCGAGAATTGGACCGATTGCCTTGGTCATGATTGAGCTTGCAAGTTTTCTAAACTGACACCGTAGCAAGATCTCGGACTTCCTCATTGCCGATCTCGACTGGTAGTCAATGGCAGGCAAGGTGCACGCCACGCTCGGCTGCGAGTCGATATGCGCTGGGATTCTCCGGATGAATCTCAACCCGGCATGAATATTCGCGTTTTTCCGCCCTTGCTTCAAGACGGATGCAAGGCGTGGATGGCTACCAGCGGCTTGGACAAAGGCGCGATGCCGGCCGACCTGCCGGTGCAAGCACCAACCAAATCTGAGCTTGTCATCAACCTCAAGACCGCAAAGGCGCTCGGCCTCGAAGCCCCGTAAAGCATGCTTGTGGCCGCCGATGAGGTCATCGAGTAAGCGACCCCAAGTTTGTTGCAGTGCAAATTGACAGCCGTCGCGATGACCGTTCCGGGTCACGAACGGCGGTTTGGCGGTGCTCAGCCGCGGCCGCTTTACCACCAATCCCGACCAAGTCGATGCGGGCACTGAACGCCGTTCGGGGCCAAAACCGGCCTCACGCAGTTGCAGCAAGCCGCCGACTTACTCGCCCTTCATATCGGCGGCTTTTATGAGCGGCCACCACTTCTCGATTTCGGCTTTTTGGAATACCGCCAAGGCATGTGGCGTCTGCTGATCTCGTAGCGGAATCTCCTGACCTAATCCAGCCAACCGTTCGCGGACGCCTGCATCTGCGAGTGCGTCAACGAGCGCCGCGTTGAGCTTGGCAATAACATCGTGAGGAGTCCCCTTTGGGGCCCAGAAGCCGTGCCAGACTGAAATGTAAAAGCCTGGCAGCCCCGCCTCATCGACTGTCGGAATGTCCGGCGCGGCCGGTAATCGCGTCTTTGCGGTGACGGCATAGGCCGTGACTGTTTTGCCCCGAACCTGCGGCAGCGAGTTGGAGGCTTGATCGAAAAGCAGATCGATTCGTCCTGCTATTAATTCCTGCAACGCGGGGCCGGCGCCACGATAAGGCACCATCACTAATGGTGTCGCGATCGCCTTCTCGAGATAAACGCCGCTCACATGCGAGGGACTGCCGACGCCCGCCGTGCCTACCAATACTTTAGCTGGCTGCGCCCTTATCCAGGCAATCAAGTCCTTAAGCGTTTCGGCCGGAATCTGCCGCTTGCCGACGATCAATTGCGGATTGCTGGCAACCATTGCAATCGGTTCGAGATCTTTCAGGAGATCGTACGGCAGTGCATAAATGGCGCCATTGATGACGTGGGTGCCGATGTGTCCGATGCTCAAGGTGTAGCCATCCGGCGCGGAGCGGACGACGCGTCCGACAGCGATGCTCCCCGCTGCACCCGTCGTATTTTCGATGAGGACGCTTTGTCCAAGAGAAACCGTCATTCGTTGCCCTAGTATTCGCGCCAGCGTATCCGTAGGCCCGCCAGCGGCGAATGGCACGACGATCGTGATAGGCCGCGACGGAAAGCTCTCGCTGAACGCATTGGACATGCTTGCGAGCAGTAAGCAGCCCAGCGCAAAAAAAAGTATGTTCCTGATTTTCATTTTTGATCCGCATCTTGAAGAGATGTGTGGAAATTTCCGATATGACTAACTTCGTGACGCTACTACGAGATTATCACACGAACGGTGCCTCGTTACGACATCCTTGGGTCGTCAAAGGACTGGGCCGTCAAAGCGTGCGGTACGTTTCGACTTGGGAAAAATCAGGATCGATTCCAAGCCCTGGCGTGTCGGTCAGCGTAACCTTGCCTTCCGAAACAGCCATGACGGTACCGCAGAAGTTATCCCGCAGCAGATTGGGATTTACATCGACCTCCAGCAATCCGTCGCCCCCGACGCCCGCAAGGAGATGGGCGGAAGCAAGAAGCCCGATACCCCCACCGAGATAATGTGGGCAATAGGTCTTTCCCGCCGCTTGAATCTTGCGCGCTATCTCGGAACAAACCGTCACACCGCCCCACTTCGCCACGTCGGGCTGCACGATCCGCAATACGTCTTCGCTGAGGGCGTGCATGAATCCAGCGCGGTTTGAAATGTTCTCGCCCGCCGCCAATGGCAAATCGATGGCTCGGCGCAAACTCTGCCATTCGGACCATGGGCGATCGGCGGCTATCGGCTCTTCTAGCCAGGCCAGCCGAAATTCCTCCAGGTGGGGCGCAAACTCAAGCGCCTGCCGAAGTGACCATGCCTGGTTGGCGTCCGCCGCTAGCATGCCCGCGCCAACGAGCTCGCGCAAAGCAGCGAGGTTTTCACGGTCGCGGGTACTGTCGAATCCAATTTTCAATTTCAGGGCGCGATGACCCCAGTTGATCGCCGTCTCGCCCGTTTGTCTTGAGCCAGTGGGATTAATGCCACTTGCGTAGACCGAAATGGTGCTGCTCTTGCCGCCTATTAGCCGCCATAGTGGCATCATGCATCGTTTTGCGTAGAGGTCCCAGACCGCGATATCGATGCCGGCGATTGCTTGCGCGAAGGGGCCGGGCTCACCCGATTGAAGCGCAAGAATGGCCGTGCGCTGCGTGAGCGTTTCGAAAACATCGGCAGGGTGCGCGGCCGCGAAACCGGCGATCGTCGGGGCCAGAATTTCATTGACGAGCCGCGTGCGGTGTTCCGCGCCAGGCGAAGGATAATTTGACCACACTTCGCCCCAGCCGAAATTACCTTCTTCGTCTTCAACTCGGACAAAGACTGCCGGACGGTTCATCATGAGTCCGAAAGACGTCGCGACCGGCACTGCAAGGGGATAGCGGTAACAAAATGCCCGAACGTTGCGTATTACAAAGGAATTTGAGGTCATTCTCGGAATCCCGGACGATCAATTTCGGTACCGCAACCGGTGGGTCTTGGCGTCGTCACGATGGGCATAGACCCACCCTCCTGAGGGACTTCCGTCAATCACCGAGCCAAATCAACTATGCCGGTGTGCTCCGATAATCCTTCCGATTGGAACCCAAATTAGCGCCCTTTCGGTATCTGCAACAAGCGAACTCCTGGAATACGACAAATGCGGAGTGATTTAATGGTGCAATTCTGCTAATGGCGCTACGATGCGGTTTGGATTGTCGCAGTTGTGTTACAGCTTCGTGCAAGCTGATCGGGGCTGGATATGACGTCACACGAAAATGAGACATCGCGCCGGCGCGTGGTCGGAGGCTTATCAACGGGGCTTGCGTCAGCGTTGGGCGGATCTGCGTTTGCGGGCGAGAACGTCGCAGCCGGCGGGACGGCCGCGTCGGCTAAACCTGAATTAGTGAATCCTGCAACCGAATATCCACGGCCGCCATTCCCCCCGCAGCAGCAAGACTGGCCGGGCTTAGCAAGCCGCATGACGCCGCGACCAGACCATGGCGAATACTCCTACAATGGATCGGGCAGGCTGTCGGGCCGTAAGGCGCTCATCACTGGTGGGGACTCTGGCATCGGCCGCGCCGTCGCAATCGCATTTGCTCGCGAGGGCGCTGACGTCGCCATCAATTATCTTGCCGTTGAAGAATCGGACGCCGTCGAAGTGGTGCAATTAATCCGCGCCGCCAGACGCAAAGCCGCTCCGCTCCCGGGTGATATCCGTGACGAGGCGTTCTGTAACAAGCTAGTGACCGACGCGGCGCAGGCGCTTGGCGGTCTGGACATCCTGGTGAACAATGCGGCACGGCAACATGCGGCAACATCGATCACCGACCTGACGACAGAACAATTCGATTGGACGTTCAAGACCAACGTTTATGCGATGTTCTGGATCACAAAGGCCGCTATGGCGCATTTGGGCCCCGGCTCTGCTATCGTCAACACGGTGTCCGCCAATGCCTATGATCCCTACAAATACACCATCGATTACGCCGCATCGAAGGCCGCCATTCTGAACTTTACCAAGGGGTTGGCAAAACAGCTCGCGCCGCGAGGTGTCCGCGTCAACGCAGTGGCGCCGGGCCCAATCTGGACGCCTCTGCAAGTGACGGATGGCCAGCCAGCGGACGCGATCCCGTATTTCGGCGCCGATATGCCGATGGGACGTGCCGGCCAACCCGCTGAGCTGGCACCGATCTATGTGCTGCTTGCATCGTCAGAGCCAAGCTATTCCACCGGACAAGTTTTCGGGGCCGTCGGCGGCGCCGGCGGCCCGTGATGGCGAAACTGCCTATCCGAACAGCGACACATTCCCGGCAGATCCTGTGGACAGATCGGGTCGACACACCATAAAGTTCGCGGTGGCCGGACGGATGATCGAGCGTCGGCTCAATTCCACGGCGCATATGATTCTAGCACCGCGCAACTTCGGCATGGCGAGCGCAGACTTTCCGCGCTGGGACAACAACTACGCTGAGATTTGCGCTCGGATCGAACGGGTTCGCGCCCCGCTCAAGATCGTGCTCAAGACCAAGAACGAACCGCTCTTTATCGAGCGTTGGATCAAGCATCATCAAACGATCGTGGGCCCCGAAAACCTGATCGTTTTCGACAACATGTCGGACCACCCCGAGGTGTTGTCCATATATCGCAAATATCGCGGCCAAGTCGAGATCGTCAGATTTGCGGACCGCTGGGATAACGTCCACCATACCTATTTGTACGGCAATTTGTACCGGGCGCTGGCGAAATCATCTGATTATTTCATTTTTCTGGATACCGACGAGTATCTCGTTCTTATCGAAAACGATCGATATTACGGTGACGATCGGATCTCGACCTTCGTCATGGACAACAAGAATCACGACGTGTTTCCCAGTACTTGGTTATGGAATGCGAATTGGAGTGCCACGCAGTTCAGCTGCAGCTTGTCGCCCGGCGATTTTGCCAACAATCTGGCGTGCGGCAAGCCTCTCATCCGCTCCACAAAGATTCCAACCGGATACGTGAATCATAATTTTCAATTGAGCACCCGATTGTTCAAGCCTCCATTTCGTACAAGTCTGTTCCTCTTGCATCTGGCGCGCCTCTATCCTCAGCAAAGAATAACGGCGAACTTGAACAAGTTGATTGCCGCGCGTGTCGTTCACGAACAAGAAACGCCGGAATCTATTGCGCGACGAAGCGACATAACGGACGACGTCATGGCTGGCTATGTCGATGAAATTCGTGATTGCCTGGCTGCTGAGGCGCGCACCGATGTCGGCGATGTCGCGATCGGTCCCGGCTGCCTCGAGTTGTTGCAAGATGGGGTCATATCGTATTATGGCGAGGTCGAAAGGAAGGTCATCAACGACTTTATCACCGATCCCAAGCCCATTTATAATCTGATCGCCGATCGTTATCGGTTGAACGCCGTGCTCGGCGAAAACCTGGGCCGATCGGACGCCTACGGTCTCGGGCGACTTTATGTGTGACCCAGCCGCGCGCCGCGGATCGACACGGCGCCCGACCCAGGGGGCGATGCCGCCAACGTAGCGACGCGCCGTAACTCCCACAAATTGTTCAAACTCAACCGAATTGCCGGCGTCTTGGGAAAAATTATGAAGGACACGCTTTTGGCCGCCGCCCGCGCACTCGACGACGGCAAGCCGGGTGAATGCTGCCAATTCCTCCGATCGGTCCCGCTGGCGCGATGCGACCGCTCGCAGCGCCTTGTCGCGCTCGCGCTTTGGCGACGCGTTCTGGGAAACATCTATAACCAAAGCCCGGCGACCGAGGCGGGCTGGCCAGAGGTTTCCGCAGCGCTCGAGAACGTCGGAGCCGCCGCGATGGATTCACGCCATACATGGAGCGCCTACCAGGCGCTTCCAGTTCTGGAATCGCAGATCGGCGCAGTGGATGCCGCCGCAATCGCCGCATCAGTCCTTTGGGATTGCGTCCTCGACGCCGATCCCGCCATGTTCACCGCCGTGCTCGAATTGTTTTTCAGAGGCTGTAGCGAATGGTGCGCCGTCGCCTTGCAACAAATCCTGTCGGAACAGCAGAAATATAGTCCCAGCTATTGGCACTTTTTCCTCGTCGCCAAAAGCATCCCGGCCCACAGCCATTCCGATTTCGCCGTGCTGGCTGCGCAATTCCTACGCGAAACGCGACGGAACGACCTGGCCCCGCTGTTCGATGTTTATTTGAAGCAGATGCGGCAGGCCCCGGTGCCCGAAATCGTCGCTGCGGCGCGCGCTTTGGCGTCTCCGGCGCAACGAATGCTCGTGACGGAGTATATGGCCCATACGGGTTACACGCTCGACGAGTTACGGACCGTCGTTTCCGCGTTTGCGGGCCTGGCAGTCGATTCGGCGGCGAGCAGAGGGGCCGTCGGCTTATTGCAGGCGCGGCTCGCCAATGCCGAATGCCGATGGCACGACGTGTTTAAATTTACGGAAATTGCCCGTACCGATCCGCAGTATCGCCACCCTGCCGATCTCCTGCGCGCATTGGCCTTGGCGCGTCTCAAGAAAGTGCCGGATGCGATTGCGGTGCTGGATGACGTCGTCGCCGCCGATGATGTTGCGCCGTTCCAGCGCGCTCGGGCCACTTTCATCCGTGTGACCGCCGAACTCGTAAGAACGGGATCGCCGCTCCCCGAGGAACGTCGCTCCGAATTATTCTCAGTCGCCGTGGGTCGTCCGCTGGCGCAGTCGCTCTGGGTCGGCCGCAAGCTGCGGTGGATCGAGCGACTGGCCATTAAGTCGTACCTCGACAACGGCTGGCGCTTTCAATTGTACGCCTATGATGATCCCGACAACATTCCCAAAGGATGTGAGGTTCTCGACGCTACGGCCATCATCCCCGCCAAGGACGTATTCCGCGAAGGCCAAAGCAGTGGATTGCATGCCGGCTCGGTCGGCGCATTTTCCGATCTATTCCGCTATCGGCTCTTAAGCAAGCGCGGCGGCATGTGGACCGACACCGATGTCATCAATCTCAAGAAATACGATCCGGACGGGCAAAGATTCATATCCACCGAAATCACCGACGCCGGTCTGATCACACTGAACGGCGCGATCATGGCCGCCGCGGCTGGCGACGAATTGGTGGTTCGCGCCTACGACCGCGCGCGCGCGCTTCTTGCTTCGAACGAGAAGATGTTCTTTACCCGCATCGGCCCATATCTTCTCGCCGAGATCGCGCTTGAGCTTGGTGTAGGCACAATCGAGCTGATGCCCCCCAGTTTCCTCAGCCCCATTTCCTGGATGAACACGGCAACGCTGCTGCAACCTTACGACACCGTCATGCAGCGTCACGATTTTCGGCAGGCGCCCAATGTGCATGTGTACACTGAAATGTGGCGGACATTGGGGCTTGGGCTTGATCGGCCGCCGAGCTCGGATACCTTCCTGGGTCGGCTCTATGCCAATCACTTCGGTGAGGAAGATGCCATGGAGTTGGCGGCCAACCCATGATCGCGACCGTCCGAGCAGCCGCGACCTTGTCGTCACTCGTCCCACTGGCTCCGCAACGCCGGTTTGCCGGATTGGTCCTTGATGGCTTCGACGTGCAGGCGGCCCTGACGGCGGAGACCGACCCGGGTCTGCTGGAGCAGTCTTTCGATATCGCGCAACGCGCCGGCGAAAAGATCTGGGCCGAACGCTTTGCGCGACGCATTTGCAACATCGATCGCGGGCCCGTCCACCGGTTGCGCTTGGCGTCATTTCTAGCATCCGCAGGAAAATGCGACGAGGCGCGATGCCTGTTTAACGACATCCCGTCTGACGTCGACGGCGAGTTGTACCGCCAGGTGCTCGCAATTCTTGATGCCAAAACCGGGCGGGTCGACCAAGCGATCGCCCTGTTCGACACATTACCCGGACGGGTGCCGCCGTATCACCCGGCGCCGATCGTGCTGACGACGGCACAGGAGATGATTGAGCACTGCAAGGTTCCGCACACGTTGGCTCTGACCGCGCAACTCGATAAAGACTATCCTGGGCATCTACTGATCCGAAGCCTACGCCTACGATGCCATCTTCTGGCTGGAGAGTTCGATAGCGCCCGCGAACTTACGCAACTGCCGAAGCGAACACTCGAGCGTGCGCCGCCATTCGAGCGGCGCGCTTTTATCGAGGCGGTCGCCGACTCGTTGAGCTTGTTCGGTTGGATAAATGAATTATTCGATTTTTCTCGCGACAGCATCAAAGCAGATCCGACGCATTGGAGCCTGTACGATCACGCCGCCAACTCAGCCAGGGCTACGTCCCGCGACAAGGAACATGCGGAACTGATCGCCGCAATTCCGCCGAACTCCCGCGACTGCGCCGAAGCTTTGTCGCTACTCTGCCGGTGGCACGTCGGCGAAAATCGTATCGAGGAAGCATTGCTGCTGCTCGATCGGATTCGTCCGCTGTCGGCCACCTTGTTCCTCGAAACGCGCCTTTATGTCAGTCTGTACGACCGCGATCAGAACCGAATCAATGACTCATTTGCGGCGTGCGAGACGTGCGGCATTCCACTGCTCGGTCCGGCCGTCGCGTATGGAATTCACACATATTATTACAATTGCTCGCCCAACAGACTTCGTCACTGTCTCGCGAGACTCGAGGGCTTCAATCGCTCGGCGCCAAACAATGTCCATTATTGGCAGACCTATTTGCGTTGCCTCGTCGCGCTCGATCAAGAGGCCCGAGCCGAGAAGCTTTATCGGTCGCTCCCGCCGGGTCTGGCGAAGAGCGCCGTGCTTGGACCGTTCAGAATGTTCTTCGATTCAAATGCCGGCCACCACGAGAGGGCGAGACAAGGCTGGACCAGGCATATCCGCGCCACCCGCCACCGTTGCGTTAATGCGCCATCGAGCTATCCGAAGACAGTGCGGCTGAAGTGGGCCGACACGCCCGACGCCGTGCTGCTGTTTGTGACGCTGTTCAACGCCATGGATTATCTCGCTTGGTTCCTTGCGCACTATCGGGCGCTCGGGGTCGATCATTTCTTCATCATCGACAATGGCTCGAGCGACGGCTCATGGCAGCGCCTGTGCCAAGAGCCGGACGTTTCGGTGTTTTCAAATCCGGAAAGCTTCGCGGGGTCTGCGTTCGGCGTTCTCTGGGTCAACCATCTTATGCAGCGATACGGCGTCGGACACTGGTGTTTCCACGTGGACATCGACGAAGCCTTCGTGTTTCCTGGCTATGGCGCCAATCGGACATTGCGCGAGCTGCTATCTTACTGCGACGAGCACGAATATTGCTCCGTCCCGGCGATCGAATTGGATATGTATCCGGAGCGTCTCAACGCCACCACCGCCGCGGATCCGTTTGGCTCCAGCTGCTACTTCGACGTGGATTACGTTGCGATTCAAAGTGAGTTGCCGCCTTACGTCATGATCCAGGGGGGCATTCGCGAACGCCTGACGGGGCTGGCCTTGTCGATGCAGAAATCCCCATTGATTCGCATGGCCGCCGATGTGCGCTACGTCGAGTGCAACCACTGCACGACCCATCTTCCGGTATCGGACGTATCCGGCGCCCTGCTCCACTATAAATTCGTGGGCGATATAAAGCGCAAGATTGACGGCGCGGTCGCAAGAGCGGAGCATTTTGCCAGTGCGATCACGTATCAGCGGCTCGATAGCGCCTTCGGCCGCATCGATTGGAATGACTCCCTGCTGTCCCCGC
>Ga0181526_10004045_pt1 | contig 11606 bp, 9 predicted proteins | sample PEATcosm2014_Bin_35_FD_119750 | JGI IMG/M metagenome (GOLD analysis project Ga0181526, IMG submission 119750) | Peatland microbial communities from MTU Mesocosm Facility, Houghton, MI, USA - PEATcosm2014_Bin06_30_metaG | ecosystem: Environmental > Terrestrial > Soil > Wetlands > Peat | place...
GGACTGCTCAATGAGCTCAGCATTCGGCCGCTCGCAGGTTTCTTCAACACGCTGCGCGAAAGTCTGCTCGAGTTCGCCGATGGCGACGGCGCGCCGCTGGTCGTGGTGTTGACACCGGGGCCGTTCAACGAAACCTACTTCGAGCATGCCTATCTTGCACGGCAGCTGGGGCTGCCGCTGGTGCAGGGTCAGGATCTGACCGTGCGCGCCGACACGGTCTATCTGAAGACGCTGCCGGGCCTGCGGCGCGTGCACGCGATCCTGCGCCGCATGGATGATGACTACTGCGATCCGCTCGAGCTGCGGCCCGACTCCGCGCTCGGCGTGCCCGGCCTGCTCGGCGCTGTGCGCGCGGGGCGCGTGGTGCTGGCCAATGCGCTCGGCAGCGGCCTGCTCGAATCGGCCGCGTGGCAGGGCTTCCTGCCCGGCGCTGCGCAGTGGCTGCTCTCCGAGCCGCTGCGCCTGCCGTCGGTCGCGACCTGGTGGTGCGGCGAGGGTCCGGCGCTCGACTATGTGGTGACGCATCTGGATCAGCTGGTGATCAAGGCGACCTTCCCGAATCAGAAGTTCGAGCCCTGCTTCGGCCGCGACCTCGGAAGCGATGAGCGCACCGAGCTCATCAAGCGCCTGCGCGGGCGCCCATACGCCTATGTCGCGCAGGAGCGCGTGTCGCTGTCACAGGCACCCTCGTGGCGTCCGGGAGCCACGGTACGGCTCGCGCCGCGTACCCTGACCATGCGCGTCTACGCGGTCGCGACGCCCGCGGGCTACCAGGTCATGCCGGGCGGGTTGGCACGCATCGCAGCCGAGGGCGTCGTGGACATCGTCTCGAGCCAGCGCGGCGGCGGCAGCAAGGACGTCTGGATCCTCGGCGAGAAGGATTCGCGCGAGGCTGCCGACGCGACGGCAATACCCGAAGCCTGGATGCTCGCGCGGCGGATGCGGCACGACGAGTTGCCCTCGCAGCTGGTGGAGAACCTGTTCTGGCTCGGGCGCTACTCGGAGCGTTGCGAGGACAAGGCACGGCTCGTGCGCGCGACGCTTGCCATGCGCACCAACGCCGCCATCTGGCGGCGCGCGCGCGAACAATGCATCAGCCATGGCGTGTTGCCGGCCGAGGGCGATCCGGCTGTCACCGTATTCGACGATGCGCATGAGTTCGGCCTGGCGGCGGATCTCGGCCGGCTCGGCTGGTGCGCCACCCAATCGCGCAGCCGCCTGTCGGCCGAGCACTGGCGCTCCATCAGCGTCATGCAGCGTCAGTTCCAGGAGGCCGGCGCCACGCAGCACGATCCGCTCGAGGCGCTCGACCGGCTGCTCGTGGCACTGACCGCGCTCAGCGGCTTCGCGCTCGATGACATGACGCAGGATGATGGCTGGCGACTGCTCATGCTCGGGCGGCGCCTCGAGCGCGTGCAGTTCCTGGCAGGGCTGCTCGCGGATCGGCTGGCACCCGGTACGCCGCTGCGCCAGGGTGAGCTCGAGTGGCTGCTCGATCTGGGCGGGGTGAGCATCACCTACCGCACGCGCCACGTCTCGACGCCGCAGCTCGCGCCGGTGCTGCGACTGCTGGTATTCGACCAGGGCAGTCCGCGCGCGCTCTACTTCCAGTGGCGCGCCATCCAGGAGGCGCTGCTCGACCTCGCGCGCTCGATCGGCGCGCCCACGGAGGAGCCCTTCGAGGAGCCGATGACGCAGCTCGCGGCCGCAACGCTCGCGGCCATCGATGAGGAAAGCGAGCTCGGCACCGCGCGGCGGCAGGGGTTCGCGACGGCGCTCACCGAGCTCGCGTCCGCCGCCGGCCGCGTGTCGGACCGGCTGGTGTCGCGTCATTTCTCGCTGGTGGAGCTCGATCTGCACGCGATGGCCACATGAGCGCCGTGCGTTACAACGTGCAGCACGAGACTCTCTACCTCTATGGCCGCGAGGTCGCGCATTCACACCAGCTGCTGCACCTGACGCCGCGCAGCTACGCGCGTCAGGCCTGCCTGGCGCACAGTCTGCTCATCGAGCCGACGCCTGCCGTGCGCAGCGAGCACCAGGATGCCTTCGGCAACCGCGTCACACGCGTCGAGCTCGACCGCCCGCACGATCGGCTGCGTGTGCTGGCCGAGATGGTCGTGAGTCTCCCGGCGTCCGAGGAGATGCCGGAGGAAGAGGGTGAGAGCTGGGAACGCGTGCGCGACGGGCTGGCCTACGTCGCGGGCAGTCGCGAGGCCGAGTGGCTCGAGGCCATGCGCTTTCGCGGCGAGTCCCCGTTCGTGCGCATCAAGCGCCTGTTTGGTGATTTCGCGCGCGAGTGCCTGCGCCCGAGCAGCAGCGTGCTCGAGGTCGCCAGCTGTCTGATGAGCAAGGTCCACCAGGAATTCACCTATGCGCCGGGCGAGACCGAAATCGCGACCCCCCTGCTCGAGGTATTCCACAAGCGCCGCGGCGTCTGCCAGGACTACGCGCACCTCATGATCGCCTGCCTGCGCAGCGCCGGGCTCGCCGCGCGCTATGTCAGCGGCTATCTGCGCACCTACGGCACGGACGCAGCCGATGAGACCCCGCAGGCCGCCGACATGCCGCAGGCCGCGCAGAAGCCGCAGGCCGCGCAGAAGCCGCAGGCCACGGAGGTGTCGGCAGCCGTGGGCACGCCGGAAGCCATGGACGCGCCGGAAGCAGCGGACGCGCAACGCGGGCTCATCGGCGCGGATGCCTCGCACGCCTGGGTCGCGGTATTCGCGCCGCCGTTCGGCTGGGTGGAATTCGATCCCACCAACAACGTTCGCGTCGATCAGGAGCATGTCGCGCTCGCCTGGGGGCGGGACTTCGGTGACGTCTCGCCGCTGCGCGGTGTGATCCTCGGCGGCGGCTCACACAAGCTGTCGGTGCGCGTGGCGGTGCAACCCCTGCCCGAGACGGAGCCGGCCTCGCGCTGAGCCGCGATCATGCACGCCTTCGAAGCAGCGCAACGCCGCGCGATGACGGTACTCGCCGAGCGCGCACCGGGCGTGGCGGCAGCGCTGGATCGGGCCGGCGGCGGGCTGGCTGCCAGCGCCGCGGCCGTGCTCGCGATCAGCGAGTTCGTGCTCGATGCGCTCTGCCGCGATCCTGCATTGTGGGAAGCCGCTTTCGCGGCATCGTCGCCGCAGCTCGAGACCGAGCTGCTGCCGTTGCCGCAGCTGCCCTCGGCCGAAGCGGCAACGTCCCTGAGCGAGGAGGCGCGATTCATGGCGGCACTGCGCCGCTGGCGCCGTGTCGAGTTCGCCCGCATCGCCTGGCGCGATCTCGCGCAATGGGCCGGGCTCGATGAAACGCTCGCGAGCCTGTCGCTGGCCGCCGAGCGCGCGCTGCGCGTGGCTGAGCGTCTCGCAACGCAGGCACTCGTGCAGCGCTACGGCGAGCCGCGCGGCGAGAGCGGTGCAGTGCAGCGACTCATCGTCGTTGCAATGGGCAAGCTCGGCGGCGGCGAGCTCAACTTCTCATCCGACATCGATCTGGTGCCCGTGTACGCGGAAGCCGGCGAGACCGACGGCGCGCGCTCGATCAGCAACCAGGAGTTCTTCACGCGGGTCGTGCAGCAGATGATCCGGCTGCTCGGTCAGCAGACCGAGGAGGGCTTCGTGTTCCGCATCGACCTGCGCCTGCGGCCCTTCGGCGACAGCGGTCCGGTGGTCGCCAATGCCGCCGCGCTCGAGGACTACCTGCAGATTCACGGCCGTGACTGGGAGCGCTACGCTTGGGTCAAGGCGCGCGCGATCACCAACGAGCGTTCCTACCAGGAGCTGTTCGCGAACCTGATCCGACCGTTCGTCTACCGGCGCTATCTCGACTTCGGCGTTTTCGAGTCGCTGCGCGAAATGAAAGCGCTCATCGAGCGCGAGGTACAGCGACGGGAACTGGAGGAGGACATCAAGCTCGGCGACGGCGGCATTCGCGAGATCGAATTCATCGTGCAATCGTTCCAGCTCATCCGCGGCGGTCAGGAACGGCGCCTGCAGGAGAGCTCGCTGCGCCGCGCGCTGCCATTGCTGGCGGGAGCGAAGTTGTTGCCCGCGGCCGCCGTGGCCGAGCTCGACGCCGCGTACGTGTTCCTGCGTCGCCTCGAGAACCGGCTGCAGATGCATGCCGATCAGCAGCTGCATCGTCTGCCCGCCGATCCCGCGGGCCGCGAGCGGCTCGCCTGGAGCATGGGCCTGACGGCGTGGAACGCACTTGCCGAGCAGCTCGCGGCGCATCGCGGCCGCGTCTCGGCGCATTTTCGCGCCGTGGTGTTCGGCAGCGAGGATGCCGGCGCCGCAGTGCTCCCGCCGCTGCCGCTCGATGCGGACAGCGCCGAGCCATTGTCCGAGCGACTGGCCGTGCTCGGCTGGGACAGCCGGTCGGCGGCCGTTGCGGCGCGGCTGCTGCGCGAATTCAACCAGGGCGCCGCGACGCGGCGCCTGGACAAGGCCGGCTCGCGCCGACTGGCGGCGTTGCTGCCGGTGCTCGCCGTCGAGATCGCGCCGACGCCCGAACCGCTGCGAACGCTGCCGCGTCTGCTGCGCGTGCTCGAAGCCATCGGCGCGCGCTCGGCGTACCTCGCGCTGCTGCTGCACAACTCGCGTGCGCGCGCGCGCCTGGTGCGGCTCGCGATCCACGGCGATTTCCTGATCGACCAGATTGCCTCGCACCCGCTGCTGCTCGATGAGCTCATCGATGAGCGTCTGCTCGAGCAGCCGCCGGATCGTGCGACGCTGGCCGCCGATCTCGCGCAGCGCATGGACGGTGCCGACGAGGCGGATCAGGAACAGCTGCTCGAGCGGCTGCGGCATTTCCAGCGTGCAGCGATCTTCCGGCTGGCGGTGGCCGATCTGCTGCTCGGGCTGCCGGTCATGCAGGTCAGCGACCGACTCACCGATCTCGCCGAGCTCATCCTCTCGCACACGCTGCAGCTCACCTGGCAGCAGCTGACGCCGCTGCTCGGTATTCCCCGCTGCGGGGAGGATGCGGCGCGGCGCGATGTGCACCTGTGCGTGGTCGGCTACGGCAAGCTCGGGGGCATGGAGCTCGGCTATGCCTCGGATCTGGATCTGGTGTTTCTGCACGATTCGGGCGGCGCGCGGCAGGAGAGCGATGGCGGCCGCGGCGTCGACAATCAAGTGTTCTTCCTGCGCTTCGCGCAGCGCATGGTGCACCTGCTGACGGTGCACTCCGCTGCGGGACGCCTTTACGAGGTGGACATGCGACTGCGGCCGAGCGGCAAGGCGGGACTGCTGATCACGAGCATCGAGGCCTTTGCCGATTACCAGCGCCGCGAAGCCTGGACCTGGGAGCATCAGTCGTTGCTGCATGCGCGTGCGGTCGCCGGTGCCCCGCAGCTCATGCGCCGGTTCGAGGCGGTGCGCGCCGACGTGCTCGAGCACCACGTGCGGCGCGCCACGCTGCGCGAGGACGTGCGACACATGCGCAATCGCCAGCGCCGCGAGCTCTCGCGCGCCGATCCGGGTGAATTCGATCTCAAACAGGACCCGGGCGGCATCGGCGACATCGAGTTCCTGGCTCAGTACTGGGCGCTCAGCTGGGCGCACGACTACCCGCCCGTGGCCTTCTTTGCCGACACGATCCGCCAGCTCGAATCGGTCGCCTCGGCCGATCTGGTGCCGCAGGCGGAGGTCGACGTGCTGAGCGGTATCTATCGCGCCTATCGAACGCGCCTGCATCACCGCGCGCTGGAGGGGCTCGGCGCGGTGGTCGCAGGCGCCGAGTTCGCGGCCGAGCGCGCAGCCGTCGTGGCCGTCTGGGACCGCGTCATGGGCGCCTGAGCGAGGCTGCGGCTATACTTCACGCATGAGTACCAGCGCCGAACTGCGTCCCGCCAACGCCCAGCAGCAATACACGGTCAGCGCCGCCGATCTGCCGCTTTCCTGTCCGATGCCCGATATGACGCTGTGGAACTCCCACCCGCGCGTCTATCTGCCGATCGAGGCCACGGGCTTCGCCAAGTGCCCATACTGCGGCGCTGAATACACGCTGCAGTGCTGAGCACCGGGGCGGACACGGGCGTCAGGCCGGCTCGTGCCGGTAGGGACGATAGGACTTCTCCTCGACCAGCGCCGAATCGAGTTTGAGATTGATGCGGCGCTTGATGGCGGCACGCTCGTCATTGCGCAGATACACTGAGCGCGCCAGCTCGATGAAGGCCGCGTCGAACAGCCGCTGTGCCTCATGATCGCGGATGCGATCCTCGATGTCCCAGAGCGCCGCATTGACGCGCTCGAGCTCGCTCTCCTCGGCCGCGATATCGGCAGCGGCCGTCCCTGAGGCGGCGCGACTGTGCTCGAGCCGCGCAAGCTCGAGCCGCACGTTGGCGAGCTTGGCCGGATCGGCGATGCGCACGCACTTGATACGCAGGATCGTGATCTTGTCGAGCAGCTCGCCCGGCGAGATCGGCACCAGGATCTCGTTCATGGGACTATCCTAGCAGGGGCGGATCGCAGCGCCTGCAGCAGCGCGTCGAGCCGCTCACGCACGTCGGCGACTTCGATCAGATCCATCACGCCAGGCACCTCGATCTTGCGATGCCACGGCAGCTCCGAGGCGCTGCAGCCGCGGAAGCGGCGCGCCGCCGCCTCATAGCGGTCGACGCACCATTGCCGCGACAGGTACGGCCCCACGCGCTGCAGCCGCGTGGCGGCATACAGCCCAACCACTGGCGTGTCGACCATGGTTGCCATGTGGGCCGGACCGGAATCGGGTGTCAGCAGCACGCTGGCGCGCGCGAGCAGCGCGAGCATCTGCGGCAGCGTGTCGCGCCCGATCTGATTCACGACGGCAACCCCTGCCGCCTGCTCGATCGCCGCACCCATCTCGCGTTCGAGCGCCGAGCGGCCGCCGCACAGCAGCACGCGCATGTCGTGGGTTCGCACGGCGTGCGCGACGATCGCCGCATAGCGCTCGGCACGCCAATTGCGCGCCGTATGACTCGAGCAGGGACTCACGATGAGCGTTGGGCGCTGGTCGGCAATGAGCGCCGCAGCATAGTCTCGCGCCGCCTGCGGCAACGGCAGGTTCCACTCGAGCGCACCGCGCTCGAGCCCGAGCGCCGGCAGGAAGCCCTGGAAGCTGTCGAGCACGTGCTCGTCGCGTCGCGGCTCGATGCGCGCGTTGGTGAACAGCCATTGCAGCTCGCGCGCGCGCGCGCGATCGAACCCTACGCGCAGCCGCGCACGCACGGCCAGCGATGCGATGCTCGCGCGCAGCGAGAGCTGCATGTGCAGCAGAGCATCGAAGCGGCGCCCCTGCAGCGCCTGCCTCAGAGCCGGCAGGGCGGCGAGCCCGGCGCTCTTATCGATGGTGATAAACTCGACGCCGGGCAGCAGCGTCATGAGTCGCGATTCCGAGCGACCGATGATCCAGGTGAGCCGTGTCGCCGGACAGGTTCGCTGCAGCGTGCGCACGAGGGGCACGACGTGACAAGTATCGCCGATGGCGGAGAGGCGCAGGATGCACACGCTCTCCGGCGGCGAATTGGGATGGCTCATGCGGAAGACTTTGCGCTGGCCGATCGGGGCGGAAGTGCGGCAGAAACCGATTCGGGGCGGCGCGATGCTATACGACGCCTCCCGTGCGGGCAACGCCGATGCTGTGTGGTTCGATCGCGAGTGGTGGTCGCGCCGCGGCGAGGTGCACGAGCCGATGGAAGGACGCGGAGCGGCGGTCTTCATCGAGGCCGACTCGCGCCGGCTGGTGCTGCGTCACTACCGGCGCGGCGGCTGGATGGCGCCGCTGCTGGGTGATCGCTATCTCTGGCAGGGTGAGTCTGTGACGCGCTCGTTCAACGAGTGGCATCTGCTGTACGTCATGCAGCGCGCCGGGCTTCCGGTGCCGGTTCCGATCGCGGCTTGCTACCGCCGCCGCGGCCGGTTCACCTACACCGCCGATCTGCTGACCGAACAGATACCCGCGACGCGGTCGCTGGCCGCGCACCTGGGCTCGGAGGCGCTGGCGCTGACCGGCTGGATTGCGATCGGCCGCTGCCTGCGCCGGTTTCACGACGATGGCGTCGATCACGCCGATCTGAATGCGCACAACGTGCTGCTCGATGCCAGCGAGGCCGTCTGGCTCGTGGATTTCGATCGCGGCCGGCTGCGCCAACCGGGTTTCTGGTGCGACGGCAATCTCGTGCGCCTGCGCCGCTCGCTCGAGAAGATTTCCGACTCTCTGCCCGCCGAGCGCTTTTCAGAAGCGGACTGGGCGTCGCTGCTCGACGCCTACTTCACCCCGGCCGCGCAGCCCGCGCCCGTCTAGGAGCCGATCGGCCCCATCGTGCGACGCCTCTACACGCTGCTGCTCTACCTGGCGCTGCCGTTTGCAACGCTGATCGTGCTGTGGCGCGGGCTGCGCACGCGCGAGTACTGGCGCGGCGGGTGGGGGCGCTTCGGGCTCGGCAGCGCGCGCATCGGCGGGGGCGTCTGGGTGCACGCGGTCTCGGTCGGCGAGGTCCAGGTCGCCGCCATCCTGGTGCAGGCGCTGCGCGAGCGCGAGCGCGCACTGGAGATCACCCTCACCTGTGCGACCCCGACGGGCCGCGCGCGCGCGCGGGCGCTGCTGCCCGGCGTTGAGGTGCGCTACGCGCCTTACGATCTGCCCGGCTGCATCCGCCGCTGCCTGGCGCGACTGCGGCCGCGGCTGCTGATCCTGATCGAGACCGAGCTCTGGCCGAACCTGCTGCACGAGGCCGCTCGAGCCGGCATCCCGGTGTTGATTGCGAGCGCGCGCATTTCGGAACGCAGCCGCCGCATCTATCGGCGCCTGCCCTCGCTCATGCGGGCGGCGCTGGCGAGCAACGTCTGGGTGGGCGCACAGAGCGCGGCGGATCTCGAGCGCTTCGCGGCGATCGGCGTGGCGCCGCAGCGCCTGTCGGTGGTGGGCAACGTCAAGTTCGACCGCATCCTGCCGGCCGACATCCACGAGCGCGGCGCGCAATGGCGCGCCTACTTCGCGGGCGCCCGGCCGGTCTGGGTTGCGGGCAGCACGCACCCGGAGGAGGAGAGCATCGTGCTCGAGGCGCACCGTGCGTTGCGCGCCAGAGCGCCCAATGCGCTGCTGGTTCTGGCGCCGCGCCACCCGGCGCGTTTCACCGCCGCAGCGGCGGCGATCGCCGCCATGGGCTTCCGCTACGCACGCCGCTCGGGCGCGAGCTCGGACGGCCCGCCCGATGTGTTGCTGCTCGATAGCATCGGCGAGCTGCTCGAGTTCTACGCCGCGGCCGATGCCGCCTTCGTCGGCGGCAGTCTCGTGCCGGTCGGCGGCCACAATCTGCTCGAGCCCGCAGCGCTCGGATTGCCCGTCATCACCGGCCCCGAGCAGTTCAACAGTCCCGACGTCGCGCGCGCTCTGGAGCAGCAGGGCGCATTGATCACGGTGCACGATGCGGCAGAGCTCGCCGCGGCACTCGTGAGCCTGCTGGGCGATCCCGATCGGCGCTCGCGCAAGGGGGATGCCGCGCGCCTGGCGATGGACGCGCATCGCGGAGCGCTGTCCAAACTGCTGCGGCTCACGCAGGCGCTGATTGCCCCGGCCGCGCCGCCCTGAGCCTCAGGGAGCGCCCGACGTCGCGGGGGGCTGGGGCGAGCCGGAGGCCGGCGGTGCCCGCTCGGCGAGCCAATCGTTGATCATTTCGACCGTGCGGCGATCGAGACTTCCGGCGGCCAGGCGCAGCGCAACGATGTCATCGAGGTAGCCGTACCTGGCCTGCGCGTAGTTGGTCTCGGCCTGTACCAGCAATTCGCGTGAGGTCAGCACATCCACCGCGGTCTTGATGCCCGCCGCATAGCCGGCCTCGCTGGCTTCGAGCGAGACGCGACTGGACAGCACGGCCTGCTTCAGCGCCTGGACCTGCGAAATCTGGCTGATCACGCCCTGATAGGCATCGCGGGTCTGCTCCTCGGTCTGGCGTGAGGTGTAGTCCAGCCCCGCTTTGGCAGCGTCCCAGCTGTAGCGGGCCTGGCGGACTTTGGACTGGGTGGCACCGGCCGTGAAGATCGGTATCGAGATACCCACTTCCCAGATGGTATCGGTGCTGCCCGTGACCGGCGGAAACGTGTTGACCGATCCGAGCAGGCCGCTGATCTCGGCCGGTGGCGTGAAGTTGCCGTGCTCGAGCGCCCAGTTGCGATAGACGTTGATGCCGATCGTGGGGATATGTCCGCCATAGGCGGCCAGCAGGTTGTCGCGGGCGATCTCCGAGGCCATACGGCTGGCGACCAGGCTGGCATTCTGCTCCATGGCGGTCGTCACCCACTGATCCTCGCTGGCCGGAACCGGCGTCAGCAGCGGCATGTCGTCGCCCGGTCCCGCCAGGCTCCAGTAGCTCTCCCCGGTGATGGCACGCAGCAGATCCTGCTGAGTGGCCAGCGTGCGCTTGGCTGCGATCACCGCCGCGTTGGTGCTGTCGCGCGAGGCACGCGCGATCTCGACGTCGGTGATGGCGAGCAGGCCGACGTTGTAGCGCTGCTCGGCCTGATCGAGCTGGATCTGCACCGACGCCAGCGCGCTCTCCTGCGCACTGAGCGTGTCCTGGGCGGCGAGCACGGCAAAGTACTGTGAGGTCACGCGCTGCACGAGGCTCTGCTGCGCAGCCAGGAAATTCGCCTCCGCCTGCGCCACGGTGGCGTCCGCCGCCTTGAGCGCCACCCAGCTGTTCCAGTTAAACAGGTTGACGGCGAGGCTCAGGGCCGCCGTGGCCGGAGCCGTCTCGGGTGGAGCGGTGCCGGCACCGGTCCAGAATTTGTTGATCCCCAGATCGACGGGCAGCAGCGCGAGCAGCGCCTGCGTCCGGGTTTCGCGCACGGCAAGGCGTGTGGCAGTCGCCTGCCGAATGAGTGGATCGGCTATCTGTGCGCGGTCATAGACCTCGAGCAGACTCGTCGCCCCGGCGGCTTGGGCGAGGCAGGCGAACACCGCCGCCAGCAACCGCAACGAGGTCACGCGTGGCACGATTCGAGAGTCCTAGTACGTGGGCAGACTCGGATCGACGTCGCGCGACCAGGCGTCGATGCCTCCGGAGAGATTGGCGACGCGCGTGAAGCCTCGGGCAGACAGGAATTCGGCGGCGCGGCGGCTGCGGCCTCCGGCATGACACATGACGACCAGATCCGAATTGCGATCGAGCTCGCCGAGACGTGCCGGCACTTCCTGCAGCGGAATGTTGAGCGTGCCGGCCAGGCTCGCGATCGCGATCTCCCAGGGCTCGCGCACGTCCAGCACCGTAAGCCGCTCGCCAGCATCGAGGCGGCGCTTGAGTTCCTGCGGCGCGACTTCAAGGATGATGCCCATACTTCAGAAACCAAAGGCCGCAGGCTTCGGCGCACCCTCGAGAAATTCGATCTGGGTCTCGAACAGCGGCTCGCTGGCCGAATCGGAGTCGGCGCCCTTGCGCACCAGGCAGGCCTGCTGCGGCGAGGCGGCGCCGACGACCACGAACAGCCGGCCCCCCGGGCACAGCGCGCGCTCGAAGCGCGGGTCATAGACGGGCAGGGACGCTGTCAGAACCACGATGTCGTAGCGCGAGCTCTCCTCGATGTCCATGCCATCGCCGGTCACGACCTGCACCGGCGCCGTGGCCGCGAAACCCTGGA
>Ga0181526_10004050_pt1 | contig 11599 bp, 7 predicted proteins | sample PEATcosm2014_Bin_35_FD_119750 | JGI IMG/M metagenome (GOLD analysis project Ga0181526, IMG submission 119750) | Peatland microbial communities from MTU Mesocosm Facility, Houghton, MI, USA - PEATcosm2014_Bin06_30_metaG | ecosystem: Environmental > Terrestrial > Soil > Wetlands > Peat | place...
GAGTCGATATCGATGCCGTCGGTGCTTGGTCCTTTTCCGCCCTCGTTGTTGCGGATGGTAACTCCGTCAACGTGAATGTCGTGCGAGTATAGGATCTGCACTGTCCAGAAACCGGAGCGCTTGAGCAGAATGCCGCCGCCAAGCTGTACATCAAAGGAGTTCTGAATCAGTATGAGGCGAGGCCGCCGCGCATCGTAATCGGAGGCCCAGCGCAGGCCCTTGGGCTCGTAAGTGGCGCGAAGATCCCAATAGGACTTCCACCAGATGGGGCCATCGCCATCGATCGTGCCCTTGCCGGTAATGACAACGCTGTGCTGGTCGCGCACGTTGATAAGCGCCGCCGGCCACGTCATCTCGATGCCCGCAATGCGGGTGGGAAGCATCGGATAGTCATCCAGCCTCTCGGAACCTACAAGCGTGGCGCCCTCCGGAATTTCGAGAGTAACACCGGACTTAAGAAACAGTGAGCCGGTCAGGTAAGTCCCAGGTTTCATTGTGATGGTCCCGCCGGCGGCGGCGGCCGCATCGATCGCTTTCTGAAGCGATGCCGTATCCAAAGCCGCGCCGTCACCCTTGGCTCCAAAGTCGTTGGCCAAGAACGTCTTCGGTGCGCAGCAGGCTGAGCCGGCGGTCAGCAACCCAAGCGCAATGCCGGCAATCCAGTGGGCGAATTTGCTCATTTGTTCCTCTCTTCTTCAAGATGAATGGAACCCAAAAGACCCGAAGGAATAGGTTTCAAATTATCCATGTCCTGAGGGTCGAAGCGCCTGCCGTACTTTGCCCTCAAGGCCGTGTAATTGCGCGGCGGCTGGCCCGCCAGCAAGTTGATGGCAGTGTTATAGACTCGGACTTCGATCCGATTCTCGCCGCTGTGAACTAAAGTGGAAATGTCGATCCGGTAGGGTGGATGCCACAGCGATCCAGCCCGCTGCCCATTAACAAAAACGATAGCGGCTTCCCGAACTGGAGGATCGAGAAGAGCGCTCATGCCTGAAGCATTGGGGCGCCGGTTATCGGTGATTGGCGTCCCTGCGCCAAAGTCGAGAAGGACGTGCGAGTTCCGCTTGAAAGCACTCCCAATCGAGACTTTCCGTGTATAGACGGCCTCGCCTGAGTAGTACTGCCTGCCGGAAAGTTCTGTCCACGAAGTCAAACTCGCAAGATCCTGCGGCGTCGAGTTATCGGCAAACTGAATCTGCCAGCCGGTACTCAGGTCAGTCACAAGCCCCCTGCTCGAATCTGCGGATCGAGTTGGGAGCTCTGCCGGTCTTCTGCGGCCGGCTTTGAAACTGTCTTTCAAAACGAATATGCGCGACTCGTAGGGCGCCAGCTGCAAGGGAATGCGGCTGTCAGCAGATCGTAGCTCGGAATGAAGAATGTCGCCGCTATCCGGATCCCATGACTCGACGGAGGAAAGATGCGAGCGAAATTGAATGCCCCCATCGATTGGCCGGTTTCCGGTGTTAACCAGAAAATACACATCGCTGTCTGAAAGCTTGCGATGGATGAACCCGAGGCCGGCGGTTTGCCCGGTCGCATCGAGGTCCGGCGGCAGCGCGCCGTGAAGCGCGCCGGGCAGGGCTGCGTACGAATCCAGAAGGATTCCCCGGTGACCGCTCTCGTTAAAGAGCTTCGCGGAAAGAGATGCGATCTGCGCTGAGTCGCTTTGTTCGAGCAGGCCCGGCGCTAGAGAAGGAAGCCTCCCGATCGCGATCGCCTTGCCGGAACCCGTCGCGTAGCTTTCTATCTTCTTGTAAGTTTCCAGCGGAATCCGGTCCGTCGGCGGAAGGATGAGAATCGGGTAGGGAATAACGCCAAGCTTATTGATTGTAGCTGCATCGATGTAATCGATGTTATAGCCGGCATCGAGTATGGCCGCCATCAGTGCGGGTGCGATCCGCTTCCTCATTTCATCTGTCACGGAGACGTGGCCAAGTGTAAAGGCGGCTTGGGCGTCGTCCTCCGGCAGAAGGACGGCTATATCGTTGGCGGGCTTGCCCTGGCGAAGCAGCCAGCTGACTCGCTGCAAATACTTTGTGACATCGGGCATGACCGGAAACCACGGGTTGTGCGAGTTGAAGACCGCGGCCGCGTAAAGCGACCAGCCCGGCTCGCCAGCGGCAGGAGGAGAATAGGGGTAGCCGTGCCCGACAAACTGGTTTACGCCGAGAAGAAACATGCGGTCGGCCTCGGCCTTCATGTCCAGCGGAGTGGCGCGGAACGCCGGCGAGTGAAGCCATGTCCATGTTTCGGCGGAAGTAATGTTGCGATTATAGAGATGGCTGGCTGAGCTTGCCCAGCGCGTAAATGAGAAAGCACTCCATTGCGGGCCTTCGCCTTCCGGAAGATTCGGAACGGCCTCGTCGGCTAGGGTAACCGCGGGCTCTCCATAGGTCTGCGACCGGAACAGAGTGCCATGAGCCTCGGCAAACTCCGTGATCGGAGCCAGGTAGTTGTCGCGAATAAGATCGGAGAGTGTCTGGCCCCAGTCGTGGCGGACGGCTTCCGCTTGCGGCGTGCCTCCGGCGAGCAGTTCCGGAAGGTGCGGAATCAAGTCGTAACCGCGGCGGCGGTGAAACTCGGCGGGTAAGTCCGAGGTCCAATCGGCTCCATACACCTCCAGCGAGTCGGAGAAAACGGAATGGGGCGGCTGGTCGCCAAATGCGTTGAGCAGCGGTGTGGCCACGCCGGCCAGATGCGCGTCGATTGAGGCGCGAGAGAAGTGGTCGAGCACAAACCCCTCGGCTCCGGCGGCTGGACGTTTGACCTGCTGTCGGGTGTGACTCGCTATAAAGAAGAGTGCTGTGCGAGCCCCCGTTCCCGCAGGGATAGCGCCGGAAGCCATGTCGATACGAACCGCTGAAGCTGGGTCAAAGGACTTCTCAGTGCCGGACACCGCAAATGCGGCGATCAGGCTATCTCCCTCCGGAAGTTGGGGCGGAGTAACTGTCGCAGTAGAAATAGGAGCGGATTCCACCCGAAGGCGGCCGGCCGCCAGAGCGAGCGTGGTCTTGGCCCCGCCGTAAGGCCAGCCGCTGCCGAGGGTAATATCGATGCGCAGGCCAAGCGCGCGAGCGGATTTGTTGGCAAAACTAACATCGTCGAGAAACTCTGGCGATAAGTATTGAAGGTTCTTGATGTCCTTGGCCTCGTCATCGAGCATCAAGGGATACACAGGTTGAATCTCAACGCCGCCAATGCCCGCGCCGCGCATGGTCTCCAGTTCCTTTTGAAGTTCGGGCTTGGTTACAGCTGGGCCGAACCACCACCAGCGCATCATGGGCCTTGCATCGGCGGGCGGATTAAGAAAACCCTGGCGCAAATCCTGGTTGGAACCCTGCGCGAAAAGAAGAGCCGAAAGCGGAAAAAGAAGCGCCAGCCCCGCCGTCACGCGGAGTGCGAAGGTTTGGCGAGACTGAGCGGATATGCGCAAACTAGTAATCATAGAGTTACTCCTGTTTGCCGGTCTTATCAAAGGCCGGCAGCGTCCTGGCGCAAGTGACAAGATGCGACTTAGCCGTTATTGGATTCAGACCTGCGGAACCTTCATAACGTTCGTGGTCTTGGGTGGAATCGGAGTTGCCGGCAGATTGAAAACTGCCTGCTGATCTGGTTTAAATGGGTCAAAGTCAGGGATGTCTTTGGTTAGCTGCTTGCGAAGAGGAAGTCTGGCTTCGCGGATGCCATGAACAACGCAGCGCGCCAGTTCAAAAGCGCCATACGTGTTGAAGTGAGTGTTGTCGCTGATGGGCTCGGGTTGGTTCGGAAATGCGTTGGCTGGGTAGTGCATGAATGCCTTCAACGAACCTTCCGTGCCCATCGCTTCAAATAAGTTCTTGCTCATGGAATTGAGATCGATGAGCGCAACGCGCTGGTCCGCTGCAACTTCCCGAACAGCATCTGGATAGCCGGCGAGCGAGTTTGTGATCTTGCCGCTGGCATCGAAGGTCCGGCGGTTCATGCTGGTAACAAGAACGGGTGTTGCCCCTTTGGCGCGAGTTTGCGCAATGTAATCGATCAGTAGCTTTCTAAAGTCGTCTATGGAGACGGCGTTGGGTTTCTGGTCGTTGTGCCCGAATTGCAGGAACAGATAGTCTCCCGGCTGGATCAGAGTCATGACCTTCATCAATCGCCGCTCACCTTGAAAGCTCCGGATGGTTTCGCCCGACTCGGCATGATTGGCAACCACCACGCCAGGGCGGAAAAAGCGAGGAAGCATCTGGCCCCAGGCGGCCCAGGGTTCCACGTCCTGATCCACCACGGTGGAATCGCCTGCGAGATAAACGGTTGTTTCCTTAATGGGTTTTATGGCGAGGGACCGGAAGCTGGGGTGGTCACCATTGAATTCGAGAGTCAGTTTGCTGTCCCAGTCGAGGTTACCCACTTCGCGAGGTTTAAGCTTTACTAACTGAGCTAAATCGCCGGCAATCTCCGGGACGCGGACGTTGACATCGAAAGTGCGGGTGACGGAGCCTTTGGCCTTGACGAATACCTTCTCAAGCATAAGCCGCCGCGCCTCGGCCCAAACGGTTGTTGTCGACGGCTTTCTGCCGCCAAGAACCACGGTGACTCGATAACTCCCTTCGGGGAGGGCCGCGGAGAAGAAGAATGGCTTATCGCCGGAGCAGGATTTTGGAGCAACCTGCGGAGCCGTGTCCAGGTCGAAGCCGGGCGAGCCAGCAGAGTAGAGAGAGCTTTGGGTGAGCTCGATGGAACCGCGCTTGACTTGGTCGCAAACGAACTTCTCTGCATGAGCGGCAAGCGCGCCGGCGATAAGAACGAGAAGAAGAGTGCGCTGCACGATGGCTCCATCGAGAAATCACGGTCGATTCAACTACTGGTTCGGGCGTCCGGTGGAAAGCGCCAAGATCGGAGGCCGGGATGCTTTCATGGCTCTAATGAGTGGGCGCCGGGTTGACGGGCTGAAACTGGCCGGCAAGCTCCGGAGTGGAGTGGATATCCGAGGCTTCTGGATTCTCGGTTCTTGCAACCTCGACGCCGAAGACATAGCTGGTGCCAAACATGTTGCTGGTAAAGATGACGAGCTTCTTATCGGGAGAGAAGCGCACATTGGGCTCCAAACGGTAATTGTGGTGAGACATATTGACCAGATGCTCGGAATGAAAGACTCCCGGCTGCCAGTAGTTAGCGGCATTGATAGCTCCCGGCCCAACGTTGAGCATTTGCGGATGAAACAGCTCGATCCACTCGCCGTCTGGAGCCTTCGCCACCTGGCCGGGGTCACCGCCGTCTCCGGTGAAGAGAGTTTCGCCCTGGGTTAGGTTGAAGTGAATCGACCACTCGTTGCGCTGCATGTGGTAAGCGATTCGCTTGCCGGTCTTCAGGTTGTAGCCGGCGAGGAAAAAATCCTCGCCCTTCGGGTACTGCCAGTCATACCAGACCGTGCTGCCATCCAGGCCCCAGAACTCATGACCGGCAATCTCCAAGGCCATGGTGCGCTTGTGGATGAGTGTCTTTCGGGTTCCATCCGTATGAATCATCCAGATACGATCCACCTTTTGCCACGGGCCCTCGTGGCAGTACATGAGCAGAGTCGGATCGACCGGCGAAAAGAGCATATGCCCGATCCAATCGGTGGAGTGAAGCAGGGGAGTAACCTTGCCGGTCTTCAGGTCGATGGTATAGAGAACGACGGGGATGCGCGCCGCCAGGCGGCGCTCCATCATCTCTCCCTTGCCCTCGGGCTGGACGAGATTCCCAGCTTGCGGCTGGGCCGGAGCCGCGCCAGGCAAAGTTGGCGTGGGCGCGGGGCGGTACTGTCCATACTCCCTTTCGGCGGCGGCCTGCGTCTCGTCGTAGGTGCCCACGCCGAGCGTCTCGTCGGCATTGATGGTGGCAATGCTGGCCCGTGGAGGTAGAGTAACAAGCTTTGTTATTGTGCCCGTGTAGACGTCCGCCTTGTATACCGTGCTGAGATGCGTGGCTGGATCCACCTTGGAGAAAAAGACGGAGTTTGTCTTTCTACCCACGACGATGGCCCGCATTCCGCCGCGAAAGAAGGGGCGGGCGTCGCGCTCCGCGCCGGCGGGAGTCGGCGGGTTGGGCACCACAAGCCTGGTCTTGTAGGTGGCGAGGTCCAGGGCGTGGATGCCGTCCGGAGCGCTATAGACCATTTGCTTGCCGTCGGGCGTGAAGGCGTTCACGTTGAAGTAGAAGCCCGATGAGCCGGGCTCATCGGATAGGCGGACGACGCGATGACCGGTGTCCTTGTCCACCCATGTGGTTGGCAGGCTCTGGGCCAAAGCCAGCGGCGAAAGAGCAAAGAAAGCGGCAAGAATTGAAACGAGGGGTCGATACATGGGCAGTGGCGCGCTCCTTGGGTTGACGATCGAGGCAATGGTCCGGCACTTTCGCTGCGGCCTTCGCCAGGGACCGCCACGCAACGATTTATACATCTCTTCGACTCCCATTGGCAACTTGTGGTCTATTGAAATCGGAAATCCTTCTTCGCGTAAAGATTCCTGCCAGAACTGCCGGCGCAGCGCGTAGAGCAACATAGGGGTCTCCGAAGCCGACCTCGGCGCCCGGTGATTCTTGTGAGGGTGCTTCGTCAGGATTGGTGTGCGCAAGAAACCAGGGCGGCGCCAGCACACGGAGATTCCGAAGGAGCTAAGCGCGCATTCAGCAAGAACCGATGTTGACAGAAGCTGAGATCGGCGCGACAATATGACCAGCAGTCAAGAATGTCCTTGGCTCATTCATGAAGAACAGTCGCATATCGCCGCCAACCACTCTCGCCAATGCCCTTGTTGCCGTTGAAATGCCCCGGCAGGCAGGCACCGGACGCCGGGAACGCCGCGGCGCGGAAACCCGGCTGAAACTGTTCCGGTGCGCTCTTCAATTGATTGCCGAGCGCGGGTTTGGTAACGTCACAGTCGAGCAAATCACCGAAGCCGCCGACGTTGGCAAGGGAACCTTCTTCAATTACTTTGAAACCAAAGATCATGTTCTGGGAGTGATCGCGGAGATTCAGCTCGGCAAAGTGAGAGAAGCCGGCTTGGTCGCGGTGCAAGGCCAGGAGGCGATCTATTCCGTGCTGCACAGGCTGATGCTGCGCCTTGCCGAGGAGCCTGGACGTAGCCCCGACCTTGCTCGCGCAGTGATTTCTTCTTTCCTGGCCAGTGAGGGGGTTCGCAAGATTATTAAAAGCAAAATGCAGGAGGGCCACAAGATGATTGCTGAGGTTGTGGCAGCGGGGCAGAAGCGTGGAGAGATCGACCCCCGCCTGCAAAAGGAAAAGGTTGCGACGCAGCTTCTACAGGCGCAGATGGGCACAATCCTGTTGTGGTCGGCCCATGGGGAACCTGCGCTTGCAGCATGGATCGAGGACAGCTTTCAGCACTTCTGGAGAGCTATCGCCGCCACCGGCAAAGAGTAGGCACATGAAATCCAATATTCGCACTGTCGTTCTTGTCTTCCTGGCGCGCCTGATTGCCGGGCCGATCCCGAGCGCGATCATCGCAGCCCAGCAACAGCCGCCTTACCGCCTCACATTGCAGGATGCGATTCAGAAGGGGCTCCAGGCCAATCTCAGCGTTCTTGTGGCCGGCACGCGCGTTGACGAGGCTGAAGGCACTCGCGAGCGCCGCTTGGCGGCCGCACTGCTCCCGAGGGTGAACGCGCAAACCTACGCCAACGTGCAGAACCGCGACCTGCGCGCCTTTGGACTTTCGTTGCCCGGCATCCCGATTCCCAGCGTGGTGGGGCCGTTCTCGAACTACGATTTCCGGGTTTACGTGCAGCAAAACGTGGTCGATCTGCAGAGCTATCGCGGGTTGAAGGCCAGCGAGCGGGCGCTCGATGCCGGCAAGATGGATTTGCAGGATGCGCGCGATCTGATCGTTCGCTCAATCGCAGAGCTCTATTTGAATGCGCAGTCCGCCGCGGCGCGAGTTGAATCCGCGCAGTCGCGCGTGACGGATTCAACCACGCTTTTCAAGCTGGCCAAGGACAAGCACGATGCCGGCACGGCGACGGGCGTTGATGTGCTGCGCGCTCAGGTGCAGCTTGCCAACGACAAACAGGCAAAGCTGGTGGCCGAGAACCAGTTGAAGCAATCGCTGCTGGCGCTGGCCCGCAGCATGGGCATGAGCCCAGGCACGCCATTGGACCTCTCCGAGCCGCTCCGTTACCGGGCGCTGGATCAGCCCGACTCCGAGACCCTTGCGCCCGCGGCGTTGCTGGCTCGCGCCGACTACCTTTCGCTGGCCAGCCAGCGCCAGAGCCTGGTGGAGCAGCAGCGCGCCAGCCAGGCCCGCTTCTATCCAAAGCTCAGTGTCAATGGTAACTTTGGGGCCATCGGCCGCAGCATCGGCGGTGTGCAACCCACGGGCTTGGTTCAGGGCCAGATCGACTTCACAGTCTTCGATCGCGACCGCAGTGGCGAAGCGCAGGAGCTTGCCAGCCGCCTCAAGCGCATTGACGATCAGATTGCCGATCTGCGCCGCGGGATCGACGAAGACATCCGCGAGGCGCTCCTCAATCTGGATTCCGCGGCCCAGCAGGTGACCGTCGCCGGGGAAGGCCGTGACCTGGCGCAGCGGGAACTGGAACTTGCGCAGGATCGCTTCCAGTCGGGCACGGCCAACAATGTCGAAGTAGTGACCGCTCAGGATGAGCTGGCCCGCGCCGAGGAGAACTATATCCTTGCTGTCTCCAGCCATGTAGATGCAAAGTTTGCACTCGGCCGTGCCATGGGCGACACGGAAAGGAATATTGTGCAGTTCATGGGAAATCCATAAGCCGGTTTGCAGGCCGCGCTGTGATCGATGTTACTGTTTGCGAGGTTCAATATCATGAAACGAGTTATACCCGTCCTGATTCTTCTGGCCGTGGCGATTGCCGCTGGCGTCTATTTCTACCCGCGCCTGGCCAGCAAGCCTGCGCCCGCGAATCAACTTACGCTCTCCGGCAATATTGAAGCGCATGAGAGCCTGATCAGCTTCAAGGTGCCTGGGCGCATCGTCGAGCTGCCGGTCGAGGAGGGCCAGGAGGTGGAGCAGGGAGCACTACTGGCGCGCTTGGAAGATTCCGACGCCCGGCAGAAGGTGCACATCGACGAGGCCGGCGTTCGCGTGCGCGAATCCGATCTTGCGCTCACCATGGCCGGAACCCGCGAGCAGGAAGTGAAGGCCGCGCAGCAGTCCATGATCGATGCGCAGGCGGATCTCGACCAGAAGAGGCTGGACAACGATCGAGCCACGCAGCTCTTTGGCAAGGATGAGATCTCCACTCAGGACCGGGATCTGGCGGCAACCGCGCTGAAGCGCGCCGAAGCGATCTTCAAGGCTGCGCAACAGCGCTACAACGAAGCTGTCGAGGGCAGTCGAAATGAAGATATTGAGATTGCGCGAGCCAATCTGAACCAGGCTAATGCTAACCTGGGCTTGTCGCGAGTCAACCTGGATTACACGGTGCTGCACACGCCGTCTGCCGGCGTAATCACGGTGCGCCAGGCTGAGTTGGGAGAAGTTGTCGCGCCGGGGTCTCCGGTGGTCACGCTCGCCGACCTCGACCACATCTGGCTGCGCGCCTACATCGCAGAGACGGACCTGGGCAGCATTCATTGGGGCCAGGAAGCGACTGTAACCACAGATACCTATCCTGGCAAGCAGTATCGTGGGCGCATCTCGTTCATCTCATCGAGCGCGGAGTTTACGCCGAAAAGCGTCCAGACCTACAAGGAGCGGGTAACTCTTGTCTATCGGATCAAGATCGATATAGACAACCTGAATCACGAATTGAAGCCAGGCATGCCAGCGGACGCTCATCTTGACCTCGTCGCGGCCCAGCCTTCGACATCTGCGCCGCCTAAGCAATGACGGACCGGCTCCAACCCGCGATCGCCGCCGCAGGGCTCACGAAGAGCTTTCCTGGCGTGCGCGCCGTCGATGCCCTGAGCTTCGATGTGAACGCAGGAGAGATATTTGGCCTGGTCGGCCCCGATGGGGCAGGGAAGACGACCACCCTGCGCATGCTTGCCGGCATCATGCCGCCCGATGCAGGCAGTGCCACGGTTGCCGGCTTCGATGTGGTTCGCGATCCCGAGGGCGCCAAGCATGCTCTGAGTTATATGCCGCAGCGTTTCGGTCTTTATGAAGACCTGACCGTCGATGAGAACATCCGCTTCTACGCTGATTTATTCGGCGTGAAAAAGGCCGAGCGCGAAACTCGTTCCGCGCAACTGTTGCAGGCAGCGGGAATGAGCGAGTTCCGCGGGCGGCTCGCGGGCAAGCTTTCAGGCGGCATGAAGCAGAAGCTCGGGCTGGTCTGCGCTCTGATTCATCGTCCGAAAGTGATTCTGCTGGATGAGCCGACGACGGGCGTCGATCCCGTCTCGCGCCGCGACTTCTGGCGCATTCTTTATGAGTTAGTAGCAGAGGGAGTGGCGATCCTGACCTCGACTGCCTATCTCGATGAGGCCGAGCGCTGCCATCGCGTAGCGCTGCTCGACCGAGGCAGGTTGTTATTCTGCGACACGCCCGCAAACCTCAAAGCCAAGATGAGAAGGGGCGTCCTGTCAGTTACCTCAGCGGAGCCGCGCAGGCTGCGAAGCGAACTCGAAGCTGCCGACGGCATCTCCAGTCTTGTGCTGACCGGTGACGGGCTGCATGTCGTGGTGGACGATGCCGCGCGCCGCATTCCCGAGTTTGAAGCACGGCTGAAGAGCGCGAACGTGACCTTCGACGCGATTCAGCAGGTGACGCCAACGATCGAGGATCTGTTTGTGGATGCGGTCCAGAGCGGAGCGTCGTCCCATGCCTGACCAAGCTGCGTCCGTCGCGATCGAAAACCTGGAGAAGCGCTTTGGCGACTTTGTAGCCGTCGACCGGATCAGTCTCGAGGTTGGCAAAGGGGAGGTCTTCGGATTTCTCGGGCCGAACGGCGCCGGCAAGTCCACCACCATTCGCATGCTTTGCGGGCTGCTCAAGCCTACCTCGGGCAGCGCGCTGGTTGCGGGCTACAACGTGGCTCGCGACCCTGAAGCCGTGCGCCAGAATATAGGCTACATGTCGCAGAAGTTCTCGCTCTATAACGATCTCAAGGTCATCGAAAACCTGCGCCTCTTCGCCGGCCTCTATAGCGTGCCCGCAAAGACGCTGAAGGAGAGGATTGAATGGGCGCTGGCCATGGCGAACCTTAAAGGGCAGGAGAATCTCATTACCGGCACGCTTCCTGGCGGCTGGAAGCAGCGGCTGGCGTTGGGTTGCGCGGTGCTGCATAAGCCGCGCATTCTTTTTCTCGATGAGCCGACCTCCGGCGTCGATCCTATATCGAGGCGTCAGTTCTGGGATCTGATTCACCAGATGGCGGAGGATGGAGTTACCGTGTTTGTAACCACGCATTACATGGAGGAAGCGGAATATTGCAATCGCCTGGCGCTGATCTTTCGCGGCAAGATCGTGGCTCTCGGCTCGCCGTCGGAGCTGAAGCGGGATTCAATGCGCGGCGAACTGCTGCTGATCGAATGCGAGCCTCTCGGCAAGGCCGTTGAAGCGCTGCAATCGGTGCCCGATGTCATGGATGCCGCGGTCTTTGGCAACGCTTTGCATCTGGTTGTTGCGGATGCCGCCGCGGC
>Ga0181526_10004051_pt1 | contig 11598 bp, 6 predicted proteins | sample PEATcosm2014_Bin_35_FD_119750 | JGI IMG/M metagenome (GOLD analysis project Ga0181526, IMG submission 119750) | Peatland microbial communities from MTU Mesocosm Facility, Houghton, MI, USA - PEATcosm2014_Bin06_30_metaG | ecosystem: Environmental > Terrestrial > Soil > Wetlands > Peat | place...
CGGGCCGATTTGCAGAACGAATGGAACCTGAAGCAGAGCCGCAGCATCCGCAACCAGGTCGTGCAAAACCTCCTGGGCCGGATCCAGTGCGATCTGCCCGAGTCCCTGCTCGAACAGGAGACGCGGGAAATTGTTTATTCGATTGTCAACGAGAATCAGCAGCGCGGCGTCTCCAAGGAAACGCTCGACGCGCAAAAGGACCAGATTTACGCCACCGCCAGCGGCACGGCCCGGGAACGCATCAAGGCCACCTTTGCCTTCCAGCGCGTGGCGGAAAAAGAGGGCGTGCGCGTGGAACAGGTGGAAATCGCCCGGCGGCTGCAGGACATGGCGGCGCAATACAAAATGCCGGTGGACAAACTGGTCAAGGAACTGGAAAAGAGGGGAGGGCTGGCGGGCGTTTACAGCCAGCTTTTGAATGAGAAGGTGATTGATCTGCTCGTGCAATACGCCCGGCTCGAAGATGTCGCCATCGCGCCCGCTCCCCGGACGTAAAGAGGCGCGCCCGCAAAAAGGAATGACCAATGTCCAAGCTCGAATGACCAGGGAATGACTAAGTTGGAATGGCGAATCGGTTGGCCGGGGCGCCTTTTCGTCATTGGTCATTTGAGCATTGATTGATCATTAGGATTTCGTCATTGGACATTTCCCCGGCAGATCGGGGTTTGCCCTCAAACGACGCTGGCCAGTGTCCAAAAAGTGAGATATGCCCAGGCTCAACTTTAGCAGTTGCGCGGGCGGAATTTTCTCTTAAAATAGCGATGGCGATGACTTCCGACGCTTTTTCAGGGCAGGGGACGACGTTGCAACGCCGGCTCAACGAGACGCTGATCGAAGGCATAAATCTGCGGCTGGCGATGACAGGTTGTCCCACCTTTGGCAATGGCGCCATGAGCCGGTTACCGAGCCTGGCCGCACCCATGTTTTCCCGTCAGCAGGAAACCATGCGCCTGCTGGCCGATTACCTCTGCCCGGCGGATTGGCGCATCGACCACTTTCTGCGCGATTATCTCTACGACACCGGCGTGGCCATAAAATGGCCGGCCCGCACCTTTGTTTTGGACAGCCCGGGACTGGCGCGGGAGTTGTCCCTGCCGCCGGACCGCGATGAGTTCCTTTCCGACCTTGTCCGCTCTTATCGCCTGCGGCAGGGCGTGTTGCATAATCCGGTCAATGACCGCCGCACGACCCAGGGCGTCTTTCATGTGGCCGAAGGCGGATTGCCGATACCGGATGACAAGATCGCCGTGCCCAAAATGGTTTTTGCCCGGTTGTTGGAGATGGCCTTGCAACCGCCGGCGGAGTTGTTGCGGCTGCCTTTCACCTCCAGCCAGGCGGCCCAGGCGGAATGTTTCGTTTCGCTCCTGCTCAGGCCGGTGGTTTGTCCGGCCGTCCGGGATTTCATTGCGGAGAAATCCATGGAAATCCGCTTCTTCGCCCCGGGCAGCCTGGTCTGCAATCTGGATTTTATCGAATCGATTTTTGGCAATGCCGGTGATCCGTTCCTGCCGGAGAACGACGCCGGTCTGGATGCGCAACATTGGACCGGGCACACCGGCTGCGTCATCCTGGCGCCGCACCTGGTCAAGCTGCCCAAAAAAAGCCTCGGCCTGCCCCACTGGGATCAGGCCACCGAACGCCAGCGCCGGGACGGCATGTGCTGGAAAGGGGAGCAGGATCTTTACAACAACGGCGCCGCCTTCAAGGTCACGGCGCGCGATGGCCGCGGCGTGATCCTGACGGTGATCGCCGACAATTACTTCGGCTATTGCAAGAAGGAGGTCAAGACGCAGATCAGTTACGCGGCCAATCTCTACGGCCTTTGCGAAGAGGAACACGCCGGGGGCGCTCTGGTTTATGCCAGCTACGATTTGGGCGAGGAATTTTACACCGACAAGCATGTGCGCTATCGCGGCCATTCGTTCGAGGAAGTCCTCCAACTGGCCGGCGCGGCCATGGACTTGCAGCCGGAAGGCCACGCCATTGACAAACAACACCCCGACATTATTTACGTGCCGCGCGATGTTCACTTTGATTTGCAGAAACAAACCGTGAGCTGGCCTTCCGCCATGGGCCACCAGACGCTCAAGTTGCTGGCCGGCAAAATTTACGTGCGGCCTTCCGGCTACAAGGTGCGCATGGAGCCGCCGACCGCCAACCGCGCTTGGCGGCTGATTGGCACCGTGGCCGAAGGCACCCTCTGCCACAAGCCCTGCACCGTTTCCGGCGGCGGCAAATCGGAGATTTCCAAGTCCATCAGCGACGCCATCATCCACGGGCCGGTGTTCACGGCGGATTTTAAAAAGGACTTCGACCAGGTGGCGGCCCTCCTCCACCGCGATTATTCGGATCGTTTCAAGGACCCGTCAAAATCGGGTTCGGACCGGCGCCCGATCCTCAGTCCGGAGCGCTCGCTCGGCTCGGTCATCAAATTATTCACCCCGTCGGACCGGGATTACTCGGACGATTTCAACCAATGGCTCCATTCCATTCCCCAATACATCCTCGAACTGATTTTCGTCGTGAAACGGTTTTACAAACCGGACTGGGGCGACAACTGGCGGGAGTACTTCAGCGTGGACATCATCAACGGCACGCCCGGCAATGAATTGAAATTCCACAACCGCAAGCTGGTCTCCAATTTCCTGCGCGTCGGTTATGACGCCGACGGTTCCTGGCGGGTGTTTGGGTTGCGCAAGGATTACCATCCCGCCGCCAAGGTGCAAATGGAGGACGACATCACCGCGTCGGTCGTTGTTCCGGCCGAAAGGCTGCGGCATTTGAACCCGGATTACTCCAATCCTTCGCTCAAGTTTGTCCATAATTGCGAGGCCCGGCTTTTCCAGCGGCCGGATGAGGCCATTCATCCAGGCTATGACAAACAGACGGAACAGGACCTGTCGGAGCCGGGTAATTTCCTCTCCAATTTCGAGCCTTTGCGGCAGGCGGACGCGCGGGCGCTGGCCGAGGATGCCCTCGGCTTTGTCAAATATACCGATCCCATGCGGCGGCTTATCCTGGAAGCGGCCGGGAACGGCGGGGCGGATTATTTCGCGTCGTCCTCCCACCCCAGACTCGTTGATGGCCAGCCCTCCAAAAACCCGCGTTACCTGCAAAAGCGGCCCGATTTGGCCAATCCGCGCGAGACTTACCTGGCTGAAATGGCCGCCCGCCTGCAACGGCGCCTGCCCCTCGACGCCCCCGTTTACACGCCCGTCAACGCCGTCATGCCCGGCCGCCGCAATAATCCGCCCGACCCGGTTTCCCATATCCGCTCGCTGGCCGTTTTCAATCCCATCCATTACCTCGACCTCCCCGAGCTGTTCATGGAATTGATCTCGAGCATGACCGGCAAATCCCCCTCCACCACCGGCGCCGGTTCGGAAGGGGCCTTGACCAAAAGCCCGTTCAACGCCCTGCCGCCCATCATTGATTTGAACGCCGCGCTGGTCTCTTACGCGCTGACCGGTTACGACGTCTTCATTTCCTCGGCGGGCCACATCGGGCCAAAGGTGCGGGTGGATCACGACATCAGCCTGCTCATTCCCGAAGTTTGGTGCCGCATGGCCCCGGCCGAACGCCAGCCGGCATTTCTGATCGAGAACGGCTATCTTGAAAAATGCCAGGACCTTGTGTTTGACAACAAGAAGGTTCTGTCCAGCCGCCTGGGCTGGCGCATGACCGCCAGTTTCGTCCGCACTTTTTTCGGGCGCGTCTTCAATTATCCCCACGCCGTCTTCACCGACGAAATCCTCCGGCCCGAGCAACAGGACATGGCCGTGTTCGCGGACGGGATGGATAACATTGTCAGCACGCACAAGGAGGCCGCGGCCCGGTATTTTGCGGATGGCAGCGTGGCCTGGGCCTGCCCGCCGCTGCAAGCCTTGCTCCACATCATGGCGCACGGGCAGCACGAGGGCCGCGGCCTGGACCATCCCGGGTTCCGCGGCCTGTTCACGCGCCAGAACGTCCTGGCCAGCGATTGGTATGCCGCGCGCCTCGCCGCCAAACAGGAGCACGACATCCGCTTGTGGCGCGACCACGCCAATTACCTGCAAAATTTCCTCAAGAAAAAAAATTACGCGGAAGAAGCCAAACGCCTCGGCATTCCGGCCAGACTGGAAGCCGCCTGGGAAACGTATCACAAGGTAAAGTCACCCGGCTACCTGGAGGAATTGAAAGGGACCATCGGCCTGCAACCCCTCCCAAAGAATTAAGGGCACAAAAACCGATTTGCGCCCGAACGCGAGCGGTTGTAAAAGTGACTTTGCCCCTGTTCCGACCCTGGCCAGCGACTCAGCTAGGGCGAGCGCACATCGTAGAAGCGCGCCCGGTAGTTTGTGTCTTGAAGGTCGGTAAATTGGAATTGCCCGGAGCCGATGGGGTTTTCAATCGCCGGGCCGAGGTTCGACCAGAGATTCAACGGGACAGTCAAGTTGGTGGTTGCGAACGCGGTGAAGACGCCACCGGGTAGATTCGTAAACCTGAACTGAAACATGTTCGTGCCGCCCAACGCGCCGTCCGCCGACACGTTCAGCACATCCAGCGCCGGCTGCGTTGAGGCGATCTGTGTTTCGACCGCGCCGATATCCACCCGCGCCCCGGAGACGCGCGGATAACCGCGTTGATCAGTGGCGATCCCGCTGGCATCGGCGGTGTTGCCTCCATCGATGGCAGGCGAGCCAGGCATCGGCGGCATGGTTTCGGTGGGGCCGCCGTAGTAGCCGAGCGAGGCGAGCATCGGCGGGAGGTCGAGAATGGATCCGGACCCGTTGGTGGTGCCGCTGCTGCTGAACGATTGCACGAGGTTGGTGCCTCCGATCGTGACGGTGCTGGAAGCCCAGTTATAAATATCTCCACCGCCGCCCGCAGTATTCCCGGCCAGAATGCTGTTCGTCACGAAGAGCGTCGAAAGGTAGTTGTCCACCGCCCCGCCTGCTCCCCCGGCTTGGTTGCCGGAGAAGGTGCATTGAACCAACGACAGGGTGGCGCTGAAATCGTTGTCAATGGCTCCACCGTTATCGGGACACGTATTGCCCTCCACGGTGCAGTCGATCATCGTGCAGTTGGCATAATTCTGGATCGCACCCGAAGCGCTTGCGGAATTGTTCGCCAAGGTGCAGGCCGTCAACGTCAGTGTGCCGCCATTATTGTCGATCGCCCCGCCGACGCTGGGCGCAGTATTCCCCATCAGGGCGCAACGGTTCAAATTCAGCACACCACTGTTGGCAATGCCGCCGCCTGAATTGCCGGCACCGGCATACCCATTGGTCAGGGTGAGCGTGTTCAACGTCACTGTGGTGCCGCCGGCCACATCAAAAATCCGGCTGGCGTGGTTGCCGTTGATTTGAATGCCGTTCGGCAGCGCCGAGCCGTCAATGTTGATGTTCGTAGCCGGAACAATCGGGCCGTTGGTCAGCACGATGGCCTCGCCGGAGAGGGTGTTCGTGAAGGTGATCGTGGTGTAGTAACTGTTGATTGCCTGGCTCACCGCCTGGCGCAGCGAGCCGGCCCGGTTGTCGTCGTTGGTGTTGGAGACCAGCAACACCGGTATCTGTATCTCCACCGCCCCGATGTCCACGTGGAGGCCGGAGCGGCGCGGATTGCCAATCTGGTCGGTGGTCAGGAAGTTGGTGACCGAATCGGTTCCCGCGTCAATCGCCGGGGAACCGGGCAGCGGCGGCATGGTCTGCGTGAAGCCGCCGTAGTTGCCGAGCGGTTCGAGCAACGGGTTGGTGTCAACAAGGTTATTGGCGCCGGAGTAACCGCCATTAATATTCGGACCGGACGGAGCCGTGTTGCTGCAAACGATGGAGTTCGTGAGGGTGAGAGCGCCCGCGTAACTGTCAATGCCGCCACCGCCGAAGACGGCCTGCGGGGCCTGATTGCCGAAGATGGTGCTGTTGATGACCGTCAGTGGGCCATAGTTGCCGATGCCCCCGCCGCCGTCGGAAATGTTGACAGCCTGGTTGCCGGTGATGGTGCTGTTATTGACCGTCAGCGTGCCGAAGTTGCCAATGCCGCCGCCGCTGAAGTTCAGAGTAGCATCCTGGTTGCCGGTGATGGTGCTGTTATTGACCGTCAGCGTGGCGTTGTTGTAAATGGCGCCGCCACCGTACGTACCGGCTCCGCACAGATTGCCGGCGAGCGTGCAGTTGTTCACCGTCAGTGTGCCGTTGTTATCAATGCCGCCACCGGGCTCGCCGCTTCCATTGGTGATGGTCAGTGCGTTCAGCATGGCTGTCACGCCGCTGTTGACGGTGAAGATGCGCGAACTGCCGTTGCCGTTGATGGCAATGCCGTTCATCAGGGCCGAGCCGTCCAGGGTGACGTTGTTGCCCAGGACAATCTGGCCGTTGGTCAGCGTGATGGTCCCACCGGAAAGGTTCGTGGCAAAAGTGTTGGTCTGGCCGGGGGCCGAACCGAGGACGACCAGCCGCAGCGAGTTGTAGGCGCCGTTGTCCGCCAGCGAGGAGACGACCGTGTTGACTTCCACCGCGCCGATGTCCGGTGCCGGTCCCACCGGTCGGGGAAAGCCCCGCTGGTCGGTGGTCAGGGCTGTCGCAGCACCTGCGTTGATGGCCGGGGAACCCGGCAGCGGCGGCATGGTTTGCGTGGGGCCGCCGTAGTTGCCGAGCGGGGCGAGCAGCGCGTTGGTGTCCACCAGATCGTTCCCATAGTTGTAAGTGCCAAAGTAGCTGCGAATATTATTTCCGCTGCTCGCCGTGTTGCTGCAGACGATGGAGTTGGTGAGGTTGAGCGTTCCATTCCAGATCAAAACACCCCCGCCGCCTAAATCGGTATTTTTGGCATCATTGCCGGTGATGGTGCAGTTGTTCACCGTCAGCGTGCCCTGATCGGAAATTCCACCGCCACCGGCGGATCCTGCGCCGTTGCCTTGATTGCCAGTGATGGTGCAGTTGTTCAGCGTCAACGTGCCATCATTATCAATCCCGCCGCCGGCATATACCCCTCCGGCGTTAGCGGCATTGCCGATGACGGTGCAGTTGTTCAGCGTGAGAGTGCTGCCGTTGTAAATGCCGCCGCCGGCAGAGCCGCCGTTGCCGTTGGTGATGGTCAATGAGTTCAACGTCACAATCGCGCCATTGTCCACTTGGAAAATGCGCGATTGCCCGTTGCCGTTGATGGCAATGCCGTTGGACAGCGCCGAGCCGTCCAGGGTGACGTTGTTGCCCAGGACAATCTGGCCATTGGTCAGCGTGATCGTCTGGCCGGAAAGTCCGGGGATGAAGGAAATGCGGTCGCCGGTCGCCGCCTGTGCGATGATCTGCCGGAGCGAGCCGGCGCCGGAGTCGTTGGTGTTGGAGACAAACAAGTTGGTCGAATTCAACAACAGGTCGTTCGTGCTGAACGCGCCCGTGGCGAAGGTGAACACGCGCACCTCGTCTATCGCTCCCGTAAAATACTCGCCGTATTCGGCATCCCCGCCCACCGTAAAACTGGTCGTCGGGGTGATGGGCGTTGAACTGGAGTTGGTGCTGGCAGGCACACCGTTGGTGTATAATATCGCGGCGCCGTTGTTCCGCACCAGGGCCAGATGCGTCCAGGTGCCCGCCGTGGCCAGGGCGCTGCCAAAGAAGATTTTCCCGCCATAGAGGACCTCAAACTGGGTCCCATTTTGGTATAAACCCCAGCCGTTGCCGCGGAGACCGTTGTAGGCCAGCACCTGGCCGCCGGGAGCCGTGGTGCCCGGGTTCACCCAGCATTCGATGCCGAAATTGTTCGCCAGGCTGGTCGCCAGCGCCGCCGTGCCGTATTGGCCGTTGGTCATGGCCAGCGCCAGGGTGCTGCCGGTTTCGGCGGACGCGGCCACGGAAACCCCGTTGGTGTAGGTTGGATAAAGCCCGCCCACCGACGTGTTCGTCAGCGTGTTTCCCCCCACCGCATCCACGGTATTGGTGCAGTAACCGCCGGAGACAGCTCCCGCATCATTCTCCCCCATGCGCCAGTAATTCAGCACGGTGATGGTGGCGTGCGCGGGGCCGGCGGCGAAGAGGGCGGCCATAAGGGTGAGCGCGAGGCGCAAGGGCTGGAGCGGTTTCATTCAAGATTTTCCATTTGCGGTTTTGCCCACGACTGACGAGAGCCTTTTTAGTATTATTCTTCCTTCTACACAGGATTGCAAGTCCTTTTTCCCACCTTTTTTCGCACCGCCCTCGGTTTTTCCTTGGCCCAGGGGGCGCTTCGTTGCGATTTGCGCCTTTTCACACGCTTTTTGACCCCATGCGATGACCCCTCCTCCGCATTGCTGAGAATCTCCCTGGCTTGGGGAATGCCGCCACCCGGCATGCGTCTCGTGGCATAGGCGTGCCAAATCCAAAACTTCGGCTCCTCCGGCAGGATTTGGACAAGCTCACGGGCAATTTCATCCGCCGCGTCCCACTTTCCGCCCGCCTTCGCGCAAACCTCGAATTTGACTGAACCTTTTGCCTTGGCCAGACAAGTCCTTGTTCCAACCTCGCAATTATTGCCAAGGCCCGCGAAGCGTGTGCCACCAGCGGCCATGCGGTTTCCGGCCCTTTCGTTGATATCAACGAAAGGGTCACCATCGGTTCGGGTGCGCAACGAGAAGTGGAGAGTGTGAGAATTCCGGAGGCACTTGGAGAACACTTGCGCGACCACGCGAGATGATGGCACATTTGATCCATGACTGAGCAAATCAGACTTCGCATTGACAGCCAATTGGCGGAAGAGGCCCAGGTGGTTTGCCGCGAAATCGGCATCACCCCTTCGGCGGCGGTTTCCATGTTCTTCTCGCAAATGGTCAAGTTGCGCGGCCTGCCTTTCCGCCCAAGCAATTTCCCGGCCTTGGACGAATACGGCGCGACCCTCGAGCAGGCGGCGGCGGCGGAAAAGTCCGCCCTGGCCGAACTCAAGGCCGCGCGCAAAGCCAGCAAGCTGAAAATCTTCGCCGGGCGGCTGTGACTCGCGTCCTGCTCACCTCAAGACTCAGGAAATCGGCGCGCAAGTTGCCGCCGGACGTTCAGGAAGGGGTGTGCAAAGTCATTGCGGCAGTCGGGGCGGCGTTTGCCGATCCGCGCCGGCGTCGCGCACTGGGACTCCGCAGACTGGCGCAGCATTCCTATGAAATCCGGGTACAGCGACAATGGCGCGTGCTGTTCATCAGCGACTCGTACACGTTGATTGCCTGCGATATAATGAACCACGACGAACTTTCCCTCTGGTTGCGGGGACAGTGGAAATGAGTCCTGACAGTTCTCCGCCCTGAAAAGATGGAAGCAGCAGAACTAAAAATACGGTAGGGCGAGACTCCATCGAGCCGTGACCAGTTTTTATTCAGCCTTCAGCCTTCAGCCTTTCCCCCCACCAGAATCCGGACTTCATAATTCTTGCTTTCCTCACGGTGGAAGCGGCGTCCCGCCGCTGTCTCCTTGGAGCCGGGACGGCTCTACCACTCTGCTGTTTTTCTTAATTCCTAATTCCTGATTTCCTTCACTGCGGTGAGGTGTAGTAAAAGCGGGCGTTGTAGTTCGGGGCGTTGGTGTCGTCGAACTGCATCAGGCCGTTGGTGTCCGCCGTCACGCTGCCCAGGTCCAGCCACGATTGCAGGTCCGCGCTGGCCTGGATGTCGAAGCTCTCCCCGGGCGACCCCTGCGCTTGCAGCAACACCGTCCCGTCCGAACGCCGTTGCAGGCTCAGGGGCGAGTACTTGATGGTGACGATGTCCGTGCCCCCGCTCGCATTGGCCGAGTAGCCGGTCACATAGACATTGCCATTGTTATCCACCGCGATGGCATTGCCCGCGTCATTGCCGTTGCCGGGACCGTTATACCGCTGCACCCAGATTTGATTCCCATTATTGTCATATTTGATCGTGACAATGTCGTTGGCGGAGTTTGTTCCAGGAGAGTAGCCCGTGACATAAACGCTGTTGGCAGAATTAGTTGCGATGGCCATGCCGGCACCCACGCCTGAGTAAGCCGCAGGATAAAGATTTGTCCATACGGCTGATCCATCCGTGCCCAATTCAAACGTGCCGTACGCCGTGTTACGCATGTGAAAAACCTGTCCGGTCAACAAGACATTGGCTGAACGGCTTAGCACCATGCCATAGGCTGTATTATTGCCGTTGCCGCCAGCCGGACCCGCTATCCATAGTATGCTACCATTGCTTGAAATCTTCAAGGTCCAATAAGGTCTTTCATCTGGGACACACTGGCCAAGTACAACATAGAGATTCGTCTGCGTATCAAGCGCAATGGCTCCCACCTGCACCATAGCCTCGGCCAAATAATAGGTGGTTGTCCACGTCTGGCTTCCGTTCGCGGCATATTTGATAACAATCGCTTCTTGGTATTCGTAATTCTCGTAACACTGGTAGGTGTAGGATCCTGCAACATAAATGCTGTTGTCCGTGGCCACAACAACTTGCTGGCCAATACCGGACCCGCACGAAGGATACGTTTCCAGCCAAACGTTGCTGCCGCCAGGGTTGAGTTTCACTGTGCCAAAAATGGTCGAAATGCCGGTGACTATGCAATTCCCATTACTGTCCAGTGCCAATGCGGTTCCCGCATACGGCGCAGTCCAGAGTTGATTGCCATTCAGGTCATATTTGATGGTTAGACCGTTGCCAGTAATAAAGACATTATTACTGCCGTCTAATGCCAGCGATGTAGGGGTCGCGGACGGATAATTAGTCGCATCGTACCTTGACGCCCAAAGCTGGTTGCCATTGGGCGCGTACTTAATAGTGACATAGCCGAGGTTTGTGTTGGCATTTTGAGAGAAGCCGGTAATGTAAATGTTTCCCGCGGGGTCAAGCGCCATTTTCACGGCCTGGTTGGTGCCATCCGTGATGCCATTGTTGTAACGGGCCACCCAGGCTTGCTGAACTTGCGCTGTGCCGTTATTGCTAAACAAAGCGAAGATTATCAGAGTTAGGGTAACGAAAGCCCAGCCCGAATTTAATGCCGGCATTCTAAGGTTGAGAGTTTTCATAAAGTCAGTTGAATATGTGGACGGCAGACGAGAGTGGGTCCAGAAACAGGGGAACGTTTGTGGAGGAGGCATTCCAATAGGTGTTCCCGTCAAGGAACCAGCCGAAGCTAGTCGCATAAGGCAGTTGCACATGGAAACTGACACCTTGGCCTAAAATGTTTGAGAAAATTTGGGCGGTGTTCACGGACTCTCCGGTCGGTAAATAGCCAATCAGGAGATCATTGGCCTGTATAGCGCCTATTCCACGATAGGCCGCCCTTCCAAAGTCATTGTTCAAGATCAACGCGTTGCTGCAACCCCCGTCATAGCGAAAGCCCATTCCGCCGGAAACAAGTGTATTGCCGCAGATGCCGGCCGTGAAAGGGTCGCCCATTAGGAAACTCGTATTCATTCATCCGTCTGCCTCGCATTCTTGTCCAAGAGCAGCTTTCTCTTTGTGATCTTTCTGTTCTCTGTGGTTAATCACTCCGGGGTTCATTGTGGGGATGTGAGGTAGAAGCGGGCGTTGTAGTTCGAGGCGTTGGTGTCGTCGAATTGCATCAAGCCGTTGGTGTCGGCCATCACGCTGCCCAGGTCCAGCCACGATTGCAGGTCCGCGCTGGCCTGGATGTCGAA
>Ga0181526_10004053_pt1 | contig 11596 bp, 14 predicted proteins | sample PEATcosm2014_Bin_35_FD_119750 | JGI IMG/M metagenome (GOLD analysis project Ga0181526, IMG submission 119750) | Peatland microbial communities from MTU Mesocosm Facility, Houghton, MI, USA - PEATcosm2014_Bin06_30_metaG | ecosystem: Environmental > Terrestrial > Soil > Wetlands > Peat | place...
GTATTAGTAGGGGAACGTAGGCATGCAGGCCAGAGGGGGTCATGGTCGAAGAGTTATAATATCGAGTGAGACGCCACCGGTCAAATGTTCCGGAAAATATTCCGGGCTGGTCCGCGGGTGTACGGGTCGAAAAATACTCGCCGCCACCTGGAGCGATGAGCATCATGATCTTCGGTCACAACACGAATCTCAAGATCGGCAATATTACGTTCCACGTGCAAACCGAAGATCGCGGCGAATCCCACGCTCTTATCGACACGACCGTCTACTATCACGGCCGCGTTCTCCATCGCCGGACCAACAATTACTTTGATCTACTCCCTCTGAACGAGGATCGCCTTCAGGCGCTCACCTTGCGTCTCGAGGATCAGCACCGCTCCGTAATCGAGGAGATCCGCTCCGGCATTCTGCCACTTGCCATACCGCCGGCAATCGATGCCTTGCACCCCGCCGAGCAACCTCGACCCGGCCCCCCCGAGCCATTGCAACCGCTCAACGAACCCAGATCACTCTTACTCGAGCTAACCAACGCGAACTCCTGGCTCGCGGGCAAGCATGCCACGCTGCGCCTCACCGTGCGCGATCACAGGGGTGAGCCGGTCCTGGGCGCGCAGATTTCAGTTGAAATCGAAGGCAGTGAGAATGGCACCGCTCTCAAGGCGCAATCCGGCTCGCTGGGGCAGGCCCTGATCGAGTTCGACATGCCCCGAATCACTGGCCAACAGGCAGCCCTGGTGATTCACGCCGAAGATCGCAAAGGAACAGGGCATCTCCGATTTGCACTCCGATCGAAACCTCGGGTAGCCTGAGGGTGAGAACCGCATGCCAGACGCCATCGTCATCCAAGTGAATGGTGAGAACCGCGAAACTCCCGTTGGCACGACGGTCAGCAACTTACTCCTCCAACTCGGACTCAACAACGGCCGCGTCGCTATCGAATACAACCTGCAGATCCTTCCCAAAGCGAAATGGGACATCACTCAAGTCGCCCAGGGAGATCGCCTCGAAATTGTTCAGTTTGTCGGCGGCGGTTAAACCTAGCATCCCACAACGATTTCGCGAACCACCAACGAACGCCACTATTTTTCTTTCAACAGGTATTTCTTCCACGGCCGCCAGTAATATTTTGGCCAGCCCTCCCGCACTCCCTTTTGGTCGTATTGCGGCACCCCGATGTGCACCAGGTCGACCTGCGCTCCGCCTGCCACTTTGCTGAAATTCAGCACCAGGATCGACCAGTCTTCCTTCTTCCAATGACTGGCGCGCCACACCTGCACGATCTGTTTCCCGCGCGCCAGAAATAGGGTCTTGCCTTCCAGCTTTTTCCCAAACGCTGTAAAGTTCCCGCCCACCTTTCCGCTGACCTTGGCAGGGGCACCTGTCGCTCGGCTGTGTTTCTTGGAATCGAGATACAAATCGTAGAGTGTTTGTGGAGACGCGCGAAAACGCACGCTTTGTTGGATGTTGGGGCCCATACCGCCTCCAGAAAAACAATTCCTTGCCGCCTATACGCCTTGCAGCAAGTGCCCCATCTTACTCTTCTTCGTTTGCAGGTAACCCCGCGAAATTTTGGAAATTCGCGGTTGGCATGACACGCGTTCGATCACTTGCACCCCGGCCGATTCCAGCTGTTGCACTTTATCCGGATTGTTCGACAGCAGGCGAATCTTCCTTGCTCCCAGCTTCTTCAAAATCTTTGCCGGAAAATCATACTCCCGCGCATCCGCCGCAAACCCCAGCGATACGTTCGCTTCCACTGTATCCATTCCGCCATCCTGCAATTGATACGCCCGGAGCTTGTTCATCAGGCCGATGCCCCGTCCTTCTTGCGGCAGATAAAGCAATATCCCTGAAGGTGCGCGCCCGATTTTCTTCAATGACAGCTCCAACTGCGCCCGGCAATCGCACCGTAGCGAAGTCAGTACGTCGCCCGTCAGGCACTGGGAGTGCACTCGCACCAGCGGTGCCACCCGCCCTCGAATGTTCCCCCGCACCAATGCGACAGCTTCATCCTGCGGTCCACGGCCCCGGAATCCAAAAATCCTGAAGCGCCCATACCGCGTCGGGAGTTCAGCGTGTGCTATCTCCCGCGCGTCATCCTTTTTCCGCAATTTCGTTTTTTTCCGTGTCTTCTTCTTGGCCATGGCGACAAATTAGTATAGCAGGGAGGGGAATGACTGCCGGGACCACAACTGTCAAGATTTGTGCTGGTTACCGAGGGACTTCTTTATAATTAGACGAGGTTTCACTAGCGTAAGTTCAGCGCCTGCATCTCGAACGATGGAACCCACGCTCACAATCCGAGAGCTGCTCTTCACTCTACTCCTCAAAGTGGGCGTTGCCTCCTCGATTGCCGCTTTGCTGGCCCGCTGGAATACCTTCCGCCGTGTGCTCTTCACCGAAGAGCGCGATGCCGACCAAAAGTTGAAACTCATGCTTTTTTTGGTTCCCGCCCTCATTGTCGGCGTAATCCTCCGCCTCTATCGGCCCGCCTACCAATTTGCTGATCTTTCTCTGGAAGGCGCGTTCCTCATGGGTTTGCTCGGTGGCCGCGTCGTCGGTCCCATCGGCGGTGCCATCATCACCATTCCCGCCCTTATGGCACATGAATGGCTGGCCATGCCTGCCGCCGCAACTGCCGGCCTGCTCGGCGGCCTGATTCGCCAGTTGATCCCCGATAAGGAAGACCTTTGGAACTTCGGGCCTTTCACCTTTCTCAATATTCCCAAAGCCGTCATGCGTATGGTCGGCAGCGCCGAAATGATGTGGGAAATGTTACCCCTCCTCACCTGTGTCGGCCTCGAATTGGGCCGCGTGGCGCTCGTCATGGCCACCAAACCCAAATGGCTTTTCGCTCTTGATCCTCAGTGGAATTGGAAACTCTGCTTGGTTGTCCTGGGCACGCTGATGTCTGTCGCCGCTCCTCTTAAGATTTGGAACAATACGCGCAACGAGATGAAGTTGGAACGTCACGAGCAATTACTTCTTCGCGCCCGTCTCGATGCGCTCTCCAGCCAGATCAATCCTCACTTTTTGTTCAATACCCTCAATACCGTCACTTCGCTGATTCGCATGGACCCGGATACCGCCCGCGGCGTGGTCCTCAAACTGAGCAATATTCTTCGCCGCCTCCTTCGCAAACATGAAACCTTCGTTCCCCTCCGCGAAGAACTCTCTTTCATCGACGACTATCTCGATATCGAAGTGGCTCGTTTCGGCGAAGACAACCTCGACATTGTTAAAGAAATCGGCGAAGACACCCTGGAAACTTTCATCCCTAGCATGCTTATTCAGCCCATCGTCGAAAACAGCCTCAAACATGGCCTCGCCCCCAAGCTCGAAGGCGGCCGCATCTTCCTCCGAACTGCCAGCCGCGATGGCCGCCTCCACATTGAAATCGAAGACAACGGCGTCGGCATATCCGAAGAAAAAATGCCCCATGTCTATGTGGAAGGCATCGGCCTCAGCAATGTCAGGGAGCGCCTCCGCGTCCTGTACGGCACGGACTTCAATCTGGACATCACCAGCCACGAGGGCCAGGGTACCAAGATCAAAATCGATGTCCCCCAACTTGTCCCCGTCATTCCCGAAGTCAGCGTCTTCTAACCTCACGTAACACCATTCTGGCTCGCCTTTGAGCCCTCGGCCTCCCCCCACCCCCGTCGTTCGAACGGGGTCCGCGAAGCGAGAAGTTCTTCGATTTGAAGGAGGTCCCCAAAACCCCTTGACAAGCAACACAGTATCCTGTATGTTCTGTACAGACTGAAATGACAGATAAGACCATTGCGACCGTCGTTCCGCACCCGCAATCTCCCTCTCGCACCCCTCGGCCACTCCGCATCGTCATCCCGGGTGGCGAAGGCCACCTCGGCAGGCTCCTTTCCCGCCGATTCTCCGCTTCCGGCCATTCCGTAACTACCTTGACTCGAAGCATGGGCCGCTCGGCCATTCCCAATCCTTGGAAAACGCTGCATTGGGACGGCAGAGAACCGGGTCCTTGGACGGAGTCGCTCGAAGAGGCAGATGTCGTAATCAATCTCGCTGGTCGAAGTGTGGATTGCCGTTACAACACGAAGAATCGCGCAGAGATTCTGCGCTCGCGCGTCGAATCCACCATCGCCTTGGGAAACGCGATTCATTCCATCGGACATCCTCCGCGCCTTTGGCTGAATGCCAGTACCGCCACGATTTATCGCCACGCCTTTGACCGCGAAATGGACGAAACCACCGGTGAACTTGGCGGATTTGAGCCAGACGTGCCCGCTTCCTGGCGATTTAGTATCGACGTCGCCCGGCAGTGGGAGCATTCCTTCTTCGCTTCTCAGACTCCCCGAACGCGAAAAATTGCTCTGCGCGCGGCCATGGTGATGAGTCCTGAAACCGGTGGGATCTTTTCAATTATGTTGCGCCTGGTGCGGTTGGGCCTCGGCGGAGCGTGGGGTACTGGCCGTCAATATATGTCCTGGATTCACGAAGCCGATTTCTTCCGGGCAGTGGAGTTCCTGATCGAACACGAGGAGATTTCCGGTGCCGTAAACGTCGCAGCTCCGAATCCTCTTCCGAACGCTCAGTTTATGTCTGACTTGCGAACTGTCTGGGGAATCCCCTTTGGCTTGCCCGCTCAGCCATGGATGTTGAAAGTCGGGGCATTGTTCCTGCGCACAGAGACGGAGCTTCTGCTAAAAAGCCGCCGTGTGGTTCCTGCTATTCTTCAAAGTCACGGTTTTCGTTTCGATTTCGCCGAGTGGCCCGCAGCGGCTCAGGACCTCGTCCGGCGATGCCGAGAGCAGTCATCCTTCGGAACAGGTCATCATTCCTATTCAAGGGAATTAGGAGGAAACAAGTGAGCGAAGACACCAATGCGTCACCCGCGGCGCTTACGCCAGTCGCACAGAAGTTCATCCTTCATTGGGGGGAAATGGGCACCAAATGGGGCATCAACCGTACCGTCGCCCAGGTCCACGCCCTGCTCTTTCTATCTCCCAAACCTATCCCCGCCGACGAAATCGCAGAAACCCTCTCTGTCGCCCGCTCCAATGTCAGCACCAGTCTTCGCGAACTCCAGGGTTGGGGCATCGTCCGCGTGGTCCATGTTCTGGGTGACCGCCGCGATCATTTCGAAACCTTCAAAGATGTCTGGGAAATTTTCCGCACCGTCTCTGAGGAGCGAAAGCGCCGCGAGATTGATCCCACGCTGCGCGTCCTCGGTGAATGCGTCCAGGAACTGAAACCCAACGCACAAAGCGATGCCTACACGCGCGAGCGCCTCGAAAGCATGCTGGAGTTTCTCACCATCATGACCGGACTATTCGACGAGGTCTTGCACATGCCAGTGGGTGCCCTCAAGGGCGTAGGCAAACTCCGCGGAAAAGTGATCACTTTGTTGGGTACCGAGAAGAAGAAAGCAGTCTAGGAGGTCGCAGCTCCCGCTCCTGAAAAAACTCTTCACGCTGGGAAAAGGGAAGACGCCATGATTTCTCTAGCAAGTGAATACACCGACGGAAAAGGACGCCATGCCAAAGGCTGGCTTTTCTTTGATGCCGACTGTTCCTTCTGTACCCGCACCGCCCGCTGGCTAGCCCCGATCCTGCTTCGCCGCGGCATGGCCGTAGCCCCGCTGCAGGATCCCCGAGTCGCCGCCCTGCTCGGCTTAACACCCAGCGAACTACTCCGCGAATTGCGATTCCTCTTGTCTGACGGCACACAATACGGCGGCGCCGACGCCGTTGTCGCCCTCGCTCGCAACATTGTTTGGGCGCGTCCTCTGGTCTGGCTCTCGAACATTCCGGGGATGATGAATTTGCTGCATGCCGGCTATCGCTGGATTGCCCAACAGAGAAGTTGTGCTGCAGCCAGTTGCCAGGCAGTAGAAGTCTCCCGCAGATAGGCCACGACAGCGCGTCTCCGCAGAGGACGCTAGAGGTGTGTCATGAAGCTTCAAGGTCTGTTGGACTTTCACGGCCGCGTGGGCCGTTCCACGTACGCCCTCACGGTAATATCCGCTGCACTTGTGCTTCACAACCTTCTTCGCATATTGACCGCGACGCTCTTTCTGAACCAGCGGGGGAGCTCTGGTTTTCTGTTCCCCATCCGGTACCTATACGCAGAACAGCCCCTCTCGGCCGATCTCAAGCGAGCTCTTTCTCTTCTCGTTCTTGTTGCCGTTCCTTTTCTCTGGCTCCTGGTCACCATGACCGTAAAGCGCCTCCGCGACTTGGAAACAACCGAATGGTATGCATTCCTTCTCTTTGTTCCCGCCGTGAATATTCTCTTCTTCCTGATCCTTTGCCTTCAGCCGGGCAACGAAAGAATGGAAGAATCCGAGCGCAGAAAAAGCAGTTTCCTGGATACCTTTCTGCCAGCTTCGTCTTTGGGCAGCGCTGCCGTAGGCGCATTGGTCGGGGCACTGACCGCCACGGTTATCAGTTGGTTTTCCATCGCAATCCTGGGGATCTATGGCAGCACCCTATTTCTAGCTCTTCCATGTTTCATGGGCTACATGGCCGCGTGGATTCACGGCTACCGGCGGCCAAGAAGTGCTGGTGAATGCTACGTAGTAGCCATGGCCAGCATTGTTCTGACCGCCGCTTTGGTCGTTGGCATCGCCTTCGAAGGAATTATCTGCGTGGCTATGGCAACTCCGCTTGCCATTCCTCTCGCCCTCTTGGGCGGCCATTTGGCCTACCTGTCTCAGAAGTCGCGCGCTCTGCAAGCCCAGCCTTCAACAATGTTGAGCCTTCTTCTGGCTCTTCCACTCCTTGTCGGCGCAGAATCCTGGAAGCCGGCGCCCATTCCGCAGCATATCGTGCATAGTTCCGTGGAGATCGCCGCTCCTCCACAAATTGTTTGGCGAAGAATCGTGGCCTTCCCGAAAATTAAAGAAAAGCCGCACTGGATTCTTCGCCTGGGTATGGCCTATCCCATGGAGGCAACCACGACTGGGTCCGGACTGAGCGCGGATCGGCAGACCGCGTTCTCTACCGGTATTTCGCGCGAGCCCATTCTTGCTTGGGAAGAAGGGAAGCACCTCGCCTTCCGCGTCGCGGAGGAGCCACCCCTCATGAACGAATCTTCGCCTTACGGCACCATCCATGTTCGCCATCTCGACGATCACGATTTTCGTCCCGGCCGTGTGGATTTCTATCTGACGGATCTGTCCGGCGGGCGCACAAAATTGGACTGCTGGTCCTCCTATGAGAACCGCATGTGGCCGTCCGCATATTGGCAGCTTTGGACTAACGAGATCGTTCGCCAGATTCAGTTGCGCGTATTCCGCCAAGTCAAAACCCTGTCAGAGGCGGACTCGCTCCCGCATCAGGCAAATTCGGGAAGGAAATTCGTGGAATTGTCCGTCATTAAAGCAGGGGCCAAGACACAATGCGCATCGAAGACTCTCCAGTAGCAACAGTCGTCATCACTGGCGCATTCAGCTACACAGGCAAATATGCGACTCGCCTGCTACTGAAGCGTGGATACAAAATTCGCACCCTAACATTTCATCCTGAACGCGAAAATGAATTTGGCGGGAAAGTGGAAGTTTTTCCTTACAATTTTCAGGACCCCGGGAAACTGGATCGGTCGCTTCGCGGGGCCTCCCGCTTGATCAATACTTACTGGGTTCGCTTTCCACACGGGGATTCGACTTTTGATCGAGCAGTCAGAAATACCATCACACTTATCGATACTGCTAAGAAAGCCGGGATCAGACGCATTGTGCATGTGAGCATCGCCAATCCCTCTCTGGGTTCTCCTCTTGCCTATTACCGCGGAAAAGCTCAATTGGAGCAGGCGGTCATCAATTCCGGTCTCTCCTATTCAATCTTGCGGCCAACGGTTATATTCGGTCAGGAAGATATCCTCATCAACAATATCGCCTGGTTTGTGCGTCATTTTCCATTGTTTGGCATCCCCGGTTACGGCTGTTGCGGCGTGCGGCCAATCTTCGTCGAGGACATGGCAAGGTTGATTGCCGACGCGGTCGAGAAGCAAACGAACGAAGTGATCGATGCCATAGGCCCTGAGACGTTCACCTTCGAGGAACTCGTCCGGCTCATATCCACGAAGCTGGTTAAGCCGATTCATATCGTTCACATGCCAGCACTTTTGGCATATCTCTCCACGCGCTTAGTGGGCCTCTTCATGAAGGATATCGTCCTGACTTGGGAGGAATATAAGGGCCTGATGAGCAACTTGCTTGCACCGCAAGGACACAGCACTGGTGAAACTCGGCTCGCTCAGTGGCTTTCACAGAATAGCAAGCACATCGGCCGCCACTACGCTTCCGAGGTGGAGCGTCACTTTCGCCAAGGAAGAAGAATCGGCGTGGCGCATGTTCCCCAGAAAGCTCAGACTTGCGCCGACAAACCCACCGCTACATCCTGATTCGAAAGCACTCGCTCGTAATACCGCTCATACATCGGAATCACGTCATTAGCGCAGAACTTCTTCCGCGCATCCACACGTGCGCGTTGCCCCATCTCCCGACCCCGGTCCGCTCGTGACAGCAGCTCAAGCGCATACTTTCCCGCTAATTTCACGTCCCCCGGGTCCACCAGGTAGCCGTCCACCCCATGTTCAACCACTTCCGGCACACCTCCGGTGTTGGTGGCGATGACAGGCACTTCACAAGCCATGGCCTCAAGCGCTGCCAGGCCGAACGATTCCAATTGCGACGGTAGCAGGAACAAGTCCGCTTGCCCCAGCTTTTCCCGAATCCCGTTCTGCTTCCCCAGAAAGAGGACGTCTTTGTCCACTTCCCGCGTCCGGGCAAGTTCTTCGGCCGGCCCTCGATCCGGTCCATCACCGATCATCACCAGCTTGGCGGGCATCTTCTCCCGCACCAGGGCGAAAATCTCCACAGCATCCAGAATGCGCTTCACCGGCCGGAAATTGGACAGATGCATCAGAATGGGCTCGCCATTCGGTGCCCACTCTGCCCGCAGTTGCGCATCGGGCTTCCGGCAATACAGATCGCAATTGACGAAATTAGGAATCACCTCAATCGGCCGCTTGATAGCAAACTCTTCGAGCGTTTGCCGGTACAAGTATTCCGAGATCGATGTCACGCCGTCGCTCTGTTCGATGGAGTACCGCGTAATCGGCAGAAAGTTCGGATTGTTCCCCACCAACGTAATGTCCGTTCCGTGCAGCGTGGTAATAAACGGCAACCGTCGAGGCGCGGCCATCTGTCGCGCCAGCAAAGCGCTGACGGAATGGGGAATGGCGTAATGCACGTGCAGGAGGTCCAGCGATTCGTTTTCAAACACCTCCAGCATCTTCACCGCAAGCGAAAGCGTATAAGGAGAGTGGTCAAACAGCGGGTACGACACAACGGCAGCCTGGTGGAAATGAATTCGAGGATCGGCTTTCATCCGAATCGGGGGCGCAGAGGTTATGAAGTGCACGTCATGTCCCCGCGCGGCGAGTTCTTGCCCCAATTCGGTGGCCACGACTCCCGAGCCGCCGTACGTTGGATAACCTGTGATGCCAATACGCATTTTGGGCCTCAATCAAAACACCGCACGCTCCGCACCCAAGTGACCGGCTTGCTTGCGGGTGGGCAAGCCCTGATGCTAGAGTCGCGCGAAGCGCTGGCCGAACCACCTGCCAGCGGAATGGTACACCGATTAGACGCAAAGGTGATGGCCAACGTGACACGCCTCAAAGGGAAAGTGGCTATCGTGACCGGCGGGGGCAGCGGGATTGGCCGCGCAATCGCCTTCGCCTGTGCTCGCGAGGGTGCAAAAGTGGCCGTCTTGGGCCGCCGGACAGACACTTTGGACGCAGTCGTCACCGAAATGGCCCAGTCGGGTGCCGATGGCACCGCCGTCATTTGTGACATCACCCGGACTAATGATGTGAACAAGGCTATAGAGGATGTGGAGCGGGCATTCGGCTACGTCAATATTCTTGTGAATAATGCGGGTGTCCTGAGCGTCTCGACCGCCGAGACCATTTCCGAGGAAGAATGGGACCGAGTCATGGCTACGAACCTGAAAGGCCCATTTCTGATGTCTCGTGCCGTGCTCCCCGCCTTTCGCCGGGCCGGTGGCGGCGTCATAGTGAATATCGGTTCCGTGCTGGGCCTGATCGCCATGAAGGATCGCGCCGCCTATTGTGCCTCTAAAGGTGGACTCGTCCTCCTGACCAAGGCCATGGCATTAGACCATGCGCACGAGAAAATCCGTGCCAATTGCATCTGTCCGGCGATTGTGGAGACGGACTTGGTGAAAAGCCTGTTCGCTCAAAGCGTAGAGGGCCAGAATGCACGAAACGCCAGGATCGCCACACTTCCCTTGGGAAGATTCGGCAAACCTACTGACGTGGCGGAATTGGCTGTCTTCCTGGCCTCCGAGGAATCCTCTTGGATCACCGGCACCGCTATTCCAGTCGATGGCGGTCTATCTGCGTATTGAAGGAGTGTTTGTTCGATGGGACGGAAACTCACCAAGGAAGAAAAACGCGTCACCGAGCTCGTTCGTCTTCGCATGAAGGAGAGTCAGTCTTCAGAGTTGCTCGGGTTTGATGTTGAGAGCGTCCACGATGGTCGCGCTGTTTTCCGCATGGACGTACGGTCACGCCACAAGCAGATTCACGGCGTCGTCCACGGCGGTATTCTTGCCGCGCTCGCCGATACCACCGCGGCCATCGCTGCTTATACCGTCGTGCCTCGTGGAGTCGAGTTAGCGACCCTCGAGCTGAAGATCAATTACCTCGAGCCAGTTCCCGGCGGCACCATAAAAGCCGACGCCCGCGTTCTTCGCGGTGGCAGAAATTTCATTGTCACGGAATGCGAAATCTTCAATGAGTCCGGTTCTCTGGCAGCCAAGGCGCTTCTCACCTTCTCGGCTGCAACTGGGCATAGCTTGCGAAAGTAAAATCTACTCGTCGCCGCCCTGCGCTGCGTCTTCGTCCTCTTTGTGGACGTACCGTATGTGGCGCTTGAACACCATCAGGTTCGGCGCTCCTTCGCGCGTTAGTTTGATGCAGTCGCGGTCGTACCATTCCACGATTCCGTGCAGCACCTCGCCTGAGTCCAGCACCACCGACATCGGCGTGCGGCTCTGCATCTGTTTCACCCAATAAAAATTTTCCGCGTGCGTAATCTCGGGTGGGGCGGGTTTTTTGCTTGGGAGGGGACCACCATTGTGCTGAGGCCGGGGGGAGGCCTGCTCTTTGGCTTCCGCGAAGCTGGGACGGAACATGCGGCGATTCACCATGACTGCTCCTTATTTTAATGAAGGTGTTTCCTGTCCTCTATGATGCGCCGGGCGGCCCTAGGGTTTCGCCTATTATCACCCCACAGATACTGTAGAGGGAAAGATTATTTTCGGCCGGGCACGCTCGATTGGGCGGGAGCCAAGGACACCGCAAGCGAGTCCAGTCCGAGCTGTCGATTCAAGTTTCGCCGCAGCCCTCCCGCCATTTTGTCCATTCCCCCGATGGCCCGGCCAATCCATGCCGCGTCTATCGATCGCGCCAGTCCTTCCAATTCTTTGGAAAGGTGTGGATTTCGCAGCAGCGGCGATCGGATTCCGGCATTCAATTCCAATAGATCCGAAAGCAATCCATAAAACACGGCGATCAGCTCTTCAAA
>Ga0181526_10004058_pt1 | contig 11586 bp, 5 predicted proteins | sample PEATcosm2014_Bin_35_FD_119750 | JGI IMG/M metagenome (GOLD analysis project Ga0181526, IMG submission 119750) | Peatland microbial communities from MTU Mesocosm Facility, Houghton, MI, USA - PEATcosm2014_Bin06_30_metaG | ecosystem: Environmental > Terrestrial > Soil > Wetlands > Peat | place...
ATTTGACATGGCCAAGCGTCCCACCGTGTACGAGTTTCCGCGTGAGTTCCGAAAGCTCCGGCAGATGCTTGTCCAGTTGCTCGTCGACCTGTGCCGGCCGAGCCAGTTGAGGACCGGACCATTTCTTCGCGGCTTCTACTTCAGCGGAGTTCGCCCGGTGGTCATCAATGCTCCCGGGCCCGCGCTGATCAAAGAGGAACAGCACGCGCCCGGGGCCGGCGAAGGAGCGATCCGCGCCACAGGGATCTTCGATATCCGCAATATTGCCGCCCAAGCCGCGCGCGCCCCCATGGTGGCTGAGGGCGGCGAGAGCCGCCGGGTTCCGCAGTGGACCTTCCTTCCCCACCTCTTCAACGACGTCCTGCTGAAGGATTCTTCCGCCCTGACCGAAAGCGCCTCGAGCTCGAAGACCAGCTTGTGGCGGCGTGTGCTGCTGGCGGCGTCGATTGGCCTGCTGCTCATCGTCATGATTGGATTCATTGTCTCTTTCGTGAAGAACAAGGACCTGGAATCGCAAGTGGTGAACGCGGCGCAGGGCATTTCCAGCGTGCAACTGACGGGGCAACAACTCCCCGCTGTCGATGCGCTTACCCGCCTCGAGACTCTGCGGCAGTCGGTCGAGACGCTGGCCCAATACCAGCAGGATGGAGCTCCGTTCTGGATGCGTTGGGGATTGTATGCGGGAAATGACCTCTACCCGGATGTGCGGAAGATCTACTTTCAACACTTCAATTCTCTCCTCTTCGCACAAACGCAGGGCGCCCTTCGTCAGACGCTCTCCGGTATGCCCGGCGCGCCGGGGCCAAACGATCAATACGGCCCGGCGTACGATACTCTGAAGGCTTATCTGATCACTACCTCCAATCACGACAAGAGCACTCGCCTGTTCCTCTCACCGGTGCTCATGAAGGCGTGGCAGGCGGGCCGGGACATCGACACGCCGCGGCTGCAGTTGGCCCAGAAGCAGTTTGATTTCTACAGCGACCAACTCAAGGACGAGAATCCCTATTCCTCCGAGTACGATACGCTGGCAGTGTCGCGCGCACGCAATTACCTTTCGCAATTCTCCGGCATCGAGCGCACTTATCGCTTCATGCTGGCGGAAGCTTCCAAAGCCAGCCCCCCCCTCAACTTCAACCGCAAGTACCCCGGCTCCGCGGAAGTGGTGGTGGACGGAAAGGAAATTGAGGGAGCATTCACGAAAGCCGGCTTTGCCTTCATGCAGGGCGAGTTCAAGAACCTGCCCAAGTATCTTAGCGGCGAGGAGTGGGTGCTCGGCCCGAAGACGGGCCAGACCGTGGACACCGGCAAACTCGCTCAGGATCTGCAAGCTCGATACCAGCAGGATTTCATCAACCAGTGGCGGACCTTTTTGAAGAGCGCCAATGTAGTTCACTACAATAGCCTCGCGGACGCCGCGCAGAAACTCGTCAAGACCTCCAGCAATCAGTCTCCCCTGCTCGCGCTGTTCTGCGTCGCCGCGCAGAACACTTCCGTCGACCAGCCCGACATCTCCAAGGCTTTTCAACCCGTTCAGGCGGTCGTTCCGCCCAATTGCTCGGACCAATATATCGGCCCTCCGAATGCCAACTACATGACTGGTCTTGTCGGAATCCAGACTTGCCTGGCTCAGGCCGAGAGCGCTCCTCCTGAGCAGAAGGACGCCGCCAAGACTCAGTGCATGACTCCTTCCATGACGGCCCAACAGACCGCCAAGCAGATGGGTCAGGGATTCAAACCTGACCCGCAGGCTCATGTTGACGACACGGTTCAAAACCTGTTGCTGGCTCCCATCGCATATGTCTCCGCAGCACTGCGCCCCGGGCCGGTGAGCGGCGCCGGTCTGTGCGCGCAGTTGAACCCCCTGATGGCCAAGTTCCCCTTTAATCCCAAGTCCACTCAGGACGCCACCACACAGGAAGTTGCCCAAGTCTTCGATTCCTCGAGCGGCTCGCTGACCCAGTTTTACAATGCCTCGTTGAAGAGCCTGCTGCTTCCCCAGGGAAATGAGTACGTCCCCAACCCTTCGGGCACTCAGCAGGTGAACCCGTCCTTCCTCAACTTCTTTACCCGGGCGATGAATCTCCAGCGCGCTCTGTACTCGGGTGGACCGGGACAAATCCATTACAAGTACGCGCTTCGCCCACATCCCACGGACACTGTTGCCGGCCTTACCATGAGCATCGATGGCCAGCCTCTCACTTATTCCGGTGGCAATGCCGACTTCAAACAGTTTACGTGGCCGGGCACTACAGCCCAGGGTGTGACGCTGACGGTGAAGATCTCGGGAGGTTCGGATTTGGGCTTCCCGAGCTACGACGGCGCCTGGGGTGTCTTCCACTTCTTTGCCGATGCCGACAAGTGGCAGCAAACCGGGTCCACTTACAACATCGAGTGGGTGCTGCGCGTGGCCGGCGGCAGGCCGGTGACGGCGCCGAGCGGCAGGCCGGTCACCGTCCAGTTTGACCTCGACACGCTGGGCGGACCGCCCATTCTCCAGAAGGGCTACCTGTCGTCCTTGCAGTGCGTCTCGAGCGTGGCCAAGTAGGACAGCGGAGTTGTCATCCTGAGCGCAGCGAAGGATCTCTGCAGTTGCTCGTAAATCGTCGAACCAATGGAAACTGCGGCGATCTTTCGCTGCGCTCAGGATGACAGGCGCTTGGCTTCTTTGATCCTCTGATTTCATCGACTAATTGTCATTATCCTTTGTTTTCATAGACATTCCCGGTTCGTTCGTTGATTTTTCGCGTGCGGTAGCGCAGAGGGGGGCGCAGTTTGCCCTCTTCTGCGGCCCTCGTCGTGGCGTGTATTTGTCGAGTGCCCCCAGCCATTGCCATGCCGCTCGGTCGAGGCAAGCACAGGAGTTCGCGTAACGACATATTGTCATTGTCCTTTGTTTTCATAGACATTCTCGCTTTGTTCCCGCATCTTCCCAGTAAAGTAGCGAGGAGGTGGGCGCAGTTTGCCCTCCTCTGCGGCCCTTCGTCTTGGCGTGTCTCTGGCAGGCTGCTCTAATCGTCGCAGCGCCGCACGGGGAAGTCGAGCACTGGCGCTGATCCAGCGATATATTGTACTTGTTCTTTGTTTTCATAGACATTCTCGCTTTGTTCCCTCGATAATGCAGTCGAGGAGTCGAGAAGTTTAGAAGCCGACCGGCTGTTTGTCGGAGTGTGGCTGGGACTTTGTGTCGGCTCTTGCCTTCTGCCGTTCAACTCTTCGACTCCTCGACTCCTTAACTGCTGGACTCTCCCAGTCTGCGATGTCCCGAAGGGACACTTCAGGCCGAGCGGCACAATTTGTCCGCCCGGCCCGTTCGGGCGGACACACGGCCAATTTTAGCCTATAAGTTTAGGTGCAGTTTGCCAAGGAATTTCCCTGCAGCGGGGTATTTGGGCGCCTCAACGGAGAGTTTGAAGGGCTGGCGTGGACCGGAGCATCTTAGAGAAGAGCCGCACGGTCTACACCCGGGACTCCGCGCTACAGGCGGCTCGCCGCATTTGACCCCGCGATTGAAGAAACGCGTAGCTGACGCCCTTACCTCGAGTGTGAATCCCAGCCAACGCGCGTGCATACGTCCCGGCGGGGGTTATCGGGAGGTGTGCGCCACACTTGAGCCGGAGAAGCACATCAGATATGCCCAGCAGTAACACGCCTGCGCCCCGCGACTGACAAATGGCAGACGCACCCGACAATCTTGACCTAACGTGTGTTTGATATCAAACTGACGCGTGAAACGCCTTTGTGTATAAAGGGTGTGCCTCCAGCTGCCAATCATGGTGTGGCCGGGAAACGTATGACTTTCTCCCGGCCTCGGTTGCAAAGAGGAGCCAGCCCTTTGGAGATGTGGCGGCTCGTAGTCTGTACGCACAAGGCAGTCCGAAGAATGCCTGAACCATTTCGGGCAAACAAATCCGGCATAGCAAAGGACCGTTGTGGCCAAAAAAGACTTTCAAACAGCGAAGGCAGGCGAACGGACAAATCCTATCGGAAAGCCGGTAAGTAACAGGGTCCTTCTGTCGGTTTCCGACGAAGAATACCGCGCAATCCGTCCTCATTTAGAATTCCTCAGCATGCCTCACCAACTTAGCCTTTACGAACCGAACGATCCGCTGGAGTTTGTGTATTTTCCGAATGCAGGTATGGTGTCTCTGGTCATTGAGACGGAAGACGGAAGGACGGTTGAAGTAGGTGAAGTAGGAAAGGAAGGGTTTGCAGGGATCCCGGCGGCGGTGGGCATGAGGAAGAGCCAAGTGCGTGAGGTCGTACAAATCGCCGGAGATGGTTTCAGAGTGAGAGTCGACGAATTGCAAAGAGCCTTGCGATCAAGTCCACAACTTCAACAGATGCTGATTCGGTATGCGGCAACTCACTGGTTGGAAACGGCTCAAACCGCCGCATGCAATCGACTTCACAATATCGAACAGCGCCTTGCACGCTGGCTACTGATGACTCAGGACAGGGTGGATTCCCCGACGTTTTCCATCACCCAAGATTTCCTTGCCACGATGCTCGGGACGGACCGACCCACGGTAAGCTTGGCAGCGGGATCGTTGCAGAAAAAGGGGATTATCAAGTGGACTCGTGGTGAAGTGCAGATTCTGAGCCGCGCCAAGCTGGAAAAGTGCGCCTGCGAGTGTTACGGAGCTATCCGGGAAGACAGGTATGGCGATGGCCCCCTGCGTCAAGGAAACGCTTTCAAGCCGAACGCGTGAAGATTTCCGGAAAGACAACAGTTGATAAGATCCTTGTGTCGATTCCCACAAGCGATACCGCGCAATTCTGAACAGGTGTAGCGCATCGGACCTCCGGGGTTGAGGTCTGTGGCTCTTCTGGCGGAAAAACCACAAATCTCAACGAAGGCGACCTGCCCTCGGATTCGGAGGCGTGAATCCAAGGAAGAACCGCAGAATCAAAAACGAAGTCTGCACTACGCCTGCTAGGCCTCAGATTATATTCCAAGCTGGTGTTCGATGGCCTACAGACAAAACCTTCCGCGAAGGCTACCCTTTTGGGGGAGAACTGGAGTTCAGGATCGAGAATTCGAGTTGATATGTTTGCGGGCAGATTCCATTTTGCCGATCCACCGACTTGCCTTCCGCACGGAGAAAGGGAAGATCGTTATGACCCCACAAAAGAGCCAGCCCAAGGTTGTCAGACCCAACGGCAAAGGCAAGCCTACGCTTGCTTCAGCAAACGGTAAGACTCCACCCGTCGATTGGGCAGCATTCCTCGCAGGATTCTCGCGAGGGAAAATCGTTCTAGAATACGGGGCGAGCCGCACGATCTTCGCGCAGGGAGACCCTGCGGATTCCGTGTGGTATCTGAAGCAAGGCAAGGTGAAGCTCGCGGTGACCTCCCAACAAGGCAAGGAAGCGATCGTCAGCATTCTGGGCGACAACGAGTTTTTCGGTGAGGGATGCCTGGCTGGCCAGCCGTTGCGCATCTCCACAGCGAGCGCGGTGACGGAGTGCACTCTTTTCCGAATCGAGATGGCGCTGATGGTGCGTCTGCTTCACGAGGAGCACGGAATCGCGGAATTGTTCATCACGCACCTGCTTTCACGCAACACTCGCTTTGAAGAGGATCTGGTCGACCAGCTTTTCAACTCCAGCGAGAAACGCTTGGCCCGGATTCTCCTATTGCTAGCGCATTTTGGCAAGGAAAGCAGGACCGAAACTGTCCACCCCGGAATCAATCAGGAGCACCTCGCCCAAATGGTGGGCACCACCCGGTCGCGGGTCAGTCATTTCATGAACAAGTTCCGGACGCTGGGCTTTATCGATTATGCCGGCAACGGCGCGTTGACGGTAAACAATGGCCTCTTGAGCGTGATCCTGAGCGAATAGCATCCTGCAGCCGACATCCGCATTAACGGAGCGCCTGGGTTGCCAAGCTGAGCGATGCAGCGGGGGGAAAGCTGGTAGCGCAGAATCTCTGGTTTCGAGACTCTGCGGTTCTTGCGGGATTCGGATGTCCGGCCGGGCCGGGTGTTCTGCCTACAAAAGCATACCTGCAAATAAGCCGCATCAGAGTTTGAACGGCACAAACTCCGCGCTGTGGCTACCCGCTGAATTTAGCTAACGCTCGATGACCAATGGTTTACGAAATATAAGACGAATAAATCGGAACTCAGGCCCGCTCACCAGTACTTTGAAGCCTTGAGGAGCCACTCGGACGTCCGCTTGAGCAGGGCTTGACTGGGATGTCAGCAGGATCACCGAATCGACCTGTGCTGCGCGTACGGCGTCGAGGGCCTTCCCCACGTTGACATACGAGGTACGCGAATCCACTTTGATGTAAAGCTGCTTCCCTGTATCGTTAGACAGGCCAACCCTCACAGCAGCCGTCAAGGCGGACTCCGTCATCCGGTGGAGCCCCAGATACACGCTACCGTCGCGCGTTACCGCCACGATCAGCGAATCCTGATTGTCCGCATCCGGCACCGGGGTGGCGTTTCGGGTAATCGGCAAGTTCACGCTGATGCCTTTCCGCTGAGGCGCCGCGGTCCTGCCCGGTTGCTGGGCAACGGAAGGTGCAAGGCAGGTAGACAGGATCCCGATGAGAAGGCAAGGTTTAAGTCGCATGAGATTCGCTCCCGCTTATCCCGGATTGCGGCCCGGCAGCGGTCCCAACGCACAAAACCCGCAGCGCTCCGCTCTGCCAGCCACGGAGACCTACACAGCGATCGCTATTTCTTAAGCAGGCTAGGGCGATCGCCGCTGGGATTGTCACCGGGGACCTTCGACAGGGCGTTTTGGATGATCTGCAAGTCGGTGGCGGCGTCGGCGGCGTGGAAGGTGTAGCGCTTGGCGCCGGTGATCTCGACGAAAAAGCCCTTACCGGAATCCGCCGAGCCGGTCTTCTTCACCGCGGTCAAGGGATGATCAAACGAATCGCTTCCGCTGCTGGCCCGGTATTGAATTCTGCCCTCACCGACGAGGAGCGTGCCGTTGCAGCCGCCGACCAGGTGTTTATGTTCGACGGCCATCGAGGCCAGCAGCTTGGGGGTAATGCTGACGATGTGCCCGGGCGAAAAGTTCATGGTCTGCTTGAAGTTGTTATAAGGCTTCAAAACGATTTCGACCAAATGATCGCCCGCAGCCAGAGGAGTGATTTCCAAGCGTCCTCGTGCATCCGTCTGGCCCGAGGCCTGGCCGTCGATCATGACCTGGGCCCCGGCCACTGTCTGGACCACCAGCTTGGGCGGGAGCATCGCGGGGGCTGCCGGCGCCGCGCTCGCCATGGCGACATCGGCGGCGCTCAGGTGAACGCTACCGCCCGCCGCGAATTGTCTTTGCAGGTCCTTGGGCTTGAACTGTTCCCGCCGCAGTCCGATGGTGTGCGCTCCCGGCTTGATGTTGGAGGCGGTAAAGCTGCCATCCTGTTGGACCGCGCCAAGAGAAGCGCCATCCAGCAGGACGTCCGTCTGTGGCAGAGCTCCGGCGATGACCAACGAAGCCGCCGAGGGAGCGGGTTGGAGCGCAAAGATAAGTTTGGAGGCCTGCCCTTTCAGAATATCGACGTTCTGGGCCGGCGCCTGTTCGAAGCCGTCCTTAGCCACCGAAACCGCATACTGCTTGGGCGCGAGATTGGCGATGACCAATTGCCCGTGCCGGGTGAGGCGCGGGTAAGGCTTGCCGTTCAAAAGAACCGTGGCGCCGTCCTGGCCGGCCACCACGAGCAGGTTGCCCACGTCGCGGTCGGCGCTGAGGAAGACCATCAGAGAAGGCGTGGCGCTCAACTGGAAGCTGATTTTCTTTTCGTCGTTGCCTGTGCCGACGTCGAGATCGTGTGTTCCTGAAGCGAGACCGGGAAGCGGCAAGCCGGTGGGGCTGAGGGAGCCGATATCTTTGCCATCCAGGGAAGCCGCGATGGGGCCATAGCTCGACAAAACCTCACCGTTCCGCGGGCCGCTGGTAACCGCGATCGCCTTCAGGTTCTGAGTTTCAAGAGCGCCTTGAATCTGCGGCATTGAATCCGGCGCGCTGGCCACGGAGATCTTCACCTGGGAAGTGCCGTCGCCGATCTCCAGCGCGTGCTGGCCCTCGGAAAGTTTATCGAGACTGAACTGGCCTCCCTCAAGCTCGCCTACTTCGTTTCCGTCCAGGGTCAGCTTCGCCTTTTCCAGGTCCGTATAAACCCGCAACTCCGGCAATTGGGGCACGGGCGGAGGAGCTGGCGCGGGAGCGGGTGTGGTGACGGCCACCGGCTGCGGTGGCGGTTGTCGTTTGAAGAAGCGGGGCACGAACAGTGTCGCCAGCGCGACGACGGCAACCACCGCGCCGAAGAGAAGCCACGGCACCTTCCTGCCTGCCGGTGGTGGGACAGATTCCTCCGACCAGGGTTCCTGCGGCGGAGGCACGAGCCGCGGCTCGTGCGGCTGACTTGGCGGTACGAGCGGGGGAACCGGCGGCGTCACCGGAGCGCGCGGCGCTGGAGAGACCGCTGGCCAGGCTCGGGCTTGCGAGGCCTCAACCGGCGCGGTTGACCTGCCGAGGTCGGAGACAGGGGTGGGACCTGCAGAAGAAGGCATCGCCGCCGCGGGCTTGTCCGGCAAGACCGGTGGTTTGGCCGGAGTCGGGGGAGTGGGGAAGGGCGGCGCGCCGGAACCACCTCCAGGCGCTGTGCTCACCGTTAAAGCATCGCCACCCGGTGCGGACGGAGGGGCGGGCCCGATTGACTCGAGCGCCTCGATCCTGGTGGTCACGCGGCGCGAGGCGCTGGCGACAGCGGCTTCGAATTCGGAATCTCCGCGATAAGGAGCGGAGAGCGACTGAATCTCTCGAGCCAGCGTCTTCAGGACAGCAGGTTCCGCAACCCTTTGGGCTTCGCTGTTGAGGCGGTGGAGTTTCTCCAGGTCGCGATGGCGGTCTTCGCGGTGACGCGTGTCGTTGAAGTCCCTGGACAAAGTGCTGAAAAGTTGCGAGAGGCGAGGATCGGTGGGATGACTGGTCAGAGCATCTTTGACTTGAGTGAGAGCCCCGCTGAGGTCGCCTTGGGCCTGCGCGCGCCGCGCCTGGGTGACGCAGAGTTGAATGAATTCTTCTTTCTTGCGGTCCTGAGCGAGGGTGCGAAGGCTCTTGGCAAGTCCGTGGCCGGGGTCGAGATCGAGGGCTTCCTGAATCAGCGGCTCGGCGGCGCGCCAGTCCGTGTCCAAAAGGTTCCGGGCGCGTTCCACCAGCGCCTCGACGAGCGCCTGCTGGACCACTGAGCTGCGCTCATCCTGGCGATGGGCTTTTCGCAGCACCTCGAGGCCCTCCTGGAATTGCCCGGCGACCAACTTCTCCTGGCCCTCCGCGAGCAAGCGCAGGGCCTCGCCCACGCGGTCTTTGCCTTGCTGAATCAACTTCTCGAGTTCCGTCAACTCGGCATCGCCGGGAAACTCCACGCCGGCCTGGCGCAGCAGACTCATGGCTCGGTCGTAGTCCCCGGCGCCCATCTGCTGGTCAATCTGTTTCACCCAGCGCGATTTGCCCTCGACGCGAGCCTGCTGCTCACGCCGCTTGCCCAGGCGGTCGATTTCGAAGCTCAGTCCGGGATATTGGCTGTAAATGGTCCGCAGTATTTCCCATTGAGCCAGGGCGTCAGTGAACTGGCTGCGCTCCTCGTGCAGGCGCGCCTTGGCAACAATGGAATTCACCAAATCGCGTTTTTCGCGCGTCACACGCAGGGCGCGTTCAAAGTGCGGCTCCTGGGGATGAAGATCGAGGGCTTCTTTGAGGATGTCAACCCGCTTGTCGAGGTTCGGCTCAGCCTCAACGCGGCGGTCAACCTCCGCAACGCGGGTGGAAAGCTCCTGTCGCTGCTTCTCCTCGATGTCAAACTTTACAGCCTGAAAGAGGGCATGGCCCGGGTACTTGGAGAGATACTGATCGCAAACCGAGAGGCCGGCCGCGAACTTGCCTTCCGAGAGCAGTTTTCGGGCCTCCGCGTAAGCGCTGTTCATGGCGTCGTGCTCGGAACGGACCTGGTTGTACAGCGATCGGTAGGAGGCCGCCCTTTCGGTCGCGGAAGAATCCGGAGCCTGCTCGTCAAGCGCCATGACCTGTTCCAACCTGCTGAGGGCGGCGCTCACTTCGCCACGGCTCCAGGCCTCAACGGCCCCTTGGTAGAGCTGGTGCTTTTCAGCGTGGACCCGCTGGTATTCCTGTTCCTGCCAGTTGACTTCGTTGAGAAGCTGCCCGACCCGGTTGTCCTTGGGTTTCAATTGCAGGGCGTTCTTCAGAGCTTCCCTGGCGTGGGCATAGGCATGGTTAGTCAAGTGCTGGCGGGCCAGACTCAGCCAGTCCTCGATTTTTCCCACGCTCCTTTTTTCCTCGATTTCATTCTTCAGGCTCAGAGCGCCGGCGTAGGTGGGATCAAGTTCGAGAGCTTCCTGCACCTTCTGCAAGGCCAGCGGGTATTCCTGCCCCTCCATACGGGTCTTAGCGCTTTCCAGAAGCTGTTGAATACGCTTCTGGCGCACCGCTTGATCGACTTTGACGCGAAGCATCGCCATGTCGTGGTCGATGTGGCCTTCCGCCTCGAGTTCCGCCAGGATCTCGACGGCAAATTGATAGTCGGCCTGCTCGAAAGCCTTCCTGGCTCGCTCCAGGCGCGGGCGGATTTTTGCCGGGTCAAAGATCTCGATGGGCTCGTTGCGCATGGCGCGTTGCAAGGTATCGCCAAAATCGCGCGCCGTGGCAAATCGATGGTAGGGCTGCTTCGCCATGGCTTTGTGAATGACCCTGGCGACGGTCGGACTCACCATGGGGTTGAGGTCGGAGGCAGGGGGCGGAATGTGATGGAGAATGGCCTGGACGATGTCATGCTCGGTCGAGCCTTCGAAGGGGCGTTGTCGCGTCAGAGTTTCAAAGGCCACCACGCCCAGCGCGAAGATATCGGACAGGGAGGAAGCAGCCTTCATTTCGGCCTGTTCCGGAGCCATGTAAAGCAACGTGCCTTTGAGGCCGGTGCGCGAGTGGCTGTCCGCCGTGTGAGCCATTCCAAAATCAATAATCTTTACCGAGTCATCTTCCAAAACGATAATGTTTGACGGCTTGATATCACGGTGGACCAGGCCCTTCTCGTGCGCGGCGTGCAGTCCACGGCAAGTCTGGGAGATGATGTCGACGGCCCGCTCCACCGTGAGACGCTGACTGGCGGACCGGATCAATTGGCCCAAAGCCACTCCCGGCAGCATGGGCATAATGAAGTAAGGCTTGAGGCTTCCTTCGAATTCGAACTCGCCAATGTCGATGATCTCGACGATGTTGGGATGATTAATGTGGGCCAGGACTTCGTATTCGCGGTGGAAAAGCTGGAGCGAGCCGGGATCGGAAACGTCCAGCAAGGTCTTGATGGCGACGTCGCGCCGCAAGACGGAATCAAAGGCCTTATATACGATTCCCATCCCGCCCCGGCCGAGAACTTCCTTGATCTGATATCGCCCTTTGAGAATCGCTGGAGTGTCCATGTGACGTGACCTTGTCGATCGTTGGCTAGCCGCCGGGCTAGCCCGTTCCCGGAGGGCGCCCGTCGAGAGACGGGCGTCCGCTTTGGCGTTTCGAGATTAACTCAATCGGCAACCAGACGCAAGCAGGTGTA
>Ga0181526_10004060_pt1 | contig 11583 bp, 8 predicted proteins | sample PEATcosm2014_Bin_35_FD_119750 | JGI IMG/M metagenome (GOLD analysis project Ga0181526, IMG submission 119750) | Peatland microbial communities from MTU Mesocosm Facility, Houghton, MI, USA - PEATcosm2014_Bin06_30_metaG | ecosystem: Environmental > Terrestrial > Soil > Wetlands > Peat | place...
CAGCCTACCATGCGCGACTGTAGAAACTCCCCAATAAGGCAGTTACTCCGGTATAATCCGCGCGGGATGACGCCGCCGGCATACGGCGGGTCTTGCCAAGGCATTCAATCTCGCATTACTGGTCGGAGGGGACAATCGTGGCGCAACAAGATCATGACCTAAAGATTGACTACATCGAGTTTCCCGCTACTGATATCGAGGCGACGAAACGCTTCTATAGTGGCGTTTTTGGCTGGAACTTTCAGGACTACGGCCCGGACTATACGAGCTTCCACGACGGCCGCCTGGCGGGTGGTTTCAACAAGGACGCGCAACCGGCTGGCGCCTCCAGCGCTAAAACCACCGGCCCGCTCATCGTGATTTATGCTGCGTCGCTGGAAGACACCTATGCCAAGGTCACCTCAGCAGGCGGGAAGATTGTGCGCGAGATCTTCGGGTTTCCCGGCGGCCGCCGCTTCCACTTCGCCGATCCCAATGGTAACGAACTGGCAGTGTGGAGCGAATAGCCGGCGAGAAGTTGCTATTCCGAACACACCTTCCCAGCGTGCATCGCGGGGTTCAATATGTGGCCCCGCGATAGGCCTTACCGGTTTGGATTAACGGCAACTGCGCCAATGTCGGGGAAGCCATCTGCTGGAGAGCCCGCTCCCCGATAGATTAAATTCTGAGGCGTGAATCCCGAATAGATGTACGACATAGCGTTCGCAGCAGTGGCCCAGCTTGGCGGCACGACCGGGTTTCCGTTCCAGTCGAATCCCGCAGACTGCACCAGGATCTTACCCAGGCCCTGGGTGGAAGTAATGAAATCGAATTCGTCGCCAGGGGCCAAGTTCGGAATAGTCATGTTGAGGCTAAGGGATTGAGCCGTGACCGCCGAAATAGTAGACCAACCGCGCACTGTATCGTCTGTACCGACGTAAACCTGAACAACGTCAGCCGTAGTGATTCCATTTGCCGGGAAATTGCAGGAATTACAGTTTAGGGTCGTGCCGCCTGTCCCAGTCGTCGCTACCAAAACAACACCGGTACCGGCCATTATGCTGCCATAGGTGGGACAAGACAGCGAAGCGTTGGTGTTGGCTTTATACCAACCGCAGAGCGTTCGGCTGGAATCAACAAACAAAGGGTTGGCGTGAATATCGTGCGAACCGTTATTGGCGTCCCCGTAATACCAGCCACGGTGATTCCAATAACTGGTGTAGACGGTCAACATATCCTCGCCCGGTCGCATACCCGTGATACCTGGGCTGGTAAGCACGAGATGCGTAGAGTCAGTGACGCTGGCTACAGTCACGACTTCCAATAGGCCATTGTCCTCAAAATAATCGCCGGGCATCACCCCAGCCGCGCCCTGCTGCGTGAAATTGCAGGAGGAACAGCCGATATGTTCGGGATCGGTAACGGCGGTAATTACTTTCTGTGCCTGATTACCCACTATGGCGGCGGGAACATTGACGTAGCTGATAATCCCGCCTAACGCGGGATTGGGCAGCAATGCGGGGACCGGGGGCTGGACTTCCGCTCCGGGATCGCCGCTACCGGGCATCTGGTAAAAGCCATTGTAGTCGAGAGCGAAATTAGTCTGGCGCTCGAAGGCAAACGCAGCGTGCAGTCCGTCATCGCCACGAATGCCGGTGCCATTTACATCGGCAGGCTTTACTAGCAGATTATTTGTAAACACCGGATGGATGCCGTCATAGCAGGCGGATTCACAGTAAGTCTCGCCAAAGTTATTGAAGTTCGTGTTTTGAATCACGGTGGCGACTTCGCTGGAATTCATGCTGATCGTGGTCATGGTCCCGCATAGGTTGATGCCTATGCTATTTTTCATAGTGTACGTGCCCCAATCCTGAATCATGTCGCCGGTATCGTAGTTAAAAAAGCCGTCGCCGTCACAGAGATAACGCTGATATAGATTGGCCGACCCAGTTGCAGTGGCTCCTGAAACAATTTCATGCTGGTTTGGAACCCGGGCCAGACAGAAACTATCCTGAAAGGTCAGTGCAGCGTCATACAAAAAGCTATAACAACCTATGCCCTCGCCACCCATATCCATAACCACAGCATTACTGCGAAATATGTTTGATAAGGCGACTGCGGTTCCTTGCGACAAATAAACGTTATAGCCTACGAATCCATTTACATTAACTGGATCTCCGCCCAGCGTGCTTTCTCCCGTCTGCAAGTTGACGATTCCGACATAAGCGCCATAGCGCTGTGTCTGGCGTTGAGTGGCGGCCGTTACATTCAGCAGCGATCGCGTGCCTCCAGTCGGAGCTGCGGTGCCGTAAAACTCAAATGCCGTGTAGGGATTGCCGCTGGCGGAAACGTCGGTGGGATTGGTGAAGCTGACATTGCGCACAATAAAATTACAAGTGCTGCACTCTCCAATCGAAAGATACACATCGCCGTCCCGGTTGAATAGACCATTCTGGATGTTGATGGAATTGGCCACCACACCTGAAAAGGCCTTGAGTGTCGCGTTTCCGAAGCCCGTAAGTTGGAAATAGTCGAAAGTGAGGTTTACAGCATCTCCCCCAGGATCGGGGTTGATGGTACAACCCGCGCCGCCATCGAGAGCGGTATTGCAGTCGAGAACAACATACACATTGTGTCCGGGCGGACCTGGCGCTCCGATGAGGTTCAGGTTAGGTGTCCCCTGCGAGACATTGACGAAGTTGAGTCCGCAGATTGCTCCGTTGCCTGGAGCGATCGTCAAGGTGGCGGGGGCGCTGGTTATCGCGTTGAGCCTCGCGTTGACGCTGAGCGTCCCATTATGTTGCACAGCAAGTGCCCCGCTGTGCGTAAGCGTGCCTCCTCCGGCAATGGTCAGGTTTCCCCCGGCATCGACTGTGCCATCAACCGTACAAGTCATCTGGGCCGCTTGACCTGATGCGCATACCTGCGAACATGTGACCGTTGTACCGCCGCTAACGGTCCAGGTATCGCCTGCTCGCGGATGTCCGGCCCCTCCCCATGTTGAATTGGAGTTGAAGTCGCCGCTCTGTGAGGAGGTGTAGGACGTGGCAAACACATGCGGAGAAAAAAACAAAACCAGGAGCAATGCCCATGATTTCATCGCTAGCTCCTTGCGCTACTTCCAGCGAAACTGGTGTAGCAGGCGCTCGCACCCGTGGCGGGCGGGCCTCTACTGGAAGCATCTTAGGACCGCACGCAAGTCCTGTCAGTGATATGGCTCTAGTTTGCTCTAGCCTCTGGATTTGCTCGCCTCGCCGTATAAGGGAAGGTGTTGCCGCCGCTTTCCGACAGCGTATAACGCGACGCCTCCGCCGATCACTGCCGCGCTCAGCAGGACCAGCTTGGCGACAACCAAAGCTTTATGCGGTTCGCTGGCGTCCGGAATCATCGAACCGATGATGGCCGCGCACGTTCCCGCCAAACCCACAATCGCGATTGCGATCGCCACCGGCTTGCCACCCGGCACACGAATGATCTCCGGCCCCACCGGCTCACGCTGCAATCGAATTAAGGCCGCGAACATGAACAGATACGGAACGAAGCTGGTGATGATGGTCATAGCGACCAGCACCTGGTAGGCACCGTGGACCGTGCTTCCCAACTGTCCCAATAGAACGAATAGCAGTGAGCACAGCCCTTGCACGATCAGTGCGACGTGCGGGGTTTGCCAGCGGGGGTGAAGCCGCCCAAACGCCGGCGGCAGATAGCGGTCGATGCCGGCGACAAAGGGCAACCGCGACATTGCCGCCAGGTACGCGCCGACGCCGCCCAGGTTGGCGACGCAGATCAGGAGCGCTACGGCCGGCCCGAGACCGTACCAGCCAATCCGCGCGGCGCTGGTGGAGATCGCCTGCATGATGCCCTCAAGGCTGTTGAGTTGCTGCTGCGGCAGCACGACCAGCATGGCGATCGTCCCCAGCATGTATCCTGCCGTGATCAGAATGCCCGCAATGAGCAGCGCGCGCGGAATGGTACGCCGTGCATCCTTGATTTCGCTGCCCAGGCAGGACGCCGACTCTGCGCCGATGAACGCCGACATCAGCGTCGCCCAGATTGCCGCGTTGCCCAGGTTCAAAGACGGCTTCATTGAGACGGGGGTGAAGGTGGTAGCCGAGCCGAACCTCCGCAGCGCGATCACGCCGATGACACACAGCAAGCCCACAGGCAGCCATCCTCCGATGGCACCTAGATTGTTCAGCCACTTGCCGATGTCGAGACCAACGATATTCACCACCAGCGCCAGCGCCAGTCCGCAAAAAGAAAAAATAAGGAAGAACGTCGCGTTACCCTGGAGTGCCTTGCCCTTGTTGCCCGCAACGTAGAGCGCGTTGCTGGCGGCAAAATACAGCACCGCCGGGAAGTACGGCAAGTTGCTCATCCAATAAACCCAGCCGGTGAGGAATCCGCTGAAATCGCCGAAGGCGTGCTTGCTCCAGACATATATGCCGCCTTCCTCGGGATAGCGCGAGGATAGCTCCATAACACACAGCGCCAGCGGCAGAAAGATCGTAGCCAGGCCGACCAGCCATATCACGATGGAACTTGGTCCGGCAGCGGCCGCTAGCGCAACCCAGCGCAGGCTCAGCGTCGTAACGATGTAAAACAACACCAGATCGCGCAGCCCTAGTGCACGCTTGGGCTGGGGATGTGCGCCGGCTTCGTTTTGAAGGGGCGCAGCTTGAGCTGCTCCGTTACCTGTGCTCATTGTCATGACGAGCCGGCTTCAGCCGGCGACAGACTTACAACGGCAGATAATACCGATAGAACTCCTGCTCCCGTTTCCAGCCCAGGCTCTCATACAGCCTCTGCGCAGGGACGTTATCTGCAGCGGTTTCCAACGTCAGGCAGTTGGCGCGGGTCGCCTCCGCCAGCTCGCGGGCCCGTTCTGTCAACGCGCGTCCTACGCCCAGCTTGCGAGCGTCAGGCAATACATACAGGTCGTTCAAAATCCATTGCCGCATCAGTGCCACCGACGAAAAGACTGGATAAAGCTGAACGAAGCCCACCAATTGCCCATCGTGCCGCGCCAGAAACAGTACCGACTCGCCTTTGCTGAGGCGCGCGAAAAGGAAGCGCCGGGCGGCTTCAAGATCAGGAGGCTTGTTGTAGAACTGGCGGTAAGCGTCAAAAAGTGGCGCCACCTCGCCGACGTCGGCGGGCGTGGCGTGTACGATTTCCAGGGCGTGTTCCACAAGAGGCATGACGACAAGGGAACACGGCGGCGGCTGGCCGTCAACTGTTTTCGCACGCTGCTCCTGCTATGATTTGGCCGCGCCTTCTGAGCTCGGCTTATGGCATCTTCTCTGCACGATGTTCTCGCCGCATATGACGACCAGGCTGCTTTGGAGCAGGCCTCCACGATTCCTGCTTCCTGGTATGTCGATGACCGCATCGCCGAGTTGGAAGGGAAGAACGTCTTCGGACGCACGTGGCAGGTTGTCGCGCGTGTGGATCAGCTTGCGCGGCCGGGAGAATTCGTTACGGCGGAGTTGGCGGGCGAGCCGTTAGTCATCGTACGAGGTAGCGACGGCCAGCTTCGTGCGTTCTATAACGTCTGCCGGCATCACGCGGCTGCGGTGGTAACGGAACAGCATGGCACGGCGAACATCTTCCGTTGTCCCTATCACGGCTGGAGTTATGGCCTTGATGGCTCGCTGAAAGGCGCGCCGGAATTTGAGGGTGTCTGCGAATTTGACCGCTCGCAGAATGGACTCGTTCCCGTGCGGGTGGAGACGTGGGAGGAGTTCGTCTTCGTCAACCTCGACCCGAAAGCCGTGCCCCTGGCTGATTTTCTAGGCAGGCTGGTGGAGCGGGTCGCGCCGCTGAACGTAGGCGCACTGCACTTCTTCGAGCGGCGAGCTTACAGCCTGAAGTGCAACTGGAAGGTGTTTGTCGATAATTATCTCGACGGCGGCTATCACGTTCCTCACCTGCACAAGGCGCTCAGCAGTGTTCTGGATTACAAGCAGTACACCATCGAGAACGAAGATCGATACTGCCTGCAATCGAGTCCGATGGTTGCATCGAGCCACGATGCCGCGACTGCCGCGACGCGAACCGGCGACCGCGCCTGGTACTTCTGGCAGTATCCCAATTTCATGATCAATCTGTACCGCGGCTACATGGACACGAACCTGGTCCTGCCCGACGGCGTCGATCGCTGCACCGTGATCTTCGACTTCTACTTCGACGATGTGAGGGAATCGGCCGTTGAGCGGAATCGGCAGAGCATTGCCGTCGGCGAGCGGGTGAATGATGAGGACGTGGGCATCTGCGAAGCCGTGCAGCGGGGATTGCATTCGCGTGCTTATGAAGCGGGACGGCTGTCAGTGCGACGTGAAGCGGGCGAGCATCTGTTCCACCGGCTGCTGGCGGCAGACTTAAGGCGAGGATGAGCGAGCGTCGACGGGGTATCGCGGCGCCTTGGCATTGTGTCAGGGCACGGCTTCAGCCGTGCCGCAAAGTGGTCTTACTAACATCGGGTGCGATCTCCTGCGGACGCAGGAGACCGCACCCCGGACCCATTGCGCCGCGGGTTCGGCACGACTAAAGTCGTGCCCTGACACAAACCTGGCGGTCCCCACTTGATCGGCTTCTAGCGCTTACCTCGTAGGTCTTTCACAATCTCTCGCGCCGAATTCGCCCCCGACATCCCATTTAGGCCTGTCCCCGGATGGGTGCCGGAGCCGCATAAATACAGGCCCTTGATCGGGGTGCGGTATTGCGCCCAATCCAGCAACGGCCGCATGGTGAACAGCTGGTCGAGCGCCAGTTCGCCGTGAAAGATGTGTCCTCCGGTGAGGCCGTAGGTTTGCTCCAGGTCTTTCGGCGTGATTACCTCGCGCGCTTCGATCAGGGATGGCAAATCCGGAGCGTACTCGGCGAGCGTTTTGACGACCGTGTCGCCGAGCGCATCGCGTTGCGAATCCCAATCTGCATTGCGCAGCTTGTACGGCGCATATTGCATGTAGATGGACATCACGTGCTTTCCGGGCGGTGCGAGGGAAGCGTCCCACAATGTGGGAATCGTCGCTTCGATATACGGATGCTGCGAAAACTCTCCGTACTTTGCGGCATCAAAGGCGCGCTCCAGGTAATCGATCTCGGGCGAAATCTGGATTCTGCCCGACAAACGGGCGGTCACATCGCCGTCAACCCCTTTGAACGTCGGCAGGCCACCAAGCGCTAGATTAATCTTTGCGACGGTGCCGTTCATCCGATAGTGCAGCAGCTTTTGCAGAAAGCTGGGTTGCAGATGTTGCGGTTCGACCAGGCCGAGTAAAGTTCGCTTCGGATCGGCATTTGAAATCACAGCGCGTGCTTCGATCTCATCCCCATTCGCGAGAACGAGACCCGCGACGCGGCCGTCATTGACCTTGATCCCGACGACCTCGCAGGAAGTGCGAATCTCCGCTCCCGAGGCTTGAGCCGTTGCCGCCATCGCCTTGGTCAGAGCACCCGCTCCTCCAGCAATGTAGGATGCCGAGCCGGCAAGGTTGCTGTCGGAGGCACTGCGCAGCAGCAGCGTTGCGCTGGAGCCGGCTGACCAAGGCCCGAGAAATGTTCCAAAGATCCCTTGCGCGGCAATCGTTCCGCGCAGCAACTCCGTTTCGAACCACTCGGCGACAAGGTCTGCGACTGCCATGGGCGCCCATCGTAAAACACGATAGAGGTCCTTTTCGCCGAGGCCACGAATCTTGTGCCCGGTCTTCAGCAACTCCCAAAGATTGTTCGCTGCAGGCTCGTCGATATCGGGAGGGGTGATGCTCATCAGCAACTCCGCGATTTCGCCGATGCGAGTCAAGGATTGCTGAAACTCGGCGTAATTCGCAGCGTCTTTCTGGGAAAACCTGCCTATTTCTTGTTGCGATCTTGTCGTGTCGCCAAAGAGAGCGAGATTGCCGCTGTGAGCCAGTGAGAGCACGCGAACTGTCGGTGTGTACGTCTTCAGCCCATGCTTTGGCAGATCCATGTCTGCCACAATGTCAGCGCTGATCGGTCCGGTAGCGTGAGCGAGCCGGGAGCAGCGGAAGCCAGGATGAAATTCTTCGGTGATGGCGCAGCCGCCGACAACCGGTCGCCGTTCGATTACCAGTGGCTTGAATCCGGACTTGGCGAGATAGAACGCGGTGACGAGGCCATTGTGTCCGGCGCCGAGGATGACGATGTCGCGAATCTCTGGCATCGCTAGCTGGTCCCCTGGGCGTGTTTCAGAATCTCCAGTGCCGCCAGGCGACCGGGCGCGCCCATGATGCCGCCACCAGGATGGGTAGCCGAGCCGCACATCCACAGATTCTTGATTGGCGTCTTATATTGTGCCCAGCCGGGGACGGGACGCAGAAAGAAAAGCTGTTCCAGCGAGAGCTCGCCCTGGAAGATATTGCCCTCGGTCAGTCCCCATTCGCGTTCGAGATCAAGCGGCGTGACCACTTGCCGTCCGATGATGATGTTCTTCAGATTGGGAGCATGCTCGGCAATCGTGTCGATCACATTATCGCCAAAAGCCTCGCGCTTCTCATCCCAATTGCCCTCTTTGAGCTTATAAGGTGCGTACTGCACAAAGCACGACATCACATGCTTGCCCGGCGGCGCGAGGGAAGGATCGGTGAGGCTGGGGATCACGATGTCAATGTAGGGCCGGCGCGAATAATTGCCGTACTTCGCGTCGTCGTAGGCGCGTTCCATGTAATCGACGCTGGGAGAAACCGAGATGGCGCCGCGCAAGTGATGACCCTCACCGGGCAGGCACGTGAAATTCGGGAGTGCGTCGAGGGCAAGATTGACCTTGCCCGACGATCCGCGGAACTTGTAGCGCTTCACCTCGCCGCGAAACTCGTCGCTCAAGTGTTTGGGCTCGATCATCTTCAGGAATGTGAGGTTCGGGTCGACGCTCGAGGAGATCACGGGAGCGAAGTATTCGTCGCCGGTGCTGGTGGCGACGCCCACGGGTTTGCCATCCTTGATCAGAATCTGCGCGACCGCGGTTTGCGTTTTGATCTCGACGCCAAACTCGCGCGCGGCATCGGCAATGGCATTGGAGATGGCCCCAGTACCGCCGCGCGCGAAGCCCCACGCGCGGAATGCGCCATCGATCTCGCCCATGTAGTGGTGCAGCAGGACGTAAGCCGTCCCTGGCGAGCGCACGCCGAGGAAGGTGCCGATGATACCCGACGCCGACATCGTGGCTTTGAGCACATCGGTCTCAAACCACTGGTCGAGAAAATCGATGGCACTCATGGTCATGAGCTGCACCTGGTTGTACTTGTCCTCGCCACTGAGATCCTGGAAGCGCCGGCCCAGGTACAGCAGCTTGAACAGATCTTTGGGGTTCAGGGTCGTCGGATCGGGCGGCACCATCGAGAGAATCGGCTTAACGAAGCGGCACATCTGCAGCATGGCCTTGCCGAATTCCTCATAAGCCTCGGCGTCGAAGCGGGAGTGGCGCCGCAGCTCGCGCATGGTTTTGCCGTGATCGTTCACTCGCCAGAGATAGTCGCCGCTGGGCATGGGAGTGAAGGTGCCGTCGAGGGGAAGAATTTCCAGGCCGTGGCGGGGAAGATCGAGATCGCGAATGATTTCCGGCCGCAGCAGAGAGACCACGTAGGAGCAGACGGAAAACTTGAAGCCGGGAATGATCTCTTCCGTCACCGCTGCGCCGCCGACCAGGTGCCGGCGTTCCAGCACCAGGACTTTCTTGCCGGCGCGAGCCAGATAGGCGGCGTTGACCAACCCGTTGTGGCCGCCGCCGATAACGATGACGTCGTACCGTGATGTCGTTTTCCCGCCCATGGCCAGTCTTGTGAAGCGAATCCACATTCTAACGGGTAGCTCATCACGACGTCATTCCGCGCTGCAGAAGGTGCCGCCCCTAAAGGGGCTCAGATTAATGGGCAGCCTACCCCGCCCTGAAGGGCGGGGCTATCATCTTCCGTCTCGCTTTGCGAGACTTGATCTACGCTCTCGCGCAACCACGCGCTCTCGCACAACCGCGCGCTCTCGCACAGCTGTGCCCTACGGCGCATCCTGGCTATCAACAGAGGGCGGCCGGCTCTGATGCGGGCCGCGAGAGCTTGCTGCAGCCTTCCGTGATCGCTATAATCCGCGCACTGTAAGAAACCGCGAGGAATGCAGCGTGCCGGTGGGAACAGCAGTCCACGACAGAACGTTCGCTCTGTGCCAAAGCTTGAATTACCGCGAGTGGTCGGGCTTTTACGCAGTCAGCGTCTACGAAACGCACCACGAGCACGAGTACAATGCCATTCGCAATGCGGCCGCGCTCATCGATGTCACTCCGCTCTACAAGTACATGATCAGCGGGCCCGATGCCACACGCTTCGTCAACCGCGTTATTGCCCGCGACATCAACAAGGTCGCCGTCGATCAGGTGATCTACTGCTGTTGGTGCGACGAAGAGGGCAAGATCGTCGACGACGGCACCATCACCCGGTTGGAAGAGGGCCGCTATCGCTGGACCGCCGCTGACCCCAACCTGCGCTGGTTTCGGCAGAATGCGATCGGGCTTGACGTGCAGATTGAGGACATCACGGAACAGATTGCCGCGCTGGCCCTGCAAGGACCGACTTCGGGGAAGTTGCTGAAAAGCATCGCCGAGGCCGACATCGAAAACCTTAAGTATTTTCGCAAGACGAGCGGAAAGATCGGTGGCGTCGAAGTAGACATTTCGCGGACCGGTTACACGGGCGACCTGGGCTACGAGATCTGGATTCCGTGGCAAAAAGCGGTCAAGGTTTGGGACACATTGATGGATGCGGGCAAGCGGTTCGACATTCACCCAACCGGCATGCTGGCGCTGGATGTCGCACGCATCGAAGCCGGACTTATTCTCGCCGATGTTGATTACATCAGCAGCAAGAAAGCACTCATTCCGTCGCAGAAGTACAGCCCCGCAGAGGTTGGGCTGGAGAAGCTCATCCATTTTGAAAAGGAAAACTTCATAGGACGGGAAGCGCTGTTGGCGGAACAGAAGGCCGGTCCGAAGCGGAAGTTGATGGGGCTGGAAATCGACTGGAACGAATTTGAAACACTGTTCGACCGCATGGGACTGGCTCCCCAGACGCCTGCCACGGCTTCGCGCGCTCATGTGCCGGTGTACAAAGGGCGGGAGCAGGTGGGCAAGGCGACATCGACTACCTGGTCGCCGCTGCTGAAGCAATTGATTGCCCTGGCCAGTGTGGATTCGCAACATGCTGGGGCCGGGTCAAGACTGCAGGTGGAGATGACCGTGGAGGCAGTGCGCCACAAAGTGGCGGCTACGGTTCGAAAACTACCCTTCTTCAATCCGCCGCGCAAAACCAAGACGCCTGTCTGAAAGCAGGGGCTGACGGCGTTAAATCCGGGAAAAAAAGGAAAACCGCCGCAAGTGGGCGGTAGTTGCAGAAAACCTGAAGTGTAGAGTCTATCCGCGTCCGGTTGAAATGTTAACCGTGGACTCTTCCGGCGGGTAAAGCAGGCGCTCGACTGTGCGATCCATGTTGTCTAAGAGGCTGTCTTCAGGAACCGGTATGCGTGCATCCTGGAGCGCCGAGTTCCAGTCCTTGGAGCGCTGCATGATCGGCTCGGCGACCCTGCTTCTGGCTGGCGCCG
>Ga0181526_10004062_pt1 | contig 11578 bp, 11 predicted proteins | sample PEATcosm2014_Bin_35_FD_119750 | JGI IMG/M metagenome (GOLD analysis project Ga0181526, IMG submission 119750) | Peatland microbial communities from MTU Mesocosm Facility, Houghton, MI, USA - PEATcosm2014_Bin06_30_metaG | ecosystem: Environmental > Terrestrial > Soil > Wetlands > Peat | place...
GGAGCATTGATATGCCAGAGACCCCGACCCCTAGCACCGATGTCAACCGCCAGAAACAGGCCGGTGAAGCGTCGGATGCCGCCCAAGACCTCTATGGCCAAACCGTCGACAACGCCTCCCAGACGGCGGGTTCCTTTGAGAAGGCATTGCGCCACACCATCGAAAATCAGCCTTATACGGCAGTAGCAATCGCGCTCGGCCTCGGTTGGCTGTTCGGAAGAATGCACCGCCCGCTTTAAATGCGAAAGAAGCGGGCCTCAAAGCATCGTGCCTTTTCGCGGCGGTCACATGAGTTACGACCCGAAATTGAGAGCTGGGCGCGGGTAGGCGGTACAATCCACAGCCTGCCTTATGTGAGCAATTTTGAACAGTCTTCGCTTTGGTGTGGGGCTTTACTAGCAAACGCGGAATTCGCCTTCTCCTTGAAGAAGCGAATGTTTGCTTGCGGCCGGTCGCCGCCCCGATCTGCGCCACCTCCTTAGCCGGCCGGAGCCGGTCGAGCCGCTGCCATGCAAGCTCATTACCTTAAGACCCACCCAACAGCGAGGGTACGGCAATGGATAAAGATCGAATCAAAGGTACGGTACAGCAGGCCAAAGGAGCGGTGAAAGAAGCCGCTGGGAAGGTTTTCGGCGACCAGAAGTTGGAAACTGAAGGCAAGACCGACAAGGCCGTCGGCAAGGTGCAAAACGCGATCGGCGGATTGAAGGATGCAGTGCGAGGCAAATAAGGCCATCGCCATCAACGGAGACTTCCCATGGAGTTGATCCTAATCATCGTTGTATTAGTGCTGTTGTTTGGCGGAGGCGGCGGATACTGGGGTCGCAGGCGAGGTATTTGGTGACCCGAACGCATTCCCGCGCTCAGACGAGAGAGGGACGCTCAGGTGACGTCTACCGAGGCGAAGCCACCACTGAATAACCCCGCAAGTTCTTCACACGCAGCGCGTGCTCCGCTGTGGACCGAGCCAATCTCTCGCACGCACAAGCGAGGTGGCTAAATTCCAGCCTGACGCAGTTGGCGCGCACGCAGCGCCTCTTAGAGAGAGACCTGGATGAAAGCTGCACTGCTCATACTGATCTCCGTCACCGCCGCGAGTCCGGTGTTGGCCAAGCCATATCACGCTTACCAAAATGCGGGTCATGCAGCCCGCAGTAAATCTTCGCACATAAATTGCGCAACGGTCCGTGCCTACGTGGGCCAGGTGGGTATGGTGCAGGCCAAGGCGCTGGCTCGGGCCGCCGGGATGACTGCGTCGCAAGAACGGAGGGCAAGGCGGTGCTTTGCGGAGAAGGACTAACCTCATTTTTTCTCCACGGCGTTGACGGGGTGATGGAATGAGGCTGACGACCTCCGCTCATGATGCCGTGGACGGCTCCTCCAGCGGCACATGGAAGTGGGCGCAGTTAAGGCCCCAACGACTCGGAGGAGCATTCTGGCCGATGCTTCTGTCGAGGATTTATTGCAGTTGCTCACAGCCGCTCATGGCACTTAGTGCGATGCAGCGATATGTCTGATGTTGGATGAGGAGCGGAAGTCGCTTGTGCACGCTCGAAATGACGCAAATGACCCGAAGCTGACGTCCGGGATGGAAGCAAGCTAGTTCCATGCACCCCCGGTCAGCTCCGCTTCACCACTGGCGTTTATTGTTCGTTTTTATCGCGTCATAAAGGCTGACAGGCGCAAAATCGTCAGTCAGTAATTCCGCCTTGAGGTGATTCGGCCAGTCGATGCGTGCTTCCAGCAGGCTCTGCATGGGATACCGGAACTGGTATCGCGCCTGGGCAGCGGCAGCACGTTGCATGAGAATTTCACGGCCGACCGGAGCTTCAGCGCCGGCAATAGGAATAGTGCTCCCACCGCTGTAATAGGCATCCACTGTCGGGAATACGCTTTTCAACGTCACGAGCGTGCTTTCGTACAGCTTGGTGTCGCTGTGAACGTTGAAGACGACAACGCCTCTCGGCGAGAGGTGTTGCTTGAGCAGCGCATAGAACTCCTTGGTCAACAGGTGAAATGGTACGTAGCCGCCGCGAAAGGCATCGACCAATATAAGATCATAGGTGTCCTGGCTGCGGACGACGAATACGCGCCCATCATTTTCGATTAAGCGTGTTCTGGGAGTTTCGCGGATACCGAAATACTTTTTGGCGGCTGTAATGACGCCTGGATCGAGTTCCACGTTATCGACTACGAGCTCGGGAATATGCCTTGTCAGGTAGGTCGGCATTGATCCTGCGCCGAGGCCTATCATGAGGCACTTCCGCAGAGTATCAGGATAGATCGCGCCCAGCATCATGGTTTGCGTATACGCCACCGGTAATTCGTCCGGATCTGTGAGATTGGTCACAGATTCTGAGTACAGCAGCTGGTAACGCTGAAACGACATGCCGAGGTGGACGTCTCTTTTGGTGATAAAGACGTCGTTGTATTCCGTCTCGATGTGGGCGATCAGCCCGTCCTTCTGCTTTAGGACCTCCGCACGTGCCTGGAGGTTCAGCAGATCGTCCGCGTCCGATGTGCGCGCAGAAAAGACGAGAAGCCCGGCAACCAGCGCGGCTACAGCAATGCTCGACGCCGGCAGCGACTTGCGCGCAACGAACGGAAGAAAGATCAGTATCAACCCCGTCAAGGTCCCTGCAGCACCCATGCCGATGGTAATCGCCCGCGAGCCAAATTCCGGCATAAGAACAAATGTCGTCCCCAATGTTCCGATAATGCTTCCGAAAGTCGAAATACCGTACACCGCGCCCGACACTGAACCGGATTGCTGCGCCGAGCGAAGGAGCAGTCGAATCGTGAAAGGGGAGTACATCCCAAGAAACACGACCGGCAGAAACATAATTGCAAAAGCCGACATCAAGCTACCTAATCTTATATTGTCGACGGTCCTGAGAACGGCTTCCAGGATCGTGTCCGCAAACAGTGGCAGCAGCACGAGATAAAGCGAGCCGAATATGACCGTGAGGCCGAGAATTTGCACCTGCGGACGCATATCAGCGAGCCAACCGCCGCAGAAATAGCCAACTGCCAGAGCGGCGAGCACGGTGGAAATGAGTGCTGCCCATGTGTAAATCCCGCTACCAAAATACGGATTCAAATAACGCGAGCCGAGCATTTCGAAGCTCATCACAATGGCGCCTGTCACGAAGGCGGCTGAATAGAGTCCGATAACTCGTGAACGGAGGTTCGGTAGGTGCATTGAATTCCTTTACGGATTAGCGTTTGTTGAAGACGATCTTTCGCCCGCGTTGGCCCGCAGTGTCGAGCGAATAGCCTTCCATGCGATTGCCGTCGTGAACGACATAGAAACGGTCCGCGTTATAAGGTTTACGGCTGGGATTGGAGCATTCGATCCTCACCTCGTTGCCAGTAACCGTAATACTGGCGTCTTCAGTGAGGCTGGCGCCACCGGACATGATCAGGTTCAGCTTGGCCGTAAATAGCTTATCGTTGATCTTTTTCGTGACGTTCATTGTCCCCGTGTAATTGTCCCGCGCGCCTTCCCAGACAAGGTTCCACGTGCCGGTGATCGATGGATTCTGCGCGAAAGCCGTTCTGGAAAAGCCAAGCGGTACAAGCACGACTGTCATCGCGCACAAGAACGCGATACAAATAGATGAAAAGTTCGCGCGAATAGGCCGTGCTGGCATTTTTTCGCCTCCCGTGACGACTGGACCGCCGTTTCTCCATTTAGTTGAGTGGAGCGAACCTACTTACTGGTACACGCGTTTGCAAGTGGCGGCACGGCCAATCCGATCCGGCGACTTGAGATTCTTAGCGCGATGTCGCCATTCACTCTGTGCGGCTGCAATTGGCCCTTTTCGACGCACGGCGTGACGCAGCAATTCGTCTGCAATGCGGCAAACCGGACTCGTAATCGACCGCCTCAATCCGGCGCTAATGGCCCATCTCTGCCGCGCCGACCTCGCGCCTCCGTGTCCGCTATTAGGTGTCTAGCTGCCGCGCTGGTCCCGTGGCCGGCGCAGCAGTTGATGACCCAAAGCCGACTCTGGTGGCTTGGCGGGTGTGACACGGCTTCGATAGCCGCTGACTGATCCCTGCCGGTTCGATATCCTGCCTAATCCTCGCTAGTGGAGCACCGAATGCGGTTCGATTATTTGAGGCGGCGCCAGTCCCGTTGCGACAGATGTTGCGGTGCAAGCATGTGGCAGCTCTTAGGCTAACTGCGGACATGGCTGGCGCGTACTCAAACCGATACGGTTGACCAATTTCGGACGTGACGGCCTCGATAGACACCGTGCCCGGTGAACCATAGTCTCGTGGCCGTCGGATTACCGGGGAGAGCGGACTACATGGCTGTGGAGCGCCTTCAAAGGAGGCTTGCGGCGATCCTGTCGGGTCGCCTTCTACAACAAGCGCGGCACATGCGAACAATGGATCAAGGAAGGTAAGGGTGCGATCAAGTGGACGCGGCTGTCATGCCGGACGTTCGCGGCCAACGCCGTGCGGCTCCAGCTTCATGCGCTTGCCTACAATCTCGGCAACTTTCTCCGCACGCTGGCGACGCCCGAGCCGATCAAAGACTGGTCGCTGACGAGCCTAAAGGAGAAACTGATCAAGATCGGCGCGAAGGTCGTCAGCCATGGCCGCTATATCGCCTTTCAGATGGCCGAGGTCGCCATCCCACGGCAAATGTTCCAGGAGATTCTGCGGCTGATCGCGGAACTACGGCCGCAGCCGCCACCCACGCCGGTGTGAGACCTTTGATGGTCGTGCAACAGACGGGAGGAGTGCGTCCCAATGCCAGGGAAAACGGCTAGATCGACCCCCTCGACAACCGTTTGCGTTGCCCGCGGAGCAGGCAGCCGTCCACACCTCACGTCAGTCTTGCAGGAAGGCCGAAAACGCGTAAATATTCACGTCAGATCGGGAGCCATCTGGGGAATCCGGTTCAAGAACAGCAACATCATTTTGGCTAACTTACGGCATGCGGTGGTTCTAGTGCGGTACGATATAGAGGCAGACTGGCAACTTCTCAATACATGCAACTACCGGTGCGCCTATTGTTTTTTGCCCCCCGTCGTGCTCGGAGAAAAACTGACTGTACATGGTGAGCCTGAAGCGTGGAGGCGGGCTTTCGATCGGACCGGTCTGACATGGCTCCTCCACATTACTGGTGGAGAGCCGACTGTTTATCCGCGCTTCGCAGAGCTTTGCCAATTGCTTACGGCGAAACACTATATTTCCTTCAACTCCAATCTCACTCAGCCGTCAATCGTCGAAGTCGCGAAGCGCGTGGATCCATCTCGCGTCAATTTCATCAATGCGGGTCTGCACGCCGAAGAGCGCCAGCTCAGAAAAGGGTTGACAAAATTTCTTGAGCACGCGGCGTGCTTGAAAGAGCGCGGCTTCCCGATTTTCATCAGCATTGTCGCTACTTCTGATGTGCTCTCCCGAGTTGACGAGATCGTTGCGCTCACAGAACCGATTGGCCTCACCCCAATTCCGAAATTGATGCGCGGTGCGTACAAAAGCAGGATCTATCCAGAGGCATATACCGTCAAAGAAAGATCGACGTTTATTGAATTCGGGACCAGAGCTCGCGAAAGCTATCGCCCGTTGTTGCGGGTCTTAAGTGAGCGTCCGAGCATCGACGTATTTGGGGATGGAAACTATGTCGATGGAACTCCCGAGTTTCGCGGTAGGAAGTGTAGTGCCGGTGAAAAGTTCGTGAGCTTGCAACCTGACGGACAAGTTTATCGGTGTGAAGAAAAACAATCGAATTATTTGGGCAATATTCTTGATGACTCGTTCCAACCTCGGACGGGCAAATCACGCTGTGACTCGAACTATTGCTTCTATTTTTGTTTGAAATACGCTGATGCGCCCAGTTTTTCAGGGGCACTTATTCGTGATACGACGAGATTGTCGCGAACAATTCGAGGGTCGGCCGCTTTGCGTAAAATTTCATCTGCAGTGAGCACCCGCCTATAACGCTCAGAATTATGTCGTTCACAGCGACCGGCTGTCGTTCCTGATCGACCTTTCCGAACAAAGCGCGCTTAAGTGTGAGGACCGTGTCCGGTCGGCTCGAGCACTATCTCACCCGTGCTGCGCAAGCTCCATTAAAGCTATAGCAACTCCGCGGATGATCGAAAACCCGGACACCATGACGGCCTCCTTTGATACGCCGCGAATTACTTGATAGAACGTCTAAAATGTCTTCTTTGCAAGAGTTACTCAGGTCACGTAAGGACTTCTGAATCGCCCCGGGTTTATCGGAGGCCCCAACTCTTGAGAAGGTGGAGCCATGATGAGCAAAACGACAAACACGTTCTCTCCCGAGGTCCGCGCCCGTGCGGTGCGGCTAGTTCTGGATCACGAAGGCGAGCACAGTTCGCGCTGGGCTGCGGTCACGTCGATTGCGCCGAAGATTGGCTGCACGGCGCAGACGCTGCATGAATGGGTGAAGAAGGCTGATCGCGACAGCGGTCGCAGGTTCGGCATTCCGATGGATGTGGCTTTAGAGCAAATGCATCCTACCAAATATAGCGCGTCTTGGAGTACCGCGACTTGCCTGTTATTGACGATGCTGTTTCCTGCGGTGCATCGGTCGCTATTGGCCCTCAACCGCCCCACCCATGCGCCCGGGCGGCGGCTATCAGGGTAAGACCGGTCACGGCAGCCTGTGAGCAGCGCGGCGGTTCGTGACCCAAAGCGGACATCCGAAAGAACCTGCATCAGTGCGACGGCTTAATCAAGAAGACCCATATCAGAACGAGAACTCCGAATATTAGGATCAGGATGAAAGCGATGTTGAAGACGTTCTCGGCGAGTCTCCACAAGCGATTTCGCTTACGTGACTGATCGAGCAACTGCTCGCTCGGAGTCCGCCATTTTTCGCGGCGGCGTTTCGCGTCATATTCCGCCCTCAGTTTTTTCCATAAGAGCCGCAGGTCATAAGTCAATCTCAGATCGACAATCTTCACTCCGAATATGATGCTCGGGATAAAGCACTCTGTAAAATCCAGGTCATTTTTTTCCTTAGGTGGCGCATCATGGGCAGCGGCATCTTCAATGTTCAAGATTTGTTTAGTGGCGTTATATAGGCGAACGAACTCTCCAAATTTGTAGGCGTCCTCCTTTCGCGTCTTTATATAGTTGAACTCTACGCCAATCTGTTCAGAAACGATACTCGCCACTATCAAGCCGATCGAAGTTGCGAAAATCGCAAATCGATTGTTATGGACAAAGATAGCGGGTGAGAAGATTGCTCCAAAAAGCAGGACGAGGCCGTAAGCTTTCAGGTAATGCGCGAGCGAAAGAAGCGTGCCATAGGTATACGGCTGTGGTGGAAATTTGTCGTGGAAGTCGGCAATCACCATCCCGCGATACTGGTCCTGCCGGTAAACGCCGCTTACTTTTTTCCATTCGCGAAAGATGACAGACTCATTCCACATAACGACGTAGCTATCCCAGAAGCTCAGCGAGACATTAAACGTAAAAAGGCTGGAGATGAAGGCGAGCACCTTCATGTGGATGTCCAGCAACGAAATCAGCACGAAGAAAAGCAGGAACGGTACGATCACGTTAAGTTTGAACAGGGCCAACACTTTGTCCTTCGTGAAGGCGTCGATCGCAGACAAAAGATCAGAGTGTATTTTCGATGCTGCAACGTAATATTGGTCCGACCAAGTGTAGTGATAAACAAAGAAGCAAGAGAGTAGCAGCAAAAGGATCCTAAGGCTGAAGTAGTCGGAAAAGCCGACGATGGACTTTGCGATTTTGTCAATGTCGAACAATGTCAGCCTCAGTCTCTGTTTGCCTGTTGGTCAGCCAGTTTTTCGTCGAAATCCGGCTGCATGCCTGGGGCGTCGACCAGCCCATACTGTCATATTCGTTGGGAGAAAGCCCCCATTCCGGCCATTCGGAGTCTCTTATTGGCCCATCTCTGCCGCGCCGACCTCGCGCCTGCGTGTCCGTTATTAGGTGTCTAGCTGCCGCGCTGGTCCCATGGCCGGCGCGGCAGTTGATGACCCAAAGGCGAAGTTCGCCGATACGGGCCGGTGCTGCTTAGTGGCACGATGCCAGTACATTGCGCCGAATGGATGCAAGAACTGGTCATGGCCCCCACACAATTTCTTCGGTCCAACCTAAACTGTCGAACTCAGTGGCCCTAAGCGGTGCCTCTGCGACCGAAAAAAATTCGTCGAGTTGAGGTGGTTTGATGGCTGTTCCGGAGAGCATGGCGTGTGCCTGCCCACGATGGTGGATCTGGTGCTGGAAGAGATGCATGAGCAGGCGGTCGCGCCGTTCGGTCTGCACCAGCGTATCGCGATTGACCCGCACGATGCCGCCAAGGAGGTCAGGCGTTAGCGTATTGACGACTGTGATCAAGCGCTTGTCAACAGCAGCTTGAGCACGCTTCAGTCCGGCAATTGATGGATAAGGAGCGTGGTTCTCCCAAGCTTTTGGCCCGAGCCATCCACCCTCAAGCGCGTCCACGTAGAATAGGTCGACTACGTAAATGTGGTTCAAAGTCATCTGCAGACTAGGGAAGAAGCCCGTCCGCTCGGCTTCAAACTCCTCCTGATTTAGATTTGAGCAAGCCGTGAGCAGTCGGTAGTTCGCCCAAGCGTTATTATAGGCAAAAGCACGGTAAGTCTGAACAAAGCCGGCGGGCATGTCTGCTCCATGTTTTGGGGTCATTGCCTGAAGGCGTCCGAGCGCATCTCAACTCTACCATATTGGAGTTTCTGCTTCAGAGTTGATGTCGCTTATTGGCCCATCTCTGCCGCGCCGACCTCGCGCCTCCGTGTCCGTTATTAGGTGTCTAGCTGCCGCGCTGGTCCCACGGCCGGCGCGGCAGTTGATGACCCATGAGCGACGTAAGCGGAGCCCTCGTTAAGGGCTGAGGGGCGCAAGCGCATTGCGTAGTGGCTCGCTCGAAATCGTCATAAGGCCCGTGAAGGGCTGACTTAGCTCAAGGATCAGGAAGATCGCAGCAGACGCCGAGAGCGCAAAAATGCAAAGGGCAACCACGGTGGTTGCGTTGTTGTCTGCGAAGAGGCTGAAACTCGCGAATATGATAGCGAGCCAGAAAATAAGCACCACAAGAAAGGGCATAGGGATTGCCGGCCCCGCCTCGGCGAACAAGAGTAGGCGGGTCTTTCCCAGCTCCTGCAGAGTACTTATTGCCCTAGCTTGGAGAGAGCGTTGTACCTCGTTTCGCGGCGACAGTTTCAGTATCTCATCGAATAGCGACAATGCTGCATCACTCGCCTCGAACGGTGCCACCTGCCCAGAAGGGGAAGAGTTCTCGCGCCAAATCCGATCGGCCATAGAGGCGACAACGCGGCGCATGAGATGGCGGGCCGAATCCGCTTCCGGCCCGTACTGCGCTAGGGTTTGGTCGAGCACGACGATGTTGGAAGTTAACTGTTGGACTTGACCGCTCTGGGTTTCAAAAGTGCTGTTTGCCGAAGCGATCAGCAGTCCAAGCACGAGTGCGGCGATCGTCCCAATCAGGCCCGTTCCTAGCTTTACGACATCCTTCGTAGCCTCGCTTAGATGATTTGCTGGCAACCTATTGCGGAGAAACATGCCGAGAAACGCCCCGCCCAAGACGCATGCGAACACAATCGCGGACATCAGTAGGGGGCTCACCGCTCGTTCCTCCGGTCTTGCGTGAACATAAACTCGTAGTGAAAACGCCGCCATTCAATACAGGGCTTAGCCCGTCGTGTCGCTCGCTGCGACGCAGCGATACGTCCGGAGTTAGGGATAGACCGGAAGTGCCTGGTTCACCCTCAAAACGACGCGGCTGACCCAAAACCGACATAGTACGGATGTATCGTCGCGCCAAATTCAATCTGGGCTGCCGGACGCATTCAACGAGAGAGCGACATGAGTAGAAGCACAATTGCCCGGATACTTGGCTTTCTTCTTTGTCCCGTCCTTTCACTAACCGCGCAGGCACAGAGCGCCATCACCGAGCGGGAGGCGCAATCCATTGCCGTGGATGCCTACATCTACTTCTACCCGCTCGTGACCATGGACGTGACCCGCAAGCAGCTTACGAACCCTGCCCCCGGCCCGGGAGTATTCGGCGGTCCAATGAACATGTTTGTGAATGTGGCGGCATTCCCACCAGCGGATTTCAAGGCGGTCGTGCGCTCGAACTTCGACACTCTGTATTCCAGCGCTTATTTGGACCTGACTAAGGAGCCGATGGTTGTTTCCGTCCCCGACACGGGCGGACGTTATTATTTGCTGCCTATGCTGGACATGTGGTCGGACGTATTTGCATCCCCGGGTTGGCGCACCACAGGAACGCAGGCTGGCAATTTCCTTGTCACTCGCCGAAGCTGGAGCGGAACCGTACCGTCAGGATTTACGCAGATCGAAGCGCCCACTCCTTACGTCTGGATTATTGGCCGCACCAAAACTGACGGTCCTCCAGACTACGATGCGGTTCACAAAATTCAGGCCGGTTACAAGATCACTCCGCTCTCGGAGTGGGGCAAGACGCCCAAGCCGGTCGAAGTGAAGATCGACCCAAGCGTTGATATGAAGACACCGCCGAAAACGCAGGTCGATACCATGTCGGCCGACAATTACTTCGCCTACGCGGCCGAACTTCTCAAGCTGAACCCGCCTCATCTCACCGATCAACCGATTATTGCGCAGATGAAGCGGATCGGCATCGAGCCGGGCAAGAGCTTCGATATGAGCAAGGTCGATCCTGTGGTGAGGAAGGCGCTGACAGAAGCCCCGGCGGCGGCGCAGCAACTCATGGCCTGGAAAGTGCCAACCATCGCCCGGGTTGCAAACTACTGGTCGATGAATACCGACACGATGGGCGTGTACGGCAATTACTATCTCAAGCGCGCCATGGTCGCGCAGTTGGGCCTTGGTGCGAACTTGCCGGAAGATGCGATCTATCCGCTAAACCTCGCTGACGAAACCGGCGAGCCGCTCGACGGCGCAAGCAAGTACACGATCCATTTCGACAAGGGCGCTACACCGCCGGTGAGAGCCTTCTGGTCGCTCACCCTCTACGACAGTGACGGCTTCCAAGTGGCAAACAGCCTCAATCGCTTCGCAGTGAGCAGTTGGATGCCATTCAAATATAATCCGGACGGCTCTCTTGATCTTTACTTCCAGAACGAGAGCCCGGGAGCGGACAAAGAAGTCAACTGGCTACCCGCGCCGAAGGGGCCTTTCAACTTGACGATGCGCCTCTACGCCCCGAAGTCGGACGCCCTCACCGGCAAGTGGAACCCGCCGCCTATTACGAAGCAGGGCGCGTCGAACCTTATGGCTCAGTGAGCATCAACGGGAGAGCATCGACGCTCACTCGCCGGGTGCTCACCTTACGCTGAATGTCGGCTTCTCTAATCGGCCATTCGGGGTCAAGCGCGTTCAGACTATCCGCCGCTGCAGCGTCGATGTCGCTCACGGGCTCGTGCTTCTCTTCGGAATCGGCACCAAGGCCCTTCCATCATGGGATTCGAGGATGAGGTGGAACAATCTTTTGGTCGACCTTGCCGTCAGACGAACGGCAGGTCCAGCCGACATTGCGAACTCACCTCATCCATCGTCCCGCGAGGGA
>Ga0181526_10004064_pt1 | contig 11576 bp, 10 predicted proteins | sample PEATcosm2014_Bin_35_FD_119750 | JGI IMG/M metagenome (GOLD analysis project Ga0181526, IMG submission 119750) | Peatland microbial communities from MTU Mesocosm Facility, Houghton, MI, USA - PEATcosm2014_Bin06_30_metaG | ecosystem: Environmental > Terrestrial > Soil > Wetlands > Peat | place...
TACGGCGGGCGTCCGCGGCCGCGGCGTATGTGGTTGCGCGACGGGGCTGCGCGTTTGCGATGCCCACCGCCGCCGAGCTCGACACTTTTTTTCTAGAGCATTCGATGAACTGAGGTGACCCATGCACATTCCTCACTACGACAACAACAATGCCGCAATCGTCGGACGCGAGGATGAGGATGTGCCATTGGCCTACTTCAACATCCTCCGCCTGAAGAAAGGCGAGAGCTTCATCTCCGATGTCCCCGGCTACGAGACCTGCCTCGTGCCGGCGCACGGCAGCATCGACGTGCAGGTACAGGGCGGCGGCATCGAATCAAGATCCTTCGAGGCGGTCGGTGATCGCGCCTCGATCTGGGAGGGCCAACCCGCGGCGGTCTACGTGCCGGTGGGCTGCAGCGCGCGTATCGTCTGCCGCTCCGAGAGCACGGAGACCTTCGTGGCGGGCGCACGCTTCGATCAGACCTTCGAGCCCTTCGTGGTGCGGGCCGAGCATATCGATCCGGTGCAGTACGGCTCGGATGACACCAAGACGCACCGCAAGATCAAGCACATTCTGGGGCAGAAGCCGCCCGGACGCGTGGGCCGGTTGCTGGTATCGGAACTGTTCACGGTCGGCGCGGGCGGCTGGTCCGGCTATCCGCCGCACAAGCACGACAGCGACCGTAGCCCCGAGGAGACGCGCCACAACGAGGTCTACAATTTCCGCTTCCGGCCCGAGAACGGCTTCGGCTTGCAACTGCTGCAGACCGAAGGCGACGAGTTCGGCCGCGCCTATCACATTCGAAATGCCTCGACGCTGAAGATACCCGGCGGCTATCACCCCTGCGTCGCCGCCCCAGGCCACGAGATGTACTACTTCACGATTCTCGCCGGCCAGAGCCAGCGGCCTCTACGGCAATTCTTCCAGCCCACGTACGCCTATCAGGTCGAGACGATCCCCGGCATCAAGGACATGATCGCCAAATTCCGGTAAGTCGCGTGCTGGTCAATCTGGCCGCAATCCTGGCGCCGGCACGCGGTGGTGCTCACGGCGTCGCCTGCTTCAACGTCTTCGGCTGGGAGGATGCGGCGGCAGTGGTCGATGCGGCTGAGCAGCTCGGCGCCCCGGTGATCCTGGCCGCCAATCTCGACTTCAGGCGCTTCATGCCCGTGAAAGTCATCGCGGTGATGCTGCGCGCGCTCGCCGAGCGCGCTTTGGTTCCGGTCTGTGTTCATCTCGATCACACCTACGACATCGATGAGGTGCTGCAGGCGATCGACCTGGGTTTTACCTCGGTCATGTTTGACGGCTCGCAGCTGCCGCTCGAGGAGAATATTGCCGGCACGCGCCGCGTTGCCGATTACGCGCACCGATGCGCATGCTCGGTCGAGGCGGAGATCGGTTCGGTGCCCTACGCCTCAGGACGCACGCACATCAAGACCGAGCTCACGGCCGTCGGCGACGCCGTGCGGCTTGCGAGCGAGACCGGGCTGGACGCCCTGGCGGTCTCCGTTGGCAACGTTCACCGCTTGAATACGCCGATCGCCGTCATCGACTTCGAACGCCTGGGTGAGATCGCCGCCGCGGTGGCGGTTCCACTGGTCATCCACGGCACTTCGGGCATTTGCGAGGCGGACATCACTCGGCTCGTGCGCACGCACATCGCAAAGTTCAACATCGGCACGGTGCTGCGGCAGGCGTTCGGCCGCGGACTGCGCGCAACGCTCGAACGCCATGCCGGTCGCTTCGACCGGCTCGAGATCATGGGCGATGTCATGCCGGCCGTCGCGCTCGAGGCGCAGCGCATGATGCGCCTGCTGGGCTGGCGCCCGGATGCGGGCGCTTGAATTCAAGGAGTCAGTCGTAGCGGACGCTGACGCGGCGGCCGCTGCGCAGCGACTCCCAGGCCGCGTTGGCCAGCAGCAGCGCGCAGCGTCCGTCCTCGAAGCCCACGCTCGGCTGCCGCTGTCCTTCCACCGCCTCGATGAATGCGTTCAACTCGTCCAGATAGGCCTGTGCATAGCGCTCGATGAAGAAATTCAGCAGCGGTTCCCGGGCATCGGTCATCGAGGCGCCGGAGCGCGTGAGCGTATTGGCGCGCAGGTTGTCGGATTGCACCATGCCCCGCTCGCCGAAGGCCTCGACCCGCTGATCGTAGCCATAGACCGCGCGCCGCGAATTGTTGATGTGCACCAGCGCGCCGGAGGCCGCCGTCATGACCACCATGGCGGTATCGACGTCGCCGAGCTCCTGCAACTGCCGCTCCACCAGCGTGCTGCCGGTGGCATAGACGTCCTTGACCGGGTCATCGCCGAGAATGAAGCGCGCCAGATCGAAGTCGTGGATGGTCATGTCGCGAAAGATCCCGCCCGACCCCGCAAGATACGCCAGCGAGGGCAAGCCGGGATCGCGGCTCGTGATCAGCAGCAGTTCCAGAGCGCCGATCTGCCCGGCGCGTACCGCTTCGCGCACGGCGCGGTGGCTGCGATCGAAACGACGGTTGAAGCCGAGCTGCAACGGCACGCCGGTCTCGGCGATGGCGCTCCTGCAGCGATCGACACGCGCGATGTCCAGATCGATGGGCTTCTCGCACAAAATCGCCTTGCCGGCGCGCGCGGCGGCGGTGATCAGATCGACGTGCGTATCCGTCGAGGAGGCGATCACCACGGCATCGATGCTCGAATCGCCCAGCGCCGCCTCGATGCTGGGTGCGACCCTGGCGCCGTAGCGGTCCGCGGTCGCCTGGGCGGCCGGGAGATGGGTGTCGTAGACACAGGCCAGACTCGCGCGCGACGGGCTGGCGGCGATGTTGGCGGCATGCACAGTCCCGATGCGGCCCGCGCCGAACAGTGCGAATCGGATCATCCGAGCTTCAGCGTTCCGCGCTCGATGACGCTGCATTCGAACAGGCGCACATCGCTCGTCTGTGCGGTTCGATCGATCATTCCGAGCACCAGTTCTACGGCAGTGATGATGATGTCGGCGACCGGCTGATGAATGGTGGTCAGGTTGTACGCCGGCCAGGCGGCCATCGCCATGTTGTTGAAGCCGATCACGCCGATATCGCGTGGCACCTGCACCCCGGCGTCGCGGCAGGCATCGATGGCGCCCATCGCCAGTACGTCGTCGCCGCAGAAAACCGCATCGACGCCGCCGTTTCGCAGCAGCTGCTTCATGAGCGTTCCGCCGGCTTCGTGACAGTAGGAGTGCCCATACACGACCGCGCACGGGGCGATGCCGCCGATCGACAGACTCTCCCGCAGACCTCGCAGGCGATCCTCGGTGGACGTCGCGCCCTGCGGGCCCCCCAGAAAGGCGACGTTGCGGTAGCCTCGCTGGCGAAGGATCTCGCCGGCGAGCCGTCCACCCTGCAGGTTATCGCAGCCGACGATATTGCCCGTTGCCGGATCCAGCGGTCGCCCAAAGGCCTGAACCACGGGCATGCCCGCTTCAGCGCATTGCTCGGTGAAGCGCAGCGGCAGGGTCGAGGAAGCAACGATCACGCCGTCAACGCTGTACTTGAGCAGCATTTCGAGCGCGACATCCATTCGGGCGCCGCCCGACAGGTTGGCGAGCAACGGGCGACGGCCACGCTGCTGCAGTCGACGCGTGAACAGATCGAAAATCTCCATGAACAGCGGGTTGTCGAAATTGTTGGAGATCAGCGCAATCAACTCGGTGCGGCCTGTCATGAGACTGCGCGCCAGCGCATTGGGCTGATAGCCGAGGGACTGCTTGGCGGCGAGCACCTTCTCGCGGGTTTCAGGGGATACCGATGCCCCGGCGGTGAAAGTGCGCGATACCGCGGACACGGAAACGCCCGCCAGTTCCGCGACCTCCCGGGCCGTTACCCTGCGATCGGCACTCGGCGCGCTGCGCTTTGATTTAGTGGATGCAACCATGGCCGCGTTCGTCGCCAGGCATTGTAACCGATGCCGCTGCGGCGCTTGCAAGCGCTTGCTGCCCCGGTTGCAAGCGTTTGCACCTGGCCAATCGCGGTGCTATAAGATGGCCGAAATGGCGCTCGACGCGCGTGCAACCTCAAGTCTCCAACGGGGAGGACACCATGTATATCATCGGTCAAGAAGAAATCGACGCCGTGGCGCGCGTCATCAACACCAAGGCGTTGTTCCGCTACGGCCTCGGTCATGAGTGCGAGCGGTTCGAGCAGCGCTACGCCGCCTACCTGGGGTGCAAGCATTTCTCGCTCGCGGCCAGCGGCTCCTATGCATTGACGGCGGCCATGAACGGACTGGGGATCGGGCCCGGCGATGAGGTGCTCGTTCCGGCGCACACCTACATGGCCTCGGCCACCTCCGTGCTCGCGGCCGGCGCCATTCCGGTGATCGTCGACATCGACGAGTCGATCACCATCGATCCGGCGGCGGTCGAGGCCGCCATCGGTCCGCGCACGCGCGCGGTGATCCCGGTTCACATGTGGGGCACCACCTGCAACATGGACGCGATCATGGAGATCGCGCGACGACGCAAACTGTTCGTCATCGAGGATTGCTGCCAGGGCGTGGGCGGCAGCTACAAGGGTCGCAAGCTCGGCTCGATCGGCGACATCGGCGCGTACAGCTTCAATTTCTACAAGAACATGACCTGCGGTGAAGGCGGTGGCGTCGTCACCAACGACGATGCGCTCGCCAAACGTGTGAACTGCGCCATCGATCCGTGCCATGCGTTCTGGACGGGACGGGACGAGGATTCCCAGCCCTTCGCCGGCAACGGTGCGCGCGCCTCGGAGTTCATGGGCGCGGTCCTCAACGTCCAGCTCGATCGCCTCGATGGCATCATCCAGGCGCTGCGGCGCGAGCGCGACACGATCCTCAACGGGATCCGGGAACTGGAGAGCCTCGGGCTGCGCGCGGCGCCGCTCAACAGCCGCGAATACGATTGCGGTGCCAACGTGTTTCTGACTCTGCCCACATCCGATGCCGCCGATGTGTTCGTGAAGACCTTTCCGAGCGTGATCGCGGGCAGGACCGGGCGCCACACCTACACGGAGTGGGACCAGGTGTTGATGGGCGCAGGCGCCGCGCATCCGCTCATGAACCCGTACAACATGCCGGCGAATGCCGAATGCCGACGCAGCTACTCGCGCGACATGTGTGCGCGTTCGCTGGCGATCCTGTACCGGACGGTGCTCGTGCCGACGCATCCTTCGCACACGGCGCAGGAAACCGCGGACATCATCCACAACATCAAGGCCGCGACGCGCGTGGCGCTCGGCCACGTCAAGAGCGCGGCGGCGGACGTGCGCAATGCGGCGGCCGTCGATGCCACCAAGTACGACTTGAAGGTAGTCGCCTGACGGCAAAGCCCGCGCGGTCGGATTGCGGCGGGAACAGATCATCGTAACGGCGCCCCAAGGCGGTACGGCGGAGGGCTCGCGACTACGGCGCGCCCTCTCCCTTCGCGACCTGATCATCTACGGCGTCATCGTCATCTCGCCGACGGCGCCAATGACTTTCTTCGGCATCCTGAGCCAGCGCGGGCACGGCCACGCGGCCAGCACCATCCTGATCGCGATGTTCGCGATGCTGCTCACGGCCATCAGCTACGGACGCATGGCGCGCGCCTATCCGAGCGCGGGTTCCGGATTCACCTACGTCGGCCGCGAGATCGGACCGTCCTGGGGGTATGTCACGGGCTGGAGCATGGTGCTCGACTATCTGATGCAGCCGATCATCAACGTGATCTTCTGCAGCCAGCAAAGCCACGTGCTGTTCCCCGCGGCGCCGTACTGGGCATGGGCCATCTTCTTCACGCTACTGTTCACGGGATTGAACGTTCAGGGCATCAAGATGTCCGCACGGTTCAACGCCGTGCTCGCCGTTGCCATGGGCGTCGTGGTCGCGATCTTCTTCGTGGCCGCATCGCTCTATGTGGCCCACCATTCGCATGCCGGCAGCGCATTTTTTACGCACCCGTTCTACAACCCGCAGACCTGGACCACTCAGGGCATATTGAGCGGCACATCGCTGGCGGTACTCGCGTACCTCGGTTTCGATGGCATCTCGACACTCTCGGAGGAAGCGAAGAATCCTCCGGATGTGCTGCCGGCCACCGTGCTGACCTGCATCGCGATCGGCTTGCTGTCAGTGCTCGAGGTGTACGCGGCGCAACTGGTGTGGCCCGCCAGCGAGCACTTCCCGGATATCGATACCGCCTTCACCTCCGTGGCCGGGCGCGCCTGGCCGCCACTGTACGGCGTTCTGGGATTCACGCTGATCGTCGCCTGCGTCGGATCCGGGACCGGGATGCAGCTCGGCGCGGCGCGGCTGCTCTATGGCATGGGCCGCGGCGGTGCGATCCCGAAGCGATTCTTCGGCGCACTGGAAGCCAAGCGGCGGATTCCGCGCAACAGCGTGCTGTTCGTCGGCCTGATAGCGTTCCTGGGAGCCCTGATCCTGCCGGCGATTGCCGGCGCCGCAACCGGCTTCGATCTGGGCGCCAGCATGCTCAACTTCGGCGCGCTGATCTCCTTCATGGGCGTGAACGCCGCCGCGTTCGTACGCTTCTACTGGCGCGCCGAAAACAGGCGATTGCTGAATTTCGCACCGCCGATCCTCGGGTTCATCGTCTGCCTGCTGCTGTGGTGGAACCTGAGCTCGCAGGCCTGGATCCTCGGTGCCGTCTGGATGGTGATCGGCGTCGCCGCCGCCGCCTGGCAAACGCGGGGCTTCCGCCAGAACCTCGTGAGCTTCGAGCTACCCACCGATGTGGCGCCGGAGCCACTGATCGTCAAAAGCGCCTGAGCCGTCTTGACTACATGGCGCCGTTGAGCGAAAGTCGGGTTGCAAGCGCTTGCAGTCCGAGCGGGAGGGGACGGGGTGACGACAATCGGAATCGGACTGGTGGGGACCGGCTACATGGGCAAGGCCCACGCGGTTGCCCTGAAGTCCGTGGGCGCGGTGTTCAACACCACGCTGCGACCGGTGTGCGAAGTCATCTGCAGCACCACGGCGGCGGGCGCCGCGCGCAAGGCGGCCGAATACGGATTCAATGCCTCGACCCCTCACTGGCAGGAGCTCATCGCGAACCCGCGTGTCGAGGCGATCGTGATCGCCTCGCCACAAACCACGCACCGGCAGATCGCGCTCGAGGCCATCGCCGCGGGCAAGCCGGTGTTTTGCGAGAAGCCCCTCGGCGCCTCGCTCGAAGACGCGCGCGCGATGACGGCGGCGGCCGAAGCGTCCGGGGTGCCGAACATGGTGGGGTTCAACTACATCCGGGCGCCCGCCATGCAGCTCGCGCACCAGATGATCGCCGGCGGCGAGATCGGCGACATCGTGCATGTGCGCGCGGAACACACCGAGGACTTTCTTGCCGATCCGGAGGAGTCCGCCAGCTGGCGCACACGCGATGCATGCGCCGGAAATCTCGGGGATCTTGCACCCCACATCATCAATGCGGTGTTGCGCCTGATCGGCCCCATCGAGCGCCTGGTCGCGGATGTGCAGACGGTCTACGCCGATCGCCCGGGCGCGAGCGGGCGCGAGGCGGTCACCAACGATGACCAGGTCAACATGCTGTGCCGGTTCGAGCGCGGCTCGATGGGCTCGATCCACGTGAGCCGCGTGGCGACGGGCAGAAAGATGGGCTACGGCTTCGACATCACCGGCACGCGGGGCGCGCTGCGCTTCGATGCCGAGGACCAGAATGCACTCTGGTACTACGACGCCCGGCAGCGCCGCGGCCGACGGGGCTTCGCGAAGCTGCTGACCGCGCCTGAGCATCCCGATTTCGGCGCCTTCTGCGAAGGCGCCGGCCATGGCACGGGCTATGCGGCGCAGATCATCATCGAGGCGCGCGATTTCCTGAATGCGATCGAGACCCGCGAGTCGGTCTTTCCCACCTTTCACGACGGCCTTCAGGTCAGCCGCGTGATCGCAGCCGCGACTCGCTCGCACGCGCTCGGTGGCTGGGTTTCAATCGCAGAGCTTTGATTTTTCGGTAATCAACGGAGTCATTGATGCAGCTTTCGATCGGGAACGCGCCATGCTCGTGGGGCGTCGAGTTTGCCGACGATCCGCGCAACCCCCCGTGGACGCACGTGCTCGATGAGGCCAGGGCCGCGGGCTACACCGGCATCGAGCTCGGACCGCTCGGATACATGCCGGAAAACCCGGCGATCCTCGGCCCCGCTCTCGCGCAGCGGCAGCTGACGCTGATCGGCGGTGTGCTGTTCCGCGCTTTTCACGATCCGGATCAATGGCCGAAAGTGCAGGATGCGGCGCTGCGGACCTGCCGCGCGCTGACGGCACATCGAGCAAAGCGGCTCGTGCTCATAGACTCGATATCGCCGCGGCGCGCGCCCACCGCCGGCCGCAGCGATGAGGCGGAGCGTCTGCGCGGCGCGGAGCTCGCCGGATTTCTCGATCGCATCAGGTCCGTGGCCAGGATCGGCGTGGAGGATTTCGGGCTCGAGGTGACGATGCACGCGCATGCGGCCGGATTCGTCGAGTTCGAGGACGAGCTCGAGGCCGTTCTCGATGCCATCCCGCCCACGCTGCTGGGCGTTTGCCTGGACACCGGGCACTGCGAATACGCGGGTTTCGATCCCGTGGCGTTCTATCGCCGCCACAGTCAGCGCGTCTCGTATCTGCATTTCAAGGACATCGATCCGCTGATCCGCCGTCGCGCCATCGATGAGCGCATCGGCTTCTACGATGCCTGCGCCGCGGGCCTGTTCTGCAATCTGGGCGACGGGATCGTCGACTTTCGTGCCCTCAAAGGCGCCCTCGATGCGGCCGGCTTCTCAGGTTGGGCGACCGTCGAGCAGGACCGCGACCCGACGGGGGCGCGATCGACGCTCGCCGATGCCAGGGCCAACCTCGCGTATCTGAAATCGAGCGGACTGGCCTGACGACGACACGATGGCTGCCGGCATGAAAATGAACTGGGGATTGATCGGCGGTGGCGAGGGCAGCCAGATCGGCGCCACGCACCGCATCGCCGCCGGCCTCGACGGCGCCTTTCAACTGGCGGCCGGCGCGCTCGATATCGATGCCGCGCGCGCCCGTGACTACGCGATCCGTCTCGGGATTGCCAGGGACCGCGCCTATGGCGACTGGCGCGAGATGCTGGAGGGCGAGCGATCGCGTCCCGATCGCGTGGCGCTGGTCACGGTCGCAACACCCAACAGCTCGCATTTTGAGATCACCCGGGCCTTTCTGCGCGCCGGCTTCGACGTGCTGTGCGAGAAGCCGCTCACCACGACGCTCGAGGAGGCCGAAGAGATTGTGCGCACCGCGCGCGCCAACGGCCGCATCTGCGCGGTCAACTACGGCTACTCCGGCTACGCGCTGGTGCGCCACGCCCGGGCGATGGTCGCGCGCGGTGATCTGGGCAGGATCCGCGTGGTGGTGGCCGAGTTTGCTCACGGGCATCACGCCAACGCCGCCGATGCAAACAATCCGCGCGTTCGCTGGCGCTACGATCCGAAGCTTGCCGGCATCTCCTCGATCCTCGCCGACTGCGGCATCCATGCGCTGCACCTGGCATCGTTCATCACCGGACAAGAGATCCAGTCGCTCTCCGCCGACTTCGCCTCGACGATCCCGGGGCGCGAGCTCGAAGACGATGCGCTGGTGGCCTTTCGCATGTCGGGCGGCGCGGTCGGACGGCTCTGGACCAGCGCCGTCGCCGTGGGGCGGATGCATGGCCTCGGCGTTCAGATCTTTGGCGAGCGGGGCGGTCTGCGCTGGGCCCAGGAACAGCCCAACCAGCTCTACTGGACGCCGGTCGGTGGCGGCATCTCGATCATCGACCGTGGGGTTGCCGGAATTTCCCCGCAAGCCGATCGTGCATCGCGCGTCACGGTCGGACACGCTGAGGGCTTCTTTGGCGCCTTCGGCAACATCTACGCTGATCTTGCCGAGCAACTGCGTGCGAGCCGGGAGCAACGCACGCCCAATCCGCTGGCACTGTCGTGTCCGAGCGCCGAGGACGGCATGCGCAGCATCGCTGCGATCCAGGCCGCAGTCGCTTCGGCTGCGGCGCGCGGCGCATGGGTGGAGTGTGAACCCTCGATGGCAGGAGCTCGCTGCGCATGAAGGACCTCAAGGCGGCGATCATTGGTACCGGGGCGGCGGCGCACTTTCACCTGAGGGCCTACCGCAAGTGCCCGCACACCGAGGTCACGGCGGTCTGCGGCACCGACCTCGCGAGGGCCCAGGCCTTCGGCGATGAATTCGCCGTCCATGCCTACACCTCGATCGAGGACATGCTGCAGAAGGAGCGGCCGGATGTGGTCACGGTCGCGACGCTCGAGTGGGATCATGAAGCACCGGTGCTGCTGTCGCTGGCCGCCGGCTGTCACGTGCTGTGCGAAAAAATCATGGCGCATACGATTGCGATCGGCGAGAACATGGTCGCCGCCGCCGAGCGCGCGCGCCGCACGCTGGGTGTGAACTACAACTATCGCAGCGTCCCCTCCCATGGTGTCATCAAGGAAGAGCTCGCGCGCGGCAGCTTCGGGCAGCCGGCGCTGTTCACCGCTACCGTGCACTCCTATCTGTGGGCGCACACGCTCGATCTGCTGCGCTTCTTCTTTGGCGATCCTGCGGAAGTCACCGCCTCGATCGTCGACGATCAGCGGCAGCGTCCGCCGGCCACGCCACACGCGGGGCGGCCCTGGATGTACGCGGCTGACATGCTCTACCACCCCTCCGTTGCCGTGTCGGCTGCCTTTCGTTACCGCAATCCGGACTTCATTGCCACCGTATCGGGCTCGGCGCTGGAGCCCTACGAGCAGCATTTCTGGTCGTTTGCCTTGTTTGGAAGTCGCGGCGCGCTGGCGGTGAACGCAGCGACCGGCGCGAACCTCGGGGGTACTCCGAGTCTGGGTCCTCTCGCCGAGCGCCTCAAGGCGATGACGCCCTGTTCCTACCCCGAATCGTTTGAATGGTCAGTCATGGCATTCGTGGAGGCGCTGCATCAGGGCCGGCCGGCACCGGTGACCGGCGCGGACGGCCTCGCGGCCATGCGTCTGGAAGCGGCGGTCGCCGAGTCGGCCCGCACGGGCCGCGCCGTCCCGCTGTCGGCTGCATCCACACCTGCCACAGGGGTCCGCGCATGAACGCACCGACGGTACTCGCGCAACAGGCAAGTCTGAGCGCGTATCAGGTGGCGCGCTATCGCCGCGATGGCTTCATCGCCGTGCGGCAGGTGTTCACGCCGCTGGAAATTGCCGAGATTCGCGACACGTTCATGGACATCGCCAGAAACGGCCCGGTCGAAGGTCTCTCCGAGGGCACGGGCGCGCTCAATCGCGGCGGCACGGCCCAGTACGCGCCGAGCGATCCGCTGTCGTTCTATCCGCGGATGATGCATCCGCACAATCATCTGGATAAGCCGGTCGGGCCGCTGAGCATGAAGTACATGCTCCATCCCAAGCTGGCGGGGATCCTCGAGGCGCTCTTTGCCGAGGAGCCGCTGGCCGTGCAGAGCATGTTCTACTTCAAGCCTCCGCAGTCCCGTGGCCAGGCGCTGCATCAGGATAACTTTTATCTGCGCGTCAAGCCGGGCACCTGCCTGGCGGCATGGGTGGCAATCGATGATGCCGATGAGGAGAACGGCGCCA
>Ga0181526_10004071_pt1 | contig 11556 bp, 12 predicted proteins | sample PEATcosm2014_Bin_35_FD_119750 | JGI IMG/M metagenome (GOLD analysis project Ga0181526, IMG submission 119750) | Peatland microbial communities from MTU Mesocosm Facility, Houghton, MI, USA - PEATcosm2014_Bin06_30_metaG | ecosystem: Environmental > Terrestrial > Soil > Wetlands > Peat | place...
ATCGGCATCGGTCTAAAACATGGGGAGGGTGCGAAAACCTCCGCCAGCGCGAATAACGCGAACCCTGTCACGGCAACGCCGATTATCCACAGGGTCAACATGTTTGTCAAAGATATTGGTGCCATTATTATTCCCGAATTGGATCAGGAGATCAGCTTGGCAAGAAGAAAGGCGACTCCGGCTGCAAGTCCACCAATCACAATGGTTTGCGAGGCAGACCGACCGGCCCTGGCGCCCGTGAAGCGGCCCTTGATGTAGCCGAAAACACCGAGGGCGATCAGCGTGACCACCACCGAACATAGGAGCGCCGTCCGGACGGAGTGCAGTGCCATATAAGGTGAGAGCGGAATAATGCCTCCGGCAACGTAGGATGCGGCGATGGTAGCCGCGCTCTGCATGGCGCGCTTGGGATCGGGCTCCTCCAATCCCAACTCAAAGCGCATCATGAAGTCGACCCACTCCTTCGGCTTGCGAGTCAGCGCCTGCACCACTGGGCCGCTCTCTTCGCGCGAGAGCCCGTAGTCGGCAAAGACCTTTTGCACTTCGCGCGCCTCCTCCTCGGGAATCTCCTCAACTTCCCGCGCCTCGCGTTGCCGTTCGCTGGCATAGTGCTCGGCATCGCTCTTGGCGGCCAGGTAGCCGCCAAGCCCCATGGCGATGGATCCTGCGGCGATTTCCGCCAAGCCGGCAACCACGACGATGCGGCTGTTGTCGACCGCGCCCGACAGTCCCGCCGCCAGGGCGAACGGCACCGTCAGCCCGTCGGACATTCCAATGACGACGTCGCGAACCACTTCGCCCGCGGTGAAATGGTGCTCAATGTGAGGGGTTTGCGGCATGTTCTCCTACCTCAGGATGGGAGGTCACGTACTGTAACGCACGCTCGGCGACTTCCTTCTCGCCCTTGTAGCTGAGAAGTGCTGGTGCCTTGTCGAGGGGTATCCAGAAGGCGCGCTGTACTTCGATTCGCATCTCCGGCTTGATGTTTCCCAGCTTCCCCGCGCGATAGAGCAACAGGTAGAAGCTGACGATTTTGAAGACGCGAGCGCGATCACCCCAGGTGCGCACGTAAACGTACTTGATATCGGCGAGCTTGCTGACGAGTTCGGCGCGCAGCCCAGTCTCCTCCTCGACTTCGCGAAGCGCGGTCTGGTCGGGCTTTTCGCCGGCATCGATGGCGCCTTTGGGCAGGGCGATGATCGCAGGAGGGGCTTTCTTGCCTTGGCGAGTGGACTTCGCCGCTGCTTTCTTAGGACGCTCCATCTGAGGCTCGATGACGGCCAGGAACCAGCGGCCACGCATCTTGCGCAGCACCACACCGCCAGCCGAGAACTCGCGCACCATGGGCGACTCCGAAGAACTGGCTATTTTGGCAGAGTCAGGCAACGGTGACAACCGCAACGCGGACCACATTGCACCCGTGTGTGGATTTTCGAAGGCGAGGCGCGCCGAATACGACGACAAGTCACATTTCCCTACTCGCCTCTATGATGTAATCTGCTAAGTCTTGTAGTTTCCGGAATCAGTTGTGCGCATTCTCCGGAGGAGAATCTCATTGTTCCGTTCGGCCATCGGTGCCCTGTGCTTTCTTACGCTCCTGCCTTTTATCATGACCCCACCGAGTGCGCCGCCTATGGGTCGGCAGCAGACGGCCATTGCGCCATTCAGCTCCCCTGACAAGATCTTCGGCTATCGCGATCCGGCGGCGGAACTGCAAGCGGAAAAAATCTTCCTCGCAGTTCCCGATCCGAAGCTGGCGCGGCAGCACTTGCAGATTCTGACGGCTGCGCCGCATGTGGCGGGATCGCCTGAGGACCGCCGCACCGCTGAATATGTGCTGCAGCAGTACACCGCTGCCGGACTCGATGCTTCCATCCAACCGTACAAGGTCTGGATGGCTTTGCCGCTGGACATTCGCGTTGATGTAGTTGCACCACCGGGAGTGGTGATGCACGGGCCTTCGCCCGAGCGCGTCAGCGACGATTCCTTTCAGAAAGATCCCAGAATCCTGCCTGCCTTCAACGAGTATTCTCCCTCAGGCGACGTCACCGCCGACGTGGTCTATGCGAATTATGGGAGGGCCGAAGACTTCAAGAAATTGAAGGAGATGGGCGTCGACGTAAAAGGCAAGATCGTCATCATTCGCTATGGCGAAGTCTTTCGCGGAGTCAAGGTTTTCCTGGCCGCGCAATATGGAGCGGCGGCTGTCATCCTTTATTCCGATCCCTACGACGATGGATATTTCAAAGGCGACAAATATCCCAAGGGCCCGTGGCGTCCAGATACCGGTGTGCAACGCGGGTCGGTGCAGTATCTCTTCCGCTATCCGGGCGATCCCACAACACCAGACATCGCCTCGGTGCCGGACCTGCCGGATAGTAAGCGCATCTCGCCCGAGCAGGCAACGAATCTGCCGAAAATTCCCGTGACTCCGTTGTCGTACGCCGACGCGACGCCAATCATGGCGAACCTGGGCGGCCCGGAATCTCCGCGCGGCTGGCAAGGGGCGCTGCCGTTCACCTATCACGTCGGACCCGGCCCGGTGAAGGTGCACGTGGCGCTCAAACAGAATTACCGCTTCACTACGATTTGGGATGTCATTGGAACGGTCCGCGGATCGGAACTGCCGAACGAATGGGTGGTCACGGGCAACCATCGCGATGCCTGGGTGTACGGCGCGGTGGATCCCAGCAGCGGGACGGCAGCGCAACTGGAAGCGGTGCACGGCATTGGAGAGCTGCTGAAAAAGGGATGGCGCCCTAAGCGCACCCTGGTGTTTGCCAGTTGGGATGCCGAAGAAGAAGGTCTGATCGGCTCGACCGAATACGCCGAGGGGCACGTCAAAGAGCTGTCACGGGCGGTTGCCTACTTCAATATGGACGTCGCGGTAGCTGGGCCCGACTTTGGGGCGTCGGCTGTGCCCAGCCTGAAACAGTATCTGCGCGATGTAGCGAAGTCGGTGCCCAGTCCCAAGGGCGGCAGTGTCTACGACCAGTGGAAGGCAACGACCGCCGACCATGACAAGGAAGGTAAGAACCATACGGAGACATTGATGACGCCGTCTCCCAGCCGACCGGCGGCTGCCGGAAGCGCAGATGTCCCCGTAGGCGACTTAGGCGGCGGCTCCGATTACGCGGCCTTTCTACAGCATCTTGGCATTCCATCGGCGGATATCGGCTCGAAAGGACCTTACGGCGTTTACCACTCTGCCTTTGACGACTTTGAATGGTTCACTAAGTTTGGCGATCCGACGTTTGTCTACGAGCAGGAGATGGCGCGCATTTACGGGCTGGAGGCCATGCGCATGGCGTCGACGGATGTGCTGCCTTTGAACTACGAGGACTACGGTAAGGAAATCGGCGAGTACGTGAAGGCTGCCGAGCAAAGAGCCAAGACAACATTCGGCGAGCAGGCACCGTCATTCGAGGATGCAATGAAAGCGGCCGAGCGGCTGCAAAAGGCCGGGGCCGATGTCTTCAAGGCACAGGGCAAATCGATGGGCGATCCGGGCGTGTTGAATCTGGTGTTGCGCAATACCGAACGAGCTTTCCTCATCGATGGGCTGCCCGATCGTCCCTGGTTCAAGCACTCGATCTACGCGCCGGGCGAGCACACGGGATACGCAGCCGTCGTGATTCCCGGTGTGAACGAGGCCATCGAGAACAATAATCTTGTCCTCACCAAACAGCAGTTGCAGATTCTAACCGGCGCACTGAACCGCGCCGCCGGTGCGCTGGAGATGGCGAAGTAGGGCGGTCGAACTTCAACTTTGATTCGGAAAGGAGGTTAGCGATTATTGCGGGGATAAAGAATGGGGATTACTATGGGCGAACTAAACCCAGGAAACTATCTTCTCTTTTCCAGATTCTCGATCTTGGCATCGTGCTGGCCAAGTGTACGGTAGAACTCCACGAAGTTAGTATGCATCTCGGTCCGCAGTTGCGAGATCTCCGCGCGCAGCTCTTTGGCATCGGTGCGGCTGAAGATGATCCCCAGCATGATCAGCGCGATGGCAATTACGAAGCCCCAGATTTGGCCATTCATGGTGCGGTTATACTCTCCCCCTCCGATACCGGTTGAACTGGTGATCGCCTGCCTTGCGGCAACTCACCCATTGCCAGCGCGTGAGGTCGTCGCGGGTAAAGCCGGGGCCGCCGAACGTGGTCGGCCGCAGCAGCACAGGAATCGCCCGTTCGCTCGCGAGCCGTTCCTGCTCCGGCGGAACGACTTGTCCCACTTCGATGGGCGAGACCGTCATGAACTTCTCATCCACCAGATCAGCGCGCGCCAGGCTGCCATACAAGGTGGGACCTCCCTCGCACAGCAGGTGTTGCACTCCCAACTCCTCGCGCAGCTTGGCAATCGCCCGCGCCAGATCGAAGTTTTCCCTGTCGCCGGCGACAATAATGGCAACCTGCGGATGGCTGCCTTGCGCTCGCAGACGTTCCGCGCCCGCGGGCGATGTGAGGATCGCCGCGTCGACGACATCGCCGTCGAAAACCTTGTACTGCGACAGGTCAAGATTGGCCGCGCTGGTGACAAAAATATTCCGCTCGCGGGCCTTGCCGAGCTTGCGGCGCAGCTCCTGCAATGAGGGATCGACAACGCGGAAGACGATGCCGCGGCTGTCGGGACCGCGCTGCCGTTGCTCTTCGCGCAGGGTATTCATCCCCATGAGAATGCCATCGGCGTGCGCGCGGAGCAGGTCCATCAGCCAGCGATCGTCGCGCGACTGCGAAATTTCCCCGCCCGAGGAATATTTCCCCAACAACGAGGTAATGCCGTCGAGCGACTGAACGAAATTGGTATATATCCATGGCCGGCCAGCCGACGGAGGAGGAAAACCGAGGTTGCCGTAGGGCGCGTAAGCTGGATCGTCAATGGCACTTGGCTCAGCGTAATCGAACAGTACGTCAAAGCGGTTTGGGGTGGTCGCGTCCAGAGTGAACTCCTGTGGCGATTCTAGCTGAGCAGACTTCCTGCATTTAGCACTTGTCATTTAGCATTTGGCCAAGGCGAAATCGCTCGCGCCCGCCGCTAGCGCTAATTCCCAAATGCTAACCGCTAAGCGCCAACCCCAGCTTTCTCCGCACAAATTCCACCAACTCAGGCGTGACGTACTGCGGCGGGCGGATGCGGAACATGGGCTTGGCGGCCACGGGTTTCAGCGAGACGCTCTTCCAGGCGACGGCATCGGTTTCGTCGTGCAAAATCACCGCGTCGGCGCGGTCGAGAAACTGCTGCGCCGTCAGTTTGAAGTCGGCCGTGGCGGCGTCGAGCACGGTGAGATACAGATCGGGGCGAAGAAATCGTATCACGCTATTGGATTCGAGGATGGCGTTGTCAGCGGCGGCCAATTCTTTGCGGACGCGCGGCATGGCTTCGGCCAGCATGCCCTGGCGAGTACGGACCCAGAGTGAGCGCGCGGCGCCCGCCACCAGAAAACGCGAACTGTCGCTCTCGCCGCTACGGTCGCGTTCTTCGGTGACTGCCCAGGAGTGATCGTCGGTTGCACAATCGCAGAGCTTGCCGTTGGCGGAGCAGATGCCGTGGCCGTACTGCGTGATCTTCATCGCCGTCCAGTGAAATTCAGGCAACGCGGCGATGAGGCCGACGACTACGCTGGTCTTGCCTACGCTGCGAGAATGTCCGCCGACAACGATGAGAGACATAAGAAGCTACGAGCTGCGAGCTACGGGCAATTAGCACTTGGCGGTTAGCAATTAGCCAAAGCTAAGAAGAACCGGTTCCCTTCTTGCGCGCGAGGCGCGAGAGCGTGCCCAACTCCTTCAGGAACTCGCGAACTGGACGCGCCGGCGTTCCCCACAACACCTGACCTTTACCGCGCAGCACTTTGTGCGGCAGGACACCGGCTTGCCCGCCCAGCATCGTTCCCGCTTCAACCTTGGCGTGATCGCCAATGCCCACTTGTCCGCCAATAACGCAGCCGTCGCCGATTTCCGAGCTGCCGGAGACGCCGGTCTGCGCGGCAATCACGACGTTGGCTCCGACCACATCGTTGTGTCCGATGTGCACCAGGTTGTCCAGCTTCGTCCCCGGGCCGATCACGGTCTTGTCGAGCGCACCGCGGTCGATGGTGCAGTTGGCGCCGATCTCGACATAATCGCCGATCACCAGTTCGCCCACCTGGGGAAATTTCTGGTATCGGCCGTAGGTCTCGTCGCGCACAAAGCCAAAGCCGTCCGAACCGAGCACCGAGCCGGCGTGCACAACCACGCGGCGTCCCAGCGTTGTGCCTTGGTAGATGACGACGCAGGGGTAGAGGTCGCAGTCATCCCCGAGCACCACGCCTTCGCCGACGCTACAGTTCGCGCCGATGTGCGAGCGCTCGCCAATCACGGCGCCGGCTTCGATCACGGCGTGAGCATGGACGGCAACGGTGGGAGCGATTCTGGCTGAGGGATGAACGACGGCAGTTGGATGCACGCCGGGAGGATACGTCTTGGGAGGATGCAATAGTGCGCCTGCTCCGCAAAATGCCAGGCGGGGATTGCTGGAAATCAGCAACGGCTTGCGGCTTGCCGACGTGGCGGCAAACTCGCCGGCGATCACGGCGCTGGCGGGTGAAGCCAAGGCCGGCTGCAGATCCTTCTCGTACTGAACAAAAACCAGATCGCCGGGCTGCGCCTGCGCGATGCTGGCAACTTTTGTGATTTGGATGCTGCCGTCGCCGACGAGGCGCGAGGTGGTGAACTCCGCCAGGGCTTGCAGGGTCTGTGGCATAAAGTTGTTATAGCAGGGGCCAGGGGTTGGAGGTTAGAGACTTGTTTCCGTTTCTGCAAGTGCTGATTATGCCCTTTACACGCAATGCAGTTTACGGGACACTTCCTGTATGGAGCCTGTCTATTACATGTTGGTAGCGGTAGCGGCCGCGGTTGGCCTGTTTCTTTGGCTGTACCGGGAGGACCGCTAATGAATTCCATCCAGATAGGCTAGGCCACCCGCCTAGCAAAGAATGCCATTAGCGAACCGACGCAGGCGTTGAGACCAGACCTCCGGTTTCATCCTCGTTACGTAGACACGACGCGACACGGCCCGGGGAAAGGGACCACCGACGTAGGCGGCTTCGCAAAAACTCTGGAAGACTGCCATCTTCAAAAGCGCGATCATCCAACGTGAATCGCGAACTGTTGTTTCGCAGGTGCTGCGCATCACGCCAGTGACCAGGTCCGCCACCTGTCCGGTTCTGGAGAATATCGGAGCCCCGCTGGAACCCGGCCATGTGCTCACGTCAACGCACAGGATGCGCTGCTCCAGACCGCCGGGGGCGACAGCTACAGCATTCGTCACACGCCCTCAAGACGGCGGAAATTGTGGCCCCCAGTTTCGGCTGGCTGAAATGCCTCGCAGAAGATCCGGTCGCCAAGCATTGCGGGCGATAACGAAGGCATCGTCACACTGTCATTCAGCAACGGCCGCGGCAGCACGTCGGGATCGTCCAGGCGCAGTACAGCGATGTCACTACGCCAATCGTGGCACACAACCACTGTGGGAACGGCAAAAAGAAATGTCGTGCCGGTAAAAACCCAGCTGACGAAAACTTTGGGCGGGAGCTTCGCGCGAGCCTCGCAGATAACATGGGCGGCGGTGATAACGTATCCTCGCCCGCCGATAAAAAAGCCGTTACCGCGTCGCGGCGGTGAATCGACCAGGCATACCCTCGTGAAAACCGGTGGAGTGGCCGGCTCCGGGTCGCCAGTTGCCAGAGATGTTCGCAATAGGTGCTCCCCGCGTCCGCTGGTCTCTTCCGATGCGAATAGCTGCTGCTTGCTTGATTTCATCCACCGGCTAAAAGATCACTTATTTTTATCGGCAGCAGCCGGACGCTCCAGCCTAGGCCTTCTTTGACTAGGGTGGGGATCTTGATTCACAGAACGGGAAGACGCCCGCTCAAGTTTCGCTTGAATAGGGCGTCCAGCCGTTACGTAGTCTGTGACGAAAAACCCCACCCTTCGACAAGCTCAGGGCAGGCTCCAAGCAGAATCGGCTTGGGTGGGGCACCCATAAGTTCGTAGGCTGGGCCACCCGCCCCAGCTAGCGCAATTGTTCTAACTGCTGCGCGATCTCGCAAGCAGAGTATCGACGGAAAAGTAATTATCTGCCAGGTTCCTGAGCAACGAGTAGTAGATGATCGCATAGATCATCTGAATGCCCACAGTAGTCCAATCGCTGCGCAGGGCCGTGCCGAAGACCAGCGCCGCAATCAACAGGCCACCGAGCGTCAAAGTCCAGCGAGTAAATAAGCCGAGGACCAGCAATAAACCCAGGGCCGCTTCCGCGAATGGTACGACGATGAGGAAAGCTGAGACGAGGCTATGCGGCAGAGGAGTGCCGGCGAATTCGCTGGATGTCTTTGCGGCAAATCCGGCAGCACCCCCTCCGAACAGCCGGCCAGCACCATGGATCAGTATGTCGATACCGAAGGTAAACCGGAATACGCCATAGGCCAGACGGCGATCCAATGAGGACGAACTGGTTGCGCCAATCATGCAGTCATTGTCTTACATAAACCCTGGCGCGTGACCATCCTGTTTATCGCGAGCGCCGGGTGCCGGTGCGTTCCAGGGCACTGAGGTTGTCGGGATGACTCCCTACCGCGTGATCGTCGGCTTCTATACCGACAACAACGGACTCAACCACGGATACCTACGAATTCCGCTCTAGCCGAAGTCAATCACTTCCAACGAAAATCCCCACCTAAGCAAAGGAAGCTTGAGTGGAGCACCTGGCACCCTCAAGTTGGTAGGCTGGGCCACGCGTCCGGTTGACGTGGTCCGAACTACCCCACACAAGCAAACCCGGCTAGGATGGGCACCCCTCAAGCTGGTAGGCTGGGCCACCCGCCCCGATCGAGGAATGCAATGATATGCTTCCAACTCGCATTTGGTGAAACCATGGCTGCTCGATCGACGGCGATTTTGACCGGTATTCTTGATCTCCTTCCTCAGATCGAAGGGACCTACAAGGACATCCACGCTCACCCGGAGCTGTCGATGCAGGAGGTGCGCACGTCTGGAATCGTTGCCGCTCAGCTAAAGTCGGCCGAGTTTGAGGTTACGACCGGCCTTGGCAAAACCGGCGTTGTTGGAGTGCTGCGTAACGGTAGCGGAAAAACTGTAATGTTACGAGCGGACATGGATGCGCTTCCTTTGAAGGAAGAGAGCGGTCTTCCGTACGCCAGCACTGTTACTGGCACAGACGCCAATGGAAACTCCGTTCCGGTTGCACACGCATGTGGGCATGACGTACATGTTGCTTGCTTGCTCGGGGCTTCCCTTTTATTCGCGAAAAACCGTGATGCCTGGAATGGCGAGCTCATCGTGTTTTCCAGCCTGGTGAAGAAGTCGCAAGAGGTGCTCAGGCCATGATCGATGATGGCCTCTTTGAGAAATTCCCCAAACCCGACGTGATCCTCGGGCAGCACGTCAACCCTGCCCCAGCGGGAACTCTCTCATGGCGCCAGGGAGTTGTCATGGCGGCTTCCGATAGCCTTCAGATTCGGCTATTCGGGCGTGGCGCACACGGATCGATGCCGCAGGCGAGTATCGATCCAGTCGTGATGGCCGCTTCGCTGGTGATGCGGCTACAGACCATTGTCTCGCGCGAGATCGCGCCCGCGGATTCCGCCGTGTTGACCGTAGGTTCGCTGCAAGCGGGTACGAAGGAGAACGTCATCCCGCAGGAAGCGGTTATGAAATTGAACGTGCGCAGCCTTCGGGACGAGGTGCGTCAACACCTGCTGGACGCCATCCGGCGAATCGCGAATGCTGAAGCCGAAGCCTCAGCCGCACCGCAGTCCCCGGAGATCACGGTGTTGGATCGTTACTCTTTACTCAAGAACGATGCTGACCCTGCAGAACGTGTGGTGGACGCCTTCCGGCAAGACTTTCCGGCCGATTGCATATCCCAGTTGGATGCGCCGGTCATGGCAAGCGAAGAGTTCGGTTGTTACGGCAGCCAGTGGCACGCACCATCTTTTTTCTGGTTCATAGGAGGGACCAATCCATCTGTCTACGCTCAGGCCGAGAAGGCCGGCACTATCGCCGCTCTTCCCGCTAATCACAGCCCCAAGTTCGCCCCAGTCCTACAACCAACTCTTGAAACCGGCATCAAGGCGTTGGTGGTAGCGGGCTGCGCCTGGCTGAGTCAACCGGCAACATCATGATGATGGTGCCGGTATTAGAACGAGGGTATTTTACGTTCGTCGAACTCGGCGGCACATTTGTGTTCGCGATCAGTGGTGCGATGACTGCGGTTAAACGTCATCTCGATATCTTCGGAGTCATGGTTCTCGCCTTTGCCGCTGGTAATGCGGGCGGCGTTGCTCGTGACGCAATGCTTGGTGCTACGCCAGTCGCGGTTCTCCAGGACTGGCGCTATATCGCGATCTGCTGCCTCGCGGGACTCGTCGGATTCGTTTGGTATCCGCAGGTCGAGCGCCTCAAAAGGCCCATTCTAGTGTTGGACGCAGTCGGCCTCGCGTTGTTTTCTGTCGCCGGCTCCTTGAAGGCGCTGTCCTTCGAACTCGGTCTCGTTGCGGCCATTCTGCTCGGAGTGCTTACGGCAATCGGCGGCGGCGTCCTTCGAGACGTTCTTGTGTCGGAAGTTCCCATATGGTACTGCGTCGCGAGATTTATGCATCGGCTGCATTGCTGGGAGCAATCGTAGTAGGGATTGGCACCAACCTTCATCTTCCGAGCTTCCTGACGGGTACAGTGGGTGCCGCTTTGTGTCTTGCACTTCGACTTACTGCCCTACGCCGGGGTTGGCAGCTTCCCGTGAGAACTGAGGTGGATACTAAGCCAGATTCATCGGGCTAATCCGAGCACGGGACGGGTGGCCCAGCCTACGGTTTTGAGGGTGCCCCATCCAAGCCGGGCTTGCTTGGGTGGGGTAGTTCCGTGACCTGCACCCGCAAAGGCATCCCCATCCGCTCACGTTTCCTTCCCGTCCAGTCTGACTCGATCTCCACTACACCTTCTACACCCGTCGCGTAATAACGAAAGGGCGGGCCACCCGCCGCGATTTCAAAGACGCGCCCGCCGCCTCCAGCTGCATCTCGCGCGAAGAGTGCCGCCGGCTTTGAAGCCGGCTCAGGCTTGATAAGACACAGCCTACCCAGGACTTACGTCCTGGGCTACTCTTGTTCCGCCCTGGCGGGCTCGGTCGTCGAGGCGCAAGCCCTGTTGCGACTGGAAGGATCGACGTAAGGAATGCACCGTCGGCTGAGGTCGGCTCGGAATTGATAGAGCCAGCCTACCCAGGACTGGAGCCTGCTCTGAGCGGCGTCGAAGGGTCCTGGGCTAACTGCTCCCCGTGACCGCCGTCACTGACAGCGGTGTGAGGGCCGTGCATACTGGCCTCGCTTTCCCAGCCACTAGCCACTTCGGAGGCATCAATGTTTGGATACAGTTTCGTGATTGGTGTTTGTCTGGTAGTGATCGCGGTACTGGCGATCTATGTCCCTACGGTCTATATCCGCAAGACGAACGTGATGATCCACCTCTTGGAACAAATAGCGGCCAACACGCGCAA
>Ga0181526_10004077_pt1 | contig 11553 bp, 8 predicted proteins | sample PEATcosm2014_Bin_35_FD_119750 | JGI IMG/M metagenome (GOLD analysis project Ga0181526, IMG submission 119750) | Peatland microbial communities from MTU Mesocosm Facility, Houghton, MI, USA - PEATcosm2014_Bin06_30_metaG | ecosystem: Environmental > Terrestrial > Soil > Wetlands > Peat | place...
ATCTGCTGCATCCTGGCCAGCGCCTGGCGGTTTGCGTCCAGTTCCACCGGGTCATAGAGGAGGAAATAACTCCGTTCCGCCCGCAGCGCCTCCAGCATTTCCAGCGAGATCTGTTCCGCCTGCGTGGCCATCGGGGCATCGACGCTGACGATGCGGTCAACGATCCACCCCATTGCAAAAATGTAGTAAACCGTCAGAAGAATGACCGGCGCCAGGATCAACCGGACCAGGAACAGGCTATAGGCGACCCCCCGGCGTAGAGAAGTGCCGCGGGCAAAAACCGTGAACGGTTTTCGAGCAACCCATGTCATCCTTGGTGCTATACGCATAGTTCGAGACGCGCCAACGTGATTTCCCCCCAACTCTCATTAGACTACGATGAGTGGGATTGTAACCCAAAATCAGGCTCCCCGAGACGAATTCTATGGGCAGGCCGGGGAGGGCCTTGGCGGGGCGGTGGGCAGGGGCGCAGCCGAAAACGGAACTTTCACGGACCCGGAGGCGTATAGAGGATTGAATCCAAATCCGGGACAGGAGGCGAACATGTTCTGCCCACAGTGTGGAAAAGAATTTACGAGCCGGGTGAACTTCTGTTGCCAGTGCGGGACGGCGCTTTTCAACCCGCCCGCGCCCCGAAAACCTCTCTCGCGCTCTCGGACCGACCGGAAGATCGCCGGTGTCTGCGCGGGCTTCGCGGACTACCTGGACATCGATCCCAGTCTGGTTCGGATCCTATGGGTCGCCCTGGTGGTCTTCGGCGGCTGCGGCTTGCTCGCCTACGTCATCGCCTGGATCATTATGCCCGAGGGGAAGGTCCCGCAAATCAGCCCTGCCCCCGCGCCGGGGGCGTCGACGCAAGCTGCTGCCAACCGCGGCACTGTCTCAGCCTGAAGCAGCGGCGGCTCTAGGCCGCCACTTTGCGTGGAAAACTCGCCCCTACGAAGTTCTAATCGGGACAGTGCCTCTAGTCTTCCGACTGCCCCATGAAGCTCGCCAAACCCTTAATTCGCTGAAGTTTATCTTCGGCAAGGCCGCCCAGGTCTGCCGCCGCGATCCACCCTTCCATGAGCCGCCGGCCGAAGACGTTGATAAGGAGTGCATTTCGGTTTAGTCCTCGAGAACGACAGATTTTCTTTTTGGGTGTAAAGTGGAACGGATTCCCAATGGAAGACGGCGACCAGGCCACAATTCAAACAATCGGGTGTACACGTGAAACTCACCGACCTGCGCGGTATTCTTCAATACGTCCCACAATTCCGGGACAAGACCTTCGTTATTGCCGTAGACGGCGACATCGTCACGGACGAAAACTTCGCGAACATCCTTTTGGACGTGGCTGTGTTGCGCTCCCTGAACATCCGCGTGGTCCTCGTGCATGGGGTGGGAGCACAAATTAAGGCTGCCGCTGAGAAACAGGGCATACAAGCCTCCGATCTCGATGGCACGGGCGTGACCGATGCTCCGACACTTCAGATGGCCCTGGACGCCGCAAACCGTCTCACCCACGAGATTCTGGAAGGCCTTTCAGCCCACGACCTGCGCGCCGCCTGCACCAATGCCATTACGGCCCACCCTCTGGGAATCATCCAGGGTGTCGACCACCTTTTCACCGGCAAGGTGCAGCGTGTCGACGCAGAGCTTCTCCAAACATTGTTGGATCGGGGAATCACTCCGGTCCTTCCGCCCCTCGGCTTTGATGGCGACGGAAAGACTTACAGGACGAACTCCGACAGCGTCGCCGTTGCTGTGGCGGAGAGTTTAAAGGCCATAAAGCTGATTTATCTCACGGCGCAGGACGGGCTGCGGTACAGCGATCAACTGATTCGCAAAATGCTGGTGGCAGACCTGCAAAAACTCATCCAAGTCGCGCCTGGCGGATTCGCGCCGGGATTGCTCTCGAAGGCCCAGCATGCGGCCGCCGCGTGCTCGGCGGGAGTGGAGCGCGTCCACATTGCCAGCGGCCGGGAGGACGAAGGACTGCTGGCCGAAGTGTTCTCCAATGAGGGCATTGGCACGCTGATTTACGCAAACGAATACGAGCAGATACGGCCTGCCAAGAAGAAAGACATCCGGGCCATCCAGAGGCTGACGAAGAAGGCGGTGGAAGCGGAAGAACTTATCCGGCGAACGCGCATCGAAATGGAGAAGAACTTGGGGGACTACTTTATCTTTGAAATTGACAAGAACCCCGTTGGCTGCGTGGCTCTGCACGTCTACCCCGAGCAAAAACAGGGCGAACTCGCCAGCCTTTTTGTGAGCCCCGCACACGAAAATCAGGGCATCGGCCGAAAGCTGATTCAATTCACCGAAAACAAAGCGCGCGAAGCCGGGTTGAATGAATTGATCACGCTCTCGACGCAGGCGTTTACTTACTTCCAGTCGAAGGGCGGCTTTAGGGAAGGGACTTCGGATAATCTCCCGCCTCTCCGCCGGGCAAAATACGATCAAAGCGGGAGGAATTCGAAGATTCTGGTGAAGCCGTTGAAAGTTGATAGTTAGACGCAGTAGCGGCGGTCTCCGACCGCCGTCGTCGATCGGAGATCGACGCTACAGTTTATGTCGCTCCGTCTAGCTAAAGAAACGCCCTAGAGTTCGCGCTATAACCACCGCAATCCCGCAGAGCTGCTCCGTGCAAATGGGCTGGAAATCCCCCTCGCAGCACCACTGAGTCCCGAGAATCAGGTTGGAACACACCCCGCACTGTGGGTCACCATTCAACCGCTGCGGAACCACAGCTCGTACCCCTGGCGGAAGTCTGCGCGTCCCGGTCTTGCGATAGCTGGGTCGGGTTCGGTGCAGCGAACTTTCGGCATTAAAGCCAGGAAGACTCATCTCCCCCTCCTTCCGTTACCGCGCTCCCCCTCTGGGTCGTAGAATGGCCGTCCGCGGCTTTTTTCTGGTATTCGAGGTCCCCGTTTCCTATTCTACCCCCGTGTCGCGGCTGCGCCGGCCGTTTTTTTTCGATCGCTCTTTCTTCATCACGGCGAGTTTACTGCCAAGTAGCCAACGAAGGTTTCCGACATACTTGGGGTTTTGTCAGAGGGAATGCCATCAGTGAACCCAACCGCGTTATCGGCGGACGGTGCGCCACTCGGCACATCTCATGCTACACCGTTTACCGGCAACTTGAGCGCTCCTGTCCAACTTCCGACTGGGGCGTGATCTGGGAGCTATCAAGGATCGAGGTTCCGGTCGGTCAGACACATGCTATAAGCCAGCTTATCATTGACAGACTGAATTCAAACTGGTACTGGTCCTTCGGCTGAACTTTGCGGGCCTGCCTCGCCTCGAGGTTTGCTTAGGGGACTGGATGCGTGAAGGCAGGCCCGGTTCTGAGGAATTATTAACGGCCAATCCGTGCCGAACAAGCCCGCCAGATTCAAGCTGAGCAGATTCTCGCTTTCCTTCACCGTTTAGTCACATCGAAAGGCAAGAGAATCGTCGTCGCCTTAGGCGTTGCATCTGCGGCCGGGATGGATGCGTTCATCACAATCACCTTGTGCCCCGGTTTTGAGGTTATGGTCGTTGTGATCAACAGCTTCAAGGTCTTCTTTGAAGCGTCGTAGCTGATAAGTGGGTTTGGAAGTGGCGTGCCGTCGAACGTAAACGTCATGGGCGAGTTCGGCAGCGCGTCTACCCCGCTAAAATCCAATTCGGTGCTGTCGCCTACGTTCAGAACTGTGGACGCGATCACGCTGCTTTTGACGGCGGCCGGCGGTTGCAAATCCCATTCCACGGCATCCTCTGGACGACTTCCCCAGTGCCAAATGAAACGGTAGGGTTTGTCGTTCGATGGCGACGGCACCTGTGTAAACAGGGGCACTACAGATGTGCCGTCCCTGTAGAACCTGGCCACTGCTACCTCTGAAGGCATTTCGTTTGCTGCCATCGCGACCGCCTTAATGGTAGTCGTTGCCTTGTCCGCAAACTGCAGAGGATGAATTGAAGTCCCGCTCTTGGGCGGCGCCGCGATTCCGTTTGGTAAGGTGAACGACGGCGTGCTGCCATCCGTCGTGTATAAGATAAACGGTGGTGGTGACGCGGACTGCACGTCATTCCCGTTCGCGGCGGTTCCCTTACCCGCAGGGGGTCCGTTACCCGCAGGGGGTCCGTTACCCGCAGGGGCTCCCTTACCCGCAGGGGGTCCGGTACCCGCAGGGGCTCCCTTACCCGCAGGGGCTCCCTTTCCCGCTGCGGACCCGTTCCCCTTAGCGTTTGGCCCAGAAAGCGAAATCGTTGGCGTCTTACCCGCGGTTTCAAGAGTAATCTCGGGCTGCGGTGTTTGCGGGTCAATCCGCAGGACTGCGGTTGTCGGAGATGTAACCCTGAAATGAGTTCCGTCGAGGATAACCGGAGATAACCCGTGAAATACTTCAAAACAACGCGGCTCGTTATAACAACCCAATTTTGGTTCCGGTTCTACCAGCTTCCCGAAATCGGTTCCGCCAAGGATGTAATCTTGGGGAATCGCGTCCGTTCCCTTGCCGGAATCGCTTCCTGAATTGGAGGACGTTGAGGCAAGCGCCGTCAGTCCATTGAAAGAAGGAGCGAAATCGACCTTGCCGCTTGCTTTGAGGCCGATCCAAGACAAGTCGCGAAATGTGTACGTTTCTGCCGATCTGAGCACGCTTGTGGACGCAAGAAAATGATATGTGCAGTCACCGCCGTTCTCGGGGGAGCACGCGGCATTCGCATTTTCGAAAAACGGCGTTTCGTGCAGCCCATACACCTGTGTGCCCACGAGAATCAGGGGATGCAAGGGCCCATCCTTGCCGACGTCATAATCATCGCGACGTTTTACCTTCACTTCCACCCAGGCATTGCCGTCGGGTCGAGGCGTAGCCGTCATGAATGCACTCTCGATACCGCAGCTTTTCCCACGGTTCGGATTGACGCCAAGCTCGGTGGTTGCGCCGTCCTCGCCGACCAGCTTCATATCGTCGGTCACCAGCAGACTCTCGGCATTGGCAAAAAACTGAATCGAGCTTCCGTCAAATGTGGTGGGGCTCAGAGTAGTCGGCCCGCTCATTGCCGTGAAGCCTGACGCGAAAAATCCTCCCTCAGCTTTGACCTTTACGATCCCGCCCCCCATGTCGTCTACATGCACACGCCTCACCGTCAGAGGGCTCTGGACGCTTATAGGATCTGTATCCTCTGTGAGGGAGCAACCGCTTTCATATACGGCCCCCACCACCTGACGACGTTCGTCGTATTCGCGCCAGCGCGTCTGAATGTATACTTTCGGCGCCCATAATTGACCTTGCTGCGGGGAGCCCGGCAGGGCGAGTTGCGCAAAAACCTGCCTCATACCGCTCTGCACATAATCCGCTCCAAGCACCGGGCGAAACTGCCATCCGAAGATCACGGGATTGGCTTGGGTGCCAGAGTTGCCGGGTAGTGGGTGAGGATCGTCCGTGCACGGGTCACCGATGCTTTGCCATATTTCTGCCTCATGAACAGCATCGCGGATGTGCTTCTGAACCGATCGACCGAGGGGTGTCGCGCCATTTGGCCAAGTGTCGCTCCTTCTGCTGTCATTCTCCGCCGGGTACTCCAAAGCAACTGTGTCCGTGTCCTTTGCCAGGAACAGGCGAGTCTTTGTCTTACCAGCGGCCACGCCGACGTTCACCGGGTCTATAACGACGCCGGCTCCGAAGGCCTTTTGGTTACTTGTTATTTTCGCGACGTTGTAGGTTTTGGCGGCAGGAAGAAGATTAACAATACTTACGGGCTTGCCTCCCATGGCATAAACCCAGACCCTCACTTCCGCTACGGCGTGCCTAAAGCGCTCCGGCGGGTTAATGCTCACATTGATGCCCAAGGTCGTTTGCTGGCGCTGGCCGAAAGTCCTTCCAGCGGAAACGAGGTATTGGTCTGAAAGTGCACCTTGCAGCGCCAGCCTCAAATTTGTTATCTGAGAATTGAGTTGTACCTGTTCAGTTAAGATATCCTGCGACGAAACCCCGATGTTCGTTGGCGCCGCCGGGAGGTTCGACGTCAGGGTCGGCGCGATGGTCCCTGCCTGTCCACCGCTTGTGGTCGTCGTCGTGTTCTGTTGGTTTGTATTCTGGATATTTGAGTTTGAATTGCTCAAGTTGGTTCCGTTCGAAGTCGTGCCTCCATTCAGGGTACTCGCCCCGCCATTGACATTTCCCGCTCCAGTAAATCCCACCGGATTGCCGCCCGTGCCGCTAGCGCTGTTGACCACCAGCACGCACGCCGGAATGCCCGACGTGCCGATGCCTGGAAGCGTCCCGGGTGGGCATGTAATGGTGGAGTTCGAAGTAGTGCTCAAGCCCGTCGTCCCTGTCGAACTCCCCGCTGTATTGCTCCCGGAGCTTCCGTTCACCGCCTGCGACACAACGGTCGGCGTGGGCACCGTGGTCAATTGTGCCGACAGAAAAGACGTATCCGTCGTAACTCCCTGGAAGTTGCCGAAAGCGCTGTTGATGCTGGCCTGACTGAACCCGGCGAGACCGGCAAGCTGGGCGGCTGTCGCAGCCAGCATTTGGCGCAAGGTAAAGACATCAAAGACCTTTGGCGGGTACAACATAATTCCATTGTCGGTCCCGAGTTTTACCGGCTGGTAATCTGGCCGGGTCACTTCCAGCGCTTCCGCCACGTCCGAGTAGGGCCGGCACGATGTGTCGGGCGGGTAACGCAACAGCTCGAAGTCGCGCACTGAAGCCCATCCAACGATAAGAGACATAGTCTGCGCACCGCCGTTCAGCCCCGGTACAGCATACCTGCCGGATGCTATTTGCGCATAGGTTTCATCCCCAAAGTAATGCTGAAGAGAAAGGCCGTTAATCACAAAGGTCGCGGTTGGACTTGCATGCTTCGCTGCATATTTAGCCTCTTCGGTAGCCTTCGTCGCAGCGTCATCGGCGGCTTTAGCCGCTTCCACGGCCTTTTGCGCAGCTTTCTTCTCCTCCGAAGTTGCATGCTGAAGTGCAGCTCTGGCCTCAAGTTCAGCTCTCCGCGCATCCTCAGCTCTGGACTTAGCTCGAGCGTCAGCCGCAGTCTTAGCTGTGGCCTCAGCCAAGGCTGTGGCCGTCTCGTGATCCTTCACCAACAATATGAGCTCGGCTGACACCGCAAACGCATTCTTAGTGATAACAAAGGCTGGTTTCCATTGTCCTGTTTTCTTGTCGATAAGGTCACGGACGAAAACGACAACAACGCACGGCTCGTCCTGCGATCCTGTTTCAATGGCCATCTCGTTTTTGGGACAAACAAAGTCGACATCTTTATTGGTATTGCTCGGCGTAGGTGCGCTATCGGATTCAGCGGGAGTGCACCTAACCGCCCCGCCACATTGGGCAAATTGGACGACGAACATATTTCGTCCTTTTTTCACTTCGAACGACCCAGGTTGATTGTGGTCTCTCGGATAAAACTGGGTGGGCGACAGGTCCCCCGGGAATCGATAGTAAACCTTGGCGTTTTGCAAAGTGTTCTGAATCCTGAATGTCAAGTCGGCCGACCAGTCAGTCGTCTCAGGGTTCGGGGTCTCAAAGCGGAGGCTCTGGACGTACTGTTGCAATGAGAGGTTTGCTGGCGCCGGAGTTTGCTGTTGGGTACCTTGCGCGGAGGGATTGGCGGTCGTACTTGCCTGGGCGGAAGTCGGCTCAGCACGGCTTTCGCGGGGCGAGATAGCCTGAGCAGCAATACAAGTCAGCGCCAGGATTGCGGCAGATCGGCACAGTGGGCGAGGAGAAAGTTGATCCATTGTCTCCCTCCGGACCACGAGTCAGTGCGCGGCTCTCGCCCCTTCCGAAGCTTGCTTTCGGACGCAAGAATCGCCACCCATGTTCAGGGCGCGTGCGGTCATGATCCCCAGACCTGCATCTCCAATTTGGAGTTCAGTCGATGGAGGTACTATACAACTTAATATCCAGGCATGCAAGTAGTCAGTGAGGATCCCACCCGCCCAGAAAAAGCCTTGAACTAGCCCATATTCACCTGAGCAAAAGGCAACAAGAATAAGAGAGAGCGTCGAACACCCACGGTCGTCCGAAAATCGACCAATGGCGTCACTTGGGTTGAGAAGATGGCCTTCGCCGCCCGCTGGAAACGGAGCTGAGGAGGCCCGGACGCGAAGGCCTACAAGAGGTTGGCCACTCGAGCCCTGATTTCGCAAAACGCTTCGCTCAACTCATTTGTTGTCAGGTGCCTTTTACGTCTTGGTGTCGTGCAGAAAGAGTACATGCACTCATTAACCCAAATCACCATCAGGGACCTCGCATCACGCCCGAAGTTACTGTGACTTGGTCAAATCCCTATTGGTTGGCCACACGGACAATATCCGGGCGGTCAGTTGACGGTAAGTCGGCAAACCGAAGATGTGACCTCGGTGTGAATGACCGGCGTTCAAGCGGGGCGGCAGGTTCTCGTATTCCTGCCACGGGCACATGGCAGAACGACAGCTTGTCACGGGCACTCTTCCTGGCGTGGTCTGGGCAGGCAGGGCGAGGAAACTCGGGAAGTCCGCTCGCTTGTCTGGCGCTGCAGGCTTAGGCGCTGGACGAGTCCGAGCGGTGGCTTCCCGCGAAAGCAGGAATCCAGTTCCGTGTCTGAATCGCAGTTTTTTTGCATTTTTCACTTGACAAACCCAGAGGTATATGCTAGCCTATAATAGTGGTCATGTTGTGGACACATTGTCGCAGGCAGGCTTCGGAACGCGAGGAAAAGCGCAATGGTCCCGGCACTCGGGAAGACCGAGGCCAGAAAAAACAAAAAATAGTACGATCGAAGCCAGTATGTTATTGAAAATTCACGATTGCATTTTGAAACGAACTCAAAACGAACTCAGATATTGATAGTACAATGCGCGCATTAAATGCAGAATTCGAGCTTCTTGGCGCCACACGCATCCCGGCTAGGGTCTGGGATGTGGGAATGCGGCCGGGTTGGAGATTGCCCGGCTGGCGGAGATCCGGAGGCGCGAGAGCGCGTGGTAGCGCGGACCCCCGGTGTCGGGGTCCGCGGTTCTTCCGCGGGCAACAGACAAGCCGCGGACCCCGACCCCGGGGGTCCCTGCTACCCAGCACTGCTCATCTCGATCGGTGCGGTTCTCGCCGCCGCCTTCAAAGAAGATTGAAAATCGTGGGAACGGACTCAAGGATTTATTGCAAAGACAGGGGATAACTGAAATAGCGAACTCAAAACGAACTCATTTTCGCGCCGAAAAAGGGGCCATCGGCGCGGAACGAAGCGGCATTTCGAGGATTGTAGGGGGGCGGCTCGCCGTCCCCTGGCCAAAGCGGTCTTGCGCGATCCGGGGTAGGGCGAGCCTACCCCTAAATGAACGCCCGAAGGGCATGAGTATCATTAGCCGTTGGTGCTGCCACGCGCAACCCGAACCGGGCGCGACAAAGCGCTCGACAAGGCTTCTGTCGCCGGGGTATAATCATAGTGCGGCCAACAACCAGGCGAGGAGCTTCGGAGCGTAACCCTGCGGTGTCCCCCGCGGCTCTAGTGCCCCGTAGGTAACCGGCCGCTTCAGAAGACGGAACGCTTGGGCTTTCAAGTCGTAGGTCGCGCGCCGCAAGCTGACTTTCTTATGGACTATTTGCTCTTACTAATCCTGCCCCTTCACTCAAGCCAGTTGGGGCGGTACATAAACTCGATCTTCCACAAAGACCCCTTTCGCGGCATTTACCATGTGAATGCCTTCGATCTCTCCATCCTGATCCCTTACTTCACGATTCTCGGCATTCTGTCGATCTACGGGCTTCATCGCTATTTCCTGACTTACCTTTACGTTAAGAACAAGCAGAAAGCGCCCAAGCCGCAAAAGTACTCGGGCCCGCTTCCCCGGGTCACCATTCAACTGCCGATCTATAACGAGCGCTATGTGGTTGAGCGGCTGCTGGAAGCGGTCACGCGGGTCGATTACCCTCGTGCCCTGCTGGAAATCCAGCTCCTCGACGATTCCACGGACGAAACGCGATTTGTAGCCTCACGCCTGGTAAGCGAGTATGCGCGGGCGGGCTACCCGGTCTCCTACCACCATCGCGACAACCGGGAGGGCTACAAGGCAGGCGCGTTGGCCGAGGGATTGAAACTTGCGAGCGGCGAGCTGATCGCGATCTTCGACGCGGACTTTGTTCCTCCCCCTCCCATCATCCGCCAGATGGTTGAGTACTTCGCCGATCCCCAGATGGGTGTCGTTCAGGGCCGTTGGACCTGGGTGAATCGCCATTACTCAAACCTCTCGGAAGTCGAGGCCCTCCTCCTGGATGGACACTTCGTCATTGAGCACGGGGGGCGGAACTTCTCCGGCCGCTTCTTCAATTTCAACGGCACCGCCGGTATGTGGCGGCGCGTGGCCATCGAAGACGCGGGCGGCTGGCAGCACGACACGCTCACCGAAGACACCGATTTAAGCTATCGCGCGCAACTGAAGGGTTGGAAATTTGTCTACGACCCGAATATCGAGTGCCCCTCTGAGCTGCCGGTCGAGATGAATTCGTTCAAGACACAGCAGGCTCGCTGGGCTAAGGGCCTGATCCAGGTGGCCAAGAAACTCCTTCCCCGGATTTGGCGAAGCCGTCAGCCGCTGCGCATCAAGCTCGAGGCCACTTTCCATCTCACAGCCAACATCGCTTATCCCTTGATGGTGGTCTTTTCGGTCATTCTCCTGCCCGCCATGATCGTGCGGTTCTACCAGGGTTGGTTCCAGATGTTGTACCTGGACCTGCCCATGTTCCTGGCGTCCACCTGCTCAGTTTCCAGCTTTTACATGGTGGCCCAACGTGAGCTCTACCCGAAAGACTGGTGGAAACGCATCCGATTCATGCCCTTCCTCATGGCCACCGGCATCGGCCTCTCCGTCACCAATTCCATGGCGGTGATCGAAGCGCTGATCGGCAAGCGTTCGGAGTTTGTCCGCACTCCGAAGTACCGGGTGGAGTTGAAGGAAGAAGGCTGGGAGCAGAAGAAGTACGTGCGCCGAGGGGGCGGTTGGATGCCCTACGTCGAGCTGGGCTTGGCGGCCTATTTCGTTTTCGCTACCGCGTATTCATACCGGGTCCAGAACTACCTGACGGTGCCTTTCCTGCTTCTCTTCCTCGTAGGCTACGCCTATATGGGCACAATGTCGCTTTTCCAGGCTCCCCTGCGCCGGCTTTGGAATACCCTGCCCGCCTTTGGCCGCTCGCGGCCCGCTTCACAAGAGACATAGTTCCATCCCAACTGCAGGCACCCGGGAGCGCGGGCATCCTGCCCGCAGCCTGCAATTGCGGCGCGACAGGCGGGCAGGATGCCCGCGCTCCCGGATATCACGGCTCCTCGGAACGACAGGCCGGAGCAGCGCCGGCCATGTTACACTCGTGAGTCCAGAGAGGATGACATGCAAACCATCCGATCGCGCACTTTCTATCTGTTCTGCCTGGCGCTCTTGCTGCCGCCTGGCGTACCTCCAGCCCTGGCTTGGGAACGCGAGCCGTTGCCGGTTTTTCATGAGCGGCGCGTGCGCCTCGTGCGCGAGACAGGCGGCGACGGAGTCATCGTGCTTTTCGGCTACAAGGATGCCGATGTAGCCGCCAG
>Ga0181526_10004081_pt1 | contig 11549 bp, 12 predicted proteins | sample PEATcosm2014_Bin_35_FD_119750 | JGI IMG/M metagenome (GOLD analysis project Ga0181526, IMG submission 119750) | Peatland microbial communities from MTU Mesocosm Facility, Houghton, MI, USA - PEATcosm2014_Bin06_30_metaG | ecosystem: Environmental > Terrestrial > Soil > Wetlands > Peat | place...
CCTCGTCGGCGACGTCGCCGCGCAACGCCACCGCCTTGCCGCCGACGCGCGCGATCTCGGCGACGACTTCGTGCGCCGCGGCCTCGTCGGAGAGGTAATTGACGCCGACCGACCAGCCGTGCACGCAAGCCAGCAGCGCCGCGGCGCGCCCGATGCCGCGCGAGGCGCCGGTGATGAGGATCGCGTTGTGCTCGGCCATCGCCCGACCCTAGCTACCTTGCCCCGTTCGGCGCAAGCGGCGCGCGCGCCGCCGCGGCGCGGAGCGCCTGGATATTGCCGGCGTAGGCGGCCTGGCCGCCCTTGAACACCGCCGATCCCGCCACCAGCACGTTCGCGCCGGCGCCGACCACCAGCGGCGCGGTCTCGACCGTCACGCCGCCGTCGACCGCGATGTCGATGCGGCGCGCGCCGATCATGCGCTTGACGCGCGCGATCTTTTCGACGACCGCGGGAATGAAGGTCTGACCGCCGAAGCCGGGATTGACCGTCATCAGCAGCACGAGATCGAGCCGATCGAGCACGTATTCGATCGCTTCGGCCGGCGTCGCCGGATTGAGCGCCGCGCCCGCGCGTCGGCCGAGGGCGCGAATCGCCTGGAGCGAGCGGTCGAGGTGCCTCGTGGCCTCGACATGGACGGTGATGCCGTCCGCGCCCGCCTCGGCGAAGGCCTCGAGAAAGGGGTCGGCCGGTTCGATCATCAGGTGGCAATCGAACCGCTTGTCGGTGTGGGGGCGCAGCGCCGAAATGACCGGCGGGCCGAAGGTGATGTTGGGGACGAAATGCCCGTCCATCACGTCGAGATGGATCCAATCCGCGCCGGCCGAGACGACGGCGCGCGCCTCCTCGGCGAGCTTGGAAAAATCGGCCGCCAGGATCGACGAGGCGATGAGAACCGATGGCGTCATGCGCCCTTCTCCCGTAGCTGGTTGACGCGGCTGCAGCGAATGTCCCCGGCTTCGATGGTCATCGGCCGATCGATTGTCAATTCCGCCTGGCGCGCGGCGGGGCGGCCCTTGGCCCGGCGCCGGGCGCCGGCGCGAACGAAAGAGGCGCGCGCAAGGCCGACCGAGTCGTTCCCGGCGCGGTTTCGCCGAGCGCCTACCAGGCGCGAAACGCGCGCGTCACCCTCTCCAGGAAGCGCGCGCGCCGCCCCGGCGTCGTGGCGTTCATGTCGTAATGGGCGAGATAGTCGAAACGCGCGTCGGGCGCGATCACCCCGCCGATGTTGCGCCTGACGAAGCGGCGCGGCGGATCGCCCTTCAGCGATATGTGCCGGCGGGGCTCGCCGTAAGTGCACACCGCAGCGAGCCGCTTGACGTTCCCCAGCATCGGACGAAAGAGATTGTTCTCGTCGATCCTGAAGCTGACCCCGGGCAGGAAGACGCGTTCGAAAAAGCCGCGCAGGATGGCGGGCAGGCCGTCGAACCACACGGGGAAGACGAGAACGAGGGCGTCGGCGGCGAGCACCCGCTCGACGTAGGCGGCGACCTCGGCGCGATTCTTCGAAACGTCGAGATAATCGAGGCGCGCCGCGCGCGACAGCGCCGGATCGAACTTTTCGGCGTAGAGATCGAGATCGTCGACCTCGTGGCCGCGCGCGCGAAGGGTCTCGACGACCCGCCGGTGCAGCGCGGCGACGAAACTTGTCTCCACGGGATGGGCGAAGAGGACGAGGACGCGCATCGCTCAGCTCCCCGCCGGGGCGGCGCGCCGCTCCTCTGGAGCCCGGCGGCGCTCCGCCGCGACGAGAAACGAGACCTGCGGGGCGCCGCTCAGCAGGCCGCGAACGCGTTCCTCGAGCATGCGGTCGGCGTTGGTCACGCGTTCGCGAAGATGCCGGAATTCGAGCCACGACTCGATCAAGTAGGCCTCCACGAATCGGCCCGCCACCACGGTGTCCTCGAATAATCCCCACGCATAGGCGCCGTCGCGTTTGCGTTCATACCGCAGTTGGTCGACGACGCGGAGAAATTCGGCGCGGTTCTTCACCTCGACGCGATATTCGACGCTCACCATCACCGGCCCTTGATCGTTCTCGACCTTGCGGATGAAGGTGGGCGTCTGCCAGTGCATCGACGGGGCGAGGTCGAGCCCGGCGCCGGTCTGGAGTTTCCAGCCCCAGGTCAGCGGGATGGCCAGAATCGCGCCGGCCGCCGCGATGAACTGCGCCGTGGGAAGGCCCGCCATCGCCGCGACTTTCCCCCACACCAAGCTGCCGACCGTCGTGGCGCCGAAAATGACGGTGAGGAAAATCGACAGCCCGCGCCCGCGCACCCAATCGGGCAAGGCGTCCTGCGCCGAAACGTAGAGGTTCGCCAGCACGACGATCCACGAAGCGCCGGCGAGGAGGCAGGCGCCCAACGCGACCCGCGGCTCGGCCGCCAGCCCGAACAGGACGAGCGCGATCGCGGTGCCGATCGACCCCAGGGCGACGACCCGATCGGGTCCGAACCTGTCGTTGAGCCGCTTGATCGCGAACGAGCCGACGATCGCGCCGGCGCTGATCGCGCACAGCATGACGCCGTAGAAGTCCGCTCCCGCGCCGATCTGGCGGCGGGCGATGAGGGGCAGCAGCGCCAGATAGGCGCTGGCGAACGGATAGATCGCGGCGGTTCGAACCATCGTCGCGCGCAACGGCGGATTGTTCGCGGCGTGGCGGAGGCCGACGCGCACCGCGCTGGTCAAACGCTCGGCCGGCAGGCTTTCGCCGCTTTTTCGCGGCGAACGCCACCACAGCAACGCCGCGATCGCCACGACGTTGCTGGCCGCGAACGCCCAGAACGGCGCCGCGATTCCGAGCCCGGCGATCGCCAGGCCGCCCAGCGCCGGGCCCGCCACGCGGCTGATGTTGTAGCCGATGCCGCCGGCCGCTATGGCCGCCTCCAATTCCGACCTGGGGACCAGCAGCGGCGTGATCGACAGCCAGGCCGGCGCGTTCAGCGCCCAGAGCGCGCTCAGCACGAAGGTCGTCGCCAGCAACGAAACGGGCGTCGCCAGATTCAGGGATACGAGGGTCGCGAACGTCGCCATCAACCCCGCGATCACGATCGACACGATGATGAGGAAGCGGCGCGCGTCGATGATGTCGGCGAGCGCGCCGGCCGGCAAGGTGAATAGAAACATCGGCAGGCTGCCGGCGACCTGCACCAACGACACCGAAAACGGATCGGCGCTCAGGTTCGTCATCAGCCAGCCCGACGCGGTGTCGTTCATCGCGATGCCGATCAGGGCGATCGTGCTGGCGGTCCATATCACCGCGAACGGCCGGTAGGCGAACGCGCCCCACGGCGAGGCGGAGGGTTCTTTTGAGGTCGCGGTGGAATTCGCGTCCATGACTTCCGCCGATCTGAGCGACTCGCGTGGGCCGCCGCGTCGCTCGGGGCCTTCGGCGAATCGGGTTTCTCGCGGCAAGACCGGCGCCCGTCGCCAATTCCCGCCCGGCGGAGGTCACTGTGGCGGCGCGCGAAAGCGCGGTCAATGCGACAGAAGCGTGAATCGATCCGAACGCCGCAGCAAGTCTCTCGTCACGCCGCCGAACACCCATTCGCGCAGGCGGCTGTGGCCGAAGGCGCCGGCGACGATCAGATCGGCCCCCTGCTCGCGCGCGATCGCCCTCAAGCCGCTCGCGTCGTCGCCCTGCGAGGCGGCCGCGATCGCCTGCGCGACGACGCCGTGACGATCGAGCCAGGCGACGACATCCTCCAGACGAAAGCGCGCGGCCTCCAGCTCCGCTTCGCCGCCGATCGTCGCGACCGCGACGCCGCCGACCTCCCGCAGCAACGGCAGCGCGTCGAAAACGGCGCGGCGCGCCTCGGGCGTCTCCTTCCAGCCGACGACCGCGCGTTCGAGTTTGAGAGGTTTCGCGCCCGCCGGCGCCACCAGAACCGGCCGCCCGACCCGCATCAGGAGATCGCCGACGTCGATGTGGGTCGAGGGATGGGAGAAAACGCCGTCGCGGTCGAGTTCCGTCACGACGAGGTCGGCGCTGCGCGCTTCGTTGGCGATATAGGCGGACAACGGGCCGAGCTCCATTCTCGAACGCCATTGCAGATCGCTGGCCCGTCCGAGCAGCGCGGCGCGAAATTCGGCCTCGAGGCTGTCGACCTCGCCCTGGAACTCTTCCGTCTCCTGCTCGATCAGCGCCTCGGGAACGAGGCCGCCGCCGAACATGGATTGCATGGGCTGCCGGGTCGCCACGCCGATGACGCCGGCGCGAAGTCGCTCGGCGAGACCGCCGGCGACCGCGAGAAGATCGGCGTTCGGCCGCCCGAGCCGCAAACACACCAGCATTGTGGCGAAAGTCACAGCCAAGCGCTCACCATCCGTCCTAAGCCGGAAACATCGAGGGATCGACCGCGCGACATCTGCGCGGCGGTCGGCGCCCGCGCTTTGATTTGAGTCAACGGTTTTCGCGCGGGCGGCGAAGTTGACGCGGGCCGAGCCGGGCGGCTACAGCTTTCCGGCCTCGCCGCGGCGCGGCCGAGAATTTGGGACATGTCCGTGAAAGTCAACGCAACGTTGGTTGAACCATCCGCCGGCCGCCACGGCGCCGACGCCGAGCTCGCGGCGCCGAGCGACGCGCAGGCCGAGCGCGCCTTTCGCGAAATCCTTCGCTGGATCGGCGAGGATCCCGACCGGGACGGCTTGCGGGAAACGCCCAAACGGCTGGTTCGGGCGTTTCGCGAGTATTTTTGCGGATACGACGAGGAACCCGAGGAGGTGTTGAGAAAGACCTTCGAGGAGGTCGACGGCTACGACGAGATGATAGTGCTGCGCAACGTCGCCTTCGAAAGTCATTGCGAGCACCACGTCGCGCCGATCATCGGCCGCGCCTGGGTCGGTTACGTCCCGGACCGGCGGGTCGTCGGCATCTCGAAACTGGCCCGCGTGGTCGAGATTTACGCCAAGCGCCTGCAAATCCAGGAGCGGCTGACCGCCCAGATCGCCAACACGATCGAAAGCGTGTTGCAGCCGCGCGGCGTCGCCGTGGTGGTCAAGGCGGCGCATCATTGCATGACCAGCCGCGGCGTGCGCAAGCGAGGAACCGACCTCGTCACCAGTCGCATGCTCGGATGTTTCCGCGACCAGCCGATGACCCGCGCGGAGTTCCTGTCGCTGGTCAATTCGGACTCGGAAGGCTGACCGGTCACGGCGTCTCGGGCGCGCCCGCCGCCCCGGCCTCGCCGAGGGAGCGCGCGAGCGCCTCGAACGCCTGGAGAATCGCGGTCAGCGACTCTTCGTCCTGGATGTAGAGATCAATCCATGCCTTCGACGATTTCGCCCCCATATAGACGGACTGCACGCTCTTGCCGGATTTGCAGTTGAAGATGATGCCGATCGCCGGATCGCCGGCGCTGGTGACGTCGCCGCTGTCCCGGCGCTCGGACACGTGAACGTCGTCGAGCCAGAAAACGGCCTCGTGCGCGCCTTCGGCGCTGAGCGCGTCGTCGCGGTATTCGCGAATGGCCTCGCAGAGCGACGTGCGAATCCGATTCGTCGCCGGATCGCGCTCGAGGCGAAGCGACGTCACGATCCACTGCGTCTCGACGCCGCCGTCCGGGGAGCGATATCTCGGATTGGCGGCGGTCGCGTCGGCGAGGCGGCGCGCCAGGAACGCTTCCGCCTCTTCCATCGACGCGAACTCGGGAATTTCGCTCGGAGATCGCGTTCCATCCGACATCGAAACCTCCCTGGCGGTCCCCCGGCGCGGGCCGAATTTATTGCAACGATAGCAAATTCGCGCCCCGCCGACCAACCCCCTCGCGCGCTATGGCCTGCAGACGCCTCCGCCGGCGGGCGCATTCCGGCCGAACGCGCGCGGCCGCCGCGGCGCGATCACGTTGAATTGAGCCGACTTGAAAGCGCCCCCTGGCGAAGCCATCTCTGGTTTCCCGACGACGTTCGCGCGCGCCGCCCGAGGCCGCCCCGGGGGAGATTGACTTGAGCGCCCAACTCGATGCTTCCGACAAGCCGGGCGGCTTCCTTCCCACGCGCTGGGGCCCGTTCGACAGCGCCGCCTTCACCGTCATCCTCATCGCCAGCACGATCTCCAACGTCGGCTTCGCGATCTACGACACCGCCTCGAGCTGGTTGATGACCACGCTCAACGCCGATCCGATGGCGGTGTCAAACGTTCAAATCGCCACCACGCTGCCGATGTTCCTGCTGACGTTGCCGGCCGGAGCGCTCGCCGACATCGTCGACCCGCGCCGCCTCCTGCTGTTCGTCGTCGTCGTCGTGACGGCGGTGTCGGCGGCCTTCGCCACGCTGGTTTCCTTCGGCCTGGCGACCCCCCTCGCGCTGTTGGCGACGACCTTCGCGCTGGGCGCGTGCGGCGCGTTGACCGGGCCGGCCTGGTTGAAGCTAACGCCGCTGCTGGTGCCCGCGCGCGATCTCGGCAGCGCGGTGGCCGTCGACGGCGCCGCCTACAACTTCAGCCGCGCCGTCGGGCCGGCGCTCGGCGGCCTCGCCATCGCCGCTTTCGGCATCGAATCGCCGTTCTGGGCCTTCAGCGCCAGCAGCCTGGCGCTCATCGCGGCGCTCATGTGGTGGCGCTCGCCGCGCAAGGGCGCGGAAAGCCTGCCGGCGGAGCGCCTGACCAGCGCCATCCGAACCGGGCTCCGCTACGCCGCGAACAATCGATTCCTCGGCGCCACGATGATCCGGGCGGTGGCGTTCTTTCCGTTCGCCAGCGCCTATTGGGCGCTGCTGCCGCTGATCGCGCGCAGTCAGATGAACAATGGACCGGAAGTCTACGGCGTCATGCTCGCCGTAATCGGCATCGGCGCGATCGGCTGTTCCTTCGCGCTGAACTGGCTGAAGGCCGAACTGGGGCCCGATGGACTGGCCGTCGCGGGATCGATCGGCAGCGCGCTGGCGCTCGTCCTGTTCGCCTTCGCGCGCGAGCCGAGCGTCGCCCTCCTCGCCTGCCTGGTCGCCGGCGCTTCGTGGATCGTGGTTCTGGCGAGCCTGGTGGTGTCCGTTCAGGTCGCCCTGCCCGACTGGGTTCGCGGCCGCGGGTTGGCGGTGTTCCTGACCGTGCAATTCGGAGCGATGACCCTGGGGAGCGCGGTTTGGGGCCAGGTCGCCAGCCGGGAGGGGCTCCCGGTCGCGCTTCTGGCGGCCGCGTGCGGCGCGCTCGTCGCCATTCCCCTGACGATGCGCTGGAAGCTCCAGGCCGCCGAAGGGCTCGATCTTTCCCCGGCCATGCATTGGCGCATGCCCGTTTTCGCCCACAAGATCGAACTGGATCAGGGGCCGGTCCTGGTGACCGTCGAATATCGCATCGCCAAGCAGAATTGCGCCGCCTTCCTCGGCGCGATCGACCAGATGGGACGCGAGCGCCGGCGCGACGGCGCCTTCGCCTGGGGCGTGTTCGAGGACGCCGCGGAAAGCGGGCGCTTCCTCGAGACCTACCTGATCGAATCCTGGCTGGAGCTGAAGCACCTGCGCGAGCGCGTGACCAACGCCGACCGGATGCTGGAAGAGGAGATCCGGCAGTTGCTCGCCGAATCGCCCAAGGTGACGTTCCTGACCGCCTCGGCGCGCACGCGCCGCTCGGGCAGAAAGCATCAATTCAAGCTGCCGGCGCCGGCGACGCCGGCGATCTAGCAGGGGAAATCGGCCGCCGCGCGGCGCCTAGCGCACGCCGAGTTCGCGCCGGCGAAGGCGCTCCGCCGCCGCCGGCGCGCGGCCCGTCAAACCAGATCGAGCCGGACTTTCCGCCCAAGCATTTCCGCGGCGCGTTGCAACGTCGAGAGGGTCACGTTTCCGTCGGTTGGATCGAGCAGGCGGCCGACCTGGCTGCGGCTTGTCCCCATGCGTTCGGCGAGGCGCTTGCGCGAAAGCTTCTGGTCTTTCATCGCCTGTTCCATCTGCCAAGCCAACACCTCTTTGATCGCGACCGCCTGAAACGTCTCGCGCGTGCCCTGCTCGCCAAGAAACCCGTCGAGGGTGGTCAATCCTTCTGTGCTGCGCGGCTTCTTCGTCGTGCCCATCGTCGCCTCTCATCTGAATTCACGTTTGCGCTTGCGCGCCAGTTCCAGGTCGGCGGCTGGCGTCTTCCGAGTCCTCTTGATAATCCCATGCAACGCCAGGATTCGATCCTCGGAGAAGCAGAAAAACACCCGCGCAATGCGATTGCCGGTCAACGTGCTTCGCACTTCCCACAGCCCGTCGCCCAAAGGGCGGCACAAGGGCATCCCGACCGGCCAACGAAACTGCACGCGCATAAGGTCTTGGCCGACGATGTTGCGGTCTTGATCATTCAAATCCCGCAACCAGTCCCGCACGACCTCGACGCCGGCGGCCGTCCGATAGAAGACAACGGGAAGTTTGCGCGCCGGTTCGTTCATCCTGCCTCATATAATGGACATGTACCATAGACTGTTCATCGAAAACAACAAATATCCATCCCCTCTTCCTTCCCCAAGAGCCCGGCAGCCGATGCACGGCCCCGGCATGCGCGGCGCGCTCACGGCGGCGCGGCGGAATCGCTCTCCTTCGACCTCCCCGCCGCCGCGATCCACCTGGCCGTGAGCGCCTCGACCTCGTCCGCCGTGTAGACGCGCGCGAAACGATCGATCACGCCCAGCCGGCGGAAGGCGTCGGCGAGGAACGATCCGGCCGGCGGGCAGGCCGACCGGTCGTAACCCGACCGCGCGATCAATTCGCCCCACAGGTGCAGGAACGTCGCGCCGCGCGCGGCCTCGGCGACCTCGTCGCGATAGGCCGGCAGGAACAGCTTCCAGAAGCTGTCGGGGTCGATGGGGTAGAAGTGGTGGAATTCGCGCGCCAAGCGATCGACGCCGTTGCGCGTCGCGATCTCGGTCAGCAGGAACGGCCCGATGGCGCCCCAGGTCTGATCGACGTCGACGGCGCGCTCCGCCTTCTCGATCAGCTCGTTCAGCGTCGGATCGGCGGGCGGCAGTTTCAGCACGGCGTTGTTGATGACGGATTCGCCGCGGACTTCCGACTGGCGGCCGAATACGATCGGCTCGCGCGCGAAATCGGGCTCGCGCAGGCAGAGAATGTCCGAGTCGACCCAGCAGCGGCCGGTCTGGCGAATCATCCTGTAGCGGAACATGTCGGCGAACGCCGCGATCGAGGGCTTGCCGTCGACGATGTAGCGCCGGCGCAGCGACTCGTCGGGGCAGATCCGGCGCGCGTCGGCCCATTCGACGCCGCGCGGCGCGTCGCGCCGATCCTCGTAGCTGTAGACGCAAAGCCCCACGCCGAAATGCGCGAAGGAGGCCATGCAGCCGTAGGCGATCGCGTCGAGCGGCCCTTGCCAGAACGTCGCGAATGGCGGCGCCGCGGCGCCATCGGGCGCCGTCATCGACCGGCGCCCCGCGCCGTCACAGGATCCTGCCCAGCACGTTGCGGTTGGCGTCTTCCCAATCACCGAAGAAGGTTTCCGTCGCCAGATGGCCCTGCGAGACGAATTCCGCATAGACGTCGAAAATCCAGCTCGCGTCGATGTCGTCGAGCAGCAGGTGCTTGCCGCGGCCGCCGCGCGCCAGACGCAGGCAATTGGCGACGTCGGCGCGGCAGAGTTCGCTGGTGTGCCCGCCGTCGACGTGAAAGATGTCGAAGTCGGGATTCTCGTCGCGCGCCGCGAGAGCCGGAAGGACTTGGCGCGAATCGCCCGGCCAGAAATGGACCCGGCCGGGAAATTCGCTCTCGAGATAATCCACGCAGGGGCCGGTATAGCGATGAACGGCGAGGTCGACGCCGGTATAGATCAGGGCCGGATTGCCGGAGAGCGCTAGCAGCGCGCTGTGACCGGCGTTGACGCCGATTTCCAGCATTGCCCGCTTGAATCGCGTCGCGCGCCACAGGTTCCGTCGCGCCGGGGCCAGATTCGCGGCCGGCGGACGGCCGCTGAAATCGGCGTCGCGGTTCCAATAGAAAATGTTGCCCTCCAGCGTCTCGTTGGCGTCGCCGACGCGGCGGTTCAATTCGTCCAGCCGGCGCAGGAAACGCGCCGACAGGATTTCCGACGAATCCCGGCGGTCGATCGCGTAGTCGGGAATTTCGGAAGGCGGCACGGGCTTTCCCGGAATGAGCTTTCGGCCATTCGTCAAGTGGACGCCCCCACGACAGAGCCCCGCGGTCGCCGCGCGCGATCGGCGAACGCGGGAAAGCCTCGACTTGTTGAGGAAATCGCCGCCGAGCGCAACCCCCATGCGCGCCGCGCGGCGCGATCCGCTCGCGCCCGGACCGGTCGGCTTGATCGCGTCGGCCCGCCACTCTAAGCTCGCGCTCGCGCAAGGAAAAGCGATCGCCGGGCGCGGCCGGACGATCGAGGCGCTGCGGGGCGGCCAACGAATGTTCATTCGACGCGAAGGCGCGGCGCGGCGTCGGCGTGGAAATTTTGGTCGATCGCGGCCGCGCCAATGTCGCCGCGATCCGCGGCGATCATCGCTTTCCCGGGGGACCAGCCGTTCATGTCCGCGCGCTACAGCATCGAAGGCTACGCCATCGTTTCGGCCGACGGCATGATCGCGGATTCCGGCGGCCACATGCCGGACGCTCTCAACAACGCGGCCGACAAGAAGGAGTTCGGGCGCGGATTGGACCATGTCGACGTCGTCGTTCACGGCCGCAATTCGCGCGAGGACCGGCCGGACTCGCTCCGCCGGCGCCGGCTCGTCGTCACGCGCCGGATCGCGGCGATCGCGCCCGATCCGGATAATGCGAATGCCATGTTGTGGAATCCCGCCGGCGCATCGTTCGACGAGGCGTGCGCGGCGCTGGGGCTTGCGAGCGGCGTCGCGGCCGTCATCGGCGGACCCGGGGTCTACAGCCTGTTCCTCGACATCGGCTATGACGTTTTTCACCTCACCCGCTCCGCCAGGGTCGAGCTGCCGGGCGGGCTGCCGATCTTCGCGCAAGGCCGCCAGGGGCGCTCGCCCGAGGAGGTGCTGAGGCGGTTCGGCCTCGAGCCCGGTTCGGCGCGGACGCTCGACGAAGCCAAGGGGGTGAGCGTGGTCGATTGGCGAAGAAAAGCGTCGGCCTGACCCCCGCCCGACCGCTCAGTCTCGCCCGAGCCGGGCGCCGACGATGGCGCGCCAAAACCCGCCGTACGAGATCTCGAACCCGACGATCGCCAATTTGAGATCGACGTCGTCGAGCGCTTCATAGGCGGAATTGCGGCATATCGACACGATCGCCATCCCGTTCCTGTCGAGGAACCGCTTGGAACCGCGCAGATACGCGCGGGTGAACACGCCGTTGGGGTCGCACAGGCTATATTGCTCGATCGCGTTCTCCGGCATTTTGTCGATGAGCGGCGCATTGAAGATGATCAGGTCGAATTTCTGCTTGGGGATCCGTTCGAACATGTCGGACTCGACGACCTCGATTTGCAGCCCGTTCAACGCCGCGTTGCGCTTGATCGACGCGACGGCGGCGGGCGATATGTCAGAGGCCGTGATCGTCGCGTTCCATCGGGCGGCGACATACAGCGAAATCGCGCCGCAGCCGGCGCCGATTTCCAGCACCGACTTGAATCGCTCGGACTTCATTTCTCTCAGGTTGCGGATGAA
>Ga0181526_10004082_pt1 | contig 11547 bp, 9 predicted proteins | sample PEATcosm2014_Bin_35_FD_119750 | JGI IMG/M metagenome (GOLD analysis project Ga0181526, IMG submission 119750) | Peatland microbial communities from MTU Mesocosm Facility, Houghton, MI, USA - PEATcosm2014_Bin06_30_metaG | ecosystem: Environmental > Terrestrial > Soil > Wetlands > Peat | place...
CGCAACAGTTGCCGCAGGGCAAACGTGACCGCCTTGCGGCTCCGTTGTTTCAACCCCGCGACATAGTCGGCTAGTTCGGGTGCGGCGGTGACGATGGCCTTCTCTTCAGGATGCGGATCGGGCCGGGCATCCCTCTGTCCACGCGGCGGCCGATGCTCGGCCAGCATCACTCGCTGGTGCTCGGCTTCGGCGATACGCCGGTGCGTGACCAGGCGGCGGGCATCGAGTTGAATCTCGATCTTGTCCTTGGTCTCGCGCACCTCCACGCGACGGCCGATCCAGTCCACCGGGACCGAATAGCGATTGCTATTCAGCGCCACATACCCTTCGATATCGACCAGACGCTGATGCAGCCGGTAGACCTCCGGAATCCACGCCGGCAGCGGCTTCAGATGCAGCCGCTCGATAGCAAACAGCTCGCGGGGCACCGCGCGGATATGTTTCTTGTAAGTCGAGTTGACCTTATCGCACCACTCCCGCGCCCGCTGATTCAGATCCTCCCAACTCCTGAAGGTGCGCCCGGCCAGAAAATTTCCCTCGATAAAGCTGAACGGTCTCTCCACGCGCCCTGAACGGTTCGCATTTCCAATCGCGTGCGCCACGAACTGAAAGCCGAAACGTTCTCCAAAGGCGGCCATCTCCGGTACCGGCACCATGTCGCGCCCGCTGCCGCGCAGCACCACCACGTGCGTGTTATCGATCATGACCCGAGTTGTCGCGCCGCCGAAGTAGCGTAGCGCCTCGGTGAGAAATACCTTGCAGTCGAAACGTCGGAAGTTGGGATAGCACTGGAAGAACAGCATCCGCGAATAGCACAGAACCGCGGATGCGGTCTGCACCTTGCGTTTCCTGCCGCCCAGTTCGAGCTCATGGGGAGACGTGTCATGTTGAAGCTCCTCGCCGGTTGCAAACTCATACTGGCCCGCCGGCGTTGGTGGCGTGTAGCCGATCCCGTGTCGCCGGCAGAACGCCGTTAACGCCTGATACGACATCTCCGCGCCGCCCGCCACCAACTCCTCATGGACTCGCACGAGATTCCCCTTGCACTTCTCGAAAAGCTCCAGGATCTGTCGCCGGTAGGGTTCGGCCTTTTCGGTTCGGTGTAACTCCGGCAGGGCGGTCGAGTTGGAGCGCAGGACTTTGCGTACCGCCACGCGGGAGATCCCCAGCACCCGCGCAATCTCCCGTTTGCTCACTCCCTCCGTGTTCAGTTCCAGAATCGTGGTGCGTTGCGCTTGGCTCAACATGCGGGTTCTTCTCCGGTAGGATCTCTTCGTCGATGTGGCGGAGTTTGTTTTGAATGCGCTCGATCTGATGCCGCGCGGCTCTCGATTGCTGGCTGTCCAACTCCGTGGCTGCGGCGCCGGCCAGTCGCCGTTGCGCGCGGTTCACAATCGCCACCACCATCTCCAGATCGCGCAATAGTTCGGCGCCGGTCCCGGCGGGAGCTTTTTCCTGCGCCTGCCGCTGTGCTTTGAAAAACAGCTCGGGATCATCAAGAATGCGTTTGCGGATCGCGGGTGCACCTTTGCGCCACGCGGCATACAGTTGGCCGGCTTCCCGCGTATCGCAGTGATGCTGGGCGAAGATCGTCGCCATCCGCTGGCAATCATCCAGGCTTTGGCGAGCCATTGGCACCAGAAACTTCAACGCCGCCTGCGCCAGGATCTTGCCCTCGCGCACCTGCTGTTGGATCGCTTCCGGCAGAACCTCCACCAGCGCCAGCCGGCGCGATACCCAGCTCGCGCTGCGGTCGAACCGGCGCGCTAACTCCTCGAGCCCGTAGCCGAAGCGCTGTTCCAACTCGGCGAGCAGCCAGCCCACCTCCAGCGCGGTCTCGTGTTCGGATAATCGCAACGAGCGGTCCAGCAGTACGGCCGCAGCTTCGCTCATCGGCCACACAACTGCCTCCACTGTGTCCCGGCCCAGTTGTCCCAAAGCCGCGATCCGCTTATAGCCGTCGATGACCACGTAGCGGTCCGCCTGATCTTCGACCGCCACCACCACGATGGGCGTTTGCTGGCCCACTTCCGCCAGCGACGCCAACAACCGCCGTTGCCGCGCCGGATGCCGGACCCGCAGGTGCTCCCAACGCCGGTCGAGCTGGTGAAACTCCAGTTGCATCAGACAGGCTAAATGTAAGGCGCGTACCGGCGGCCGTTCAATATCTCCGGATTAAGTCGCGTGCCTGTCTCCAACGCCGCTCCCGGTCCTGGACGCGCTCCAGCGCGCGCCGGCAGGCGTGGGAGCAGAACCGTTGCAAAGGGCTTCGCCGCTCGCGCACGAACCCCTCGTAGCAGCCGGGCCGGTCACAGGAATGGTCGAAAAAAATGTTCGGTAGTGATTACCCTCGCGGCGTCGTCAACTGCTTTTGGCTCTGGTGTTTTCCGGCTTTTGACTCGTTCGCGGTAGCGTCGGCTTTGCCTGTTCCGTTGTTGTTGGCCCACCGCCGTCTCCCGATATCTCTCTTGGGCTTTCCTCCGCGACCATTTTCGAGCCGCCTCCCGGCAGCGCTGGCCGCAATAACGCTGGCGTGCCTGTTGAGGATGAAAACGTTGCTCGCATCCTTTCAGCAGACAGCGCCGCGTCCGCGGCCGACAGGGCAATCGCCGCCGCCGTCCCTCTTGATTTTCGGGATGGGCTGTAGGATTCTCGGGAGGGCCCATGGGAGGTGATGACTCCCAGAAGCTCCTGCCCTGGAGAGGATCAGCTCCTCTCCGGGGCGCAAACCTCCGGCTCGCTGTAAAATCAACACTCTAACGCAAAGGCCATCTGCTCCGGCACGCTTGTCCTACTACTTGGAAATAGTGGTAGTTCCCAGGTCGCCGATCCGCTCGGCATAGTCCCGATTTCTCGGCATATCAGCGTAGGGCCTGCGGCTCGGAGACAAGAAAGCTCATCACCAATAGCACGAAGCCGAGCAGCACAGCAGGGATGGCGACAAGAAAGAACAATCCCCAGATATGGACGTTGCTCACTGCCACGATGTAGGCAATAACTCCACCACCCAACAGGAATGCTGCTAGTTGGCGGCGTCTCGCTCTCGCTATCCGCAGAGACCACATCACCAGCCCAACGAACGCCAGTAGGACGCCAACGCCGATAGCCGGGATAAATGCGCTGAACAGGGAGTAGATGCCTAGAAACGGAACCAATAGGCCGAGGCAAATCACGACGATGCCGGTGATCGTGAAGACCTGCGGCAACAGATGGCGGGGCACAAAATCAGTATAGGCTCTTCAAGTCTCCACCGGACTCAGTTGCCCGTTGCCGCCGCTGGGTCAGTCCTGGAAAGCAGAGGTGGGTACATCCTGGCGAGCGCCGAAGCTACTACGACAAAACCATCATCTCGGTGGACATGCTCAAGCAGGAACGCGATTTCCGCGTCCATCTAGAAAGGAGTTACTGGGACATTATCGTCATCGACGAGGCGCACAACGTTGCCGTGGCCGGCACCAGAAGTGCCCGCGCCAAACTGGCCGAACTTCTTGGAGACCGCTCCGATACCATGATTCTGGCTTCCGCTACGCCTCACGACGGCCGGCCGGAATCCTTCGCCAGCCTCATGAACATGCTGAATCCCACGGCTATCACCAACCCGAAGGTGTACGGGCGGAGGACATCGAGGGCCTGTTCCTGCGTCGCTTTAAGAAGGACGTGCAGGAACAGCTCGGCAGTCGTTCCTGGAGCGCAGGACCAATCGCTGGCCCACCCCTGCGTCGGACGTCGAGGAGTACGCTTACGATCTGGTTTCCCGCCACTTTCGCCTCCTTCGATAAGGCGAAGAAGACCGGACAGCTTCTATTTCGGGTGGTCCTCGAAAAGTCCCTCTTCTCCAGTGATCACACGTCTTATCAGCGGGTTTTTCTGCGAGCGGTGCTGCCCGGCGTGCCATGTGACAGGCTGAATGCGTGTCCCACGATAACTAAAGATACCTTGCGATCCTCGACTATTCTTGCCACCATGAAAGTTGGCGGCGCAGTGTCGGTCCGGCCATAAAGGCAGCAACGCCAATGTTAGTTGGGGGCAACTAAAACAAATGTCTCAGGATAATTCAATGCCGTCTCAAGAGGACAGTTCCAACGGCACGCCTGCCAGGCGCGTCTTTGAGGGCGTCCTTATCTGGAGCGTAGTCGGTTTGTCGATCGCACTGCTGCTAATTGTGCTGGCTGGCACGGTCGATGTGCTGCCGGCCTCACTGGTGGTAGTGTGCCGGTTGACGTTGACTTACCTTTGCGCGATACTCACTCTGGTGGCAGCGGGGTACACTGCAATCGACGCTCTAAAGTCGCGCGCTCGCAGTTAGTTATGCGGGGCGGTACTGCGCGCCGCTATCTCCTTCTGCGCGGGTGCGAAGATCGGTTCGCCTTGCGGGTCAACGTCTGCCAGTAACTGCTGCCGGTCCCGGACCTCCGCGGCACGCTGAGGGCCACCGCTGGAGCAGCGGAGGACCAGCGGAGGAAGGGCACAATGGCCGTATTCCAAAACCGAGTGGCGCCGCTCTCTGAAACACTGTGCGAGGCCGGTCCAAGGCTAGGGCCTTCATCGGCCGGGAGGACGCACGCTGCTTGAAACGGAGACGACGCCGGATCGACGGGCGCTGGACGCCGGCGGCGCCGTGCCCCGTCCACGATGCGCCGCCGGCCGTCCCGCCGCGCGACGTGGCCAATCGCGCGCGCGGCGGCGGGCGGATGGGCGACGCGAAGGGCGACGGGATGCTGTCCACTCAAGCGGAATAGAGCGCCGCCACTTCGTAGTCTAGGACTCTAGGAATCGTGAACTCGATTGTGCCGGTACCCCCCGCAAACAGGATGTTGGTCTCAGCCCGCAACAGTTCCACACGGGTCACCCGCCTGCCTTGGGGGAGTGACATCCTCACCTTCTGGCCAGCAATGGGATAGAAATCCCTGATCCATCCGCGGTGCATGGCGGGGTTCGTGTAGTTGAGGATGTGCACCGCAAAGCCAGCCTGGGTCTCCCATGCGAAGGACTCTATCACGCCATCGCCTTGGATCGTGACTGGCGGACTCGCACCCGCGACCCAACGGAGAGAGTTCTGGACCAGCCGCGCCAGGTCAGTGTGGCCGGATCGCCACATGGTCCGCTCGATATCACCCGGAAAGTAGATCAGGCGGCTCTTGCCTTTCTGCCGCACCACGATTGCCGGTTCGTTCGTCCGCGCCTGAGGCGGGTACGACAGTTCCGGAGGGTAAGCCACGAAGCCAGGCACTACGGTCAGAATTGGGTCTTCCACAGGGGCAACCGGCATCCGATTTTCCGCGCCGGGGAGCCAAGTTGTATCTGAAAAGCCGTTGAGGATGGCATGCTGCTTCTCGATACGCGCAAGATAGGCGTTACCGGTCGTGCCAATGATTTCCCCCGCCTTCCGAATACCGAATACAGCCGCCAGGCCGAAATCGGACCGCCGCTCGTTGCGCTCGGTGTACATGCTGGTCTCGAATGTGGCCAGCAGAGACCCTCCGGCATCTACGTAGACGCGCAACTGCCGGCACTGCTCGTCACTGAGGAGCGCAGTGTTGGGCAGCACCAGCGCGGAGTATTGGGCCAAGTCCTCAGGCGCAAGCTTGTCTTCATGCACGAAATCGAACAGGAAGCGGCCTTCGAGCAGAGCGTAATACATCCCGTCCATGTACTCCCGCATGAGCGCGCCGCTCGGGGGCTTATAGAACAAGTGGGTCCGCTGGCCCATCACGATGCCCAGATTCGCAATCGAGCGCTTGTTCGCGAAATGGGTGTCGTGGCGCGCCATCCAATTGAAATATTCCCGCGCCGGCTGCAGCCAGCGGCGGTCCTCGCCCATCCCGTTCTCTCCACCGATGATGTGGTGATACGGCGCCATTCCCGAGGCGAGCGTCTCGTTAAACCACATCTGTTCCTCCTGCCGGGACTTGTAAACGTTGCGCCAGCGGGGCCTGCCCGTGGACCACGCGCCTGTCACGTTGGCAGCCATTTTTCCCTTCAGCACCGCGTGGCACACGCGGCCTTGCAGCGCACATCCCCAGACCGGCGTATCGTCTCCGCCGCGTCCCTGGTTGTCGCACTGGAACCACTCGCAGATTTCGCCCAGTTCCGCCAGACTGGCCGTGCAGCGGACGCCACTACCGAGATTGCCGAAGTAGAAGCTGGACGGCTTTTTCTCCTTGGCGATGGAATCGTACAGCTTCCAAAGATAAATAGTGCGTTCGTTGAATTTGTCCCAATAGTCTATGGTTCCCGGCGGCGGCAGCCGCTTGCACTGTTCGCAATAGCAGACCGGCAGCCCTGACAGAGGCGGCCAGGCATTGGTGTATATGCCATCCACATCGTAGAGAGAGTCGATCTCGCGCATGATGGCGGGCACGTAATCGGTCATGTACGTGGTGAACATACAGGTGCGGAACAGCCTGGGATCTTCGGTGTGTTGCACGGGATTGCCCTGCGCGTCGTGTTGGAACCACTCCGGATGGGCCTGGACTGCGTCCCCCCAGTTCAGATCCGGACTCATGCGGGCGATCACGTGCAGGCCGCGCTTCCTGGCGGCCGCGCAACAGTCGCCGAAGAAATCCCGGCCGCCGAGGAACTTGCCTTTGCGATGGTACGGCACCTTCGTCTGGTAGAACGCGAGAATGCCGGTGACGCTGATCAGCACGGCGTCCACCCTCAGGCTGGCCCAGTAATCCGCCCACTGATCGACATCGAGCACGACGGGATCGTGTTCGGTCATGTTGGTCTGGCCCACGCGGCGAAGTTTCCGTTGCCAGGGCGCGGCCGGCGTGGCGGCGAATAATGAGGCAGCGATGGTAGTGGCGGGCGCCACGATAAAGTCGCGTCGATTCAAGCTCATGAGTCTATTCTCCGCCAAGGTAACGCTCCGAGGTTTACGCCGCGATACGCCGCCCGCGCCGGCACCCATGCCCCATCCGCGATGCACCACCGGACACCCGCCGCTCGCCCCGGCCCATCGCGGCCAGCAGCCCAGGAGCGTGGCTGGCGCTTCGCGCAGCCTGGTGCCTGAATTCCCGCCGCCGCCCGTCGTCCGTCGCCGCGACCCGCCGGCGGGCGGATGGGCGACGCGGGCGGCGAGGAGACGCTGCCGAAGACTAGGGGCGTCGCGCCGTTTTTAGGACAATAAGGTCTTGTATGTTATTATCTCATGCATGGGCGCCATGCAGCTTGCGGAAACACAGGCGTGTGGGAGCAGCGGCGCGGAAAGCCCTATTCAGTTATACGGCTGGGATTCGCGGACCGAGACCTGGAACGGGCCGACCGGATTGAGCTTCTCCCTCCGTGCGTCCCGGCGCCTGTTACAAGCGCTGCAGACCACGCCGGGCCTATCATGGTACGGCCCTGTGAACTGCAGGGCTCCGGGAGAGACACCGACCCGGTTTTTCAGCCTCATCCACGCCCTGGGCGACTGCGCGGTCGCCCTGATCTACTGCAACGATTCGCGTACCGGTCCGGTCGAAATCGTCACAGTAATCCCACCGGAGTTGCGTGCGCGCCTGAGGCCCGATTTCGCCTTCGAGTTCGTGGCGTTCGCGCGGTTCCTCGGCGCCCTCAGCGAGGGGGGTGCTTTGGCCGTTCACGATCTGATGGCCGCCGCCACTCAGGGAACTCCCTTCTCGGAAGCGCTGGTGTTCTCCATCAGTACTGGCTTGTGGACGAGCGATCTGGACTACGTCCTGTCGGGCTGTGTCGAAAGGATCGCACTGAGCATGCTGGAATGGGTCGCGGGAGGTTAGGACAAACGCTGCCGCGTTCGTCCCGCTGCGCCGGAATCGTGCCCAACGCGAGGGCGTAGTTACCAAGCGAGGTGCTCAGTGAGACGGCTGGGGCCAGCTTTTCCGGTGCCCCCGCATGCTGGGCACTCCATTTTTCCTTTACGTTTGCAGCACTCGCAGCTCTTCCTTTGATGCCCAACTTCACGGGATACCGATGCCCGGCATCGGCTGCAGGGTACTTCCTTGCGTCCGCCGCACTCGGCGCACTTCGGCATTCCAGTCACCCCTCCTGCCCCCCGCGCGGGGAATTCGAACAGGGCAGAAACAAGAATTGTACTGCCACGACACCTTTAGGGGCGGCGGGTCTGCAACACTTCCCGCGCGCGATGCCCGGCGGCCAACCTGCACCGCCCGCCGCCCGTCGTCCGCCGCCGCGACCGCCGGCGGGCGGAGGGGCGAGGCGATCGGCGGCGAGAAGCATGTCGGAGACCGGGGCTTTCGTCCGCCGCGAGCGCGCCCGCCGCGCGACGCGATGACCATGCCCGAGCGACCGGCCTTGGGGGCGCCCGCGCCCGCCCGCGCCCGTGGCCCTTCCGCGCTCACCGCCATCCCGCCGCTCGACGTGGCCTCGGGAGCGCTGCGGGCTCGGACCGGCGCGGCCCGCAGCCCTGGCGCACGGCTGGCGCTCCGCGCAGCACGATGCCGGAGGCCAATTCCCGCGCCCGCGAATCGGCGGAAAGCGCCCAGCGCTTGCGGGCCTGAGAAACCCAACTTCCGGGTGTCCGACGATCCACCCAGTGTGCCGCGGCTTCGAGGTCTCACGTCAAACTACGAGTCCGAAACTCCGATACCGCCTCGCCTGCTCACTTGACCTTCTTGACGTGGATTTCCTGTCCGTCAACGCGATGATACGTGTATCCGGTCACGTGGCCTTGCGCGTCACGGGTAAACTCGGTGCTTCCCAAATCCTCTTTGTAGAAGAACGTCTCGCGACCTAGCGCAAAGGCCTCGTCCTCGCTCCCGCCCATTCTTGACCATAGCTTCCCGTCTCTCACGGAGATGACTTCCAGAGGATCGCCCGGTCGCCACTCGTACTGGCCGGCGTAATCTTTATAGACGCTCGTGTCCACGGCGATCGGCTTGTGGAAATTCACCGGCAGATTGCCCCACTGCCTCGCCACGAGCAACCAGGAACGTCCTCGTTTGACATAAGTCTCCGTTTGACGCGATTCACTGATGATGTCGGCATCCGTAAACTGCTCGTGTACCGTCACGCGAAGATTAATCACCGCGGTATTGCCGCACAAGTGGACGATGACGTCACGCGCATCAACCCCGCGGTCATACGCGGGGGGCAGTCTTCGAAGGTGCTCCATAAAATCGGCCTTCGTTCGGAGAATCCCGTCATCGTCACTGAATATGCAATCATCCGCGATGTAGCGGGAAAAGGTCGCAATGTCCCGCCTGTTGCCGGCCTCCCTGATCGCTTTGCGGACATTCAGCACTTCCGCTTGGGCGGGCGAGAACTTCTGAGGGTCCGCGGCTTCAACCGCGCCGACCGGGATCAAAACTGTGGCAATGAGGCAAACGAAGCGCAGCATGTCGTCTCCTGCTCAATCAACGCTAGATCAAAACTCACGATGAATAAAAGTGTACCCAACTGCGGGTACCCAGGGACGCCATTTTTGGCCTGCAGGATGGCCTGCACCGACAGAAGTGATAGGGAGACCGTTGGTGCCTGAGTGACGGCGCATCCGGACAGAACCGAGTGGCGCTTTGGCGCAGCCTGGTGTCGGCGGCCTGTCCCGGCGCCAGCCACCCGTCGCCCGTCGCCGCGACCGCCAGGGGGCGGATGGGGCGGCGCGAGTCGGCGACGCGCGCTGTCGAAGGCCAAGGCATTCACCTAACGCGAGCGCTTTCCACGATGCATCACCGGCCATCCCGGACGCCACCCATCGCGAGCGGCGCGGCGTCGGACCGGGGCGGGGCGTAGCCCAGAGCATGGCGGTTCGCGCAGCCTGGGGCGCGGGGCTAAAGGCGGGCTAAAGGGCTTCGCCGGCGCATCGTTAAGTGGAACCCACAAACCTACATGAGTGTGTGGTGACTAGGCACCCATTGTCCGAGTGGAGGACTACACGCTCAGAACCCGTCAACGAGCGCTTTAATCGTTGGCGTATTGAGAATCGGAGAATCAGTGCGATCTTTCGATGGCCTGCCTTTTTGCGCGATCTCCCTCGGTGTCTCGCCTACGGGCGACCGTAACGTCTCAACCGCGCTGCGCTCGATCAGCAGTCGTACGATCTCTTCACGACCGCGCGTAACGGCGTAGGCCAGCGGAGTGTGCCATGCTTCAGCGTCCCAGGGAAACAGCCCGTAGTCGGAAAGCCCGGCTCAACGCTGCGGGGTTTTCTTCCAGGACGGCGTTGGCGCGTTGCGCCATGTCGTATTGGATCGCCTCGATGATGTCGATCGACCCGCGCAGAATCCATATACTACCTCCTCTCCTGAGGATGCCTATATACTCAGATTCAGGAGAGTTCTGGCCCTATATCGTAAAGCCTCCATTTCCATGTCGCGCACCCAATACAACCGGGTTGCAAATCGCGCGACGTAAGAGGCGGTATACTTGCGAAGAAGAGAGGCGAAACTGCCGTACGGAAGCCAAACGCGGTGACGACTAGAGCGGCCCGAATACTTTGGTGGGCCTCTTCCAAAACGGCGGCAACCAGTATCCATGCCCGATGATCAGCCAGGCCAGATCACGGAGCTCTTGCATGCATGGAAGAAGGGCGACGTAGAAGCCCTGCGCGCGCTCGTGCCACTAGTCTACAAAGAACTGAGGCGCCTGGCTCACCGCCACCTCCGATCCGAACGGCCCGACCACACCCTGCAGAGCGCGGAACTGGTTCACGAAGCTTATCTGCGGCTGCAGGGAGGCCAACCAGGGGAACTGCGCAACCGGGCACACTTCATCGCCATCGCTTCGCGGCAGATGCGCGAAATTCTGGTAGATTACGCCCGCACTCGCCGCACGAATAAGCGGGACGGCGGATTCCGGATCGCCCTCGAGGATCCGGATGCACTGCGGGTTTGCGGAGACGCCGAACTGCTGGCGTTGGATACCGCACTCGACGAGCTATCGCGTATGGACGCGCGCCAGGGAAAAATCGTGGAGATGAAATTCTTCGGCGGGTTGTCGGCCCCCGAGATATCCGAAGTGCTGGGGATCTCGCGGGCTACAATCGACCGGGACTGGGCTACCGCCCGCGTTTGGTTGCATCGCCAAATCAGTAGGACAGCGCGGCTATGACTTCGGAACGTTGGCAGCAAGTTAAGGACTTGCTGCACCAGGCTATGCAACTTGCTCCCGAGCAGCGCGCCCGGTTCCTCAATGAAGCCTGCTCCGAAGATGCGCTGCGCGCCGAGGTGGAATCGCTATTGTTGGCTGGCCAGGGCGCCGGCTCCAGCTTCCTGCAGTCGCCGGCGCTGGACGAATCGGGTAATGATTCGGATCGGACCCGCGAAACTTGGGCCGGCGAACATGTTTTGCAAGCCGGACAAGTTTTTTCGGAACGTTTTCAACTCGTCCGTAAGCTTGGTGAAGGAGGCATGGGCCAAGTCTGGCTGGCGGAACAGACCTCGCCCGTGCGCCGTCAAGTAGCGCTGAAACTGATCAAGGCTGGGATGTACGACGAGTCGGTGGTGCGGCGTTTTCAGTCCGAGCGCCAATCGCTGGCCCTCATGGATCACCCCGCCATCGCCAAAGTTTTCGACGCCGGCGCGACGCCACAGGGACAACCCTACTTCGTAATGGAATACGTACCCG
>Ga0181526_10004086_pt1 | contig 11541 bp, 12 predicted proteins | sample PEATcosm2014_Bin_35_FD_119750 | JGI IMG/M metagenome (GOLD analysis project Ga0181526, IMG submission 119750) | Peatland microbial communities from MTU Mesocosm Facility, Houghton, MI, USA - PEATcosm2014_Bin06_30_metaG | ecosystem: Environmental > Terrestrial > Soil > Wetlands > Peat | place...
TCGCACCGTTCCGCGAACCAGCATTCCCACTCCGACTAACCCCATCAAGATGCCGGTCAACAGCATTCCGTTCAGTTTCCACGTCCGCGCTGCCGCCGATGACAGCAGAAAAACGAAAATCGGCTCCACGGCGATCAGCAGCGATGCAAGTCCGCTCGGCACGATGCGCTCCGCCCAGTGCAGCGAGCCATGGCCCACAAGAAAAAAGAAGAAACCAATGACCACGCTCGCCCGAATCTGTTCCCACGTTGGCCTCAATCCCTTCGCGACTGCCCATGCCAGCAGGATCGAGCCAGCGCAAAGATGCCGAACCCCGGCCGTGTACAACGGTGGAATCGTCTCTACCGCATACCGGATCGCCAGATACGTCGATCCCCAAATCACATAAATGGAAAGAAAGCTGAGGAAGACCCAAACACGATGTTCAGACGCATGGGCGCCGGCCACCGAGAGGCTTTCGCTGCTGGAAGTCGTCGCCATGATCAAAGTTAATGCCGCGCCCTCTCAGCGGTCCAGCACCAAAATGGATTCTTTACCCGCTTGCAAACTCCCATTCGAATCCGTGGCAGCGCCTCCTTCCGCCAGGACTCGACCCAGGATCTAAATCCCGCAATTAATAATTATGGTCTTCACATATTAATCTCTATTTCTTTCGTGGAAAGTCGCCGAGCCTGCGCTCGCCTCTTCTAATCTTGTATAGTGGCCGATCTTTAGATCCGCAAACACAGCCCGGAGCGAATCCCCACCTCCTGTTCTCTTTCTCCTCGCCTATTGGAGGGCGGCCGCCTAATTACATTCAGAATCACCACCTACAGAATCGGCAATTTTATCTCCCTTTAGAATCACCACTTACAAAAATGGGGAGAGGGGGATACCTGGTGGGTACGGACCGGGCGGCTCATTGACAGAATAAATTAGAGGGATTCCCGACACTACCTGTGGGGGCAGGAAGCTATGGGACCGCTTTCCGGAATACCACGCAGTAGCTGTCTTCCGGCCAGTCATCCACGACTTTGTCCACCTTGAATCCCGCTGAACTCACCTCTTCAATCAAAACTTTCTCCGGAATTCCGTGACCTCCCCGATTGGCAGGAACACCTTTGACCGGATCGCTCTCGCTTAGCCACTTCCGCGGCGGAAAATCGATCACCGCAAGCACACCCCCGGGTTTCAGCGACCGGAGTAGACTTGCATCCATTTCCCCGGGAGCAGTGAAGTGATGGTAGACGCGCCGAAGTACAATTTCATCGCAACAGTTGTCAGGCAGGTTCGTCTGTGTCTCCGCGGCCTGGATGACCACGACGTTCTTCAGCCCTTCGTTCTTAACTCTCTCCTCCAGAGCTTTCCGTTTCCGTTCATCCAGCTCGGTCAAATACACTTTCCCGCTTCCACTTACTATCGTTGCGGCTGCGATTCCGATTTCTCCTTCGCCGGCTCCAACATCCGCGAGCGTTTGCCCCTCCTTCCAACCCATCAAATGCCCCAGCCGGGCAATCTCGTCGCTCGACGCCGCTCCCAAGCTCAGCATCAGAGTGAGTAAAACTACGCCAGGCAAAAGCGGGCTGCGTTGTTTCATGCCGTCCTCGCTCGTTCCAACCCAGGTTGCTATAAAACAAAAACCCGTCATATCGAACGGGGTCTAGGAAGTCAGGAATTCCTCGTTATTCGCGCTAATTCCTGGCCTATCACGTAGCTTTTGCCGCGCGTTCGCTATCGAGCATTGCCATCTGTCTTGCGTCGTACCTCGTTCCGGCAACGCGCTCCGCAGGAACAGCTTCCGCAACCTGGCTCAGTTCTTCCTGGGTGAGCTTAATCTGCAATGCTCCGATCGCCTCGCGAAGCTGTTCTCTCGTGCGCGATCCCAATAGCGGGATGATGTCACCGCCCTGGTGCAGTACCCAGGCAATCGCTAATTGTGGCCCGGTAATGTCACGTTCGCGAGCGATGCGCTTCAAAGTTTCGACCAATCTTGTGTTCTGCTGCAGGTTCTCGGATGTGAACCGCGGAAAGTGCGAGCGAATATCATTGGCGGCCGCGGGTTTCGATCCGCTCAGTAGGCCCCGCGAAAGCACGCCATAGGCAGTGACCCCAATCCCAAGTTCGCGCAAGCCAGGCAGAATGTGCCGTTCGATTCCTCGGCTCACCAGAGAGTATTCGATCTGTAGATCGACGATGGGGTGAACCTTCCGGGCGCGCTTCGCTATCTCCGCCGACACTTCAGACAGCCCGATATAGCAGACGTATCCCTCTTTTACCAGTTCCGCAATCGCACCGATGGTTTCTTCGATAGGCACAGTCGGATCGAGCCGCGAAGGCCGGTAAATATCAATGTGGTTCACTCCCAGCCGTTGAAGGCTGTATGCCGCAAAATTCTTGACTGCCGCGGGCCGCGCATCGAATCCAGTGAACGGGCCTGAAGGCATACGCATGGCCCCGAATTTCACGGAGAGCAGTACCTTCTCCCGGCGCCCCTGAATCGCCCGGCCGATCAACATCTCGTTGTGGCCCATCCCATAGAAGTCGCCGGTGTCGAGCAGATTGATGCCCTGATCGATGGCTTCTTGAATCGTCGAGATGGATTCGCTGTCCTCCGCCGGCCCGTACATACCGGACATGGCCATGCAACCAAGTCCAATTTCCGATACGAGAGGGCCTGCGGCCCCAAGTCGTCTCTGATTCACGAAGGCGCCTCTTGCGCAGTGCCAGGTTTCTGCACGGCTCTGTTGGAGTGCTTTTAGCTCTTTTGCGCGCGCACCAGCGACAAAAACTCGTCGCGTGTCTGCTTGTTATGGCGGAAAGACCCGAGCATCGCGCTCGTCACCGCTTGGCCATGCTGTTTCTCCACGCCCCGCATCTGCATGCACAGGTGCCGCGCTTCGATAATTACGCCCACGCCTTCCGGACTGATCTTCTGGGAAATGGCGTCCGCGATCTGGCTGGTCATGCGCTCCTGGATCTGCAGCCGTCGGGCGAACATGTTCACCAGGCGCGCGATTTTGCTGAGCCCGAGCACCTTCTTGCTCGGCAGGTAGGCGACATGGGCCTTCCCGAAAAAGGGCAACAGGTGATGCTCGCACAGGCTGAAGAATTCTATGTCCTTTACAACAACCATCTCATCGTAGTGAACGCTGAAAGTCGCTCCATTCAGCACCGATTCCAGATTCTGGTTGTAGCCGCTGGTCAGAAACTTCACCGCTTTCTCATACCGCTCCGGCGTCTTCCTCAACCCCTCGCGGTTCGGATCTTCGCCCAGCAGCACAATCATCTTGCGTATCAGGTCCGCGATAGTCTCCTTTGGAGCTTCCACGTTCGCTTCGTGCAACATGATTTCCGTTGGCTTTGTCACCGGCATATTCCCCTCTTTAGTGGACCGCCAAGCGATCCTGGATTTCTTCTCCCGCATACTCGAACGCATTGTTGGAAGTCTCTTCCACCCGTACGCGCTCCAGTCTGGCCAGCGGGAAGTGTTTCAGGCGCTGGTAAATCTCCTTGCAAAGGTTCTCCGTTGTCGGCACGGTCGCGCGAAAAACCTCGACGTCTTCGTTCAGCGATTTGTGATCGAATGCATCGATCACTTCGCCTCGCACAAAGCTATCGAGGTCCGCCAGATTTACGATCATGCCTGTGGCGGGATCCACCGTCCCTGACACGCTGATTTCCACCACATAGTTATGTCCGTGCCCATAAGGGTTGTTGCACTTCCCATAGACACGGCAATTCTCTTCTTCGCTCATCTTCTCGCTGTGCAGCCGGTGCGATGCCGCAAACCGGTAACGACGCCCAAATATGATCTTGAGATCGTCACTCACGCGTGGCTTGCTCCGTTCCGATAACACTCGGCAAAAATGTCGGCCGATTCATACAGCCGTACCTTGTACAGGCGCCCTTGGGTGATCTTTGGCTGCAAAAGCTTCCAGATGACGCGAGCGATGTTTTCGCAAGTGGGAATTTGGCCTCTTAATTCCGCCACTTCATAATTCAGAAACCGGTGATCCATGCGCTCCGTAATTTCATGCTCCAGGATGGCCTTCAATTCCTTCAAATCCAGCACCATTCCGGTCACGGGATCCGGCTCGCCCGCCACCGTCACTTCCAGCGTGTAGTTGTGCCCATGCCCATGTGGGTTATTGCATTTGCCGAAGATCCGCCGGTTCTCTTCGGCGCTCAGCGCCGGGTTGTGGTACAGATGCGAGGCGGAAAACTCGATTTTGCGCGTCAGATAAACCATAACTCTAGTTTGCCACCTATTTCGATGCACCAGGGGTACCGACTGGATACTCCCTCCCCTTCCATGCCAGCCTACCGCTTTTATGGCTGCGATAGGAGTCCCACAATACGCCGGCGAACAGCAGCCTGCCCGGAATCCCGTAGCAGATCAGACTGGCCGGAAACTGGTTCCTTTTCAATTCTCCATTGTATGAAAACGAAATCCAGATGAACCCCAGTGCCAGTATGCCGCATGCGGTCAAGACCGATTCTGCCAACCACCCAATCGTGATGGCGAGAATCAAAGTCGCGAAAATGGGCCCCAAGGCCCGGACGAACTCCTTCCCGATCGCCTCGGAACTTTCTCCCATAAGCGGATACAGGTTTTTCTTCCAGCCTTCCCACATCGCGCCGAAGGTGCGGTACATTCGCACACGTACGATTCCTTTTCCATTGCCAAACCAGATGCGGTATTTCGCGCCTTTCACTCGCTTCGCCAGCGCCAGGTCTTCCAGAACTTTACCGGCGACGCTCGCGTGCCCGCCCACGGCCTCATAAACATCTCTCCGGATCATTAGAAACTGTCCATTCGCCGCGGCCGCCGATTTTCCCGCGTCATTCACTTCGGAAAACGAAAACTTCCTCCCCAGCCGGCAATACACATACGGAATTAACGATTTTTCGTACCACGTCTCCGTCACCTGCTCGGGTGAAAAAGAGACCATCACCGCATTCTCTTTTGCGGCGACCGCCAACGCGTTGGCAGCCGAACCTCTGTTGTGCACCGCGTCCGCATCCGTGAACAGCAGCCATTCACCCTTTGCCTCGCGCGCTCCCAGCCAGACCGCATGATTCTTGCCGACCCATCCCTGTGGCAATTCCTTCGTTTCCAGCAGCCGAAGTTGCGGAACCGTCGTCAATTTTTCTCGAACGATCGCGGCGGTCTCATCCGTGGACTGATCATCGACCACCAGAATTTCCCCGATTTCCGCTTGCCCCGCGAGGGACTCCACGCACGCGCCAATAACGCCTTCCTCATTGCGCGCGGGCACGATGGCGCTCACCTGATTTGAGTTTTGGGAGGAAACGCTCATGACCTTCGCGGGAGTTTCCAGGCTTTCTCGGTGCAGCTTCTCTGCGCTATTATATCGATATATGAACACGGTCCTACGGAAAATCATGGCTTGGGGCAGCATGCTTGGGGCCTTCGCCGTTATCTACTTTTTCACTTTTCCGCACTATCGCCAGGGTGAAGCCTCCGTGGCCGGAAAAAAAGCTTCAGACTTTGCAATGGACTTGAATGGCAAGCCCGAGCACCTTTCGGATCTCCGCGGAAAGGTGATCGTCCTAAATTTCTGGGCCACGTGGTGCCCTCCTTGCGTGGAAGAAACTCCTGCGCTCAATCGCTTGCAGCAATACATCGCGTCGCGCAACGGTGTAGTCGTTGGGGTCGCTGCCGACCGGGATCAGGCGGCATACGAGAAATTCCTTCGTGATAATAGCGTGGTATTTCCTACATACCGCGATCCAGGCACGGACGACGACCGTCGCTCGCCGATTGCGCAAGACTACGGCACCTCGATGTACCCTGAAACCTATATCATCAATCGTAAGGGTGTCATTCTCCGCAAAATCATCGGTCCACAAGACTGGAATTCCCCCGAAATGCTCGCTTATTTCGACGCCATCCTCGGCCAGACGTAGTCCAGATCGCTCTTCACAGAGTCTTGAGCCACTCCGCCGCTGACGCCGTTTTCGCGCCCGCCTTCTTCAATTCCTCCAGCACTCCCGGTGTCTCCCCCGCCTGCACCGCCCGAATCAGATCAGTCAGAACCACAGTCTCAAATCCCGACCGCAGTCCGTCCAGCGCGGTCGCACGAACACAATATTCCGTCGCGATCCCGCTCACGCCTACGCGCTCGACTTTCAATTTCCTTAAGTGCTCCTGCAACCCAGTTAACTCAAAGCCCGAATAGCCCGCACCATGCGCGTGAACTCCCTTGTGCACGACGAGTTCGTCCGCTTCTGCTTTGAGGGGTGGCATGAGTTCTGCACCGGAACTGTCCGACACACAATGCACCGGCCATGGACCGCCATGCGCTTGGAAGGAGCTGTGGTTCTCCGGGTGCCAATCCTTCGTATAAACAATCACGACCCCTGCCCGCCGAGCAGCCTGGATGCATTCTTGCAGCGGCCCCAACAATGACGGTGTGTCTGCAGCAGCCAGCGCTCCCCCATCGCAGAAGTCTCTCTGCACGTCCACTACGATCAACGCCGCTTTTCCCACTCTGCCTTACCTCCGAATCCAATTGCGAACTCGGCGATCAACTTTCATGGTAATCCATCAATATCAAGCCAACCATGAGGAAACATACCGGCCAAACCCAGGCCAGATACTTCCGTGTCGAATTGTCCTCCGGAAGTCGCAACTCCAGCCAGCGCGACCAACCCGCCATAATTCCAAATATCGCAAGCGGTGTGTGGCTCAACTCGGCGAACAACTCCTCCTTCACATTACTCAATGCATGCGTGTGCGTCAGCAGCACAACTCCACCAAGCGCGCATACCGCCGGAAAGACTAGCGCTGCGGCCATCGATTTCACACGCTTCGTCTCCACCCGATATTGAAAAATGGCAAAGACAATGATCAACACTACCGCAATGCGATGTTGCAAGACATCCGTCACGGCAAAACTTGCCCAAAATCCATTTGGCCCCATCGGCCAATTCTCGGGATCCGCTCGAAAGAACAAAAACACCGCTAGCAGTAGAAATGACAGTGGCCAGATCTTCGCCCACGAAAAATATCGGCTTCGGGACAATAGCGCCAGAAAACCCATCAGGAATACCACCAGGCCGGCCCAATTGTGGTTATATTCCGACCATGCCCGATCGGCGGGCGTGTCCGTATAGATACCGTAACCTCCGGGAACGAACGACGTTGGAAGGGTTCGCCCCTGTGCTGCGGCTCGTTGGATCAGTTCCGCGGTCGTCGGAGAAATATCTTTCACGTCAGGGCTCGAGAATCTGGGCATGCGTGGTCCAAACCGCTGGGCTATCTCATGCAACGTTACGCGGTCCTGCGTCAGATCCACGGCGGGCGGCTGCGCCGTCATCGATGCCGCTGTAAGGATAATGGTGAGGCCGATCCCGATTTCTGCCTCACCAAATCTCAACAAGCTGGCAGCGCCAGTCCCGGCATCCGTACTCAACCCTCGCACGATGTAATAATTTGCCGCACCCATCAGCAACAATGCCACCAACAAAGCAATTTTCGCGTCCAGCATCACTCCGTACGCGGTGCCATACATTGCATTCCACGAACCTATGTACACCAAACTCATCCCCAACCCGGCCAAGATCAGAACCGCCACGCTGATCTGCGCCACCCGCGAAAAATTCCGCATAATCTGGATTTTGTCCTCAGGATCAGGTGTCCGCTTCGCCGACAGCAACAGGTACGGCAGTCCCCCGATCCAGCTTGCTGTAGCCAGATAATGCAGAGCCGTCAGGCTCATCAGCACCGCGCGGTCTTCCATCCGCGAGGCAGAATGGCTGGTCATCACCGAAGCCGCCAGGATTAATGCACCCGGCAGCACCGCTAATGGATTCACGCTTTCCCTCAGCGAGTCCGGCCAGGCCGTCAGCGCCAACCCCGCGAGGATCGCCAGCACTGCCGCCCACACATAGTTGGCGTTCAGCACGTTGCTCAGCGGGATGCCCGTCGAATACGTCAGTACTAGGGAGTTCGCCATGACGAACAATAGTTGTGAAATCGCCAGTGCCAGCGCGCTCGCGCGGATTAATTTCCAGCTCGAACGCAGTAATTCTTCGCTCCGCTGCTCTGGCTTGGGGGTCACCACGATCAAAAAGAAAATCCCGCCGATTGCCACGGTTTGAAAGCACAAGATCGCCGCGCGGAGTAACACCACCAGAAACCCGAATATGCCGATCAGTTGGACCATAGGTTTTTGCTCAAGAGCCCGTGATTGTAAAAGGAATCTCGCCTCGCGTAATATGTCCGTCCGGCGCCAGTACCTGCCAACGTATCCGATACTCGCCAGGCTTCAATCCGGTCACTTTCGAGTTCAAAGTGTCAGCGGAGGATTGCGCCTCGATAGTCAAATCGCTCGTGGAATTGTCCGGATGCAGCAATTGTAATTTCGAGAGCTTCGCGTCAATGCGTACGTTGTATTTCAGCATGATTGGTACGTCCGGTCCCGCGACCTTGCTGTTTGCCGCCGGACGCGACTCTTTCAAGATCGCGTGCCCTTCCATAATTCCGCCAACCAGCAGGAGTATTCCAATCACCGCTAATCCTGAAACAATGCGGAAACGCGTCAGCTTGCCTCGTCCCATTTTTCCTCTCTATCACGCCAGATCGGCTCTTCGATGCCGAGTAGCCTTACAAATATAACAGGATGGGCTCTCTAAAGGAGAAGTTGCACCACATCTGGCAAATTGGGTGAAACCAATTTGCCATTGATTTATGTTCTTATTTATTCTTGACGGGCACACACTTCATTGTGTGCGCAGCGCGTTATTCGTATCGCAAGGCTTCCACAGGATCGAGTTTCGCGGCTTGCATCGCGGGTAGCCAGCCGCTGATCACCCCCACCACAACTAGAATTAAGGTGGACAAAAACAGTGTGGTCGTGGAGAGCGCCAAGTGGATGTCCACCTTGCCGCTATCATCCTCATAGGCAGGCCCGAGGAAAGGCAGCGTCCCGATCGCTGACGTCAGGCACCACGAGATGAGCATTCCAACCGCTCCCGCGGCCAACGTCAGCACCAGCGCTTCCGTCAGGAATTGCCAGCGGATATGCCATTTCCGGGCTCCCAGCGCCCGCCGCAAGCCGATTTCCCGCACCCGCTCCTCGACGGACACCAGCATGATATTCATTACCCCTACGCCGCCGATTCCCAACGTCATTGCGCCGATCAAAAAAAGTAGCCCTTCGATTCCAAGTGTGATTCCGTCGTAGATCGGCTTGAACTCCTGCCGGCCGAACATTGTTATGGCCCTTTTGTCATTTGGCGAAAAATGCTGCCGGTTCGCCACGGCGGTGCGGAATTGTTGCATCGACTGGGCCTCAAACTGAGGCGCTACTGGCTCAAAGACCATGACGCTCGCATAGCGCGCATCCCAGATGTCCGCCGCGGCGGTGTACGGAATAAACGCAGACTCGTCGTCGCAGTTGAAATAGCAACTATCGGAGAATTTCATGTCCATGGTGCCGATGACCGTGAAGCGCACTCCGTTGATGCGCACGGTTTCGTCCACCGCTGGCTCACCGCTGAAGAGTTTTTTCTTCAGCCGGGCTCCCAAAACGACTACGCGCCGACGTTCCTCCACGTCCTCGGCCGAAATCCAGCGGCCTTCGGAAGGGACCTCGTTCCGCATCTCGCCATATTCCGGAAAAACGCCGCGCGTCGCCGAATCCGAGAGCCTTTCGTCATGGGAAATCCCTTCGAAGCGCACGGTTTCCAGAGTCACGCGCTTGATTAGCGGCGATTGCGCCTTCACCCAATCGGCATCCTCCTGCTCGAAGCGCACTTCCTTCCCAGCGCGCTCTCCTCCGGCTTGTTCGCTAGTCGTTCCAGGCCAGCAGATAACCGCCGCCTTGCCGAACACTTCAAAGGTATAAAGCAGCACGCTCCGAAAACCAGCGCCATAACTTAACAGCAGGGTCACTGCCACGATCCCCCAAGAAATCCCAGTCATCGTCAGAAGGCTACGAACGCGATTGCGGCCCAACGCGACCCAAGCCTCTTTGAACACTTCCGTGAGCATCACCCACCTGCCTCAAAACGAAGCGCTTCGATCGGATCGACGGAGGCAGCTCGGTTCGCGGGGTACAACGCGGAAAGCACCGCAATCAAGCCCAATAGGCTTATCGTCAGAGCGGCAAGTTTCCAGCTCGCATCCAGCCCATCGAAATACGGGATCTTCGGCAGCAGGTTGACCACACCGCACAGGCCGTACGAGATAATCAATCCCGTCCCTCCGCTGATGAACACAACGATTACGGTCTCTAGGAAGAACTGCCGCAGGATTGATTCTCTTGTGGCTCCCAGCGCTTTTCGCACTCCAATTTCCCTTGTGCGCTCGCGCACGCTCACAAGCATCACGTTCATTACGCCAAGCCCGCCGAGAAAAATTGTCGCCACCCCCACTGCACCCATGAACACTTCCATGCCTACAAAGATCATCCGGTTTGCCTGGGCATTTTTCACCGTGTCCCATATGCTCGCGGCTTCCTCGTCGCGAGGATCGAAGTTGTGCAATCGCCCCAGAGTGCGGCGAATCTGCCGCACGCAATCCGGATGCGTTTCCAGCGACCAGGGAGCAGCCAGCAACCGGTCGACCGAATGCTCTGCCGCCGGTGGCTTGTTCGGGAAATCCCGCTTCATGGAGTTGAAGGGAATGAAAATTTTGCGAATGTCCACTCCGTCATAGCTCGAATTCTGGTCCTTCGTCTTCATCACTCCGATCACGGTGTACGGTGTGCCGTTCAGCTCAATCGTCTGTCCGAGGGCTTCGCGATCTGCAAAGAGTTGCTTCTTCGCGTCGCTTCCCAAAAACGCTACGCGTCGACCTTGGTCGTTGTCTTCGTAATTGTAAAAGCGGCCCTGAGCAACGGAGATACTGCGAATTTCTGTAAAAGGCGGAAGCGAACCGACGGTATCGAGGTCACCGCTGTTGAACGCGCTGTGCACCTTCACGTTGTTGCCCAATTCCGGCATCACGTATTTGCAAGCCGGCGCTTCTTTGGCCACTTCTTTATAGTCGTCCTCCATCCAGTGAACGACGCGGCCGGACCGTGCACCTCCCGCCTGCATGCTGGTACGCCCGGAGAAAATGATCATCACATCTTTGCCGAAATTTTCTTGTTGTTTCTGGATGCCGCGCCCCAGGCCCTCGCCCGCGGCCACCATTAGGGTGATCGAGATGATCCCCCAGGCGATCCCGAACATGGTCAGCAGCGTCCGCCGCTTATGTGCCCAGAGGGTCGCAATCGTGTCCCGCAAAAGATCGCGAAAAGTCATGGGGTTCCGTTATTGGAGAACAACTTGCTGCTTCTCGCTCAAGCCGGAGACGATCTCGGTTTTTACGCCGTTTGAAATTCCCAACTTTACCGGCACTTTTTTCCGGCCATTTTCCGCCTTTGGATCCGGCAATTCCACAGAGGCATTGCGGTCTTTGTCGTAGATCAGCGAGGCTTCGGGCACCATCAACACATTTTTCTTTTCCTCGAGAATGATTTCGGCGTTTGCGCTCATATTGGCCTTGAGTTCGCCCGTGGGATTGGAGATCGATACGCGCACTTCAAA
>Ga0181526_10004088_pt1 | contig 11539 bp, 8 predicted proteins | sample PEATcosm2014_Bin_35_FD_119750 | JGI IMG/M metagenome (GOLD analysis project Ga0181526, IMG submission 119750) | Peatland microbial communities from MTU Mesocosm Facility, Houghton, MI, USA - PEATcosm2014_Bin06_30_metaG | ecosystem: Environmental > Terrestrial > Soil > Wetlands > Peat | place...
AAGACTTCTACGTCCAGCCCCATACACCCCTCCAAATGGTGTTATATTTTGCATCTTAAATTCTAATCGCAAATATATGGTGCGTCAAGGACCCGCAGGACCCGCATATGCTCTCCGCCTGTTCGCGACGATTCGCCGAATAGTGCTGTTCGTTTCTCCGGTGTAGACCAAGGGCACCTTCTGAATCCTATGTTTCCTACAATTTGGCTCTCGGTGCTGCGAAGACTGCGTCGCGCTACGCCAGAAAAACAACGATGGCCGGCGTCCCCACCGGCGTATACTGGCCCGTAAACGCGAGCGCGCTCGTCTTCCGATCAACCCGAAAGCAGGCGATCGCGTCGCTCCTTTGATTACAGGTGTAGAGGAACCCGCCGGTGGGATCGAAGGTAAAGCTGCGGGGATAGTCGCCGCGCGTCCATTCTTCTCCGCCAAAGGTCAGGCCGCCCGCATCGCCGATCGAAAACCACGCGATCGTGTCGTGCAGCCGGTTGGCGGCGTAAACGAATCGCGCGTCCGGGGAAATGCGCACTTCCGAAGTGAAACTCGTGCCGGCGAAACCCTTCGGCAGGCTGGAGACGGTCTGCTTCGCCGTCAGCCTGCCGCGTGCCGCGTCGTAATCGAAAGTCACCAGCGTGGAGGCCTCTTCCTGTAGCGAATACAGCCAGCGGCCATTCGGATGGAAGGCGAAATGGCGCGGACCGTCTCCGGGCGGCAGCGCGACCCACGCGGGATCGTTGGCCGAGAGCAAGCCGCGCGCCGCGTCGAACTTCCAGATCAGGATACGGTCCAGGGCCAGGTCGGCCGCCAGCACGAATCGGCCGGACGGATCGGCCTGGATCATGTGCGCATGCACGCTATCGTGGCCGCTGATCGCAAAACTGCCGGGCGGCGCGCTGGCGGCCTGCGCAGGGCCGACCGGGCCTTGGTCGTGTTTGACGTCCGTGGCTGGACCCAGTTCGCCGCGCGAAAAGACTGGCAGGACCGCGACCGTGCCTCCGGCATAGTTGGCGACCAGCACATATTTGCCGGAAGGGTGGACGCTCAGATGCGCCGGACCTGCGCCTTGCGAACTGACGGTATTGAGCAATGTCGGATGCCCGCTCACGCGATCGATGGAATAGGCGCTGACGGAGCCATCGGCCGTCTCGTTGGCGGAGTACAGATGCGTTCCGGCGGGATCGAGCGCGAGCCACGAAGGGTTCGCGGGATTCGGAAAGACTTCGCGCGGCGAGAGCGCCCCGGTTTCGGGGTTCATCTGAAACAGATAAATTCCCCGTCCATTCCCGTGACTGCCTTCGGGACCTTGCGGGTTGCTGTAACTGCCGACGTAGGCCAGAATCGGCCGGCGCGGCGGCAGTGCCAGAGATGCGGCGCTGGACAGGGCGCCGGTGAGCAAGCCGCGTCGCGAGATCATTTGCCGCCCACGGGCATGCCGTCGCGCAACTCATCGGTGCCGCGGCGAACCACTTTGTCACCAGCCGCAAGCGCGCCGCTGACTTCGACCAGGTCCCCATCGGCGGCGCCCTTCTTCACGTCCACCCATTCGGCGCGGCCGTTGCGCGCGCGAATGACGAACGTCCGTTCGGTAGTGGTCACCACGCTGGTTTTGGGCACGAACAGCGCGGAGTGTTCACGTCGCACCGGCCACTTGACGTTCGGATACATGCCCGGCGCGAGGGTGCCATCGCGATTGAGGACGTCCAGTTCAACCGGCATCGTGCGGGTTTTCGGATCGAGCGCGTGCGCGATGCGGGCCACGGTTCCAGTGTACGCGCGATCGGGGTATGCAGGCACATGAAAGGGAATGCTCGCGCCCCGCATGGTTCCGCCTACATCCTCTTCGGGCACGGGGACGATCAGCCGCAGATGCGAAATCTGTTGAATTACCAGCAGCGCCGGGTCGGCGCCCGGTCCGACTAATGCGCCGGGATGCACGAAGCGGTCGGTAACCACGCCGTCGAACGGCGCGGTGATCTTCAGGTAGGCTTGCATGTCCTTCTGCGCCCGCACTGCGGAGGCCGCTGCTTGGCTGGCCTGGCCGCGCGCGCGCACCAAGGCATGGGCGGCTTCCACCTGCTGCTGCGCCTGGATCACTTCGTTGCCGGCCACTGCGCCGGGCGTTTCGGCGGCCTTGCGGAGCCGATCGTAGGTACTCGCGGCCGCGGCGAGTTGGGCTTCGGCTTGCAACTTTTCGGATTCGGCTGCCTGCACTTTGGACTCGGCTTCGGCGATCTGCGCCGCCAGTTCGGGCGCGCTGAGTTCGGCGAGCAGATCGCCTTGCTTCACGATACTGCCGCGGTCCACCGGGATGCGCTCGACGTAGCCCGGCACCTTGGCGTGCAGCGAGACCGTCAGATACGGCTGGATTTCGGCGGGCAGGTCGACCGTCCGGGAGACTTGTTTAGAGACGACCGGGACCAGGTCGGCGGTTTGCGCGAGCAGCGGCGCGAGTGCCGCGAGCAGAAGCGCCGCGGTGCGAAGGGGGGCAGGACTCCCGTCCTGCGCGGGTCCTCCAGGACCCGCTCTTCGGGACCACGAACAGGCCGGCGTGGACGTCGGCCGCAGGACTGGAGTCCTGCCCCACATGGCGGGAATGAGACGATTAGGTTGCGTCATAATATCGGCTCGTAGGATCCATCGGGTTTAGCGATGGCGAAGTGACCGACGCTTTGCGTTGCAGGATGGCATAGATCGAAGGCAGAATCGTGAGCGTCGCGAAGGTCGAAACCAGCAGTCCGCCGATCACCGCGCGGCCCAGGGGAGCGGCTTGGGCGCCGCCTTCGCCGAATCCGATGGCCATCGGCAGCATACCGAAAATCATGGCGGCGGCGGTCATCAGCACTGCGCGCAGCCGCGTGCTGGCGCCTTCGCGCGTGGCGTCCAGCACCGGCCGTCCGGCATGCCGCGCGTGCTCGGCGAAAGTCACCAGCAGAATCGAGTTAGCCACCGCGATTCCAATGGCCATGATCGCGCCCATGAACGACTGGACATTGAGCGTGGTGCCGGTAGCCAGCAGCATCAGCAGGACTCCACACAGCACCGCGGGCACCGTCAGGACGATGGCCAGCGCCAGGCGCACCGATTGGAAGTTCGCGGAGAGCAACAGAAAAATCACCACGACGGCCAGCAGCAAGCCGATGCGCAAGCCCGAGAGGGTTTGCTCCAGCGGCGGGATCTCGCCACGCAGCCGGACCGAAACACCCCGTGGCGGAGCGCCCGCCGCAGCCAACGCCCGGTTGATCTGGCCGGCCGCCGCGCCCAGCGTGATGCCGTGGATATTCGCCGTCAGGCTGACCACGCGCTGGCCGTTGTACCGGTCGATCTCGCCCGGCATTGTGCCCGTTTTCAGGCTGGCGATATCGTCGAGCAGGGGCTTCGGATTGCCCGCCATCATCACCGGGATGCCTCCGACTTGTTCCACGCTTTGCATTTGGTTTTGCGGCAGTTCCACCTGAATTTGAAAAGCGTTGCCGGTATTCGGATCGCGCCAGTAGTTGGGATCGGTAAAGCGGGAAGAGGAGGTCGCCGGCACCACCGAGTGCACCACATCCGCCATGGTCAGGCCAAACTGGCCGGAGCGTTCGCGGTCGATATTGATATCCAATGTCGGATAGTTGTTCTCCTGCGCGAATTGCAGGTCGCGCAGGAAGCCCAGCTTCGCCAACTGCGCCTGCACTTTCTGCGCGTAGGCGTAGTCGTTCTGCAGACTGACGCCCTGCACCGCGATTTCGATGGGGGTCGGTGAACCGAAGCTCATCACCTGCGTGACGATATCGGCCGCCTCGAAAGAGACTTGCGTTCCGGGCAACTCGCGCCGCAACGCCGCGCGCAGCCGTTCGCGCAGACCTTCCCCGCGCGGGGCGTCGGATTTTAGAGCCACCTGGATGATGGCCTCCTGCGGTCCGCTGGTGAAGAGGTGAATCAGGTCGACAGGGTAGCTGGAAGGGATCAGGCCCACGAAGTCGCTGCTGATCCGGACGTTGTTCCGGCCGGCTTCGTTTTGGATCGCGTCGAGCGCGTGCATGACGATGCGTTCCGTCTCTTCAATGCGGGTGCCGGCGGGAGCGCGCAACCGGATGCGCAACAGGGGGGCGTTGGCGTCCGGAAACAGTTCCGTCCCCATGCGCGGCAGGACCAGATACAAGAGCGCCATCGCGGTGACCAGATACACGATCGCCAACGGCCAGCGGAACCGTAGAACGCCGTTCAGATAACGTTCGTAAAGACCGCGGAGGCGTCCGAAGAGGCCTTCGCGTTCCTCGCCACGATGCGCCTCCCGCATCAGCCAGGTCGAAAACACCGGGACCAGGGTGCTCGATAGCAGGTACGACGCGATCATCGAGAAGGCCACCGCCAGCGACAGCGGCACGAAAAGCTGGCGGCCTACGCCGACCATGAAGAACGATGGAACGAAGACCGCCAGAATGCAGAACATGGAGAGCAGACGCGCCATCGCCGTCCGGCTGCAAGCCTGCACCACCGCGCGCGCCCGCGAAACGCCGGGCAGCATCTGGCTGTGAATATTCTCGATTTCGACGGTGGCTTCGTCCACTAGGACCCCAACCGCCAGCGCCAGGCCGCCCAGCGTCATGATGTTGATGGTCTGGCCGGCCGCCCACAGAAATATCACGGCGGACAGCAGAGCGAACGGGATGTTCAGGACGACAATCAGCGCACTGCGCCAGTCGCGCAGGAAGATCAGCACCATCAGGCCGGTGAGCGCCGCGCCCAGCAGCCCTTCGATTACCAGGCCGCGCAGCGAGTTGGTAACGTATGGCGACTGGTCGAATTCGAGGCGCACATCCACGTCTTCCGGGACCGCTTTCTTGAACTCGGGAATAGCCGCTTTGACGGCGCCGATCACGGCCAGCGTGGAAGCGTCGGCGCGCTTGGTGACGGGGATGTAAACGGTGCGCTTCCCGTTCACGTGGGCGTAGGCGGTGACCAGGTCGGTGCCGTTGTCTATAGTGCCGATATCGCGCAGGTAGACGGTAGCGCCCGCCACCGGACGGATGGGCGTGCCGAGCAGTTCCGCTAGATTCGCGCCCAGCGCCGAGTTGGTGCGCGCAATGCGCTCGATCTTGCCCGTGAACATGTTGCCGGATGGCATCACCACGCTGGATCGGCTGACGGCGGCGATGGCTTCTTCGGGCGAGATGCGGTACTGCCGCAGCTTGGCCGGATCGAGCATCACCACGATGGTGCGTTGATTCCCACCGAAGGGCGGCGGCGCGGAAACGCCGGGCAAGGTCGCAAAGAGGGGCCGCACGCGGTTGAGCGCGTAGTCCTGCATCTCGCCCTGCGAATGCGCCGCGCTGCTGAAAACCAACAGGCCGACGGCCACGCTGCCGGCGTCGAAGCGGGTGATGAAGGGCGGCACCGTCCCCGGCGGCATGAAGGCGCGCGCGCGGTTCACGTAACCGACAGTCTCCGACATGGCCTGGCTCATGTTGGTGTCCGCATGGAACACCAGCTTCATGAGGGCCGCGCCTTGGATGCTCTTGCTTTCCACGTGGTCGATGCCGGTGATGTAAAGGAAGTGATACTCGTAGTAGTAAGTCAGGTACCCTTCCATCTGGGCCGGGTCCATGCCGCCGTAAGGCTGCGCGACATAGATGGCCGGATCGCCGACTTGCGGGAAGATGTCCACGGGCATGCGCTGGACGGCGAGAATGGCGCACAGCGCGATCGCGATTAGCGCAACCACAACAGTGAGCGGCCGGCGCAGCGCGGCTAAAACGAGTCTCATATGAAGTGGGGCAGACCTCCAGGTCTGCGCGTGGCCTCAAGGCCGCGCTCTACGTTCGACCGAAGAGGCCGGCGTGGACGCCGGCCGCAGGACTGGAGTCCCGCCCCACAAGGCATCATGGCCCCACCTCCGCCACGAATGGCCGGATGTCTCCCGCGGCAGTCGCCAGCGCCAGCAGCCCGCGCCAGACGCCCAGCCGGGCCAGCGCATCGTCGATTTCGGCTTGCGTGAGCAGGCGCTGGGCTTCCGCCACGGCGTCGATGTTGCCCAGTCCCGATTTATAGCGGGCCGTGGCTTGGTCGCTGGCTGCGCGCGCCGCCGATACCTGCACCGGCGTATTGCCTGCGATCCGGCGGGCGCCCTGCACCGTGGCCACCGCGATGTTCCACTGCGCGCGCAGATCCGTCGCGATCTGCTGCGACCGGGCGGTTTGCGCGCGGACCTCCGCCGATTGCACGGCCTCCCGCGCCTGGATGGCCGGCCGGTCCGCCACGGGAAAACTTACGCTGAAGCCCAATGCATAGTTCTGCACGCTGGGTGCGAGACCGTTCAATCCTCCCAACAGCCGGCCATCGGCTTCCGCGCCGGTGCCGCGCGCGTATGCCGCGCCCTGCAGGTAGAACCGCGGGAAGTATGACCGCTCCAGCGCGCGAAGCTGGGCCTGCGCTTGTTCGACGACGGCGCTTTGCTCGCGCGCCATGGGATGCGCGGCTGTATCCAGCGGCGCGGGGCTGTGTTCCTGCGGCAACTCGACCAATCCTGGCGCGGAAATGGCGATGCGCGCCGGCTCGATGCCGACGAACTGCGCCACCGTCGCGCGCGCCACTTCGGTGGCTTGCTCGGTCTGAATCCATTGCGTCCGCGCCGCGGCCAACTCGGCTTCCGCTCGTGAGGCGTCCGCACCTGGCCGCAACTCGGCGTTCACCAGCGCTTGGATGATGCGCAGGATCGTTTCGCCGCGGCCGACTCCCGCCTGCGCGGCGCGCACCGTCTCCTGCGTGGCGGCCAATGTGAGATGGGCGTCCGCGGCAGCCACTGCGATGTCGAACTCGGTGCGCTTCAACGCCGCCTCGGATTGGGCGCGGGCCGCCGCGGCGCTGGCCACATTCGCGCGCCGCAAGCCGAAATCGAAAGGCTCCCAGGTGACCAGGCCGCCCACCGCGCTGCCCCAGGCTGTTCCGAAGTTATTCGAGCCAATCACCGGGCCGGACATGGATGGAATCACGCCCTGCGTCGGCAACAGCAGCCCGAACACATTGTTTCTGGTGGCGCGATTGACTTGCGCCACCGCATCCACGCGCGGCAAATAAGCGGTGCGCGCCAGCCGGATGCCAGCCGCCGCGGCATTCATCCGCTCCTGGGAGACGCGCACCGCGGGATAGTTGTGCAGCGCGCCTGCGACGGCCTGCGCGAGGGTCAACTGCGCCGCCAGTGGCGCGCGCGCCGCGCAGACGAATGCCAGGATGCGTACTGTGGCGGGAAGTTTCATTTGCCTTCGATCAGTTCCCCGAACAATTCGCGCACCTTGCTTTTGGCTGCCCGCAGCGCTTTCCGGCCCAACGGCGTGGCGCGATACACCTTGCGCAGCGACTTGCCGTTGCGTTTCTCCGTCGAGTGCAGGTAACCCTTCTTCTCCAGGCCGTGCAGCAATGGATAAAGGGTGCCGGGGCTGATGCGATAGCCGTGGCGCGCCAGTTCCTCCACCATGCCCAGCCCGAAGACCGGCTCCTCGGCCGCGTGGTGCAAGACGTGCAGGCGGATCAGCCCGGAATATAAATCCCGGTCCCGCGAATACTCGGAGTTCGTTTTCGTCAATCGATTATGAACTGCCAGTATAAAGAGAGCGCCGCAAGTTGTCAACGGATAGAAGCCACACCTGTAACGGATTGCATAAAATACCGGCAGTCTGGGTTCACCGGGCAGGCGTGGCATACCGGTCCGTTCCTCAGGCACAGCCGCTGGCCATGCTGCCGCAACAGCAGGTGCGCCTTCGTCAGCAGTTTGCAATCCGCCGGCAGTTCCTCAAGCGTGACTTCACGAACCGATTTGTACGTCGCGGAATAGCTCTTCCGCTCCTCTCCAAAACCCAGGCGTACCAGCACACGCAAGCCGTTGGATTCGAGCGCCAGCACGGCCAGCGCGCCCGAATGCATTAGAATCTTCTCCGCGCCTGGTTCGCCGGTCATGGGGAACTGCATCAGCAGCTTCTTGGCCTTTTGCGGAGGCAGTTTCAGCACGCCGGCCAGATCGCCGCCGAATTGGTCCATGGTGAGCCGCGACGCCGTCCGCAGACGTTCGGCGCGCTCTTCCGCGGCAATCGATCCGCCCATCCGGGTGATGCCGCAAAGCAACTTCCGCGGTGCGGCGAGGATCTCTTTCGGCGTCAAACCGACCTGCGTCCGCAGCGCATCGAAGGCCACGCCGCGGCGCGTGTCGTCCGCCAGGTACGCCACGATCTCCCAAAGAATCATTTCGAACGGGCCGGCAAACGGTGGCGGCGCGGGGCTGCCATAGTGCCGTTCGATGCCGCCGAGAAGCCGGCCCAGCCGCGTATCCGGCCATTTGCTCAGCGCCATAGGAGCATGTTAGTTCCTTTCGCGTCCAGGCCGCATTCCAGCTATCAGGGTGCGATAATACTCTATATGAACCCCGCACGAAGCATCGCCCTATTGAACCAGTCGGTGGCCGACGAACTGCTGGCCGTTCACCAATACATGTACTTCCACATGCATCTCGACGATCTGGGTTTTGTCCCGCTGGCCACGCTGTTCAAGCGGACCGCCATCACCGAGATGGTCCACGTGGAAGCGCTCGCCGAACGCATCCTGTTCCTGAAAGGCGACGTGGAGATGGCGCCGGCCGCGCCGGTCGAGAAGATTACCGATCCCGCCGCCATGCTGGCCAAGGCCCGCCAGATGGAGGAATCGAGCGCGAACGCTTACAACCAGGCCGCGCTGCAATGCGGCGCGGGCGCGGATGCCGCCTCCAAGCAGATCTTCGAGCGGCTGATTGGGGACGAAGAAGGCCACTTCGCCCAATTCGACCGGCAGTTGGAAAACATCCAGCGTTTCGGCCCGAGCTACTTGGCGCTGCAGTCCTTTGAGAAAGCGCCGGCCATCGCGGCGGCTGCCCATTAGCGGCGCCGGTACTCCAGAATCTCTCCCGCGCCGGACTGCAGCACGGCGGCCTTGTCATAAGCCCGCTCCAACAAGTTCGACAACTGATCGCGCTCGCCCTGCGTGCTGTATGGGCTCATCACCGCGACCACCCGCGCGGCGTCCGGAGGCTCCGCGCAAATCCTATGCTCCAGCCCGGGCCGTAGGAACGCGTAGTACGAAAGGTGGTTCGGCGGCGCCACCGCCACGCAATCATCGGCCGAGAGAGGCGCGGCCAGCACCTTGGCCTGCGCTCCGAAGCCGTCCTTCGGAACGGTCGCCTGGCGGTAGTCGCTCAGCGCCGCCGCCGTAAGGAATGCCAGCAGCGACACATAGCCTGTCCACCGGCGCCCTCGCTGGCAAAGCCATTCAAAACCGCCCGCCGCGCACACGGCCAACACGGGCGCCGCAAACAAGAACTGCCGCGCCGCGAAAAAATAATTCACCAGCGCGTCTACTAAGATCGGCCCCGCGAGCGCGGCCAGCGCCACGCACGCCAGAAACCGGCGGTTGGGCAGTTTCGCCAACCCCAGCGCCGCCCCAAACAACAACGTTGCGCTGCAAACATATCCTCCCCCGCTCAACTCGTGCAGCAATACCAGCGGAGTGACCTGCCGCCATGAGAAGAAATACAACGCCATCGACCCAGACGCCTCGAGTGCCTGGCGTTGCAGCCAGTACCACGGAACGAACGAAAGAACCCCGATCGCCACCGCGCCCAACACCAGCCGCTTGGTCTGCGGATTTGCATCCCGCTCGCCGATTAGCCAGAGTAGCCCGCCGAATACCGGCAGGATCGTCAATGGCTGCGAGTACAATCCCAATGCCACCGACGCCCCGTAGAGCGCCGCCGCGCCCACGGTGCCGCGCTCGCGCAAGCGCAGCAAAAGCAGCAGCGACGCCAACGCGCACAGCAGACCTTGCGAGTATCCACGCGCCTCCAGCGCGTAGCGAAACTGCAAGGGCAGAGCGAGAAACAAAGCCGTCGCCCAAGCCGGCGAGCGGATCCCGAACCTTCCGCAAAGAGCCGCGAAGACCCCCGCGCCCGCGATACTGCTCAGAGCCGCCGGAATGCGCACTACAAAAGGCGATGTGCCGCACAAATCGACGATGGCCCGCTGCGCCAGGTAGGGCAGTGGCGAAGCGCCCGGGTTCAGTTGCACCCACCGCAGCAGCGCCGCCACGCTCTCGCGCCCGAGCACGAGCTGCTGCAACTCATCAAGCCACAGCGGCACGATTCCCAATACCGCGAAGACCAGCGCCGCGTACCCCGCGATCACCACCAGCACCGCGTTCGGCCGCGCCTCGGACATATGCGGCTATCTCTGGTTGGACTTCAGGATCTTCTTGCGCAGCCGGATCGACGTGGGCGTCACTTCCACGAATTCGTCGTCGCGGATGAACTCGATGGACTGCTCCAGGTTCAGTATCCGCGGCGGCACCAGCCGGATGGCTTCATCCGCCGTGGACGCGCGCATGTTGGTCAGCTTCTTTTCCTTCACGATGTTCACGTCCAGGTCGGCCGTGCGCGCGTTCTCGCCCACGATCATGCCTTCGTAAACTTCGGTTCCCGGGCTGACGAAGATCTCGCCGCGCTCCTGCAGATTGAAGATGGCGTTACCAGTGGCCTTGCCGGGGCGGTCGGCCACCAGCGAGCCGGTGGGGCGCGAAGGGATGTCGCCCTGCCACTCGATGTACCCGTGGAACAGCGAGTTCATGATGGCAGTGCCGCGTGTATCGGTCAGAATTTCGCCGCGCAACCCGATCAGGCCGCGCGAGGGCACGTGAAACTCGAGCCGCACCCGGCCGGAGCCGTGGTTGATCATCTTGTTCATCTTGCCTTTGCGCGCGCCAAGCTTTTCGATGACCACCCCAATAAACGCCTCCGGGCAGTCGATCACCAGCAGTTCCACCGGTTCATGCGTTTTGCCGTTAATGGTGCGTGTCAGGATCTCCGGCTTGCCCACCATCAGCTCATAGCTTTCGCGGCGCATCATTTCGATCAGGATGGCCAATTGCAACTCACCGCGCCCCATCACCTTGAACGTATCGTGGCCCAGTTCCTCCACGCGGATGGAAACGTTGGTGAGCAGTTCTTTGTCGAGCCGTTCGCGCAAATTGCGCGAGGTCACGTAGTTGCCCTCGCGTCCCACAAACGGCGACGTGTTGATGGTGAACGTCATGGCGATGGTGGGCTCGTCGATCTGCACCAGGGGCAGCGGCCGGGGGGTCTCGGCGCTGGTCACGGTTTCGCCGATGGTGATGCCTTCGACGCCGGCGATCGCCAAAAGGTCGCCGGGGCGGCCGATGGTTTCGTCCACCCGCTTCAAGCCTTCAAACGAGTAGAGCTTCGTGATGCGGGTATTGTGCTGGGAGCCGTCCAGCTTGCAAATCGCTACCGTATCGCCGAAATTCAGCGTGCCCTGGAAGACACGGCCAATGGCCAGCCGCCCCAGGTAGTCGCTGTAATCCAGGTTCGCCACCAGCATCTGCAGCACCTCGCCGGGATCTCCGGCCGGTCCCGGAATGTGTTTCAGAATGGCGTCGAACAGCGGCTTCAGGTTGCTCGAATCGTCTTCCATGGAAGTCTTGGCCACGCCGGTCTTGGCCACCGTGTATAGCACTGGAAAATCGA